>Ga0247823_10000207_pt1 | contig 50242 bp, 38 predicted proteins | sample 13C_PalmiticAcid_2_FD_192426 | JGI IMG/M metagenome (GOLD analysis project Ga0247823, IMG submission 192426) | Soil microbial communities from agricultural site in Penn Yan, New York, United States - 13C_PalmiticAcid_Day30 | ecosystem: Environmental > Terrestrial > Soil > Agricultural land... | reverse complement strand
CCGCCCGACGCCGGCCAGTTGGTGATCCAGAAGGGGGCGATCCTCGATATTTCGGGCGGCAGCCTCGATTATGCGGCGGGCGTGGTGCGCTCGACGCTGTTCATGGGTTCGGACGGCAAGCTTTACGCCGCCGGCCAGGCGCCGGCAGGGGTCAAGCTCACATCGGTCGGCGCGTCCTTCACGCGCACCCACGATCGCTGGGGCGATGCCTATACCGAGCTGTTCAGCACGCCTTTTTCGCGCACGCTCAGCGCGCGGTGGGAGGACGGCTATACCGTGGGGCGCGATGCCGGCACGATCTCGATGTCGATGCCGACAGTGCTGATGGAGGGCACGGTGCTGGCCGGCGTGGTCGTCGGCGACCGCCAGACCCAGGCCCGGCCCGATCTGCCGATCACGATCGACAAGCTGGGAACGCTTACCGGCACCACCGCGCGCCGGGTCGACGGCTACAAGCTGCCGCAGAATGTCACGCCGCTGGCGGGGGGGCTCTATGTCGGCAATCGACTCGACGGTCCGACGGAACAAGCCACGTCGCCATTCCCCGCCGGCGTGACGGTCAGCGCGGGAACAGACGTTACGGCGGGCATGACCGCCGACGCGACGCTGGCTCCCGAGATGGTCGGCGATGTTCAATTGTCAGCCGATTCGATCAACGCGGCCAAGCTCGGCGCGCTGCGGATAAGCGGCAAGGAGGTGCGTGTCGACGCCGACATCGCAGTCGCGGCGGGCGGCAGCATCGCGCTGCAGGCCCAGAGCACCCATGTCGCGGGCAATCTGACCGCGCACAGCGGCACCATCTCGATCGAGGGGCTCACCGCGAGCTGCAACTCGATCTGCGAAGCGATCCCGACGCCGATCGAAGTGGCGGACGGCGTCAAGCTCGACACGACCGGGCTGTGGGTCAACCTGCTCAAGGGCGGGGACCGCCGCGACCTGGCGTTCACCGGGGGCGGCGACGTGCTGATCAACGCAGTGCAGGGCTCGGTGACGCTCGGCAAGGATAGCCTGATCGATGCCTCGGCGGGCGGTGCGGTGCTGGATCGCGGCGAGACGCAGGGTGCGCGAGGTGGCGATGTGGTGCTCTCGGTCGGCACGTTGCCGCGCGAGGCGGCGAATATCATGGCGCTGGATGGCGAGATCCGCTCTTATGGCTCGGGCGATTTGGCCGGCGGCACGCTGATCGTCAACAATGGCGGCACCCCGATCACGATCGGCGAGGAACTGTTCGAGGGCGGCAATCTGCTGATCGCCGGCCAGCCTTTGCCGATGGATCTGCAACTGGGCGCGGACGCGCTGATCAAGGCCGGCATGGTCCTGCCGTATGACTATTCCTATCAAGTAACGAAACTTGCAGCGGGCGAGACCGTCACCGGCGTCGCCTCCGCCGACTTCTCGGGGCGCACGTTGCTGGCCGACTGGGTCATTCCTGACGGTGCCGAAGTCTATGATGAAAACTTCAACATGTTCTCCCCCGGCGACACCCTGTCCGCCGGCTTCGCAATGTATATCGGCTATATCAATCTCGGTGCGGGACAGATCGTCCCCGACATGAGCGCGGTGTACGGCGACAGCGGGCTTCCGCTCTCCGAGCCGATCACCCGTTTCATCACGGCCGGTACCGTGCTGGAAAGCGACATCACCCTGAAGGCCGGCGCGACCCTGAAGCGGGGCTGGAAGTTTGCCGTCGACCTGAATGTCGTCAAGCCGCTGCACCTCGATGCGGACTTCTTCCAGAAGGGGTTCAGCAATTATACCGTCCGCGCCGGCGGCGACCTGTGGGTGGGGGCAGACACGACGATCGACGTGATCGCGCCGACGCGACGGATCACCGGCGCCAGCCTGGCGGTCTCCAGCGGCGCTGCGCTCGACGACGCGATGACGCTGTGGACCGCGCCGATGATGCAGGAGGACGCCGCGAACGGCCGCTTCCTACAGCGCCAGGGTGCCAGCCTGACGTTGATCGCGTCGGGCCTCGGGCCACGCCTGACCTATGATCCCTATGGCACCCTTCTGCAGGAGGCCCAGCCCTTTGGCGAGCTCCGCATCGGCAAGGGCGCGGCGCTGCGCGTCGATGATGGCCAGTCGATCGCGCTCAATTCGGTCGAGGGCATGCTGATCCAGGGCCGGGTCGAAGCCCATGGCGGTGCGGTCAACATGACTTCGTCGCTGTTCGAGAATATGAGCCGCGACCGGCCGACCACGCTTCCGATCCGCTACAATTCGACCGCCGCCTTGTGGATCGATTCGGATGCCGTGATTGACGTGTCGGGCCGCGCGCACACCGCGCTCGATGCGCGCGGGCTGCGCTATGCCGATGTGTCGAAGGGCGGGGCGATCCATATCGGCGGCGACGTCCAGCGCCAGACCGATTCGGGCGTTGCGATGGGCCGTGAGATGACCTCGGCCTATGTGGTGGTGCGCGAGGGCGCATTGCTCGACGCGTCGGGCGCGAGCGCCGAGATCGACTATCAGACCTCGGGCCAGCCGGAGCGGCGTACCAGCCTGACGCACGCCAGCGACGGCGGCCGGATCGCGCTCGATTCGCAATATGGCGTTTTCCTCGACGGCACCGCGCGCGCGCATGCCGGCGGCCCCGGCGCGCTGGGCGGCGAGCTCTCGATCCAGCTGACGACGCCAATCATCTCGGATCGCGGCATCGGCAAGGGCACCGAAGTGCCCGATTTCATGCGGCGGCTGCGCGAAGTGGTGGTCCAGCAGGACTATTCGAACGTCCTGTCGGACACGATCGAATATGGCGACTGCATCACCGGCTGCTGGACGCCGGGCCAGACCATCGACCAGTCGAACGCGGCCAATGTAGGCGTCGCTAATCTGGTCGGTCAGGCGCGCATCGGCGTCGACCGCATCAAGGCGGGCGGCTTCGACAGCCTGTCGCTGGCAAGCGACGACGTGGTGCTGTTCGATGGCAATGTGAACCTCGCGCTGGGGCGCAACCTCACGCTGTACGGCGCGCTCGCCAATCTCGATCCCGATGCGCACATGTCGTTGTCGGCCGCTTACGTGAAGTTCGCCGGCGGCGGTTCGGCCTGGGGCAACACGATCGTCGCGGAAAATGTCGGCCAGCTCGCACTGCTGCGGCGCCCGGTCGCGGGGCAGGGCAGCGTCACCATCACGGGCGGGCTGGTCGACATTGCTGGCATCAGTTTCGGCGTGAACGGCTCGATCGGGCTGATCGGCAACGCGCAGCTCGAATATGATTATGCGGCATCGAAGGACATCAACATCGTCAGCCGCAGCGATATCCGGCTGACTGGGGGGACCGTCCGCTCGATGAGCAACGTCTCGCTGACTGCGGCCCAGATCTACCCGACCACCGGCGCAGTCGCGGCGATCTATGCCGGCGTCTACACCTATCGCCTGCCGGGCAACACCAGCCTCTACAACACCATCATGGACGGGGGCACGGTCAGCTTCCACAAGCTGGCCGGCAGTATGCCGTCGATGCCGCTGTCGGCCTATGGCCAGCTCACTGTGGGTGCGGACATCATCAAGCAGGGCGGCGTGCTGGTCGCGCCGCTCGGCTCGATCACGCTGGGTATCGGCGGCGGCAGCTATGTTCCTGGGCCGGAAATGGCCGCGCCGGGTCAGGATTTCTGGCCGGGCGAAAGCGCCGTGTCCACCCGCGAGGTCAACCTGCTCCCCGGCGGGCTGACGTCGGTCAGCGGTGCCGGGCTCGCAATCCCCTATGGCAGCACCACCGACGGGCTCAGCTGGACGCTGAACGGCGGGTCGGTACTCACGACGACGCCGAAGCAAGGGATCACGATCGTCGGCTCGCTGAAGGCGGATGCCGGGGCGGTGCTCGATCTTTCGGGCGGCGGCAATCCCACCGGGGCAGGCTTCACGCCGGGCCGCGGCGGATCAATCGACATCCTCAAGAATCCGCTTGCCGCGCTCAACCCCGCTTTTGCCGGGTTCAGCCACGCCGACAGCAAGGTCTACGCGATCGTCCCCGACTATAAGAATTCGGCTGCGCCCACGGCGATCGACGGCCACGCGCAGCCGGTGTTCGGCCAGCAGATCGTCATCCCCGAAGGCATTCCCGGACTGAGACCGGGAACCTACACCCTGCTCCCCGCCGAATTCGCCCTGATGAAGGGCGCCTATCGCGTCGAGATGGGCCATGCCACCGCACCGGGCGCAGGCCAGATGACCACCCTTCCCGGGGGCTCGTTCGCGCTCGGCGTGCATACCGACGTCGCCAATCTCAACCGGCGCTCGCCCCAGGCCATCGACGTAATCCTCACCCCCGCCGATGCGGTGCGCACGCATTCGCTATATGTCGAGACGGGCTTCGAGAAGTTCCTGACCGACCTGCCGGATGGTTCGCTGTTCGGCCGCCCGCTGCCACTGCTGCCGCGCGACGGCAAGCAGCTGACGATCGCCGTTCCTTCGGTCACCGGTGAAGAGACGCGTTCGCTCTTCTCGTTCAAGGGCACCGGCAAGTTCGCCGCGGCCGAAGGCGGGATCGGCGGCTCGCTGTCGGTGGTGGTCGGCAACTACGCCAACACCAACAGGCAGGCACTCGAAATCCTGGCGGACGGCACCACCGCAACCCAGGGCGCCGCGGGCCTTTACGCTTCGGACCTGAACGCAGTGGGTGCCAGCCTGATGATCCTGGGCGGCGAGCTTCGCCGGAACGTTAGCGGCCCGTCCACCGATCTGCTGGCCACCCTTGAAGTCAAGGTGGGAGCGGACGCCTTTTCGAGCGGCGCCTTCAACGGCATCACCGTCCGCGAAGGCGCGACGCTTTCGGCCGCGCAAATCCTGATGGTGTCCAACGGTAGTTCGGATCTGGTCGTCGAGCAGGGCGCGACGCTCAGCACGATCGGCAAGGGCAAGCCCGCCTTCGACATGAACGGCGGCTACACCATCGTGAACAACCAGGTCGCCATGCTCGCGGTCTCGAACGGCCTGCTCGAGTTCCAGGCGCCTAGCAGCACGGGAACGACCGGCCGCATCGTCGTGGAGGACGGCGCCGCGCTTTATTCCGAAGGCACGCTCGCTTTCTCCAGCCTCGGCCCGGTCGCGCTGGGCGAGCATGTCCGGTATGGCGCGCGCTATCTGTCGCTGGCCAGCGGCGCAGTGAATATCGGCACCAGCGAGGGGCTGGCGGCTGCCGGCGGGCAGGGGATCCTGCCGAGCGGCATCCTGCTCAACCAAGGCGTGCTCGAACGGCTGATGCTGGGTGATGCCTCCAAGGGCGCACCGGCGCTGGAACGGCTGATCCTGACCGGCAACGATTCCATCAATTTCTACGGCACGGTCAATCTCGATACGCGCGCGAATGGGCGCAAGTCGGCGCTGCAACTCGTGCTCAACACGCCAGCGCTGTACGGCCATGGCGGCGCGGGGGACGTCGCTACGATCAGCGCGGCAACGTTGGTCTGGAACGGCGTCTACGGCACGACCGGGCCGAGCTATTCCGCGCAGGTGGTGGCGGGCAAGCCCGGCGCGCCGATCGCTGGAGGTCCGGGCGCCGGCCACGGCACGCTGAACCTCGTCGCGGACCGGCTCGTGCTCGGCTATCAGGACGGCATCCCCGACGGTGGAACGCTGCCGATGGACCGGCTCGCGCTCGGCTTCTCGGCGGTGAACCTGACTGCGGGACAGCGGATCGAGACCAACCATCACGGCAGGATCTCGGTCTATGAATCGCAGGCAGCCTACGGCAAGCCGGGGACCGGCGGGACGCTCAACCTGACCACGCCGCTGCTGACCGCAAAGGGCGGATCGACCGTCGGCTTCGTTGCCGGCGGCGCGGTCAACCTCACTGCCCCCACCGGCTGGACCGCGCCGACACAGCGGCCCGAATTGTCGATCGGCGGCGAGCTCCACTTCACCGGCGCCACGGTCAATGTAGACACGCTGGTCGCGATGCCCAGCGGGCGGCTCAAGCTCACCGCGCTTTCGGGCGACGTAACGCTGGGCGATCGCGCCAGGATCGACATGGCGGGTCAGGCCACCAAGTTCTTCGACGAAACTCGCTATAGCTGGGGCGGCGACGTCGAGCTGGAAAGCGCAGCCGGCAATGTGAGCATGGCAGCGGGCGCAGTCATCGATCTCAGCGCCGATTACAACCATGCCGGCCTGCTCAAGGTCACTGCGCTGCAGGGCGATGCGGTGCTGGCGGGCGCGATCAAGGGCGCGGCGCGCAACGGCACGCTGGGCGAGAACCCCGAGCTGCGCGGCGGCGGTATCGACATTCGCGCCGGCCGGATCGCCGACTTCACCGGCCTCAACCAGCGGCTTAACGATGGCGGCGTCAGCTATTCGCGCAACTTCCTCGTCAAGACCGGCGACCTCAGCATCGGCAACGAAGTCAAGGCGCGCAACGTCAGCATCACCGCCGATGGCGGCAGCCTGACCGTCACCGGCAAGATCGACGCCAGCGGTGCCAAACCCGGATCGATCCGGCTGTCGGCGAAGGACGATCTGGTATTGGCAGCCGGCGCATCACTCGACGCGCATGGCACCATGCTCCATGTCGACGCTTATGGCGCACCGATCGAGGCATCCAATCGCGCCGCGGTGGAGCTGACCAGCGCCAGCGGCACGCTTACGCTGCAACCTGGCGCGATGATCGACCTGTCCACGCCCGATGGCGTGGCGAGGGGTCGGATCGACCTCAACGCACGCCGCCTGGGCGCCGACGACGTCGCGATCGCGGCGGGGGGAACGCTCAACATCCGCGGCGCCGAAAGCCTGTCGGTCAATGCCTTCCGCACCTATCAGCCGGCGACCGGCGTGATCGACCAGGCGCTGATGGACGAGGTGCATCTCGACAGCGATGCCTTTATCGATGCGGCGATCGGCAATTCCGCGCTGCTCGACCGGATGGCGGGGCTGCGCCCCTACCGCGATGCCTTCCACTTGCGGCCAGGCGTCGAGCTAGCCAGCGCGGTGGGCGCCGATCTGCGCGTCTCGGGCGACCTCAACATGGCGGGCTATCGCTATGCCAGCCTCAACCCCAACGATCAGCGCGCGAGCAATTATGCCGATCCGTTCGGCGACGGCTATGGTTCGGGTGAGGCCGGCGTGCTGCTGGTTCGCGCATCGGGCGATCTCAGCCTGAACGGCTCGATCACCGATGGCTTCGGCATTCCCGCCCGGACGCCCGACGACAATGGCTGGGTGCTCTATCCGGGCGCGCAGGGCGTTAATGATCAGTGGATCCAGGATTATGTCGTGCCGTCCGCGGTAGCACTCGGCGCGGGCACGCAGATTCGGCCCGGCAACGTGCTGGGCTATGCGATCTCCGTCAGCGGCTTCAGCATCGGCTCCAACGTGGTGATGGGCGCGGATGTCGCGCTGTCGCAAGACACCGTGCTCAGCCGCGAATGGACGGCGCGCGCCGACATCCAGCTGCCCGACGGATCGGTGATCGCGCGCGGCACCATCCTTGCGGCAGGAACCGAATTGCAAGCCGGCACAAGGCTGTCGGCCGGTTCGGCGATGCCGATGGAGGTCAGCGCCGCTGCGATGACCTGGCCGGCGAATGTCGAACTGCCTGCCGCGGTTACGTTGTCATCGACGGCATTGCTCAAGGCGGGGGATCTCATTCCACGCGATACCATCGTGACGTTGGCCGACGGGACCACGGGCATCGACATGCCGGCGGTGGACGGCCCGATGCTGAGCATGCGCCCCGTCCAGGCGGACGGTACCCAAGGCCGGATGTGGGCGGCCGCGCCGATGCTCGCGCAGGGCTCCCAATCCTGGTCGATGCGCTTCGTCGCGGGTGCCGATATCGACTCCGCCGAGGGCCGTGCGCTGCGTGCCGCGACCGATCTGGCCGGGAGCGGGCAGGCGGGCGATCTGATCCTCGCCGACCGGCACTATCTCAATCCACAAGCGGCAGAGAACCCTGCATTCAGTGCCGACTGGCTGACGCGCATGCGCTGGACCCAGCAGTTCAGCGTCGTTCGGACCGGCATCGGCTCGCTGGATCTGCTCGCCGGCGGCTCCTACGCGCAATATTCGCTGTTCGGCGTCTATACCGCCGGCACGCCTTCCTCGGAGATCGGCGGCACCACGCCGGATGGGCATAATGTCTACAATCAGCCGCGCGCGATCCTCGCCGGCGGCGGCAACCTCGTCAATCCGTGGATCGGCGCGAATTTCGATGGCTATGCCGACAGCATCCGCGACTATCAGGCCTGGTATCCCGAACATGGCGGCGATCTGACGCTGTCGGTCCAGGATCAGCTGACCGGCTACCAGACCGCCCGCGACTTGTCGTATCTCCGGCCGGGCAGCGGTTCGATCAACGGCTGGCTGTGGCGCCAGGGCGGCTATGGCGCGAGCGAGAATGCGCCGTCGCAGCCCGGCCAGGATGTGCCCACGGCATGGTGGATCCACTTCGGCGGCTATGTCCCCAACAACCCGCAAAACTCCAACGACCTGAACGTCAACCATAATGCGCCGCTGCTGGTCGGCTTCACGGGCATCGGCACGCTGGGCGGCGGCAATCTGACCGTCTCGGCCGGTGGCGATGCGGGTACGCTCGCCAGCTTCGAGGGAGTGAACGGCGATAGCGCGATCGACAGCAATCGTGCGTCGATCGCGAGCACTGCGCTCAACTTCACGGTGGCAAGCACCGGCCGCGTGACCGACATCACGCGGGTTGCCGGCTTCGTAACCGGCGGCGATCTGGTGCAGACCGGCGGCGGCGACATGACCATCCGCATCGGCGGCGCGCTGAACCCGGTGAAGCCGAGGACTGGAGCGCCGTCCGATCTGGGCGGAACCTTCACCAATCTGCGCGGCAACATCGACGTGCTGGCGCGCTCGATCGGCTGGCTCACGCTGGCGCCGGGGGACACGACGGTGAACCTCAACACGCGCGGCGCGCTTACTCTGTCCGGCGTCGCCGATCCCGGCGCGCTCACCCAGATCGGCGGGGCGGGCACCAGCCTCGGCCGGCTCGACGCCGATGGGAACTGGGTCCGTACCGACGGGCTGTTGTCGCGCAGCAGCTTTACTTTGTGGCAGGACGATACCGCGATCCACTTGTTCTCGGGCGGCGGCAACGTTGCCCCGGTGACGCTGGCGGGCGGCAACGCCGCGGGCCGCGACAATCGCTATTGGTATCCGGCGATCCTGACCGCCACGGCCGCGGGCGGGGACGTCGAATGGAGTGGCGGCATCTGCGGCAACGACTGTAACTCGGGAGTCCCCGCATTGGTCCTCGCACCTTCGCCCAAGGGCCAGGTCGAGTTCCTCGCCGGCGGGACGATCAAGGGGACCGCAACGGTTCGCCGCGACGATATCGGCGAATTTTCGCTCGGCATGCCGATCGCGCTTTCCGGCATGTCGAACAGCCGGGACCTGTTGCCGAACATCTTCCGCCCGGTCTGGGCGGGCGAGGGGATGAGCACGCCCGAGGCCGCTCCGCCCATCCTCGCCGGTAACGGAACCGTTGGAAGCAGCATCGCTTTCCAGCCGGAAACCGCCGGCGGGCGCCTGCTCGAAGGGCAGAAGGCGCCAGCGTTGTTCTACGCGGTCGAAGGGGACGTGCGCGACTTCTCGTTCGGCATGACCAATTGGGAATTGCTGTCGCCGATCTATATCAGCTCGGGCTCGGCAACGATCCGCGCCGGCCGCGACATCGTCAATCTCGGTTCCGCGCTAACCTTTGGTTGCGGCATCCAGGGGCCGTTGGACTGCCGCAGCACCACGCAGATCTTCGGCGGGCCATTCCTCACCTCCGGCCTAGTGGTCCATAACGATCCGCGGGACATCACGCTGATCTCCGCCGGGCGTGACGTGATCTTTGCCAACATGACGGTGGCGGGACCGGGCAATCTGATTCTCGAGGCAGGGCGCAACGTCTATCAGGGCGACAATGGCCGCCTCAGCAGCATGGGGCCGCTGTTCGGCCTGACTCCCGAAACGCGCAATGGCGGCGCGGCGATCACGGTGCTCACCGGGGTGGGAGCGGGTGGTCCGAACTATGAGGGCTTCGCCGCGCAATATCTGAACCCCGCCAATCGCGCGAATGCGGAATTCCCGCTGTCGCACGTCGAGAACGAGGGCAAGGTCGCCCACACCTATGATCAGGAACTGATCCAGTGGCTCGATGCGCGCTACGGCTTCAAGGCGGCGAACGCCGAGGCCGCGATTGCCTATTTCGACGGCCTCAAGCCGGTCGAGCGCGGGATCTTCATCCGTCAGGCTTACTATGACGAGCTGAAGGCCGGCGGCCGCGAATATACCGATCCCGAGGGCCCGCGTTTCTCCAGCTATCTTCGCGGCCGCAACGCGATCGCCACGCTGTTCCCCGAAAAAGACGCGGCGGGGCAGGCGATTTCCTATGCCGGCGATCTGACCATGTTCGGCGGATCGGGCGTGCGCACCTTGTTCGGCGGCAATATCGAGTTGATGGTGGCGGGTGGCCAGACGTTGGTGGGCGTGGGTAGCCTGGTGCCGCCAGCGACCGCGGGCGTGGTGAGCATGGGCTCGGGCGATGTCGACATCTTCTCGCGCCGTTCGGTGCTGCTCGGCCAGAGCCGCGTCTTCACCACCTTTGGCGGCGATTTGTTCATCTGGTCGGCGGAGGGCGATATCAACGCCGGCCGCGGCTCGAAGAGCACTGCCGTGTTCCAGCCGCCGCGGCGCGTGTACGACAATTACGGCATCGTCACGCTCTCGCCGCCGACCCAGAATAGCGGCGCGGGCATCGCCACGCTGGCGCCGATTCCGGAAATCCCGGCAGGCGACGTCGATCTGATCGCGCCGCTGGGCGTGATCGATGCGGGTGAAGCAGGGATCCGCGTCTCGGGCAACGTCAATCTGGCGGCGCTCCAGGTGCTCAACGCCGCGAACATCAAGGTGCAGGGCGATGCGCGGGGCATTCCGTTGCCGCCGGTGGTCAATACTGGCGCCCTGACGGCAGCATCGAACGCCAGTACCGCCGTTCTCGCGGAAGCCGCAAAGGTGGCGGAACGGACCCGGCCGCAAATGCGCACCGAAATGCCTGTCATCATAAACGTGCGCCTGCTCGGCTTCGGCATCGAACCTTGATGCGCCGCTTCGAACTTCTCAGGAGAATAGCATGTCCGCCGACCCCCGAGGTGACGACCAGGTTGTCGCCAGTCCCTTGCCGCTCTTCTACCGGGTGCCCGAACCGCTGACGGCGCATGCACACGGCGATTGGCGCTTGCGCGACGGCGATCTTTCATTCGCGGCGGAAACGCCGTTCGTGCCGATCGTCGCCGGCGAGATCGCTGCTGCGGCCCGCGATTATCCGGTGGTGTTCGCCGCCGGCGGCGCGCAGCCGATCGCTGTGCTGGGCGTGGAGCGCGTGAATCTCTTCGTTGAGGACGGCCGCTGGATACCCGACGCCTATGTGCCCGCTTATGTGCGGCGCTACCCCTTCGGCTTCATCCGCACGGTCAACCCCGATGGCTTCGCACTTGCCATCGATACCAGCGCGGATCGCGTCTCCCGCGAAGGCCAAGACGGTGCTGCGCTGTTCGACGCGGCTGGTCCAACTACCCTGACGCGTCAGGCGATGCAGTTCTGCGAAGCGTTCGAGGGGGAGGCCGCAGCGACAAGTGCCTTTTCCGAGGCGCTGGTCGCGGCAGACCTGCTGGTCGATCAGCGTGCCGACCTCACTCTGCCGGACGGGCGCAAGCTGGGACTGGACGGTTTCGGCATCGTCGACAGGGGGCGTTTCGTCGCGCTGCCCGAGGAAACCATCCTCGATTGGCACCGCAAAGGCTGGCTTGGCCTGATCCATTTCCACCTGGCATCGCTCGAGCGCTTTCCGGCGCTGCTCGCCAAGCGTGCGAGCCGCAACTGAGCCGCGTCTTAGATCACGCCGCACGAACCTTCTCCCATCACATTCGAGGAACAGTCATGAACGTGCGTATCCCGATCGCCGCTGCCGCTCTTTCCTGCGCGGCCTCGACCGCATTTGCGCAGACCGCCGGGGGAACCGGTGCGGCGACGCTGGCAGCGCAGCCGCTTGGCGGCCCGCTGGTGGCGGGCGTGTGTCTGCTGTCGCGCGAAGCAATCTACGCGAATGCCGCTGTGGGCAAATCGGTGACTGCGCGCCTTCAGGAACTGGCGCGAGCCGCTCAGGCCGAAATCGACGCAGAGCGCGCACCTCTGGAGGCCGAGGCGAAGGCGCTGGAGGGGAAATCCGAAACGCCGCAAGGCGCGCCACGTCGCCAGGCGCTGGTCAGCAAGTGGCGGGCGCTGCAGCTAAAGGCGGCGCATAACGGGCGCGAGATCGAGGCGACGCGGGGCAAGGCGCTGTCGCGGATTGCCACGGCGGCGCAGCCGGTAATCGCTCAGGTCTATGGACACAAGAAATGCGGGCTGCTGTTGGATCGGGGCTCGGCGCTCGGCGGCAATTTCAGCAACGACTTGACTGCCGATGTGGTGAAGGGCCTCGACGCGACGGTCCAGACGATCCCGGTCGAGCTCGAGCGCCTGCCGCAGCAAGCGGCAGACGCGCAGTAGGCGCCCGCCAGACAGGGTGTGCGGCAAAGCTTCGTCATGAGTGCGTGAATGTCAGCTTACGCCCCGATCTCTGCCGCACGACGAGAAGCCGCGGCGTCTCGGGAGCGGCCATTCATGTTGCGGCAACCGCCTATCGCCTTATGCTGCGTGCATGATGTTTATCACTCTCAATCGAGCCTCAGCCTTCCCGCTGAATTAAGCCGCACGGTTTCGGCTCGCTCGGCGGCTCTGCCGCCCGATGACGTACGTCTTTTTGAGAGAAATTATGGGAACCGAATCAGAACTTGCGCTCAGCGCAGATGACGTCGCCCTGTTCGTCCGCGACGGCTTCGTCCGTATCGATGAGGCCTTTAGCCCGCATGCCGCAGAGCAAGCGCGCGCGATCCTGTGGAAGGCCACCGGATGCGACCCCAACGATCGATCAACATGGACCCGGCCGGTCGTCCGCCTCGACCAGTTCAGTCAGACCCCATTCCGGGAGGCGGCGAATACGCCAAAGCTGCGTCGGGCATTCGATCAACTCGTCGGAGCCGGCCGCTGGCAGCCTCGTGACAGACTGGGCACCTTTCCGGTGCGCTTCCCTTCCGAGGAATCATCCGGCGACGACGGCTGGCATATCGATGTCAGCTTCGGACACGAGCACCCGGACTTCATGGAATGGCGCGCCAACGTGAGCACCAAGGGGCGGGCCTTGCTGATGCTCTTCCTCTTTTCGGATGTCAGCGCCCACGATGCGCCCACCCGCATTCGCGTCGGTTCACACATCGACGTCGCGAGGCAACTTGCCCCCGCAGGTGAGGCTGGCCTTACACTTCGGGAGCTGGCTGCTGACGGTTTCGCCGGGTCAGCGCATCGACGAGAGGAACTGGCTGTAGGAACCGCCGGCACGGTGTACTTGTGTCACCCTTTCCTCGTGCACGCGGCCCAGAGACATCGGGGAGCAGCGCCGCGGTTTATGGCTCAGCCTCCACTGATGCCGCGTGAGCCAATCTCCCTGTGCCGAAAGGGCGGAGACTACTCGCCGGTCGAGCTGGCGATCCTGAAAGCGATCTCGCGCCAGGGAACGTGAACCGAACTGCGCGGCCCATCTGCGTTCGGTTCTCCAAGGCGAAACGCGGGCGGGCCGCAAACCCACCGAAGCTCGGACATCCGGCGTGATCGGCCCGTTCTCCAACGCGAGGGCTGGGCAGTGGTGGTTACGGGAACTTCCCACATCAGGTTTTTCACTACGGCGAGCGCTTTTTTGCGGGCTTTAGCGGCACGACCGGCCGATTACGCTGGCGCTCAAGGATGTCTCGCCGTTCGGCTTCGCTCATCACCCGTCCGGCGACGAAGATGCGGCTTTGTGGCTCGCAGGACTGCGGCACCGGCTCAGTGACGGTGGTGGCCGGGCCGGCACGATAACCGCCCGACAAAGCGATTTCGTCGCCGACGTGGACCGCATTCCCCGTCAGGGCGTCATCGACCCGGATTCGACCATCGGGAGCCCGTTCGATGCGAGTATCATGGTGCCAAATGATGATGGGACCCGCCTCGTCGCCGGCTCGCAGACATCCGTTGGCGTCGAGATGCAGGCGGCCCATGAAAAGCGCCTGCAACGTCATTTCGTTGCGCAGGTTCTGGCGGATCAGGGCGGGCAGTGGCGCCCTCTTGGCTGCTGGCGCTGCCACGATGTGGCCGTCCGTCTTCGTCGTGCACGCCGCTATGCCCGGGACCGCCAGAAACAGGACCACGTGTCCAGGGAAAATCTTCTTCATCATGCTTTCGCCACTGCCCCCTGTTTCGCTCGCCGAAGCGGGCAGCGCCCGCCGGGCAGAATGCAGCACGCGCAGGCTTGTTATAGCCTGAACGACGAACGCGGCCCCTGCGGCTGGGGACGGTAGATGAGCATCAAGCCCATGCCGGCGGACTGATCCGGTCGCTTCCCCTGATCCCACCAGCGGCCCGCGCCAGGTCCGACACTCCCGCTTGAACTGGTCGTCGAAAACATCTGCCGCAGATCACCGTTGACTCTTAAATCTACATATGTTGCAATTAGTCATGGCTGGAAAGCGTCAACCCTCGAAGCAGATGCGTATCCTTCTCGATTCGCTGTCCATGCAAAGACAGCAATGGCGGCATGGATACGATCTCATGAAGGAGACGGGTCTTTCGTCCGGTACACTTTATCCGTTGCTGATGCGCATGACCGATCAGGGCCTCGTCGAAGCCGAATGGCGTGAACCGGCGCAGCCCGGTCGGCCCGCACGTCACGCGTACCGGCTGACCGCCGCCGGCTTCGCTCTCGCGCTGCAGATGCCCGGCGATGGTGAGAACCTCCCGCTCAAAGGATCATTTGCATGACGGCGGCAGTGTCTCGCGCGATCATGGTCTTGGCAGTGTGCTGCATGGGCGAGAGCCGTCGGGAATGGTCTGCGGCGATGCAGGCGGAGTTCGAAACGGCGGTGATCGACGGAAAGCCGCTGCTGTTTGCAGTCGGCTGCCTGACGGCCGCCTGGCGCGAGTTGATCACCGCTGAGGAAGGTCGCTTCGTCCTGACGAATTACGCCCTGGTGCTCGGCTTGATGGTCCCGGTGGCGGCTCTCCAGATCGGATGCGCGTTGTTCGGGCTCCCTTATCTCTATCCTGGTCGTCACGGCCTTTCCGGCGCGCTGCTGGAAGGCGGCGCGCATGAAGCGCTGGTGCGCAGCATCTATCTGGCCGCAATCCCGTCGCTCGCGCTTCTCCAGCTGTTGATCGGCTTCGGGCATCTTCGCCTCGGCTGGGCGATGCTGGAACGCGATTGGGCCGGCGTCACGCGGCTGGCTACGCTCACCCTGGCGGCTGTGGCGACGCTCGTCCTCTTTATGAGCGTGCTCTTTCTCAACAGCACCCAGGCCCTGTGGCAGGGTGCCGTGCTGGTCATCGAATTGGTCACCGTTTTCATAGTGGCGCGGTGGCACGCCCATCTCTCGCCTCCGGCCGGGACGGAACGCCCCGGATAGCGATGCCAACTCCTGATTTACTGGAACTTCGGGCGACCACCCCGAAGATGGGGGCCGTATGCCTGCTGGCGGTGCCGCGAGCCGACGCGAAGTTTCGCTGGAGAAATCAACGCCGAGACAATGCCTCGAAACAATGGAGACGTCACATGCCGTACTCGCATCCACCGTTCATGACATTGCTCCTCTCTTTAGCTGCCGCAGCCCTTGTCGTCGGCGAACCTGCCGTTGCGCAGGCGGGGAATGTGAGCCAGTCGGCGACCGAGCAGTCGCCTTTCCTCGGCGAATGGGAGCTGGACCTGACCCGGATGCCCGACAGCTATGGCCCGCCCCCCAAGCGAGTGATCTACACATTCGAGGACGTGGGCGGGGGCAAATGGCGGACGAAGGTCGCCATTACCGCGCCGGATGACAGTGTCAGGCACATGGCGGCCAAGTTTCGGCGCGACGGCAAGGCAGTCCCGGGTGAAGGCGACACGAGTGAAGCCGACAGCGTCGCGGTGAACGCGCCGGCTCCTAATGTGCTCGTCATGAGCCTGTCCAAAAACAAGGTTCTGGGGTCGGTGCGCGCGTACGCCATTTCGGCCGATGGCAAGGAGATGACCGAATCCGCAGCCAACATCGACAATATGGGCGCGCCATTTGTGCGCAACTTCCACTTCAAACGCGTTCGCTGAATCGCCGTTGGGCTCACTCCTCTGCGGGTCGTCCCGACGAAGGTGAAAGGGGCGGGCTCTACTGCGGTGGAGAGTACCACGCGACAGAGAACCGTTTGAACCCGTGAATGCCCGGGGCGAAGCCGGCGTCGCGAGGCAATCCCTCCATCCTCCTCAAGACCACCCTTCAGAGCCCGCCCTCTGACGCGTGCCTGGCACGCCACAGTCTCGCACGCCTGCGGCTACGGAGAAAACAATGAAGAGTTTGGCACTCGCATTTTCGATCCTGCTGTCAGCCTGCGTTGCCAGAGGCGAACTGGTCCCGCCGCCTCCCAACATGGTGGTTGCCTATGCCGATCTGGCGCTGGATTCCCCCGCGGGAAGAGCTGAGCTGGCCTTGCGTGTTTCGCGGGCCGTACGTTCGTTCTGTGTAACCTATGACCCGCAGCATGACGAAGCGATCTCCGATGTGCGGCTTGCAAGTGAACGCAACTGCCCAGGGGCTGCCACCCTCCTGCTCGCCCAGCACATGCCTGCCTCGGTCCGCCAGGCTTGGCGCGCCGGCGCGAGGGGCGAATAGAGACTCCCACGAAGAGCGGCTAATTGTTCACTCCCCCTGCAGCGCGCCTTTTCGGTGAACCGCCGAATCTTGCGCTAAAGGCATTTTTTGCCATCCCGGTGCCGAAAGCTGGCCGTCCCCTATCGCCCCCTTTGGACGAGGTCAGCCGCCAAGTCATGATGTTACTGGCGGGCTCATCGGCCAGGGCAATATGGTCGGGCTGCTTGAGAATCTGCGGGAGGGTCATCGTCGGCATGGATTTTCGCGATCATTTTCCGCGACGGCGTCCAGGCACGCCACGTCGCCTTCATAGCTGATCTTCCGGTAGCTATGTTGCTTTGCACGCTCGACAACGACTTCAAGCTCGGCCTGGCGGGCCTTCCGTAGAAGGCAGCGAACCCCCGCACGGGGGTGCGGATGGGTATCTCTCGTCTCAGCCGCAAAGTGCTCCGCTGCGCTTCTGAACACCATCCCATCGTTGTCGCCGGTTACGCATTATTGGCCCCGTTCCACAATGCTAGCGCGGGTAAATCAAGACATGTTCCAAGCCGTCATTGTCCACAACCGTTGGGGCAAAGCATGAGCCCTGACATGGAGCCGGAACGCTTCCTCAAGCTCGACGAGGTGAAACGCCGCGCGGGGCTCGGGAAATCGATGATCTATCGCCTGATCCAGGAAGGCAAATTCCCGGCGCCGTACAAGTTGTCGCCAGCTGCCTCCCGCTGGAGCGAGCAGGAACTTGTGGCTTGGATCGCAGACGTAAAGGACGGCTTCGAGGGCAAGAAGCGCCGAGTCTGAGAGGGCCTCGACGCAGGCCGTCACCTACTTGAGCGGGCGGCTCGCGCTTGACCATGTACCGGTAATTCGATAGAGGGTCACGGAGTCGAACTGGCGCGATAAGTGACGGTTTTCAGGCGAAAAGTTCTCGTGGTACATTTCGTGGTACCACGGATTTCAGATCGGCGGAAACGTCGGAAAGAACAAAGGTTTGTCGCCGGAGTTCGAATCCCACCCTCTCCGCCACTTCCTTCTTCTACTAAACTGATATTTCTTAATATTATTCGGCAGGTGGATTTTCGGTCCCACTTTCGGTCCCATTTGTGTTCGGCGATTTGATGAGCCATCCTCGGACTTCCTTAGCCGCGATTTCACCCTACGGGTGACCGATGCGCCGGGAGCCGCGCGACCAGTCGCTCGTGTGGGGCAGAAAGCTGTCGGTCCGCTAACGCCCTGAAGTCAGTCGTTTAGGTCAGCGCTCGCGTCGCCCGAAAGCAGTCGCCCGTCAGGCCCGGGCTTCGTATGCTTCCAGTAGCCGCCACAGACCCGCGGCGTCCGCGCCCTGCTGCTCAAACGCGTTGCGAAGGGCGTAGAACTCATCGTCGCTCTTGATGTGACCCCGGCGAACGACTCGCTGCACCAGCTTAGAGAACCTTGCGCGCACCTCCGACAGTGTCGGTAAGCCCGATTGCGAAAGCTCGTGGTCGCACGCGGTCACGTCGCTGGCGGGCCAGTCACTCGTAAAATCCACAACGTCGCCGATCGCCATACCCAGGCCGCTCCGCGCCTTGGCCGGGGTTTTCACTGCCATTCTATCGAGCACAGCTATGGGATGAGTATCAGGGGTGAGCAGGTCCGAAGGAAAAACCTTGGGAACCATATGACTGAACCAAGATCGCAGGCGCGCATATTCGGAGGGGTCAATCCGCATGGCCGTTATGCTGCCAGCGCAGAGCCTTTAGCGCAACGGCAGCTTGCCGGCCTTGCCCTCGCGCCCCAATGTCGGAGGACGATCTATCGTTGATCCTTTCCCGATAGCCGACACACCGCATCTCGTGCAGGATCAAGCGATGGTTCGCATCCGCGCCTACTCGCCCGTTTTATCAATACCCACTCTTGCTGGCGTTGATCGGCATCATCTGGTCCGCCGTCGCGGCCCGTGAGAGCGGAATGATAGGTTTGACAGGGATGGACACGATCACACTTCACTCGCTCGTCTACTACAAGGGCGATCTCGATAAGGTCCCGCCCGACGATCGCTTATTCTTCCTCATGGCCGGAGCGATCAGCAATGATACCCAAGCCTTGAACAAGCTCTTGGCGGTAATCATCGGCACGCCCGATCACGATAACGCCATTCACAAGCAGGCGAATTCCGCCTTTGCGACGCTGGCGCTGCGCATGCTCACCGGACGGTTGAATGAAGCTTATAAGCTCGTTTCAAAATACTCGAACAAGCTCATCAGGCCGCATTATCTCGATGAGATGTCCGATGAGGCGAAAGAGGGGTTTCAAAAGCTCCACGAATACTTCGGCGGCAAGCGTAGCCTCATCCTCAAGGTGCGTGATGGCATGGCGTTCCATTCGATCCCTGAGCACGTCGAGGCAGCCTATGCGAGGCTCGAACCCAAAGGGGATCTCGGTGACTATCTTGGCAGGAGTATCGGGAACACGCTCTACTACACGCCTGAGATACTGCACTTCGAAACGCTCATGCACCTCACTGGCATCCACGATGCCGCGACCGCAATCGAGACGTGGGTGCAGGACGCTCAGGAGCAAACGTCCAATTTCAATTCTTTCATCTTCGGCTATGTGCTGGTGTTTGCAAAGCGATACCTCCAAGACGCGCTCGACAAGTTGCCTGATGAGGCCGAGATCATCCCGGTAGAGGCCTTCGAAGCGCTCAAGCTCCCCTATCTCTCCAAGTTTCCGAGCACGGATCAAGATGGTCCGCGCGAGTCCTAACCCCGTAAACGCTAAGAGGGCTGGTATGTCTTGATGGGCTTAGGGATGCTGAGCTTAACCCCATAGCTGCCTTGATAATCGTCCTTATCCCAACCGCCGACGATCTTAGCCTTGCAGGTCACCACGCCTTTCGGACTGACCTCAGAAATCTGCGCGCGCATTTCGGCCGCAAGCTCGGACGGTACCCAACCGACTTGCTTGCCTTGAATGGAAACCGCGATAGCGTTTCGGTCGTGAGGATTGTTCTCGAAGGTAAGACGAGCGCCGACTTCCTTTTTGTGCCCTTCCTCGCACCTGCCGCCGCACAGTCGGTCCAGCTGCTTCTGATAGCGCGACTCTCCGACGATGTTGAAGGTGAACCCCCGGCCGGCCGCGAGGGCGACTGTGCCTTCCTCAGCCCACCAGCAAGTGTCGGTTCTCGGCGAGGTCGGCTTCACAGCCGAAGCCTGTTTCAACCTTGGCGTCGGTCCCGAGACGAAAGGCTTCCGCCCAAGCAGGATATCGAGCAAACCCATCTTCATCCCCCAAATGGGTCTCAGAGACCGTTAGCGACCGTCGCCGACGAATAGGTCACACGTCACAAAGGATCGACACCGTAGGGGTCACCATCGTCAAGCGGGAATCGGCAGATTTCCGCCACTTTCGGCGATGAGGGCGAATTCACCCCCACATTTCGTCCCACAATTGTTTCCGGCTTTTATAGAACGCCGTGGCATGCCTTGGCGCCTGCAGTCGCGCCCCGCCGCTATGTGGGCTGAATACGCCGCCTATTTAGGCCGGCTATGGGCCGAGAGCCGCCGGTCCGCATTAAGGTCCGTCAGGTTCCTTGTGAGCACGGAGAATAGACCCTTCGAGCAACTTTCGTTGCACGCCGGCGTCGTATGTGCGATTCACTGTTCGTTCCAACGGGCGAGTGATTGATGGCTGATGGCAGTGCAATCGAGTGGACCGACGCGACGTGGAACCCGGTTACGGGCTGCACTAAGATAACGCGCGGTTGCGACAAATGCTACGCTGAGCGCTTTGCCGAGCGGTTCCGCGGCGTCGCGGGGCATCCCTTTTCGAACGGCTTCGATCTGACGCTGCGGCCGGAGCGGCTGCACCAGCCCTTACGCTGGCGACGGCCGCGAATGATCTTTGTTAATTCGATGAGCGACCTGTTCCACAAGAAGGTTCCGGACGCCTTCATCGACCAAGTTTTCGCGACGATGGAGGAGGCAGATTGGCACGTCTTCCAAGTGCTGAGCAAGCGCAGCTCGCTAATGCGTGATTATTTGCGCCGCCGCTATCGGGAGGCCGAACCGCCAGCGCACATCTGGTGCGGCGTCTCCGTCGAGGATGGCCAGGCCAAGGGTCGTATCGAACATCTTCGCGCCGCCCCGGCGGGCATACGCTTCCTCTCGATCGAGCCATTGATCGGGGCGGTTGGCCCAGTGAATCTGCAAGGGATTGACTGGGTTATTGTCGGGGGTGAATCAGGACCTGGGGCGAGACCAGTGCATCTCGACTGGGTGCGCGAAGTGCGCGACCAATGTATCGCGCAGGGCGTTGCGTTTTTCTTCAAGCAATGGGGCGGCACCCGGCCCAAGTCGGGCGGCAGGGAATTGGACGGCCGGCAGTGGAGCGAGTTTCCGACTCTTCAGGCAGCCAGCGGCTGACCACCGAACTTCCCGAAGTCGGGCCATGGGCGCGCGAGAAGCTCGACGCGCTCGCCCGCTACCTCGATTTCTACACAAAGGTCCTGAAGAACCAACCTTGGCGGACGCTCTATCTCGACGCTTACGCGGGAGGAGGCCGCGCGGTGCTGCGCACCGGCGATCGGCCGCCATCGAGCGGCCCGGATCTGTTCAACGACGCTCCGCCAATTGACACCGAGGCACGCGAGCTGATCGACGGCTCGCCCAGGGTCGCGCTTGGCGTCGCTTATCCTTTCGATCGCTACATCCTGGTCGATTCCAATCCCGACCGGGTGGTGGAACTGCAAGCGCTGAAGGCCGAATATGACGACCAGCGTACGATCAACGTGCTCAAGGCGACGGCCGCCGAGGGGGTCCACTGGGTCACCCGCCAGCCCATATCGCGCAAGACCCATCGCGGCGTCGCCTTTCTCGATCCGTTCGGCGCCAATCTCGATTGGGCGAGCGTCAAGAAACTGGCAGAGACCGGCCTGTTCGAGGTGGTCGTCAATTTCGCCCTGAGCATGGCGATTCAGCGGATGCTGCCCAATACGGGCGACGTGCCGGAGGCTTGGGCCGATGCGCTCGATGCCTATTTCGGCGACCGCACATGGTTCGACGCTGTCTATGAACATGGCGGGGGCCTGTTCGGCGGAAACAGCATCGAAAAACGGGCCGACTATTCCGAGCGCTTATTGGCGCTGTACCGGTCCAAATTGCGGACTGCTTTCGGCCATGTTTCGACACCCCGGCTCATCCGAAACACGCGCGGCGCGCCTCTTTACTATCTCATTTGGGCGGGACCCAATAAAAAAGGCTTGGAAGGCGCTGACTATATCTTGACGATGGGCGAGCGGATCGGCCGGCGCACTGGGGAGACCAAGCGGGGTGGCTAGGCATTATGAATGGAAGATCGGCGAGCCGCCGCCCATTCTCGGCGCGCATAGCGTCGCCAAGCACGACATCTTCGAACAATATGTCGGGATCTATATCGAGCGGCTGACCCGCACGCCCAGTCAGACCATGCTCAATCTCACCATCGTTGACGGCTTTTGCGGCGGCGGCCTCTATCTGCAGGGGCGTGACGAGGTGTATGGCTCGCCGCTCAGGCTGCTCGGCGCGGTCGAACAGGCGGACGCCGCGCTTAGCGCGGCGCGCGCGAAGGGCTTCGCGGTACGGGCCGATTTCTTCTTCATCGACGAGAGCGCCCAGCATGTCGCCTTCCTGCGCGACCAGCTCGTCAAGCGCGGCTATGGCGAACGGATCGGGCGCGACATCTTCGTGCAGTGCGCGCCATTCGAGGAGGCCTGCCCGAACATCCTCGACCATATCAAGAAGAAGGGATCCGCCCACCGGTCGCTCTTTTTCCTCGACCAATATGGTTGGAGCGACGTGAGGCTGGCGACGATCCGCTCCATCCTTGCCACGCTGAAAAATCCCGAAATCTTGCTTACCTTCGCGGTCGACGCGCTGATCGACTTTCTCTCACTAAAGACCACCGACACGCAGGCGTTGCTCAATATCGAGCTCGAGCGCGAGGATGTGCGCGCGCTGACCGAGCTTAGGACCGGCGACGGCTGGCGCTATCTGATTCAGAATGGGCTTTACCGCCATGTCCAGGCGCGCACCGGCTCGCGCTTCTACACGCCCTTTTTCATCCATTCGGTGGAAGCGCATCGCGCCTACTGGCTGCTGCATCTGTCCAACCACCGCCAAGCGCGGGACGAGATGGGCAAGCTACACTGGCGGCTCAACAACCGGTTCCAGCATTATGGCGGCGCCGGCTTTCACGCGCTCGGCTTCGATCCGTCCTGCGACCTGCGCCAAGGCCTGTTGACCTTCATGTTCGATGACGATGCCATGAAAAGATCCGAACGCGCGGTCCTAGAGCAGCTCCCCAGGATGATCCACGAAGCGAACCGCGCCGGCGGCGGGCTCGGCGTCGAGGCTTTATTCACCGAGAATTGCAACGACACGCCGGTCACCTCCGAGATCCTCAGCCGTCAGCTTGTCTTTCTGCGCGATGAGGGCGAGATCGTCATCCGCGGCGAGCACGGCGCCGACAAGCCGCGCGCGCGCACTGTCGCTTGGGGCGACCGTCTGATCCTCCCACGCGAGCGCTCGATGTTCAGCCGTCTCGGTTGGTAGACGCCTCCCCGGTAGCGGTGTCTTCCGGAGCTTCGAGCATCCAGATCTTGCGCACCCCGTAACGCTCGCCCTCGACATCGATCGATATCAGCGACTTTCGCAGCGGCATGTTTACGTCCCAGAACCAGTCGGCGATGATCTCGGTTTTGGTGGGCAGGGCGCCGTCGAGCACGCGCCGCATGCGATTCTCCCAGACCGCCACCTTGCTCAGCCGGGTCGAAATTTCCGAAAGCATGCCGGCGGCAAGGTCGGGGATGGCGCACAGGTCCTCATAATCCCGCGACTCCGAGTCTTGGCCGGTCGTGTTCATTCGATAGACGCCCATCGGAAACGGCGAATAGAAAGACGAAAAGCGAGCCGCCACTAGCAACGCGTCGTCATGTCGGACCTCGTTGGCGACGAACGCATCCTCGTCGGTGATCCAGGTGACGTCGGTATAAGGGCGCGCCCAAAGCGAGATCAGAATCCCGGCAAGATGAACTTTGCGGGCCATCGCTTCGAAGGCGCGCGGATTCCAGTTGGCCGTCAAGCCGAGCGACTGACGAAACTCGTCGGCCACGTCTGGCGCCGTCGACAGCCATTTCTTCCTCTTGTCGACCGCGACTGCCACCAGGTGGCCGTCAAGGTTGGCGGCGGCGGTCAGGAAGGATACCAAAGCCTGCTGACGTATCGGGTCGCCGAGCTTCTTGTAGGACATCGTCCGGCCATCGGGCAGAAATTTGGCGCGCGCGGTCCGTAGCGCCTCGGACCAGCCGGCGAACCCGCCCCGGATCACGAGATAGCAATAGACGAGGTGGCTGGACCCGGCATGCTCGCCGCCGAAGTCCGAAGCGATCAGCAGCTTGCCGGTGTCCCGCGGCCGCGGCTCGCCGGCGCTCACCTGCTTCTGGATCGAATAGCCCCAGCCCCAAAGCCGCCGCGCCGCCAAGTTCTGGGGCGTTAGGAGCTGCCAATGATCGTGATGGGGCCCGAGATTCAGCATCGCGCCACTTTAAGGCAAGCGAGCGCAGGGGCCAGCGCGCAAACCACGACAGTTCTCCGCCGCGGCCGATCAATAAAGGGATGTCGGCTTCTAGGAGCGCCGATCGGCAAGGAAAGGCCGCAACTGGGGCGCAGAGCCGACGTCACCCTAGCGTCCAAGCCCACGCCCTCGGCCAAAGTCGATCCCATGATTGAACGCCAACTCCGCTCCAAGCCGGCGACCGGTGTCGATCGTGATCCCGAGCTGCGCTTTACGTGCGGCGAGTATCGACTCCATCTGGGGATCACGCTCGAGGCTCTTCGCCATACTCGCCATCTCGCTCCGGACAGCTTTGTGGCTGGCCATATCGCCAGCCACGTACGCGCGCTGGCACTGCTTCTGCAGCTTGTCCCAGCGTGCGACGAACTGGTCGGCGCGTTTTGCGGGATCGGCCCGCATCTCGTTGACCAAGGCCATAGTGCGGATCGCCTGTTGCGGCCGTCCTTTCGCAGCCTCGTCGAGCATCGTGCGATCAGCGTTGAACACGTTCTGCAGGTCGCGTTTAACGCCAGGGCGCTGGGTCTCCATCTCGGCAACAGCCTTGTCGAGTGCGGCACGTTGATGGGGAAGCTCCGAATAGCCCTCGGTTCGCAAGCGCAGGATGTCGGCAGCGGCGCGGGCAACGCGCACGACTGATCGTTCGAACGGGCTCAGCTCCGGCACATCCGGCGTGACGCGGAGCTTCAGTCCGGCAAAGCGATTGCGCGCTGGCTGCTGCACCTCCGGTCGTTCTGGAGCCGGATAATCTGCTGCCATGTCTTTCCCGCGCTCGCGCGGCAGCGCGCGGGTCAATGCATGGCTGTCGGCGAAATCGTCGCGTCCGTAATAAAGATCAACGCTGTCGCGGTGTCGCGACAACGCGACATAGGCGGCATGTCGATCGAGCCCTGGTGTGGCCAGCACATGCACGCGGTCGACAGTTACTCCCTGCGCTTTGTGGACGGTCGCGGCGTAGCCATGATCGATGTTGGCATAGTCTTTCACATCGAATGCGATCGAGCGCCCATCGTCGAGCAGCACCGCCATGCGTGCCTGGGTAACCGACTGCACTTGTCCAAGCGTGCCGTTCTTCACGCCAAGGCTGCGCTCGTTGCGGAGAAACATCACCCGATCACCGCGCGCAAAGTCCCGCTGTCCGCGGTCTGTAGTGATCGCCACGTCCTCACCTAGCGCTCCTGCGGTACGCAGCCTGTCGCGTGCGGCGGTATTGAGCGCGCGCACCTCGTCATTGGTGTGAGTGAGGATGATGCGAGAGGCGTCCGGCGCCTCTGAACGATCACGATCCCACCGATCGATCAGCTCGGCGCGAGCGCCGTCGCGCGTCTCGGCCACATGGATGCGATCATGTCTACTGTACGCGCTGATCGCTTCCGCGGTCCGCTCCGTCGCGAGGTAGCGCGTGGCGTCGCGCTGCCAATCCTCGCGCTGGCGACGGATCTCGGTGATCTCGACACTGCCATGCCGCTCGGCAGTCGCCCGAAACGCAGCGCCGGCCTCGATCGCCTGGAGCTGCTCGGGGTCGCCGACAAGCACCACCTTGGCGCCGCGCTTTTCCGCTTCGGTAAGCACGCGCTCCATCTGCCGCGTACCGATCATGCCGGCTTCGTCGATCACCAACACATCACGGTTGGTCAGCAGCTCGCGTCCCTCGGCCCATTGATGCTCCATGCTGGCGATCGTCCGCGACGCGATGCCCGAGCCACTCTCCAAATTCTCGGCGGCAATGCCGGACAGCGCCACACCACGCACCGAATAGCCTGCGCTCTCCCAGGCCTCGCGCGCGACGCCGAGCATCGCCGACTTGCCGGTCCCGGCATAGCCGACAACGACGCCGAGCCCCTGGCCTTTAGTGACATGATCGAAGGCGCTGCGCTGCTCACTCGACAGCACCAGCCCGCGCATCTCCGCTCGCACCAGGGCGAGCTTGCGATGCTGCTCGTCAAGCCCGTGTCGCCGTCCCGCCTCCAGCCGGACGGTGGCGCGCTCAAGCCGCTTCTCGATCTCGACCATGTCGCGGCTGGTGAAGCGGTCCTGGCCGCGACCATCCTTGCCGAGCGCCACCAGTTCCGGTGACGCGCGCACCGCGGCCATCACACGATCGAACTGGTCCTTTCCCTCGCTATGCCCGTGCGCGAACATGGCAAGGTCGCGCGTTGTGAAGGTCGCCTGGTTGTGCGTGATCGCATCGAGCGCGATACGCGGGTCGGCGATGATCTTCGCACCGTTCGAGCGCGCAATCTCACGATGCTCGTCGAGGCGTTCGAGTTCGAGTCCCTTGGCGGCCATGCGCGACGCTGCAGGGCCGATCTTGTTCTGGGGCTCGAGATCGATACCCTGCGCTTCGAGGCTGCGATGATCGATGCGCGCATCGATATCCAACTCGGCGAGCCGCTGGTTGGCATGCTCGGCCCAATGCTCGCGCCATTTCTCCAGCAGTTCGGTGCGATTCCAGTCGCGGTTCTTCTTGCCGAAGCCGTTCCCGTCGACATCACGCGTGGTGAGCATCACATGCGCATGTGGTTTGGGCTCGCCATCGGTGCCGATATCCCAATGCACATTGAGGTCGGCGATCATCCCACGCGCGACGAACTCCCGTTCGACGAACTCACGAGCCAGCCGAATGCCCTCCGCCTGGTCCAGCTCGCGCGGAATCGCGAACTCCACCTCGCGGGATAGCTGCGCGTCCTTGCGCAGCTCGGCTGCCTCGACCGCATTCCAGAGGGTTTCCCGGTCGCAGAGCTGCTCGGGCGCGTCGTCCGGCAACAGTATCTCGGAATGGACGACGCCAGCCTTGTTCGAGAAGTCGTGATTGCGATCGAGCCGCTCGTCATAGAGCCGTGAAGCAGACCGGTAAGCAGCGGACGCGAGCGCTGACGACCCGTTACCGCGGGAGATGATCTTGGCCGAGAAGTGGTAGATCGCCATGGCGGCAATCCACTTACACTAACCAAGCGACGTTGGCACAACGTATAAGCGCGCCCTCACACTAAAATTCTTGTGAGGGACCGGGTAGTTTCAGACTGTCTCAGCGACAATAGAGCGTTGTGGTGTCGGATCTATTATGATGTGCGCGTCACATCGGCAACGGAGACTGCGATGCGCAAGCCCCGGGACTTTGATACGGAACTCAAAGCGCTCGCCGACAAGGCAAAGCAACTCAAGGAACGCCGCGTGCGGCAGCTCGGCGAGTTGGTCGCGGCTACCGGCGCCGATGTGCTCGACGCCGACCTGCTTGCCGGCGCGCTGCTTGATGCGGCGACGACGAAGGATGCGAACACAAAGGAGCGCTGGCGCGCGGCTGGCGCGACATTCTTTCGCCCGACGCCGCGAACCGCTCCGCATAGCCCTGAAAGCGGGAAGCGCAGCAATCCGCCGGACGCAAGTGGCACGCTGCCGTTTGGCGGCGCGAACCGCACGTCGTGACACGCGAGTCTGGGTAGTGACGCGTCGGGAACGCACACGGAAATTGATCGAGCTGGGTGGCCTCGTCGTCAAAGCCGGACTGGTAGAGCTGACCGGCGATGATCGCGCGGTTCTTTATGGCGCGTTCATCGGCATCGCTGCCAAACTGCGAAGCGAGGATCGGGAGCACGCGCTGGCATTATGGAGCAGGCGCGGCAAGCGTGCGTTCGACATGACTTCGGAGCGTCACGCCGGGGCTAGCAATCACCGTCCAGAGCGCGAGACAGATGCATGAGCGCGATGACCAATTGCGCCTCCACCTCATCAATGCCGATCCCGAGACGAGCGGCGATCCCGCCATAGGGAAGATCGTCGAAGCGGTGCAGCTCGAACACCTCGCGCGCCAGCGCGGGCATGCCATCGTTCGCCGCCCGGATGCGCTCGAGGCGCACCGGATCGGCCTCGTGCTGCGGCCTTGCACGGCATCTGCGGGCGATGCTCCGCCAGTATGCGATCAGCGCCCGCTTCCGGAGGACAAGATTGAACATGACCCTACCTCCGGGATGCGGTTTCGGGCGCGGTGAGCGGCGCGTCGCGCGAGGCGCGGTACAGCGTTATCCCTGCCTCAATCCGATCGAGGATGAAGTGATCGCGCTCAGCTCTGGCGCTTCGAGCATCGGCCTTCGACAACACGACAAGATCAACCGCACAGCGGCCGCCCAGCTCGCGCTGGATGATACTGCGTGCGCGCTGCCAGCAGCGCTCATCGGTGAACAGCGGATGATTGACGACCGCCCAGAACTCGTAGTCGGAAAAGGCAAGCGTGTGCCTGTCCTCGTACCACGTCCGCCGGGCGTACGGTCCGATCAGGATGATCCGGGTGATCCGTCCCGGCCCGGGTGCCAGCACGCTTTCGGGAGCGAAGCAGCCACGCAACATGCGCGTGATCCGCTCGACCTCCTGCTGCTTGCGCCGGATGAGATGGCCAACGCGCGCCATCACGACTTCGCGACTATAGATGTCGCCCAACATTGTTGTGGAGTTCATGACTGCCTGCACGCCAGCGGTCCGCCCCTGCAAAGAGGACGAAAGATGCAAGCCGTGTCCGCTGGCGGGCCAAAGCGCGGCCTCTCCAGCAACCGCCCGACCTCTATCGGCCGAACGTATCGATGCCTGGCAGGATAACCCTGCGGGATGGCCGCCGGCTCTTCCATCCCGTGCCGACGATTATGGATCAAATGTGAAAGGGCGGCAAGTTGCGCGACCGACGATTCAGGCGTGCTAGCTGCTCGCGGCCTTCTCGAGTTCGGCGATCTTGTCGGAGCAGACCTGATGCACGACGCGTCCCAACTCCTCGACGCGTGCGCCGAGCCAAGTCAGCTCTTCTTCACTGATCCGATAGTGCTTCGAATACCGCGCTTTGACATATGCGTCCTTGAGCTTCTGGAACATCGCGCGCTCCTTGCGCGTGTCCTCGGGCCAGATCCCGAACAGCCTGCGATCCAGCCCTTCCGCCAGCGAACGCAGGAAGGCGATATTATGGTTATATGGCGTGTAGAAGGTGAGGGTTAGCAGGAGGCAGCCGTAGAGCCGTTCGACGGTCTGATGCATGTCGAACGCAGCGTCCTTCAGGTATCCTCTCTCGGTATAGAACTTGGCACCTTCGTAGCGCTTCATCGCGGAGGGGAAGCCGTCCTCAAAATACTCCTTCGCCGCGGCCAGCGCTTGCTTGGGGGTCTTCGGCTTGGGTGTGTGAAGCTCGCGATCGTCGGCTTCGTACAGGGCGATGCCGTCCTTCGCGACCTCCATGAAGAAAACCCGACCGTGTGCGAGCCCGTCATTCACCTCGTGCAGTGAGTGCACGATAAAGTTGACCGGCGTCCGCAGCGTTTTCTCGATCGTGTAGGCGCGGATCAGCCGTTCCTCGGCCTTCGCCCAATATCCCACGCGGTCGGCCAGTTCCTTCTGACTGACGATGATGAGCAGGTCATAGTCGGATTTGTACTGGTTGGCGGCGAGCGGCGCATCGACCCAATCGTCCCGCGCATAGCTGCCGAACAGGATGATCTTGAGAATGCGTCCGCCCTTACGCGGCCCGGTGGCGTTCTCGGTCGCCGCCCGAAATTCGTCGAAGACGATCTCGATCACGCGCTCAAGCTCGCGCTGCTTTGCCGGTGGCAAATGATCCAGATCAGTCCTCACCGGGGAATCTTTCCGCAAATCCCCGGCACTTGGCAAGGATAATCAGGTTTGGGGCCGAAGCAGTGACAAGCAGACTCTAGCAGCGATAAATGCCCGCCTATTCTGCGATTGACGAAGTTTCGCCCCAGCCTCACCATATCAACGGCAGCCCTGAGGGCTGGGGCGCCACATTGTAGCGCTCCATGCCCGGCGATGAGGCGCCGCATCGGCATTGCTGGAGCAGTTCGCGGCGGCACATCCAGAAGTTGGTATCGAGCTTCTCCGGCTATAACCGGTATGAGGACTATATCGAATCTACCGCCGCGTGGGAGCGCGGAGCAGTCCTCCTTTGTTACGAGACTATCCTGAGCTATCGATGGTTTGGTCGCCAGATCGCGAACTCGTGGCGTCTTCCCTAACCGCTCCTCTCCTGCTGGTCACGTAGATCAGCGTCCGCTTTTCGGTCGATCGAGCGGGTCCAAGCGGCCCCATGCGGGTTGTTCCTGTCAGTCTGCTGTGAGTGCCATCCGGCCGCTTCGGGACCCGATTAGAGGTCGCCAACCTTGGCACCGCTGCAGGTGACTCCCAATCGCCTGAGACCGTGCTCTACATCTATCAACTCAACTCCCGCCATCCGTCCGGCTGTCAAGCCGAAGGTGGGATGACCATATCGCCTTAGGCTCCATGCCCCTGCGGGTGAGCGATAGGGGCAGCGGGAGCAGACGAGCAAGCCGCTATCGCGTCGGCACTGCGGCGCCAGCATAAGGGTCGTAGTCCGGGGAGCGGCGTGGCAAATCCGTCAGCGGTGATGCAGTTTCGGCCACGATGCCCGGACCCGGCACGGCACCGCGCGTTGCGGCCTGAATGCCGGCAGCAATGCTCGACGCCCCAAAAAGAATGAAGCATCCGAAGACTACGATTGCGGCTTGCCGGATGGCGATCCGTCCAGTCAGCGCCAGAAGACCCACGCTGCCAACCGAAATCACCGCCACGGTGGTGGCGATCGTACCCAGCAGGGTGCCTTCAAGCCATTGCGTGGCAGCTACAAACACGCTGGAGCCGGCCGGGTCGGCGAGCGATGCGGTGGTTAGACTGAGAAGGATAGAGATGGGCACATTTACTCTGCTACATACTCGCGGTGACGACACCTTTGGCGTATTACGAAAATGTCTATTTCCCTGATGGTTGATCATTCTTTGACGGAAATTTCTTCAAAATCAGCTTGCAATGTTGGAAATGGTGAATGACACAATCGTCGCGGGAGCAAGTCGAGTCAAATTATAGCCAGCTGTAAAGCCGGCGATAAGGCTGCGGAAGCAATCCGTGTCAAAGGGGGTGTTCATGCGTATTTCTGTCGTTGCATTTGGCAGTGTGGCATTATTCTCCGCGACGATAGCCGCGGCCCCCGAGACCGTGATCTACACCTATGACGCCAAGGGGCGTCTTGTGAAAGTCGAGCGCTCGGGCACGGTGAATAACGGCGTCAAGGTCGAGTACACGCACGACAAGGCTGACAATCGCAGGAACGTCAAGGTGACAGGATCACCCAACCCCGCTCCCTGATTCAGACGTCGCTCAACAACTAGCTGGAGAAACTGAATGCATGCGTCCCGGCTTCGGGCGGCGGCTGTCTGTGCGCTGCTTACTTCGACATTCCTGTGCGCCCCCGCAATGGCGCAAAGGCCCGAGTTCCGGCACCTCGACGCAAACGGCGTCGATCTGGTCGAAGGCGATTTCGTCACCAGCTTTGTCGAGGGCTCAATCGGGTCGGGCGATGGCAGGCTCGAGTTGCGACGCATGCTCGGCAACACCGGTACCAACGGCACGACCGGCGCGAGTCAGTGGGACTTCATGCTCCTCAATGTCACCCCCACGGGGACCTATATCGATTTCGGCTCTCAGCTTACCAAATTCCCAGCTGCACAGGCGCGCGGCCACACCCTGACCGGCAGCGGCAACTCCTATGTCTATGGCTCGCCGGACGGTACCACGATCCAGTTCGGCGACCCGACCGGCATGGGCGGCATGTATTGCGACGGAAGCCAGACGAGCTGCATCCTGGTGCCAACGCAGATCAGGTCGCCAGACGGCAAGACGGTTTCGCTCGACTATGAATTCTGGGAGCAATGCACCCGACCGACCGAGATCGATGAGGAGCCGGTCTGCACCTACACGCCACGGCTTGCGGGGGTTTCGAACAGCTATGGCTATGGGATCGGCTTCTCCTATGCCAGCGCCGCCGGATCAGGAAACACCAACCCGCCGGTGACCTTCTATCGACGGACGGGTGCGCAATTCTACAATTCGCAGTCTGGAAGCACGCCGCTCGCCAGCGTGAGCTATAGCTATCCCTCAACCAATGTGACCGACATCACGGACATGGGTGGTCGGGTTTGGCGCGTGACGAAGACCGGCACGGTCAATGCCATTCGCCGCCCCGGCGCGTCTTCGGACACCACCAGCGCGACGATCAACACCTCGGGCAAGGTTACATCGGTGACCAACGAAGGCGTGACTACCAGCTATTCCCGCGCGGTGAGCGGCAACACCGCCACGATGACGGTGACCAATGCGCTCAGCCAGTCGATGACGATCGTGAGCGATCTGACCATCGGCCAGCCGACATCGGTGACGAATGCGCTCAGCAAGACCACGAGCTATCAATATGACAGCAACCGCCGGCTCAAGCGGGCCACCCAGCCCGAAGGTAATTATGCCGAGCGGACATACGATGCGCGCGGCAACGTCACCCAGACGCAGTCGGTGTCGAAGTCCGGCGCGGAAACGATCACGACCAGCGCCACCTATGACGCCAGCTGTGCCAACCCGCTCACCTGCAACAAGCCGAACACCACGACCGATGCCCGGCTGAACGTGACCAACTATGCCTACGACGCCACCCATGGTGGCGTAACCGCCGTGACACTGCCTGCGGCAACCAGCGGTGGAACGAGGCCAGAGACCCGGTACAGCTACACGCTGACCAATGGCGAGTATAAGCTGACCGGCACCTCGACCTGTCAGACCGCAGCTTCCTGCACCGGTACCGCAGACGAAGTGAAGATGACCCTCGCCTATGACTTGAACGGTAATGTCACCAGCACCTCGAAGGGTAACGGCACGGGAACACTGACAGCCGGCAGCGCCATGACCTATGACGGGCTCGGCAATTCGCTAACGATCGACGGACCACTGCCGGGCAGTGCTGACACGACGCGGTTTCGGTACAACGCGGCACGTGAACTCGTTGGCACCATCTCCGCGGACCCTGATGCCAGCGGCAGCCTCAAGCATCGCGCCGTCCGGAACATCTACATGAATGGGCTGCTGGTCAGCGTTGAGGCAGGGACGGTTAACAGTCAGTCGGATGGCGATTGGGCCGCGTTTAGCGCGCTTCAGTCCGTCGAGACCAGCTACGACGCCCATGCGCGGCCAACAGTCCAAAAGCTGGTGTCGGGTGGCACCACCTACGCACTATCTCAAACCAGCTACGATACCTTGGGCCGGGCGGAGTGCACCGCACAGCGGATGAACACGGCAACCTACGGATCGCTACCGGCGACCGCATGTTCGCTCGGAACGGCCGGCGCGTTCGGCAACGACCGGATCGCGAAAACCGAGTTCGATGCAGTAGGCCGCGCCTGGAAGGTCCACTCGGCGCTAGGCACCCCCGAGGCCTCGATAGATGTCACTAATGGGTATAGCGACAATGGAGAGCTTACGGGCATCATCGACGCAGAGGGCAACAAGACCAGCTACGAATATGACGGGTTCGACCGGCTGAAGGTTATGCGGTTCCCGGTCAAGACGGTCGGTGCGGGCACGAGCGCGACGGCAGATCACACGCAGCCCGCCTACGACGCGGAGCAGTTCGACTACGATTCCGCGGGCAACGTCACTAGCAGGCGCCTGCGCGACGGCCAGACGATCACCTATGGCTACGATTTTCTCAACCGGGTGACGAGCAAGACCACGCCCGGGACCGCCTATCTGGATTGGGACCTCGGCTATGGCTATGATCTGCTCGGACGGCTGACCAGCGCAGTCGGCAATGGCTCGACCGTGACATCCTTCGCCTATGACGCGCTTGGGCGTATGGTGACCGAACAGAACTACAATGCGACCACCTCTCACGCCTACGATCTGGCGGGCCGTCAGACCCGGCTGACATGGGGTGACGGCTTCTATGTCGATTATGACTACAACGTGACCGGCGAGATAACCGCGATCCGCGAGAACGGCGTAACCTCGGGTACCGGCGTGCTGGCGACCTATGGTTATGATAATCTGGGGCGGCGGATCAGCGTCATTCGAGGAAACGGCACCGCGACCGGCTATCTCTACGATGCAGCGTCAAGGCTCCAGGCCTTCTCGCACGACATCGGTGGCACGGCCTACGATTTCACAAGCGTCTTCGATTATAACCCGGCGGGCCAGATTACCTCCTTCACTCGGTCGAACGACGCTTACGCCTGGGGCGGTCATTACAATGTCGATCGCAGTTACGGCGTCAACGGTCTCAACCAGATGACGACGGCAGGTGCGACAAGCCTCGGCTATGACGGGCGCGGCAATCTGACCAGTTCTGGCGGCTCGAGCTACGGCTATACCGTGGAGAATCGCATGGCGACCGCGCCCGGCGTGACGATGGCTTATGAACCCCTTGGGGGCCAGTTGCTGCAGCTCTATACCGGTGCCGGTGTGGACACACGCTTTGCGTGGTCGGGCAGCCAGATGATCTCGGAGATCAATGCTGCGAACTGGAGCATCTCTCGGCGCTACGTACCCGGCCCGGGCGTCGACGAGACGGTCGTCTGGTACGAGGGCTCGGGCACAAGCGACCGCCGCTGGCTGCATGCCGACGAGCGCGGCTCGGTGGTCGCGGTGAGTGACGGCTCGGGCAACGTAATCGGCGCCAATCGCTACGACGAATACGGCATTCCCGCTTTAACCAATATCGGCCGCTTCCAGTATACCGGCCAAGCGTGGCTGCCCGAGCTGGGCATGTACTACTACAAAGCCCGGATTTACTCGCCCACTCTTGGCCGATTCATGCAAACCGATCCCATCGGTTACGGTGACGGGATGAACTGGTACAACTACGTCGGCAGCGACCCCGTAAACATGAGAGATCCCAGCGGGATGAGGGGGGATGGCGCCACTCACGAGAATACCGACGGTTGGGCTTCCTTTGCGCGACTTGGCTCAGAGTGGGAGTTTGATCGTTCTCAGAGCCTTGTTGCAGGAGGGCATGATTTCACCTTCGGATGGGTTAACGACATTACAGCGAGCGGTCGACCCATCACGCATGGAACTCCGCCAGTTAAGCCAAAAGATATTGTCAGAATATATATCGGCGTACAAAATGGAGGTGCCGGTTCGGGTGCTTCGATAAATCCTGGACATGCGTGGGTGGAGGTAATTGATTCGGAAGGTAATAAAACAACCTACGCCTTGTATCAGGACGGATACTCAGAACGCAATGGACAAGGCAATGATGTAAGGGTCAATTGGAAAGGAGATAAGGGACGCCCTCGTGACGCCGTCGTATATGCAGACGTCCCAAAGAGTCGTATAGAAAATGTAAGAGCTGTGTTGACCCAGAATGTCACTTATAGCGAATTGTCAAATAATTGTGTACATTTTGCAGTAAGAGTATGGGAGGCTGCTACTGGGCGAAAAATACCGTTGCCAGCTATCATGCCACCGACGCCAAATTGGCTTGTAAAGCAGATAAACGCAGGAAAGTAGCATGTCTGGCCGAGGTGATAAACTGGTCGAGATGTAGCCTCATAGTGAGGCACCTCTGCCGATTGGTGCGCATTATTAGTATCAAATGATTTATTAAAAGGATCGGTGGCGTCGGCCGCTGTGCCCGCACCAGCGGCGGCGCGGTGATGATGGTCATGTGATCAGGCGGATGCTGGGTTGTGCACCGGCATACTATGGACCACGCTGGACCCTCTACAGCAATTCGCACGAGTGTGACAGGAGCTGTTTGTCACATTGGCGGCCGCGAGTCCTGTTCCCCGCCGACAAGTATACGCATAAGCAACCGGGGCATACCTTTAGGAGAACCGGACCAGCCGAGACGGCTGCAACAGCAACCTTCAGGATCACCGATGGCAAGGGCCGGTTACTCAGTTTCCTACTGATCGGCGGTCAACTCGCCGACTGTCGCGTCGCCGATTGCTGCTCGACAATCTCGCGCCGCTCGTTGCTAAAGCCTGCGACAGCAACGCGATAGGAGGCTTGATCGAACGGTTGGCGCAGTCGCCAAAGTGTCATCCAAGGCAAGTCGGCGCTGAAGGGTTGCTTCTCGCGAGTACTCCACAAGCCGCGATATCGTCGAACGACAGTTCTGGTGGGCAGTGGTTCCCGCTGAACCGCTAAGATACGACAAAATCACCACCAAAATTTCTGACGCGATTCACCTTGTGGTGGCAATGAATCCTGACCTTCGGTCACCAAGCGTTGCGATCCAACGAATCCGTTACCTCCGGAAACCCGACGCATACCATCGGCAATGCTTGGCTATGGGAAAGATTATTAGCGAATAACCCTAGGGAGCGTGCGTAGTCTACGATACGCAGCGATAATACCAACGATGCAGAGTGCGACTGCTAAAGCCCCGATTTCCCAAAGGCTCAATATCAGAAGGGGGACCGCATACCACTGGTCGAAACCAAGGTAGGAGTAAAGCACTCGCATGCCCGCTATCAGAAGTGATCCTATCATGAGCGCTAAAGCTACACGTTGGTGCAGAGAAGACCGCGTTAACCACGTGAAGGCGGATAGCATTACGTATGGCAGGATTATAATAAGCATCACACCCTGAAGATGCACTTCGCCAGCCAGATGGTTCACAATGAAAATACCGCCCAACGCGCATGCCAAAACGAACAGCGACATCAGTCGGATAGTTCTGCTATGAAATGACATTAGGCGAACATATTCCGATTCGATGACATTGGCAACAGGCCCGTTGTGGATCGAGCGCAGCCTTCACGTCGGCGCCGGGTTGAGAGCACTGACTTTCGAGGACTCCGCTGGGCGATGGTTGTCCGATCGCTTGTCGGTTTTCTGCGACATTGCGTTGCCCTAGGCAGCACATCTAAACACAAACCGCTATTCTTTACGAGGCCGGTCACGGCGGTGTTGATTTGCCCTCTTTTGAGTGGTCCAGAATCTCAATTATTTGGATCATAAAGGAGTTTGGAATGGGCAAGAAGTACCAGCCAGAGGAGATCATCGGCAAGCTGCGTGAGGCGGAGATCGTGGTCGCTCGGAGCGGCACGGTGGCAGACGGGTGTTGCCGCATTGGCGTCACCGAGCACAGCTATTACCGCCGGCGTAAGGAGTATGGCGGGTGGGAGTGGACCAAGCTCGCCGGATGAAAGATCTGTAGCGGGAGAACGCCCGGCTGCCGCGTGCGGTATCAATCTGACGCTGGACAAGCTGATCTTGCAGGAAGCTCCTCGGGGAAACTGCTGCTCGGGGAAGCTATTGAGCCGCGCGCCGACGGCGCTGGATCATATGAGAGCAATGATACCGGTGTCCGAGCGACGAGTGCGCCCAGAGCTCGGGCAACATCGATCGACGCAGCGCAAAGTGCCGCGGGGCGCGAACGACGAAGTGGCGCTGACCGAGAAACATTATCGCGCTGGCCCGGCATTATGGCCGTTGCGGCTATCGCCGTGTCACGGCCCTGCTGCGCGGGCGGGATGGCATGTGAACCGCTAGCGGGTCGAACGTATCGGCGTCGTGAGGGGCTCAAGGTGCCCAAAAGGCAGGCGAAGCGCTCGCACCTCTGGCTCAATAACGGATCGTGCATTCGGCTGCGACCCGAGTATCCAGGGCGCATATGGCCCTAAGATTTCGTCGAGGTGCGAACGCACGATGGTCGCAAGTTCCGCATCTTGTCAGTCACCGATGAGGCCAGCCGGGTGTGTCTGGCCTTGCCAGTCGCACGGCGACCCAGAAGCGAGGATGTGGTGGAGGCACTGGCCGAGTTGTTCGTCACACGCGGGCCGCCGGCACATATCAGGTCCGACGACGGTCCTGCATTTATCGCGACGGCCGTGCAGCAGTGGCTGGCAAAGATCGGCGTGAAGACGCTCTACATCACGCCAGGCGGCCCTTGGGAACGGTCACTGCGAGTTCTTCAACGGCTCGCTGCGCTATGAGCCGCTAAATGGTGAGATCTTCCACACGCTGGCCGAGGCTTGGCGGCGCCACTACAGCACGGCGAGACCCCACAACTCGCTGAGTTATAGACCGCCACTCCAGAGGCCGAGAGCTGCCAGTCCGCTCTCGGCCTGAACATCGTAATTCGCGAGGTATAACGAAGGTATCGCCAATGAGTTCGTTCCCGTTTGTGAGTTCGGACCAGCCAGCGGGGAGGACGGTCACCTCCGGACCAGCCGAACCCAATCACCCGCGCCAAGACAAAGTGAGAAAATAAATATTCCCCGCCGTCGGACGCCTGCGGCCGCCTCGGGACGCCTGGGGCACGCCAGAGCGCGCCGGCACTGTTTTTGGCACTCTTGAACGGCGGTTTGAGACCGCCATCCTTCTCTCAGGGGCGTTTATCAACCTGCAGATGATGGAAGAATGTCTCATGTCCCAAAACGAAAGGATCATCCGTCTTAAGACCGTGCTCGAGCGCACCGGGCTTTCACGTGCCACCCTCTATCGCAAGATCGGTGATGGCACCTTTCCGCGCCAGGTACGGATCAGCATTCACGGCGCCGGCTGGCACGAGTCCTCGGTTAACCGGTGGATCGATAGTCCGGCAGACTATCGCGAAGATGATGCACGACAACGTCGGTAGACTTCTGCTTCAGGCGGCTTGCTGCGTCTCGTGGAGAGGCACGACCTTGCCTCCGGCCTTTCTGGCGCAGTAGCCCGCCCAGGCCTCCATGAGCTTGCGGCGCTTGTCGAACAGATCTCCCCGCCGATAGGCGGCCTCCGCCTTGTTTCCGATGGTATGGGCCAGCGCCATTTCGCACACCTCATGGGGAAAGCCGGTGGTTTCCGATGCCCAGTCGCGGAAGGTGGAGCGGAACCCGTGAATGGTGATCGTGGCCTTCATCCGCCTGAGCAGCATCGCCATGGCCATGGTTGACAACGGTTTCTTGGGCTTGGAACCGGGAAACAGATAGCCCTCCGTTCCGAGCTTCGCCATGGCTTCCACGATCTCCATAGCTCGCGGCGACAGCGGCACCCGATGTTCGCGCCCGGCCTTCATGCGCTCAGCCGGGATGGTCCACAGCTTCTTCCCCTTGTCGATCTCATCCCACTGCGCTCCCAGCACCTCCGCCGAGCGGGCCGCGGTAAGAACGGTGAACTCCAGCGCCCGCGCTGCAACCGCGCCACGCTCTCGCAGGTCCGCCATGAACTCCGGCATGGCATCATAGGGCAGCGCGGCGTGATGCCCGCGCGAGAGCCGTTGCCGTCTGGGCAGGAGCTGGTCGAGATGCCCGCGCCAGCGCGCCGGGTTTTCGCCGAACCGGTGGCCTTTGGCCTTCGCCGCATCCAGCACGTTTTCGATCCTGCCGCGCAGCCTCTCGGCGGTTTCAGGCGTGCGTTTCCACAGCCCTAGCAACACGTCGAGCACGTTTTGCGTGTCGATGGCGTCCACGGGCTTGCTGCGCATCGGCATGGCATATTTGGTGAGTGTCATCGTCCATTGTGCCGCGTGCTTGGCGTTACGCCATGATGGCTTCATCGCCTCCACATAGGCGTCGGCGCACTCGCCGAACGTCGGAATGCGTTCGTCCATCGCGCGAGCGGCTTTGGGGTCGCCGCCAGTCGCCAACGCCTCGCGCAGCTTTGCGGCCTCGGCACGGGCACTGGCTAGCGACAGGTCACGTCCGCCGCCGAGGCCAAGCTCGGTACGCTTGCCCTCACGCACATACATGAAAATCCACCGCCGCCGCCCGTGCGAGTCGATGAAGAGATAGAGGCCGCCGCCATCGGAGTGCCTGCCCGGCTTGCTCGTCTTCGCCACTTGCGACGCGCTCAACTTATTGAGTGCCCGTCCTGCCATGACCGCGCCTCCCGGTTTTAGATTTGGTCCCACTTTCGGTCCCACTTTATACGCGCGATAGAGCGATATGTCCAGGAACAGAGTAAGATCGGGAATATCACCAAGAGGCTGATATTACGAGGATTATGGCCGTCTCGCCGTATGCCACGGTCGCTCAGAGAATACCGGGTTAGGCGGACACCCTCTCCGCCACCGGTTTCGGGCCGCCGCGCCCCGCGCCCCTTTTCCGGCTGCGCGATGCCTATTCGAACATCACCGACGCGATCGCCACCTTGCAATAGCTTTCGGACGTATCGACCCAGAGCCGCACCTTCTTGCGCGCCGCGCCCGCGGACAGGAGGATCGAGAACATCCGGTTCTTGCTCGCCTCGTCGACTCCGGCCTTGCCAGCGACGATCGCAAACCTGCTGGCGCAGGTGCCTGCCCCGCTGGGGCTTCCTGCCGGCGGTGCGGCCCATGTCGGACTCGAAATGCCGACGAGCACGCCGAAGGCGCCGCCGTCATAACCAGCATATTCCTCGACGATCGAGACATAGCCGTCGACCCATTGATTGGCCCGCGCCGGGCCGCCGATGAAGGCGGCACAAAGCAATGCGAGGCCGCATAATTTCGTCACTTTGGTCATCCTCTTCCCCTTTTCCCACGATCAACTGCCGATGCTCCGAGTGAGCAAAGTGCGGCGCGTCACCTGCGCGCCCAAGCGCTGCACGATCGTGTCGAGCGCCGCTTCGAGATCGTGGCTCCGACCGCACATGAAGAGGTCGACGCACGCGCTGCCATATTCGGGCCAGGTGTGGATCGAGATGTGCGATTCGGCGAGCATCGCCACCCCGGTGACGCCCTGGCCGAGGCCGAAGCTGTGCAGCCGTACCTCTAGCAGGGTCGCGCCGGCAGCCGCGGCGGCTGCGATCAGGCAGGCTTCGACATGCGCGACATCGGTCAGATGCGCCGCATCGTGCAGATCGGCGATCAGATGCTGGCCGTCATAATTGGTCACAACAGGCTCTCGTGCGGATGGTCGAGCAGCGCCATCGCCCGTTCGGCGGCGCGGACGCCGTGATAATGCGCCTCTTCGAACAGCGACAGGCCGCTGAGATCGGAATGGGCGAGGAAGAGCGGCGGCGCGGGCTGGACGGCCTCGCCGCGCGTCAGAAAGCCGGGGGTGGGGCGGACCATCGCATGGCCCCAGCGCCACAGCTCGATTCGTGCGATCGCACCGTCTAGCTCGGGATGCATGGCGAGCAGATCGTCGCGGACGATGCGCTTCCATTCGTCGGCGGGGCGTTCGACCAGCAGGCGGCGGGCCTGTGCGGGGGCCAAATCTGATAGCGGCAGATACCAGGTGAGGACGGTGGCGTGGGTGATGGCATCGGGCCCCTGATGCGTCGCCACGACATAGCCCAGCGAATCGCTGGTGCTGGAAACATTGTCCCACGCCAGCGGCACGCCGCGGCCGCCCGGCAGGCGGTCGACGGTGACGTTGGCGACCAGCCACGGCGCGTAGCTGAAGCCCTTCTCGTCGCCGATCTCGCTGCACACCCGCACGGCAACGAAATGCGGCATTGCCAGAATCGCCGCGCGGGCACGGATGCGCACGGTGCTGTCGGTCGCGACATCGAAGCTGTCGACCAGAACCTCCGATCCTTCGCGTGCGACGCGGTGGACGATCTGCCCCGCGGCGATGCGCTGCGGGAACAGGCAGGCGAGGCGCGCCGTGAGGCGGCCATTGCCTTCGGGCCAGGTGAGTTCGTTTTCGCCGGCGCCGTTCGCTGCCCAGCCGCGACGCGCCGCGAAATAATGCACCCCGGCCCAGGCCGAAACCTGATCGGGCTCGGTGCCGTAATCGTCGCGCATCGCATAGCGGACATGCGCGCGGAGCACCGACGAGTGCCAGTCCTGCCGGTCGAGCCACGCGGCGAAGCTCATCGCGTCGAGCGCGATCAGATCCGCGTCGCGCGCGCTGTACGCCATCGGCACCGCGAAGGCCGGCTTGCCGTCGCTGTCGGTCCGTTTGGAGAAAGCGCTCATCGCCGCTTCAAATGCTGCGAGATCGCTGCGGTCCTGCGCAGTGATGCCGGTGCGCGGGATCAGACCCTCTTGCCAGCGGCCCTGCCAGAACAGCCGCTCCTGCATGTCGGCGCAAAGCTGCTCGGGATCATAGACCGGCACACCGTCGCTGTCGCCGGTAATCATGCCGAGCTGGCGCAGCAGATGCCGGAGCGCCTTCGCTTCCTTGTTGGCGACAGGGAGGTAGTGCGCGCCGAGCGGATAAGCCGAGACGGCATTGCGGCCGCTGCGCGCATTGCCGCCGACCTGGTCTTCGAGTTCGAGCAGCTTGAACCGGTCGAAGCCCGCGTCGGACAGCCGCCAGCCGGCGGAGAGACCCGCGACGCCGCCGCCGGCAATGACGAGGTCGACTTGCTCGAACCGACTGGGGGCGGGGAAACCTCCGGTCCGGAGGCGATGGCCGCGTTGCATATCGGCACCGGCCAGCACGCCATCGGGCAGGGGCGCTTCGCGCTCGAGCGCATAAGCCAGCCCGCCGCCGGTGGCCATCGCTGCGGCGCCGAGGCCGAGCACCGTCCGGCGATCAGCTTTCATATTTGTCCCACGCGTCGGCGAACTCGCGAACCAGCACCTGATTGTCGAGACGGTTCACCGGCGTCGGCCGCCGCGCCATATCCGGTGGGAAATCGAACAGCCTTTGGTCGATCACCGGGGTGAGGAAGCGGCCCGTAGGGATATTGCCTTGCGCCGGGATCGGGCCGGCGGCGGCGAGGATGAAGCCCCATTCGCCGAAGCTCGGCACATAGACGTGATAGCCGCGCGTCTGCAGCCCCGCCGCCTCGAGCGTCGAGGCGACGGTCCAGAAGGCATTGGGGGCGATCAGCGGTGACGTGCTCTGGACGACCATCATCCCGCCAGGGGCGAGCAGCTTGCGCGCGGCGCGGTAGAAGGTGTCGGTGTAGAGCTTGCCTACCGAATAATCGACCGGATCGGGGAAATCGACGATGATCGCGTCATATTTTTCCCTGGCCTCGCGGGCCCAGCGGAAGCCGTCGGCGTTGATCACGGTCATCCGCGGGTCGGTGAGCGAACCGCGGTTGAGGCGCGACAGCATCGCGGTGCGTGAAAACAGCCTGGTCATGTCGCCGTCGAGATCGACAAGGGTCAGGCGCTGCACCTCGGGATGCTTGAACACTTCACGCGCCGCAAGGCCGTCGCCGCCGCCGAGGATCAGCACGTTCCGCGGATTGGCGACGCGGCCCATCGCGGGATGCACCAGCGCCTCGTGGTAGCGATATTCGTCGCGCGAGGAGAATTGCAGATTGCCGTTGAGATAGAGCCGGACATCGTCGTCGCGGCGGGTGAGTACGATCCGCTGGAACTTGGTGCTCGTCGCATAGATCACCGGTTCGCCATAGCTCGCCACCTCGGCCCAGCGCTGGAGCCGATCCGACGCGACGAAACCGGCGATCAGGGCGAGCAGCACCAGCACCGAGGCGACCTTCTCGGCGCGGTAGCCCGCGCGGGGCAGGGTGAACAACAGAGCCAGCGCGACGCCGGCGTTGAAGATGCCGAACAGGAAACCGGTGCGGATCATCCCGAGATGCGGCATCAGCAGCAAAGGGAAGAGCAGACTGGCGACCAAAGCGCCGACATAATCGAAGGTCAGCACGTTCGACACGGTCTCGCGGAAATCGAAGCCGCGCAGGATGCGGATGAGCAAGGGGATTTCGAGCCCGACGAGGAAACCGATCGCAAGGACGAGCCCGTAGAGCGCGACCCGGAAATGATCGACCAGCGGAAAGAGCAGGAACAAGGCGCACGCCGAGCACCCGCCTAGCAACGCGATCAGCAACTCGATACGGACGAACAGCCGCAATTCTCCGCGTTTCACGTAGCGCGAGCACCAGCTGCCCACGCCCATCGCGAACAGATAGCTGCCGATGACCGTGGAGAATTGGGTGACGCTGTCGCCCAGCAGGTAGCTCGCCAGCGTGCTCGCCAGCAGCTCGTAGATCAGCCCGCACGTCGAGACGACGAAGGCGGACGCGAGCAGTGCCGCGGTGGATCCGGACGCTGTGACTATAGGTTGCGCTGGGTCGGCTTCAGCCATGGATGGCGGCGGCGACGATGATCGCGAGCCCGATCGCCACAGCGCCCGCGAAGATCGCCACGGCGACATTCTGCTTCTGCTCGATCTCCTGCCAGAGCTTGCCCGGGGTGAGCAGGTCGAGGATCACGAAGCCGATGACGAACACGACCATGCCGAGGACGGAATAGAGCAGGGTGCTCAATATGGCGGGCAGCGTGGTGACCATTTCGATCTCCTATTTGTGAGTGGGGCCGTAGAAGCCGGCATGGGTGCGCGCCCGGCTCCCTTCGGCGAAGGGGGACCAGGCGTAGATCGCGCCCATGGCGAACAGCCCGGCGACGCCGAGGCACCAGAGCGCGTAGATGAAGGTGCGCGTGCTCATTCGTCGTCGTCCTCATCGGAGGTGGCGAAGTCGCTCTCGCTTTTGCGCGCGGTTTCGAAGGCGATGTGCCAGATCAGCGCCAGCAGCAAGGGCGCCGCGATCAGGAACAGTGCGATTAGCAGGTTCGAAGCGTAGACCGCGCCGCGACGGACCTCGACCTGCACCACCGGTGCGTTGGCGGGGTCCATCCAGCTGACGGCATCGGCATAGCCCGAAACGCCGCTCCAGCGATTGGCCTTGTATTCGACGACGAGGTCATAGGTGCCGACGGGAACGCTGGCGATCGACACCTCGGCTTTGCGCGAGCCTTCGCTCCACGGACCGTCGGAATCGCTGCCGGAATAGCGTTCGGCTGCGCCGTAGGCCTCGTAGACCTGCTGGGTCGTGCGCTCGACCAGGCTGTAATCGAGATCAAGCCAGCCATTTTCCAGCTGCGGCACATCGGCGCGCAAATGGACGCTTTGATAGCGGTGCGGGAGGACGATCGGGCCGAGCGTCACGCTTTGCTCGCGGCCATCGGCGGCGACCGGGAAATTCCCCGCCGCAGTCCAGCTGGTGCCGCCGAAGAAGATCGCGAATACGAGCAGAAAGGCAAAGGCGAGCGCGCCGAGCATCGCGCCGGTCTTGAGCCATTCGCCCCAAGGGGAGGGCTGATGCGGCAAAGGCGGCCATATCTTCGCTTGTGGCTGGATGCCGAACGCCTTTTGCATCTCCGCCGGCGACAACAACGCGTTGCGCGTCCAGCTGATTTCGTGGGCATTCTGCTCGCGCGAGAGCATCGCGCCGGGGCGGACCCAGTCGGCGGTGGCGACCTTCTCGCCCACCGCGACCCGCCAGTAGAACTCGCCTAGGACGTAATCGACTTGCGCTTCCCCGTCGGCGAAGAAATGGGTGTACGTCTCCGGACCGACGCCGAGTTGATCATAGGACAGCCAGTCAGGCGTCACAGTCAGAGTTTCACCGAGGCTCCAGCCGCCGCGCACTTTCACCAGCCAGCGATAGCCGTGATAGGGGTTGAACAGCAGATACTCTTCCCACGCCCACATGCCGTTTTCGGAACGCTGGAGATAGCCGATCGCCTCCCACTCCACTCCGCGCAGCACGCCGCGGGTGCCGAGCGGGATCTCGAGCTCTGCCATGTGCAGGCTGTACGTCGTGACCAGCTTCACCTGCGGATCGGTGACGTCGAGGATCGAGCTGCAATATTGGCAGGCGACATGGACGGTATAGCCTGCCGCGCGCAACGCGACGCTGCCGCCGCAGGACGGGCAGGTCAGCGCCTTTGCCGCAGGGGCGGGCTCGGGCTGGATGGCGGCCTCAGGCTGCATAAGCAGGGAGCGCCCATCCTTCGATCGCGCGCAGGCCACGCGGTGCCAGCTCGGCTAGCGTCACGTAATGGCCTTGGTAGAAAGTCGTTTCCTGATCGTCGCGCTGAAGCGTCGCGCATTCGCCGCCGCGTCCGCGCAGATCGACGCTGTAGAGCGTCCAGCCCGTGGAGACAGTGAAGGGCAACTCGCCTTCGGCAGCGATGCAGACGACATCGCGGGCGTCGGTGATGACGAGCTTGCGGTTGTCGATCTGGACTTCGGTGCCAGGGATGGCCTGTTTGCCGTTGATCATCTCGCGCATCGTCCGAGAGCGCACCTTGCCGATCGGCTGCTGCCAGAGCAGCATGAACTGTCCCATCGCCTCGCCCAGCCAGGCGTTGCCGCCATCCTCGAACAGCAGCAGCCATTCGTTCCACGCGCCGTCGGTCCACGCCCAGCGAACGCGGCCGATAACTTCGAAGCCCTTGTCATCGATGCGCCCGCGCATGCCGATCTGGATCGGACTCACGTCGAAGGGCAAAGCAGCGACCTCTCCGATTTTGGCGACTGCGGAATCGCTGCGCACCAGCATCGAGCGGCAATAATCGCAAACGCGGTTGGGCAAAGCCGGCGAGCGGAACACAACGTCCGCGCCGCAATTGGGGCAGGGGAAATGCAGGCTCATGCGCTCAGCGGATGCGGCTCAGCAGCTCCGCCTTCTTGGCGTCGAACTCCTCCTGCGTGATCGCGCCGATGGTCACCAGCTTGTGGAGCTTCTCGATCTGGGCATAGGCATCCTCGCCGGGTGCTGCAGCCGGCGCGGTCGGTGCGGCGCCGATCCCGCCGGTCATGCTCTGGCCGATCGCCAAACCCGCCGCCATGCCCGCGCCAGCGCCCGCGACACCGCCCGATTGGCCGGCGGCCGTCTCGATCGCCTGGGCGCTCTGGAAGCGGACGAAGCGGTCGAGGTCGCCGACCACCCGCATCGAGCTGGCCTTGTCGAGATGCGCCTGGACTTCCTCGGGAAGCGACAGGCTCTCGATGAAGAAGCTGGTGCAGCTGAGCCCCCATTGCGCGAAGGCAGGTTCGACCGCGGCCTTGAGCTTTTCGGAGAGCGCCGCCTGATTGGCAGCGAGGTCGAGAAAAGCGATCTCACCGGTGCCCAGCGCCGATGCGATCGCAGTGGCGATCGCGCCACGCAGCTGCGGCTCGATATCGCCGAGGGTCAGTCGGTCGAGCGAGCCCATCATCTTGATGGCGAAGGTCGGCACGCTCTCGATGCGGAATGAATATGAGCCGAAGGCACGCACCCGCAACGGCCCGAATTCCTTGTCGCGTACGGTGATCGGCTGCTGCGTGCCCCATTTCAGCCCGGCCTGTTCCTTCTGGCTGAAATAATAGACATCGGCCTTGAAGGGCGAGGCGAAGCCCTTGTCCCAATTGAGCAGCGAAGTGAGCACCGGAAGATTACCGGTCTCGAGCGTGTAGAGCCCGGGCAGGAAGGCATCGGCGAGTTGGCCTTCGTTATAGAAGAGCGCGGTCTGCCCGGAACGCACGGTCAGCTGCGCGCCGTTCTGGATCTCACGATCCTCCATCGGATAGCGGATCGCCAGCGTGCCGGGCTCGTCTACCCAATCGATGACGTCGACGAATTGCTTCGAAAGAAAGTCGAAAATACCCATGAGCCCCTCCGTTCGCCACAGGATAGAGGCTTTGCCGGAGCTTCGAAACAGCAAAGCGACAATCAGCTGCGCACGGTCTCGCGGATCGTTTCCATCGAGATATAGGTCGAGGTGCTGGCGACGTGGGGCAGGCTCGAGATGCGCTCGCCGAGGACGATCCGATATTTGCGGATGTCGGCGGTCCGCACCTTGAGCAGATAATCGAAGCTGCTCGCGATCATATGGCATTCCTCGACCTCGGGGATGCGCCGGACCGCGGCGTTGAACTCCTCGAGCGCCTTTTCGCGCGTGTCGGAGAGCTTGACCTCGGTGAAGGCGACATGATCGAGCGCGAGCTTGGCGGGATCGATCAGCGCCGTGAAGCCGATGATCACGCGCGCGTCGATCAGGCGCTTGAGGCGCTGCTGGCAGGGAGTCTTGGACAGGCCGATGCGCTGGGCGAGTTCGGTGACGGTGATCCGGCCGTCCTCGCGCAGGACGCTCAGGATCTTGCGATCGTAATCATCCAGATCGACTGGTTTGACGTTATTTTCCACACGCATCGACTTCCACAGGACCAGACTCTGTCCGTTCTTATAATCATAATGCCCAAAGTAAGACAGATCGACTTCCGCGATTCGGTTATGAGCGGAGCATGTCGAACAGTTCTGCCTTCGCGGCCTTCGCCCCGCCGATCCGTCCCCAGACGCCGCTGCGCGCGGCGATCACCCAAGCATATCGCCGGGCGGAGCCCGAATGCCTCGCACCGCTGATCGAAGCCGCAACGCTGCCGGCGGTGGTCCGCGCCGCCGCCGGGAGCACTGCGCGCGCGCTGATCGCGTCATTGCGCAGGGAAGGGACCAAGAGCGGCGTCGAAGCGCTGGTCCAGGAATATGCCCTGTCGAGCGAGGAAGGCGTGGCGCTGATGTGCCTTGCCGAAGCGCTGCTGCGCATCCCCGACGATGCCACCCGCGACGCGCTGATCCGCGACAAGATCGCCGATGGCGACTGGCGTGCGCATCTGGGCGGCAGCCGCTCGTTGTTCGTCAATGCCGCGACCTGGGGGTTGGTGGTGACGGGCAAGCTGGTCGACAGCGCCGACGACAAGGGGTTGGGCGCGGCGCTCACCCGGCTGATCGCGCGGGCGGGCGAGCCGGTGATCCGCCGCGGCGTCGACCTGGCGATGCGGATGATGGGCGAGCAGTTCATCACCGGCGAGACGATTGACGAAGCGCTCAAGCGCGCGCGCAAGGAAGAGGTGCGCGGGTTCGGCTATAGCTACGACATGCTCGGCGAGGCCGCGGCGACCGCGAAGGATGCCGAGAGTTATTTCGACGATTATACCCGCGCGATCCACGCGATCGGCAAGGCCGCGGGGAAGCGCGGAATCTACGAAGGGCCCGGCATCTCGATCAAGCTCTCCGCCCTTCATCCGCGTTATTCGCGAGCGCAGGCGGATCGGGTGATCGGCGAACTGCTGCCTCGGGTACAGGCGCTGGCGGTGCTAGCGAAATCCTATGACATCGGCTTCAACATCGACGCCGAGGAGGCCGATCGGCTCGAATTGTCGCTCGATCTGCTCGAATCGCTGGCGCTCGATGCCGCGCTCGCCGGGTGGAACGGGCTCGGTTTCGTGGTGCAGGCCTATGGCAAGCGCTGTCCGTTCGTAATCGACTGGATCGTCGATCTGGCCCGCCGCGCGGGTCGCCGAATCATGGTGCGGCTGGTCAAGGGCGCTTATTGGGATGCCGAGATCAAGCGCGCGCAGGTCGACGGGCTCGCCGATTTCCCGGTCTATACGCGCAAGATCCACACCGACGTGGCGTATGTCGCCTGTGCGCGGAAACTGCTCGCGGCGAAGGACCTGATCTTCCCGCAGTTCGCTACGCACAATGCGCTGACCCTGGCGACGATCTACCAGATAGCCGGACCCGATTTCGCGATCGGCGACTATGAGTTCCAGTGCCTCCACGGGATGGGCGAGCCGCTCTACCGACAAGTGGTGGGCGCGGACGGGCTCGGCCGGCCGTGCCGGATCTACGCGCCGGTGGGGACGCACGAGAAACTGCTCGCCTATCTTGTTCGGCGACTGCTCGAAAACGGGGCGAATTCGTCGTTCGTCAATCGCGTCGCCGATCCCGCGGTTTCGATCGATGAACTCGTCGTCGATCCGGTGGAAACGGTCCGCAACGCCCCGCAGCCCGGCGCGAAGCACGACATGATCGCGCTGCCCGTGGACCTTTATCCCGATCGCCGCAACTCGAAGGGAATCGATCTGGCGAATGAGATTGCCCTGACCGGGCTGACGGAAGCGCTGCAGGCGAGCGCTGCGGTGCAATGGCGCGCCGAGGCCGGCGAGGGTACCGAGCGCTCTGTCGTCAATCCTGCCGATCATCGCGACGTCGTCGGCAGCGTGGTGGAGATCAGTCCGGAAGCGGCCCGTGCCGCGGTGGCGCGCGCGGCGGCATCGTCGTGGTCGACGGTGCCAGTCGGTGAGCGTGCGTCAATGCTCGAACGCGCTGCGGATGCCATGGAGGCGCGAATGCCGACGCTGATCGGCCTGACGATCCGTGAGGCGGGCAAATCGGCGGCCAATGCGATCGCCGAGGTCCGCGAGGCGGTGGATTTCCTGCGCTATTATGCTGTCCAGGCGCGGGCTCTGGGGGACAAGCAGCCGCTCGGCCCGGCGGTATGCATCAGCCCGTGGAACTTCCCCTTGGCGATCTTCACCGGGCAGGTCGCCGCGGCGTTGGTAGCGGGCAATCCGGTGCTCGCCAAACCGGCGGAGGAAACGCCTTTGATCGCCGCGGAGGCTGTGCGACTGCTCCATGAAGCAGGGGTTCCTGCCGATGCGCTACAACTGCTGGCCGGTGAACAT
>Ga0247823_10000206_pt1 | contig 50370 bp, 54 predicted proteins | sample 13C_PalmiticAcid_2_FD_192426 | JGI IMG/M metagenome (GOLD analysis project Ga0247823, IMG submission 192426) | Soil microbial communities from agricultural site in Penn Yan, New York, United States - 13C_PalmiticAcid_Day30 | ecosystem: Environmental > Terrestrial > Soil > Agricultural land... | reverse complement strand
GAAAGGAATGCCGCTGAACAACGTGTTGGACAGTCAGGGACTTCATACCTTTGTTCGTTTTCTCCGGCACACGAGACACGCGTTTGGGGTCAGGTGTTGTCGTGGCATGGCGGTGGGTGAGCATCATGACGAGTCTGAGCGGCAGGGAGTGCAGCGCATCCTGACGGAGATTGCCCGATAATTTATCGACAAGCAGCGTCCCTCAGAGCCACATGCCTAAACCTGCCAGACCTGGGAGGCCCGTGGGTGTGTGGTCAGGCCCCATACTGGGCTCTCCAAGCTGGGATGAAGCCTTAGGGGCAGTGATGGGGACAGCTGTTCGGAAGTGGTCTTGGATGCGGATTCGGACGCCGTCCAAAGACATCGACTTCCTTCCCTGCTTGGATCAACAGCCAACGCCTGGAGCACATGCCTCGCGGTTGTCTGTCGCTACCTAGATACAGATCCCTCTGGCAAGCATGGCCAGTTCTGTGAGTGCGAGTGCCAGTGGTAGTGCAGAGGTCGCGGCAGGACTGACGGGTGCCAATGCCGCCTCCGAGAAGGGACTTCTGCCTTGTAGTCAAATACTCAGAATCTGCGGTGTTTGTTATGTGCAGGCTATCATCTGCCACGGAAGTGGAAGCAAACAAGTCGAGACAGGGCAGCCCTGCGTCGTGATGGAGACGGTCGGACACGCTGTGGATAGCAGATTGCCAAGAGACGGCTCTACGGGAGCTCAACCTTGATCCTCCACGCCGAGCTGCTTGTCTGTGAGCGGGAGAGTGGAGGTGATGTTGGGTTGACGACACACAGCGTTCACAAGCAGCCGAGATGATGCTGCCTGCTCTCCCACCAACCAGGGGAGCCCTAGCGCGCACTCGCCACCACGGGAGCGAGCTGCATCTTGGAAAGAGAAGCCCAAGCTTGGAAAATTGGAACTAGCCGTGGTTGAAGAACGTCCCATGTGAACCTTTGGTCCTGTACACACGTGTTTCCTCGGCAGCTCCGTGACTCTGCGGGGCAAGGCACTGTGTAGACGCGAAGTGCTAGGTATGAGACGGGCAGACTGTGAGACTGGTTCCATTCCCACAGAATAAGGGGGGTTTGAGGGAGTGCGCGGATTCCGCTGCTTCTGTCCCCTGAGCTCTAGACTCTTGACGTTTGGGTTGAGGGGGCAAGCGGGGATTGACCGTCACAGAGAGGCATGTTTCCACGACGACGCAAAACTTGCTCTTTGTTTGATGCTCTATTTGAGCGGTATCATGAAGTTGCGGGCACACTTGCGCGGACCATACTCCAAGGAAGAGGTGCATTTCAATGCAGCATCCCTCTTCATCCATGACACCCCATAGCCAGTCAGTCAGTCAGCATTCCGAGCCCCAAGGAATCACGCGCTAGATCCAAAACAAGTCTGAGCAGTAAAACCTCCCATCGAGCGAGTTTGCGAGAGGTCAGACTCGATGCGGAGAGGTGGAAGCAGGCTTGATGCCATCGGCCGTTGGAGGTCCGGGTTGATCGTATGCCTGCTCAGGCTCCAAACACCCGATCTGGGGCTAAAATGGGTGGTACGACCCATTTCCAGAGATATGTCCCTGGCGGTATTGACAGTTGACTGGAGAAGCGTGTTTCCCAAAGAGTCTCTTGAACTGCGGAAGTGGAGAAGAACGTGACTTGCACGTGACCAGCAAAACCCCACTCTTTCCGTCGCGGACCCTGGCGATTTTTGTTGCCGGCGCTGGGCCTCCACCACGGCCGTGCTCCCGAAGTCGTCTTGCTCTGCGACATCGCGAATCCTGTGTGTTGTGCTTGTGTCTGCCCATCATGCAGCCCACACGGTGTTTGTTGAAGCGGTCAGTCTGGAAAGGTAACGTACCCCTGATTTTCTTGCCAGCTTTCTGCTCCATTGCCCTCGACGCCGCGATCTGGACAGCCTTGTCCTGTCCTGTCCTGTCTTGGACCGTCTTGTCCTGGTCCAGTCCTGCCGTCGCTGCTTTCCTCCGTTCGGCCACTGTCGGCTTCCCACCATTGACCGCCATGACTAACTGTTGTGTCTAGGGCCGCACATTGTGCCGTAAGGAACCACCCCAGCCTGTCCCGCAACCTGCTGCAACCTCATCTTCCTACCCTTCCGGGTTTCCCAACCCTGCTACCTTCCGCCCGCGCGCCCGACCGAACCGCTCTGACCATCTCTCCCTCTCTAGACTCCCAATCGTGCGCCCCGAGCCCGGAAAGAGGGTCGCCCCCATCCGGACCCAGGCGCGATCAGCAACCATCCTGCCCAACTTCGTCGGCCTCAAGTTCCAGGTACACAATGGCAAGGTCTACCATGACGTGACCATTACCGAGGAGATGGTGGGCCACAAGCTCGGCGAGTTCTCTCCGTACGGCACATCCTGTCCGCCTTCTGGAATTTTCCAAGAAACACGCCCACTGACGAACCGGTGACTGCAGGACACGGAAGGCTTTTATCTGGAACAGGAAATAAGGAAGACGCTCGGTGGAGCAAGACTCAAGATACCCGGACCGCAGGGAGGGGGGAACTCCCGGAAAGGAGGAACTCGCGCTGCTGTGATGTACACCATTTGTAACAATACGAGGTCAACGAAGTGAGCACATACGCTCGAGCCCCAGGACCAATGCCCACCGAGGCATGACATTGTGAGGTGATGGTAGTGGGGCTGGTACCTGTGGACGAAGACGTCTACCCACGTTGGAACTCCATGCCACGGGAGAAGCGAGCCCGGGAAGGAGAGGGAGAATAGCAGAGTGAATAAGACGCCGTTGAGACTAGATGTCATCTAATGAACTGTCGTGTACAACCCCAACTGCCGACTCTGTTGAGAACTGCTTGCCCCAGGACAACCGCCCTTGTCAAGAACCCAAACGCCGAAAGCCCGCCCTCCAACGCCATAGCCCATTGGGCAAAGATCTGTAGCACTCCCGGCGGCCGGCCGGCCCAAGAAAATGTGAATGCTGCGCGGGGACCATTGACGCCAACCACCCGTCCCTCCCTCCGAGAACCGTGTCAAACCCTTCCAACCACCCAAGACAGTTTGTGAATACTCCGTTCGGTGGACAAAAGCAGTGGCTCGTCCCCTCTCAACGATAGAATTCGCTCCGCTTGACGTTGACCCCAAACTCGCCGACCGCCATGCCCAGATCCTCCATGGTCAGCACCGTGCGGTTCTGGCTGCCGCCCTGTCCACCCCCGCCATACCCGGGGCGCTGAATCCCCAGCGGCCCGCCGCGGCCCTGGTCCTTATTGCCCGGCTGCCCGGCCGGCTGCCCGGGGATGGGGAACCCCGCGGCCGCGCCGAGGTTGCCCATCGGGTTGTTGGCGTTGGTGTTGCTCGCGCGGATCCGGCTGTACTGGTAGGCGTCGGCGGCGATGTCGGCGATGAACTTTTGCGTCGCCAGCGCGAGGAGCCGCGCCAGCCGCTGGTCGGTCTGTGGCGGCGGCGGGAGGCCCGCGCGCGTCATGTAGTAGTTGGTGACGGCGTCGGGGATCTGGCGGGTGTGGGGGGAACTTCGTCAGTACAATCTCATCCGGAGAGCGGTGCTTCGCTCTGCTCTGCGGGCCAACGTACAATCGGCGCGTAATCGTCCATCTTGTTGAGAAACTCCTTGAGCGATGCATCTTTGCGCGTCGGCAGCCGGGCCTCTTGGGCGGGCGGCGCTGGGGCTGCTGTCGCTTCGGCGCTGGTCGCATCGCCAGTTGGCTGCGTGCCGTTCGGGCCTGCCGTTGGTGCCGCCATCTGCTCCGCGTTATCTGTCGCAGGGTTTGCTGCCATGGTGGACGAGATGATTTGTAGCGACTTCCTGACAAGCAGGATGGCGAAGTTGCAAGTTGGAGGTTGCGGCGCGCAAAACACCAGAAGCCGAGCGTGGAATTGGTGGTCACGTGATGCGAATGATTCTCCGAGTTCACCACTTCCTCGCCACCTTGTTTCTAAAATCGGTATTTGATAGAAGAGTTGATGTTTGGCAGCAGGTGAGGAGGAGAGTGGGTATACAATTAAGTTGTGTTGGTGTGGTGGACGCCTGTTCGCTGCCACCGAAACTGAACCTCAATACCAAAAACTCACATGCAGCGAACCCCTCAGCAATGCTCACTGGGACATCAACGAACTTGTTTAGTCACTGTGGAATCTTGCTCTATCCGACTAAATTTCTGCAAATGAAGCTGCAAATTCCTCCAGGTAGCATGTCTCGGTGATATCCCCGGATCGCTTTTACCGGCGCCTGCTTCGTGACGCAGGCATCGACTCGAAAGCATCATCCTCCGAGATCTCGTCATCACTAATCTCGATCGCCTTCTGGGCTGCCTTCGGCTTTTGCGATTGCGAGAAGCTAAGTGTGGTTTGTCGCGTTTTGGCTGCCCCTCGAGTCCGAGTGGCTCTCGTCGGTTGCGTCCTCGCAGGGGGCACTGCCTCAGCATCATCGTCTTCCATGATCACATCTTCGTCCTCCTCTTCTTCATCACTATCCTGGAATGGGTTTGCTTTCTTCCGGCCTCGCGCCGGAGCCTTCCTTGGAGCGGCCGCCTTCTTCGCCGGTGCTGCTTTCTTGCCTGGGGCTGCCTTCGTCGTCCTCGTTGCTGCTGCTGTCCGCTTGGCTGGCGCTTTCTGTACCGAGGGCTCTTCGCCATCATCATCGCTGAAACCAACCCCCAAGGTCGGCTGTGCTCGGCCTCGTCCGCTGTTCGTAGGCTCAGAGGATACCGGGACATCTTCAATCGCATCTGGTTGCGCGTTCCAATGGCCGTCCAAGTCCGAGTCCCATCCGTCGGGCTTCTCTTTGAAGCGCCTTTTGCGCTGCGCTTGCTTCTGCTGGCCCGAGACGAAGCTCTTCTCCATGACTTTTCGGAAGTCCTCGATGTGGGCATCAAGGCCCTCCGTAATCTTGTCATCGTCCAGCTGCAGCAAGCCTTTGACCTGGGTCGAGAGTGAGTCGATAACAAACATCTCGACTGCGTGCTTGTCGTCTTTGCTGACGAATTGATTGACGGCATCTCCGAACGGCGCTTGCGGAAGAATCTTGAGTGACTGCTGGGCAAAAAATTCCTGCACCAGTGTGTCGACTTTGACGGCATCCAGCGACTCGAGGGCCTCTGTGACCCCTTCTGGGATCCCTCTCGCATCCTTGGCTTTTCCTGCACGTCGTTAGCATGACTGCTCTTCGTCCGGCAAGGATCCGGGTTTGCCTACTTGATGTGACTGTCTTCTTCCGGTAAAAGTAGACGACGTCGTTCTGGTTCGCCACCTTGCCTGCAAACCGGTTGGAAAAGCGCTGCGGATTCTCGACCTCGAACTTGGAGCCCTCAGGGGCCGTGTATTCCACCTTGAGCCGGATCAGAGGCAGTGGCTGTCCCTCGTCATCGTCCACCTCGGCGTGGATCGACTGCCACGCCGCATTAGCCTGCTCAATCATCTCTTCCACGATCAACATCAGCCGTTTCGTGATGTCTTGACGGTTGTCCTGTTTCTTTTCTAGCCCCTTGAAGCGCTTGTCGCTGGCCAGCGTGATTTCCTGGGTGACAAACGGTCGAACCGTCTTGAGGGGGATCTTGTCCACCTCAAACGATTTGCCTGTGAGGCTCAGAATCGCAACGTGTTTGGTCACGGCCTCCCCAGGAACCAGAGAGGTGGCAACCGAGGACCCTGGCTGCATGACGTGAAACCCGGTTTCAGCATTGCGTGTGGGATCGATGAGGCACTCGTGTTCGTGACCCCAGACGACGAGATCCAGAAAGTCGGGGAGCATATTCTCGGGCAGATAGCTGGTGGGGGTGTGCGCGTAATGGTTTTGGTGGACTGCCAGGAGGTTGAAAAAGTCGGCCTTTTGCTGGCTTGGCCGGAAGAACCTGACCTTGTTGTCCCGGAATGTACGGTGCATTCGCTCGTCACGTACGTTGCTCAGCCCGTACAAGGCCAACTTGGTCTTCCCCTTCTGCAGGAGTATGGGCTTCACCTGGATGTTATCCGCCTCTGGAACGCGGCCAAAGTAGTTGATGAGGCCGGCAACCTGCAGCAAGTCGAGGGAGCAGAAATGGCCATCACCGCTGGGGTCGTCGTGATTTCCGTGGATCGAGAACACGGGGATAGAAATGTTGATGTCGGGGTCTTGGTAGTTGACGTAGGGGAAGGCTCCCTCGAACACTTCGGCCGCGTCGCTCAGAAACTCGAGCTCACAGGGCTTCATCCCGAGGCAGTTCTTCCGGAGCGACCGCATGACTTGGTACATGGATTTGCGCGATGGCTTGTTGTCGTGGAACAGGTCGCCACCAAGGAGGACCATGTCGACATCCTGGGAGCGGGCGATCTGCATGATCTCGTCGAAAGTGCGCCAACTGTCATCTTTGCGGATGGGGTCGCGTTCCTCGAAGCCAACATGGTTATCGGTCGAGATTAGAATGCGGATTGTGTCCGAATCTGCGGCAAGTTAGAAGCCGCTCAGTAACTCGATGCTTTGCGAGATTGCCGCGAGACGCCGAAAGTTGTCGGTTGCGGGAAACGGAGCCAACTCGGTCAACAGCATGGGAGGGGAGAGGAACGCACCCGAGTCCTGCGGCATCTTGAAGAGCGCACCAAGCAGTCATGCGATGTGGACCTCTTCGTAGCGCTGTGTTTGTTGTGAGAACCCCCGCTGTGACAGCCGAATTGTCACTGATGTTGCTGGACGTTTGGTTGGATTCGGAGGTGTGGATCTTGGGACGCGTCAGGTTGAGACGCGAATGCATCACGCAGTCACATGGCCAGCCCAACTGAATTGATGGCAGCAGGCAGGAAGTTGTCTGGGTTGGCACAGGCGGGGCGGTGTAACACGGCGGAATCAGGCGGGTGCGAGATGTCAGTGGGGCTGACCCTGAGCATGTTGACAAGGGGGCGCTCTGTCAACCCTGAACTTATCACACTCACTCGCACTGCTCAAGCTTCCTCCACACCCGAACCCAACACCCCCAATGCTCATTCCACAGCTCGCCGATGTGCTTGATATTATATATTGCGCCACAAGGAGGGGTTGAGAACAGCTCAACCACCGCCGTGCCCACCGAACCTTGCTTCGCACTCACCGAATTCGCTGTTTAACAGCTGCAGAGCAAAGCAACCGGTGCAGTCAGCGTGTTGAGACCCCGCCACTGCACCTCGAGATGCCCCGGTGTAAGTCCTCCACCCCCGTCAACCTCCGCCAGCTGCCGCCAACACCTTTTTCTTTCCCTTCTTCGCCGTTTTATTACTTCGTTGCTTCTTCTGTATCATCCACTCGCATCTTTGCAAGCTTCTCGCAAATGTTCCTCCTCCAACCCGCTCTCATCGTCTTTATGAGCCATCACTTTCCTTCAACATTACCTTGGTAGGCCTCCTTCTCTGGGGGTTTGACCGCCGCTCGCTTTCCTTTCATTTCCTGTCCCTCTCTACTTTTGTTCTTTTTCTTTTGCTACCACCATGAGCCCTGCCGTGGACCGCCGCGCTGGATGGCCGCGGCGGATTCTGGGAGAATTGGACCCCAAGAAGGATCTCAACACGCCTCGGGGCTTGTACAAGCGTGACCCCATCGTCTTCGAGCAAGAAAACGAGGCTACTGTCCTTGAGGGACTCGAACTTGGCATCTACGATTTCGACGAGGTCATGGAACTGACTAACTTTCGAGTTCCGTTCCCTGCAGCCACCGCGAGAGACCACGACAGCTCGGATGACGACCGCGCTCGCTTTGGGGGTGGTGCGTTTGAGCGTCGCGAGATGAGTGACGAGGAGTTGTTGGAAGGGCTTGAGGACGACGACGACGAGATGCTTGGCGATGTCATGGCCGAAGATGTGGGCGAGGAGATGGGCGACCACGAAGACGACCATTCCGAGTCTGAGGACGAATTGCCAGACCATGCATTCAACCCCGCAGCCTTGGGCCTCAAGGAGATCAACAACCTCGCCCACTTCGGCGTCAGCAGCCACAGGCCCGGAAACGGAGTGGCCGAGTTGCTCAGCGACGATCTGGACAAGTACTGGCAGTGAGTTTCAGGATACTTTCTGGTTCTCTTGGGGACATGTTTCTTACCAGAGTCGACAGGTCGGATGGCCAGCAGCCGCATCTGCTCACCATTCACTTCTTGCGTCGTGTTGAGATCCGGGCTATCCGCTTCTACGTCGACTACAACCAAGACGAGTCGTACACGCCCACACTGATTGTGTTTTGCGCCGGCACCGGCCACCATGATCTGATCCAATTCGCCGAGGTCCCGCTCAACAACCCTGTCGGATGGCAGGACGTCCCGATTGCAGACAGCGGCGGAGGCGCCGACGGCAACTCACTGTGCTGTTGGATGGTGCAGATGCACATCAAGGAGAACCATCAGAACGGCAAGGACACTCACATCCGCGGCATCAAGATCTACGCCCTGGACGATCAGTTGGGCGCCACCGCAAGCGAGCCGTCCCGCGGCCTGAGAACCCATGTTGACGACGACTACGCCCGCGTGCTGACGACGCAGAGCGTGGAGGGCGAGTCTTTCCAAGAGCTGTTGGACGCTTTTGAGCGCCACCCCATTTCCCTGTCCAACGTTGGTGATTTGATGCGCGAGCCGGTGATTCGCTAAGGGGCGATGCGGTGTGCCGGTGCAAGGACTACGAAGGACGGTGTTTGTCTGGAGGTCTGAAGAGCATGATTGTGGAGGAAATTTGCATGGCTTAGGGCGTTTGCAGGACATGTACTGGGGCGGGCTGGCTTGGGTGGCTTGGGCGGCTTGGGCGACTTGATACCCCCTGTCATGGGACGTTTATATCGATTGGGCTTTTGGTGCATGGCATGATAATCCCGAGGTTGTTGGACTCGGACAGGAGAGAAGCACGGTTGCTTCTGGGGGTGTTCGGTCTGGGGCCGGATAGCATAGGGTGAACTGCAATGGACGATGGCACCAAATGCATTATGCAACATGGGAGGTGCTACCGATAAAAGTGCGAACCCAATGGTCAAAAAGACCAACCGGTGGCCTGGGAAGTCCAGTCTGTGTATTCCAGGTCCCAAGCGGTGTCCGAAACCCGGCCCGGGCCGAAGCGGGGCGGCTTGCGCCGGCCCCGATCCAGATCTCGGCAATGACATAATCGCAAGGCACCGCTGTCCAGCCCCGCTCTCCCAATTGCATCGTCTGACAGTGACCGTCGACCAGCCAGCACCATGTGCCAGACCGACGAGTCCTCCTTGACCGAGCGCTCAATGCCCCCCCAGCTCCCAGCACCCGCCCGTTCCGTCGCCGATTTCTTCAGTTGCGCCCTTTCGTCGTTCCAGGCTTCGGGCTCCAAGTTCAAGATCATCTGCACTGCGGTTCCAGCACTGCATCGCGGTGGAGGACTCGACCATGGCAGCCCCACGCCACTTCCACCCCGCAGACGGCCGCGGACGCTGATTGTCCTCGACTCGTCTTTCAACCCCCCGACGCGCGCACACCTGCGCATGGCCACGTCCGCGATACACGACCTCACACATAAGCAACGGCAGGGGTTGGGCGCATCGCGGTTGCTTCTGCTTTTGTCGGTCAACAATGCCGACAAGGGCGCCAAACCAGCGGCGTTCGACAAGCGGCTAGCGATGATGTGGGCGTTCGCCAGGGATGTGCAGCGTTGTGTGCGGAACGAGACCGAAGGAGGGTCAGGCGAAGGACACGCCGGCGCAGACGCAGACGCAGAGGCAGAGACATTCGGCGTCGATCTCGGTCTCGCAACGGTGCCCTACTTCCACGACAAGAGCGCCGCGCTGGCAGAGTCGGGGTTCTACAACGGAGAGGAAGGCGCAGACGGCGTGGGCGAGACAGAGCAGGTCTTCCTCGTTGGGTATGACACGCTGATCCGCATCTTCAACCCCAAGTACTATGGCCCGCTCGACTCCACTGCTCAAGTTGCCAGCCCCGAAGCGACACCGATGCAGAAAGCCCTCGGCCCCTTCTTTGCGCGGGCAAAGTTGCGAGTGACAATGCGGGCAGATGATGAATGGGGCGGGGCAGACGAGCAGAAGGCATATCTTGAGAATCTGTACAAGGCAGAGGGGCTGAGCGAGGTCGGCGGTAACAAGGACTGGGCCAGCAGAATCGAAATGGTTGAGGGACGCAAAGCTGGGGGGGACATTGTTAGCAGCACGTATGCGCGCGCGGCCGCGCAGGCTCGGGACTCGGGCAAGCTTGACCTGATGGTCACTCCAGAGGTGAGATGGTGGATTGAGCAGGAGAACCTCTACACTGAGTGAGCGGGAGTGTTGTAGATTGCAAGCTTGTCGGCCCGTGAAGTACGAGGGCACTGGTTGGGTGCGATCATCCCCAGGTGGTCGGGTGGTGTGTGTCTCCAATCATGCGCCTGGTTCCGGCTCGGTAGGCGACTGAAGTGAGTATTCGCCGCTGCTCGAGCTGGCCGGACACCAGTGTCGAGCCATTTGACGGGTGTCCCTGGGCCTCACCAGACAGCCGAGGTCCCTCAGGCCAGCTCGACGCAGTCCAGGTTGTGCCGCCTCGACATTGGGCAAGCTCCAAGAGCGACGAGCTGGGATCGCAGTGGGTGCTGCATCCCTTGCTGGCAGATTACCACGGCCTAGACAGCCGAGTTCATAGACCAGCCGCTCAGCTACTGAGGAATCGTCAATAAATCGATAGTAAATGCCATTTTCACAGCAACGACCTCCTGGTTTGTGTGTTGTCTGGGAGCAAACGCTGATTCTTCGAGAAATTTTGGCGGTCTTGCACGGCAGAATTCCAAAGCCCACTTTCCCGCCATTCTCAGCGCGAAAATTTCGGGAGTGGGCCCCAAAATGGAGTGGGGCCTTGCAGATTTGCAGGCGTGCACAGACCATCCTTTGTTGCCTATATATTGATCGCTCTCCTCCCTCCCTTTCGATTTCCTTTCTCTTTTTTTTCTTCATGTCGACAATACTTCAGAGAATCATTTCTATAGTATTCGTCCTCTTTTGTGTTCCCTAAAGGAGCCACAGATCCCACCCGGGTTGATGAACGATATCCTCGGCGCCCTACAGTGAGATCCTTTTTGACTCTCGACCTGCCTGCAAAGGTGGCGGTCGCTGGCCTCGTGCCGCGGCTGTATAGAGAGTGGCGATGATCTGTACCCCGGCTTTCCTGAGGTCTTGCCTTCGGGCGCTCAGGCGGGGTGGGTGTCGATGGAAGTCTGACCGGCCATTTTTTCTCTTTTTCGTTGCGATCTCGGGCAAGTTCTCGGGACGTGAAGAAGAAGGCTTCTTGTGTGTCTGTTCAATCCTTGGTCCATGCCCGGTCTGTCAAGCTTGTGAGGCTGCGTAGCAGCCCACATTTTACCGTTCACGCTTGCTCTTGTGTCAAGAAGTGGATCTTCATTTTTTCGCTGTGGATTCTCGCTTTCGCGTGCGACTCTGCCGAGTCTGCCAAGTTTCGACCGCCGGGATGGGAATTTTGACGGTTGGCTTCGTAACGTTCCCTCAAACGCACGCCACCTTTGCGTTCCAGATCTGGGTTGCTTCTGGTGGGGTTTCCGGCACTTCGCCGTGAAGCAATGCCGCCCACTTGCAATTGGATCTCTTGTCACTCCAGAGTCCACGGCCACCCATCCTTCCCCACTGGATCTGCGTGCCTCGGCTGGCTGGTTTGAAGCAAGGTCTCTCCGTCTCACCATCCTGGCCCAACAGCCAAACGGCCCGAATGGCACCTTCGGTGATGAAAGTCGCACTTTTCGGCAATAACTGCGAGCTTTTGCCACCTTGCAAAACCGTGTCGCTGTCGTGATTTGTCGCTGTCATGAGGCAACACGGGAGATAAGCCATTGGGCGTCGAGCCCTTCGTCATCACGGCGCTTGGAATGGAATGCCAACGTCGATGACGGTGTCGGTAGGCAGCGGCAAACAGGGTACTTGGGCGAGTCGGGCATGGGCAAGAGTCTACACTGGCTGACTGGCAATCGTTTTGGTACGCAGCACAGCAATGGAATCGTCGAGATGATCATCAAACCAGCTTGATTCGGCGAACTATTACATTATTCTCAACACTATCGCCATGCTGCTCGCTTCCCGCTCGCCAAACAAACACATGACGAAGATATCCCATGAACCCAGAGAACGCCAGACTCCACTCGTGACCCCATTCGTGCACCCCAGCATCGCTCCTGATCAAGATCCCCCTACTGCTTCTGCGAGATCATCATTTCCTCGTTGTCGACAATGGGCGCCGGCCGGTTGGAGGACTTGTTCAGCTCGTTCTCGCCGACAACGTTGCGGGTGCCTTCCATCTCCAGGTGGTAATCCTTATCGTTGGTGTTCGTGCTCAGGACGTACTCCTCCTTGTCGATGTGGCGGAACATGAAGTAGAAGACAACCGTCAGGACACCGCCCACAATGGCGGGGCCGCCAAAGTCCCATGTCAGATACGGGTCCGTGATGACCGAAGAGCAGGCGAGGCCAATGGCGTAGGCGATGGCCGTGTTGAACAGGTTGAGAGCTGACACAAGACCACGCATGTTGACAGGGGCGCGCGAGTAAGCGATGCCATAAGCCGGAACGTTGACAAACAATTCCGAAATGCCACCGATGGCAAAGGGGATGGCCATCCACCAGATGCTGATGGGGGCAACACCAGTGCCAACTTTGCAGTCGCTCGAGCCGTACTCGCCGCACGGTGACAGCTTGTACGCATAGTAATTCAGGATGGTGTAGCCGGCACCTCCGAGGGATGACATGGCCAGACCGGTGGCGATGCGCGCGACCGGGCCATAGTGGATGTTGAACTTGCGCAGGAGCGGGTACAGGCCGTAATTCAGGACAGGCGCGAAGGCGATGATGCTGAGAGAATTGAAGTTGGAGATGACGTCGTTGGGCACGCCGTTGGTCTCGAGCATGGTCGACAAGAAGCTGGCCGCGGCACCAATACCGTTGTCGTTGAGATACTGGATCGGGAAGAAGCAGAAGATGCCTGTTGCCTGGAAGGTCCGGCGGACGTCCTCAACAAACTGGTCGTTCCACCGCGTGTGATGGACGTTTTCGAGACCCGCAGCGGCAATGTTGGAGGGTTTGGCGAGATCCCAGAATCCGTGACGGCCAATCTTCTTCATGCCGCCACGACGGAAGCAGATTCCGAGGATCCTGAAGACGTTGGGCAGATCGCTACCGCCGGGAGGGTGCAGAATGACGCGCTTGTGGAGGAACCAGAGCAGGAGCGGCAGCGGCAGGTAGAGGATAAGGGGAATGAGGAAGGCGAGCCACCACTACATGCCGTTAGTCGCTGTGCAAAGGGTGGAGTTTGGCTGGTCTGAGTTTGAGCACTTACGCCGATGTACTTCTCCGAGTAGGCCGTGGCAACGCCCATGAAGCCACCGATGTTGATCATGAGGTAGAACCAGAGCATGACGCGCTCAGTAGTGGCCTCGGGGTCCTGGATGACCCTCTCACCCGTCTTGAGCGTAATCACCTTGGGCACGGTTGTCGTGACCTGGTCGAGCAGGAGGGGTGACACATTGGGCTTGAACATGGCTGGGACTCGTTAGCAACCAGACAAAGAGGTGCCAGTTTGATGGGCCATGATGTGCACAAGGGGAAACTCACCCGCGCCAATGGACAGAATGTAGACCGAGAGGAAGTAAGGAACCTTGGCGTTTCCGTTTGCCAGAAGGTCCTTGGCGCCAGCACCGACCATGAGGACATGGGCCACACCGAAGACAGCAACACCCCAGCAGATGAGCTTGAAGCGGCCCGTCTTGGCATCAGCGAGCCAGCCGAACAACATGGGCAGCGCGTAGGCAAGCATGCTGAAAGACTGTGTCACAGCGTTGGCGGCGACAGTGCCCATGCCGAGGGCGCCGGCAGTCTGCTGGTCTCCGGGAGGAGGAGCGCCCCAGCCGTTGCCGCCGTCGGGGAGGGGCCGATTGACAAAGTTGCTGATCAAGGGCTGGATGCCGTAGTATGAGGCACGCTCGCAAAACTCGACGACGCAGATAAGATAGGCGAGGAGAGGGATGTTGCCGGGTACGCGGCGCAGGACGGCCATCTCCTCTTCGGTCGGCTTGCCTTCGTAGTCGGCCTCCATGATGGCTGGCTCGTGATAGGGCGCGTGGCGGTCGCCAGACGCCATGTGCGACTGCTTTTCCACGTCGCCCATGATGATGGACGGCGGACGAGCCGAGTCGTTTCCTGACGAGGGCGGCTTCTCCGCTGTCCGAGCGAAAGATCGACAAGCATCAGTCATACACTCATCATGGTACCCAGTTGCGCCGAGCACTCACCCATATTGTTCACCAGTCGGTCGACGACGAGGTTTCGGTACTGCTTTGCAAAGGATGCAGAGATGGAATGTGTGCGCAGCACTGTAAAACCCCGAGCCGGGGAAAGAGGGAGAAGGCGGGAAAAACTGGAATGCGGAAAGCAAGCAGGTGGTGCAGGTGCAGATCCAAGTCCCCGGGCCCGTGGTTATATGTGCGAGTTCTGCAGCGGGCGGCGAGTGTGGGCGCGACGAACGGCGCGATGGACAACGCGTGGGGGCATGGATTGGATGGATCACGGCACCCTCCCTCCAGTCTCCTGACGGAAATGCCGTTTGGAGTGGTCCACCTTCCTGGAATACACCTCTAGGACCGGAGATGCAGCCCGCCTAGAAGGCCCCTTCGGGCCCGGGGGGGCCCGGGCTTCCTTCCCGCACCTTACAATCTCGTCTTAGCGGCGACCGAGACCCCAACACGAGAGCGGTGGTTCCTTCCCTCCTTGGCACCCATCCTCGCCATCCCATGCCGCACCCCCCTGCCCAGGTGGTTCCAAACGCCATTGAGCAGCTGGGGTTCCTCTCGAGCCGTCTGGTGCGCGAGTAAGGTCAGATTGATTTGGGAACGGAAGTGGGGCAACATCGAGGTGTCATTCTCCCCGCCTTCCCCATCTGCCTAGGTGCCTTTTTCCTCGCGGCAATGCGCTGAGTGGTGCCGACTGTTCCGCTGAGGTGGTTCACTCAGCGTCTATTGGGTCGAGATGCCATGGCTGGATCCTTCCGGACCCGGCGCGCGCCGTGACGACCCTGAGTTCTTGCATCTCAAACAGGCATTTTGCCTGTTGCCGGGTGACCTCAGCGAGCTGACGCCACGAAGCCCCTTGCAACGCCTCGTGGAGTCGGGGAATATATTTTGGTCACCAAGGGATGAACTGTCCGCAGATCGGGCATTGATGAGTCCTCCGATGATCCGCAGTGGCACAACGATGATGCTGTTTTTTGCCATTCGGGGAGGGCCGCTGGACTCCCGTTGTCTTAGCCCCGTACGCCGGGCACGACAAGGCTCGAGCCGACGTCCATCGCGCAATTGCGTATGGTGTGGGCTCGCCCGTATCCTGGTTGGCCTCGACTGTCAATTCGCCATGTGTCGGCAAGGGGCCCAGGCTTGTGGTGCGCTGAGTCGGTTGCTAACGTTAGTTTTTAGTCCCGCGGCAATCCCGGGCGCCGTATGGGGACACGGATACGGCCCAAGTAGGCAGGTCGCTGACACGGCTCTGGATTCTTTTTCCGGCGATCGGCGGTCGCCCGCAGGTCGGGTCGCGAGACCTGCTTCTGGCTGCTTGCTCCTGGCCTCTCTGGCTGCTTGCTCCTGAGACTGTGGTGTTTTTCTGGCCGGTTGCGAGACACCGCAGCCTTGCCAAGCAGGAGAAGTTCGAACAAGCCAGGGGATTGACGCCGTGGCGGGACGGGAAGGGGCTTGGGTCTCTGCCAAGCCGACGCCGCGACGCTTGGCTGCCGCCTTCGCCTATCTTGGCGCCTTCCCCATCGGGCACTTACACAACGAATCCCCCTTGCCCACTTCTGTCCAAGCGTCGGTCGCAGCTCGGGGAGCGCATGTGAGTTCCTTCTAAAAGCAGACTCGATCGCACACCCAACAATGCGGAGAACACACAACGTTGCGGGGATGACCCGCTGCCCTATTTCGGGCTTTCCTTATATGCTATAGGGCCTTATTCTCGGAGCAGAGGATGGGCGATGGATCGCGATCCCTCAGTCTAACGTCGAAAAGCACACCGAGGGCACCCAGCAAATGAAACGAGCCTGATTGCAAGTCATCCCACCGCACTCCGCCCTCATCCCCGGATCACCATTCCTGTGTATCTTCCATCGTCTTACTCCCACCTGGCTCCTCCCTTCGTATCATCTTATCTCCGTCATTCCGATGTCTCCCGATCTACCCCCCAAATGAGATAACCATCAGGCGTTTTTCGCGATCGCAAGTCATCTGGTTTAAGTTCTGACGGGAGGCACCGATGTCACCTCCAGGGTGGGCTAAGCAGGGGTCGCATCGGCAGCTAACCGCACCGCGCACACGACAAGGATGCTTCATTAGCTGCTCTGATAGATAAGTGTTGAGAAACACCCGCTGGCATTATCTGTCTCCCCAAGACGTTACCTCCCCTGATTTGCAGGGGTGGAGATAAAAAGGACAACACCCACACGACTGAGGCCACAACTCTCTCTGACCACAACCGTAGTCCAAACCCCGAACCGACCCTGAGCCGACCCTTCCATCACGGCCACCACGTTCATCACTTGTTCAGCGGCTTGGCAGCCCATCCGATCGTCGGCGGGGTGCCGCCGTTGAACACCACAAACGCCGCCTTGAGGGCCACGTCCCCCCAGATGTTGATGCCTACCCCGGAGCTGCTCTGCAGTCCGCCGAAGCACGTCGCTGAGCCGGGCGTCACGGGCGCGTAGTTGAGGTAGGCGGCCGGGATGGTGAACCTGGCCGCGCCCACGCCAAAGGTAAACGTCGGCAGCGTCGAGGCGCAGGGGAACACGTAGCCGCCGTAGCTGCGGCTGTTGGTGGCGCCCTGGACTTGCCGGTAGTAGGCCGTGACGATGGCCGTTGGCAGGTAGACCAGCGAGGTGCCCGTGTCGGCGATGCCCGAGATGGAGCTGGCGCTGAAGTTGCCCGATCCGACGGCGTAGCCCGAGGATGGGAAGGTCCAGTACCCCGGGTCGTTGTTGACGGGCACGTAGGTGATCTCGCCCGTGTACTTGGCGGGGTCAATGAAGCCAAAGTCGTAGGTACCGGCTGCGCAGAAAGGGAAACAGATACGTCAGTACCTGCAGTGGCACACACATCTTGCACGACTCCCAAATCGATACGAGTCTCAACGGGTCCGCATACCTTGCTTGTACTTCAGGTCAGCCGTGAACACTGGGCTGTCCAGGGTCGACTTGGCATTGTCGAAGAAGGTCAGCTGGCTCTTGGGGCTGACGGTGTTCAGGGTGCTGAACCCCAGGCCGACGAGTCCGTCGATGTGGTCTTCGCTGGTGAAGCTGGACGACACCTGCTGAGCGCACTCGATCGCCTGGCTTGTCACGGTCAGACCGCCCACGGTCACGTTGTCGGTGTAGACGTTGCCCCTGGACCCGGACCCGTCGCCGTACGTGATGCTCCACGAGTGCCCGTCGAGCAGCTTGGCCGTGCTGGACTTGTTTGGCGCGTAGATCTGCTGGCCCCGGATCTGGGAGGTCGGCAGGTGGCTTGAGAAGACCCAGAGGTCCGACGAGCCGCTGTCGAAATCGAGCTGCAGCGTCTGTGGCGGCGTCCCGAGAGTGACGGGAGTGACATAAGCGATGTCAAAGTCGGCGTTGATGGGCACAGCGGCGGCGCTGCCCGTAGCGCGCTTCACTTCGGCAGAGTAGAGCGCATCCGTGTGGGCCACGGCCTTGATGAGGTCCTCAGGCGCTGGAACGCCGTACTTGAGATACGTCTTGTACACTGCCCTGGCGCCGTTGAAGCGGTAGCGTGAGCCGCGGACCTGCTTGAAGGAGGCCCTGCCGCTCCCGAGGCTCGGGCTGTTCTCGTTCCCGGTCCGGACTGTGCCGATCTTCGGCGGGAGGGCCGAGGTGAGACCCAATGCCGCGAGGGCGGCGGTGAGCACGAGGTTGGTAACGGTCACCATGGTGGCCGTGTTGTGACGAGCTGGGGCTGGGAGGAATGCTTCAAACGAGACCGGACTCCGGACAGAGGTTGGCCAAGTGCTTTGGTGCTTGACGGAGCGCGGGACAGGTCAGAGGAACCAGAACCGGACCTCTCCTGTCACTCTGATTTGAGTTGAGGCATTGCCGGGCCAGCAGGAGCTTATCTACCCTCTTGCCGTCCCTGCCTGCCGGCGCAATATCGACCGAGATGGCGATACCTGGCCCCAAGAGCACGAGAGGTGATCCATCACTGCGTCCTCGTGCGGAGGGACCGAACCGAAGGCGGGTCTGTTGATGCCAAGCGCCCCGTGAGGACCAAGAAGAGCGGCAGTCCGTCAACTCTCGTCGAGTGGTCCCGTGGAGGAGTAGCCGGGACGAGAGAGGGCCGTGTAAGGTTGGCGGACGTCGCCTCGGTTGCGGAAGACGTTGCAGCGCCCAGCGCCTAGTCCCCCTTTCGAGCTGCCTCTTCGGGCGACGGCCTCAGGGGCTGCTCCAGATGTAGTATCTCGCCGCCCAACATGAGAGGCCCGATCGACGTCCCTCCATGGCAGCGCTGACGTTAGAGATGAGGTGCTCCGTGCAACAGCCTTGCGGGCGAATTGGACGCCACCGAAGCTTATTGCTCGTCCCGCAGCATGGCTTCGGCAGTTTAGCCAGATACCCGCCATCGGACCGGCGCCAGCCTATCAGACCGGGCCAGGGAGACCCCAGGTCGCTGATCATAGCTGCCGTGAAGGGAATGCCACGTCCAATCTGTGCACTTCCCGGCTCCCAGCGGCAGTCCTCATCCCGCGCCCAGCGGTTGGTGGTTGGTCGTGTCGTGCATAAAGAGCCAAGAAGCGCTTTGCGGCATTTGCAACCCCTGCCCATCCCCAACGCCCCGATACTGGCAATGCGGTAGGTGGAATCTGCGGTGATGTTCGGTTTATTCGGTGGAGCTCGAGTGTGATAAGCGCCATGATCCCCACAGTGAGTGAAACAATGGCCATTGTTCTGGGTCCCTTCCCGCCGTCTCGCTTTGATGGGCAGCGAAGACTTTGGCGAGTAGAATACTGGATCGGCCGAGTCGCATGACCTCAAAAGCGAGGTACTGTACATCCATACAGTATGCTGTGCAGGACCTTGATCAACGCTGTTAGTCAACTTACATCCAGGACACCGATGATCCTCACCCGAGCGACCACACGTGGAGTCTCGGACGAGCACGCCAGTGAGACAGGTGACCTATCCGGAACGGGGCCGGACACGAGGTTAGCACCGAGTCTTGATTGACAAATAAACTAACCGCGAATTAGTATGTGCTCCTCCGCTATGGAAATCCCAACCCGAAACCTACACCGGACATAACCCAGCATGGCCAGCTTCTACGCTTATACACAAATACTCCGCCAATCGTACATTCCGTTACACTGAAGTCCTGTCGATCGTTTCATTAGGCGGCCCTGCTAGGTGCCTCACTGGCTGCGCCCCCAAGGAGCCGCATCAAGGGGAAAAGGAAAGGTGCCAGGGGCACATTTCCGTGTTCACCCGGGCTCTCCTCCTCCACGACCGCTTCGCCAATCCCCAAAGCCAAACAAGAAATCTGGTATCATCCTTCAGCCGCTTTAATCTTTCGTGGCCAGCGGGTGCGCGAGAGGGCAGCGTCCAACTCCGCTTCCCACAAGCGCAACTCCCGGGGGCGCGGCACGCGGGGCAACAGAACAGCAGTTCGCTGCTGCCCCTCCTCCTCCTCCTTTTCGTGGGGCGATTGCGGACTCTACCGCGCAAACACCTTGACCACTCCGTCGCCGCCACCGCTGACAACCCAGCGGCCATCCTGGCTCCAGACGACCGTGCAGACGCCTTCGCCGCGCATGACGCGGTGGCTGGTAATCTCTTGAGTGCATGATCGCTTCTCGAGGGACCAGAAGCGCAGTGACGCATCGTGGCCCGCGCTGACGAGTTCCCGGCCGTCGGGGCTGAGCGAAAGACTGGAGATGGAAGCCGGGTGAGCGACCATGTTGTACGTGCATTGGCCTGCCGAGGATGTTAGTGTTTTCGTCATACTGGAAAAACAAGGAGATGCCGCTCAGACAACATACCACTGTTGGCATCAAAGAAGCGCACATAGCAGTCCTCGTGGCCCGAAATGATGACGCCCTCGACTCCGGATCCCGCCATGGCTCGTCCACCCCCAGTTGGCCCGCCGCCAGCGGTATCCTCTTCACTCAGACCCTGATGAGGCTGGTGATCCAGCCCAACGGTGGTAGCCACGACGGCGTTCACGCTGGTCGAAATTGTGCCGTCGTATGTTTCCAGGCTTGCCATGTTGCCAATTTCCTCCCCGGAGCGCGTGTCGTACACGATGATGGCAGCATCGGAGTAGCTGACTACGAAGGTCTCGCCGTTCGGACTGAGCGGTGTGATGCAGGTAGGGCTGGCTTTCGAGTTCGTGCGCGAAATGCTGTGGATGAGCGTCTGGTGGAATGGCGAGTTCGAGGCTGTTGAGGGTTGCGGAGAGTTGGGGAATGCCGAGCCAGAGCTCATTGAGTTGCCTCTCACACGGCCGCCTGCGCGGCGCCCTCCGGAAGAGGGTTGGGGAGAGGTAAGCTGCGGGGGCGCGCTCACCGCCCAGACCTTCACGGTCCCATCGGCCGCTCCAGATACGAGGAGGATGCGGTCTGGGGTTCCATATGCGTTGGATTGGCCAAAGATGGTGCCCAGGTTGGTTGGCAGCACGCAGAGCGCCCAGACCGCATCTGTGTGACCATCCAGGGTCGACTTGGGGTCTACCCTCCCCCGCTCCCAGACCCGGATCGTGGCATCTTGTCCACCAGAGAAGATCCAGCCGTCTCCCTGAGCGCGCCCACCTGTCGAGAAGTTGGGGGACGGCGACCACGATGTCAGCGAGAGCACGGCTCCGGTGTGACCGCGATGCGTGAAGTCGGCAATGACGTCAAGATCAGAGCTGCTTGCGCCCATGTGCCCAGGGTGCCGATCGGGGATGTGGAACCGTTTGATCGTCCCGTCATCACCGGCCGTGCAGATCTCGGGTTCCCCAGGGCTTCCACCCCCAGAGAAGATCACGGTCCGAACCGTGTCCAGGTGGCCCCGTAGACCGAACTTGAGTTTGAAGTTGGCGCTCTCCGTCTTTGGGCCCAGCGCATGGAGCGATAGTTCATGCTCCGCGCTCCTCCTACGCGCCATCGAGCTCGAGCTCTTTCTCCGGTGTGCGAGGGGCGCTCGGTTCGGCGACCTTGGGATGTTATCGGCGGCAGGAAACACATCGGTATCCGGGCGGTTGGACGAGACCTGCTGTGGCTGGTTAGGCGCGGCGGCATCCGGAAAGTTGGCATCGTTGAAGTCCCAGCTGTCTGTCTCAGCCACGACACGTTTTTCGGCGGCGCCATCTCCCTTTGGTTCAGTTTTGCCGAGACTCTTTTGTTGATTGACCGACTCGGGTGCCTGCTCTGCCGTTGGCTTCCCTGGTGCAGGTACTTGAGCAGGCCACTCCGAGGCGCTGGCGTATCCCACGGGAGGATGTTCAGGATTCGAGGTGCGGACCATGGGTGCAGACTGGATATCGGCGGCCTTGACTGCAAAGTTTCCAACCGCTGGCGGCGCAGGCGCCTGGCTGTTCGGAGCCGGAGCCGGAGCTGGAGCGGGGGCCGGTCGACCCTGCGCCTGCGCGGCGATAAACTCGCGGACATTGTTCTGCTGCTGCTGCTGCTGCCGTAGTCCTTGTTGGTACGACGGGTCTAGCAGGGGCTGGCCGAATGCGTCTCCCTCTCGCAAATCTTCAATCATCGGCAGAGGTGGGGAGTCTCTCGGAGGTAATGGGTTCGCAGGGGTGATCATCAGGTACGCGAACTCGGCTTGGCACTGGTCGAGGAAGGATTTCAGCTCGTTGCGCGAGGCCTCTTCGTCCGCGAGGCCTGCCTCGAGGGAACCGGCCTCCATCGAAGGAGAGTTGAGTTTCTCTGGTGACGCTGTGTTCGCAATCACGCATTAGTCCCATGCCTCTTTCTTGGCCACAAATTACAAGGAGAACTCACGTCGTAGCTTTTCGTGGAGCAAGGAAGCACGATCCGGCTTGGGCATCGCGTCGGCCGGGGCATCGGACTTCAACAAGGCAGCCTGGTCCTTGACCTTCTTTTCGAGTATCGTGACGTATTTTTTCAGGGCCTTCTGCGTTGCGTCGGCCCTCCGCGCCTGTCCCTCGAGATTGGCTATCCTGCTCTTCATCTCCTGCTTCTCGATCTCCCAAGCATTGCGGTCGCGTTCGTGGCGGTGCCATTCGGTCTGGAGAAAGCGCATAACACCTGTACATGCATACTGTCAGCTCTGGCCCATGGGATGCCCTCTCTCGCTTCGGCCATTGCACCGACCTTGGAGGGTGTACTCGGTGGTTGGCGGTTGGGCGTTGTTTCCCATCATGCCGCCCGCGTCGCCCAACCCGCTCCCTCCGTTGGTGCCCATGGCTGTCGCCGAGGGCGGTTTTTAGTTGTTGTCGCAAATCTCGTGGTCGCTCAATCTGGCCATGGACGGGCCGACGCGCGGCGATGAGAACGGCTGGAAAGGGGACAGGGGAGAGCTCGGGAGCTCGCGGTGTCGCTCAGGGGATCAGAAACGGGTGCTCTCTGCGGCCAGAGCGAAATCGGAAGGCGGGCAACGAGATCACGGCGCGCGCGCTAATGTCGTGAGACGATGAGATCGGGGACTGGGGCTTCGCAGGATCGTTGGCGTGTGCAGGACTATTTTTTCTCGACTGCCAAATCAGTCTGCAGCAGGGCGGCAACGCTCGCCTGTGCTTGGTGATGCTGGCCCAAAAGTGACAGGCCCTCGAATGCGGGAGCTCACTGGGCCCACAGATTGCTGGCCCCGCCGTCGAATCACAGCCCGCCGCTGAGGGTGAGGCTGCAAGGCACCCATACCTGGTGCAGCTTTGCTGTCTCTCAGGGGGCTTGAGCTCTGGACGAACCCAACAGGCGGCGCTTGTGCAATTTTGGTTAGAGCCGCGCAGAGTGCCTTTTTGCAGACACCCAGCCCTTCTTGGCCCCGACTGCGCGGAACTCGATTGAAGCAAAGTGCATTCCCAACAATCCTCCAATCCTCGGGCCTTGCACTCGCACCCGGTTATCCTTGGTCCTTGGTACCCGGGTCTCGAGTCCCCAAGGCATAATTGTTACGGAATACGTACGTACAGATACACAGTATCCTTCGTAGTCCCGGCCACTCGAGCAACTTCACAACTCGAGTTCCTCCACCTCCATGCCACAAGTCAAGCAGGTCTTGGCCGTCATTCCATTCTCATTCTCGACCGTGCGTCCCCATTCGTGGACATGCTTCCCGCCGCCCCCGATTGCGTCTCCGAACTTGGTTGCTTTCCCTATCCCCGTCCCTCCGCCGGCGCTGCTTCCAGCTTTTGCATTATTTCGCCGGAAAGCGTCTGTCCTGGTCTTGCGCTTCAAGTCGAGCAGCTTCTCCTTGAACTTGGCCTCCTTGCGTTTCTTCTTGTCTCCCTCGCGCCTCTCAAACTCGGCATCCAGCGCCTCTGCTGAGCCCCACTTTTGTGTAAATGCGTATTCCTCGACTTGGTACCGCAGGAAGAGCATCATGTCGTGCCAGTGTGACTTGTGCGGGTTGGGTTTTGAAAGATGCGGGAGGAGCTCAGGGTCCTTGAGTTCGGCTATGCGGGACGGTCAGCTACGCAGGATCACGGTGCCTGAGGTGGCAGGGCATACGTACGCTCTGTCAACAGATAGTCCTCCTTGGCCTCCGTCTTGGTGAGCAGGCTGTACTTCTCCGGGTACTTTTGCTTGCAGGCGTTGCAGACGGCGCAGCCAAACACTTCCTCCCAGACAAAGTCAATCTCCACGCTGCGGCACTCTCGGCAGCGTTTCCTGGTCTTCTCGTCGGCGAGGACGCTCAGAGAAGGCTCAAACGGCCCAGCCATGTTGCGCTGCAGCTTTCTGATGGTCTGCATCCGCTCCCACTCGGCCGCCGTCATGTGTGCTGGCTTCGGCTCTGCCCCCGGCGCGCCGGACGGCGCGCCTGCCGACATGCTTTTGTTCCATGGGTCGTCTTCTGTGCTCAGAAACCCGCCCTTGGTGTCGGTCATGGCACTGAAGTTGTAGTCGACATATTTGGTAAACTTTCGCGAGATAGGCGGCAGGTCGCCGGTCCCTGCGCCGGGGCCGTCTTTCGAGGGAGCTGCGCGGGCATCGCGGTTCGTCGTGGGCACTTCGGCGCGTGATATGGACGTGTGCGGTCGCTTTCTACCGGCTGGGCCAGTGAGCTGGATTTCGTCGGTCGCGGCAAGGCCAGAAGCCGTCCGTGGCTCGGAGGCGGCTCCAGCAGCTCGTCGCTCAGCGTCGCGTTGATCGCGGATGGCTTTTGCCCGCAGCCGCGACTCTTCCTGCCATCATAGGAATTAGTGGAAGTCGGGAACCGGAAACGACGACGAACCCACGATGCGACGAGTGACTTCGGGCGTTGGCGGGGATGGCGGCCGTCTTGCAGGCGGTGTTGCTCGTGGTGGGGTGCCTGGTCGGTCCATTACGAGGCCGAAGTCTGGGCCGGGAGCGCGACGAGCGAGATCTTTCGGAGTACTCTGGCTACTGGATGGAGGAGGACCAAAGGACCAAGACTTGACTTGTTCAACGACAGCTTAAATGGCCCTCTCAGAATTGCATCGCACAAGTTGTGGTATACAGCAAGGCGAAGATCGGTGATGACACACAAGGCCCCGCCCACATGGATGGGATATCCGGCAGGCAACAGGGCGCAGAGACCCTGACAATGCCTGATCTGCACCACTCGAATCCCGACGCGGCCCTTCTTGCGTGGTCTCGTTTGGACCCCATTCTGGGCGAGTCTCTGGGAGCAGGTTTAGCACTTTTTATTGTGGACGGACTTGGCTCAAATAAACTCTCAATGATAAACAGCCAAACCTGCAGGTGTATTCTCACGTGCCGTCGTCAAAGTTTTGATTCCCCCCTTCACGTCGTCTATTACCATGTCATGATTGTCCGTAACCCTGCGTTGTAGTGTACAAGACTTCCGCTCAAATATCCACACAGACAATTACTGCCGTCTCGGGTTCGTTTACTCCTCCTTGACACCGCCCCGGCCAGCGCGCTCAGCCGCCTCGACCGCCTTCTTATCAGCCTGCGCCGGGCCGCTCTGGAGGCCGCTCATGAAGCCAGCGGCGGCCTTGAAGGGCCGCTTGAGGTCACCGACGGCGGGCTGGCCCCAGACGTGGATCTTGGTGAGGTTCGACTCGAGCGCGCCCTTGAGAGGGATGATGCTCTGGATGAGAAGAGGGTTGGTGTACTTGAAGTAGATGTGCATGACGCCCATCATCAGAACACCCATGCCCTGCGAGCGCATGAGGTTCTTGAGCTGGCCGACATCGTAGGCGTGGACCGTCGTGGTGACGAGCTTGCCCTCCTCGCTCGAGCCCATGGGCGCCGGCTCGACGTACTTGAGCGTGGTCATGTCTGCCGGGGAATCAGGTCAGTTTGACGGCCATCAGGGGCGCGCGGTGCGTCTCCAGAGGGTTGCTCGCGCAATGCCCACAGAGGGGGGTTGTCAGTGGACATACCCTTCTTCTTGTCGATCGTGGTCTTGATGTAGAGGTAGATGCTCAGGATGATCAGGTTGCTGGCAATGTAGACGGCGCGGCAGATGTTGAGCACGTTCGGGTCATCGAAGGGGATCTTCTTCGCGACCTGCATCATCCCGAGGATGATGATCAGGTTCGTTCTGTGCCACGACTGCGTTAGCATCCGCTCCCCTCGCGACCCACTGGTTTGGCCGTGTCCGGCATGGGCTCGTGTGTTCTTACATCTGCGGGGAGAGGGCCATGGTGACTGCGTGTCGGGCGTCGCGGACTAAGCACAAAATGCGAATTGGTCTTCTCGGTCGCTGCGGTGGTTTGCGCGTGCTGGTTTGCGGTTGCGAAGTGGATGGATCAGGGGGGCAATCCCGAGAGATTTTAAGATCCGGAGCTGTCTCCACAAATGGGCTGCCACGCCAAACACGCAATCTGATGAATCCGTCGAGGGCGATTGAGCTGCTCCTGCGCTGTCGAGTCTGCTCCACTTCCGCCCTGGCACCTCCCTCTTTGGCGCTCTAGCTTCTGGGCGCCGGCGAAGCGGTTGTTCCGTGGCTGCTCTGGCGAGGGACCCAGCGAGCTGACTGGCTCGGTGCGGGCCGAGATCCACTGGGTACCCTCAACCGACACAGAACACCGAAAAGGCCACGTTCGCCTGAACCTGGTCAATCCGCGGCCTTCCGTGCGTTTCTGCGAGAGCAAGCCACCACAGTTTCGGTGACCGATTCAGGATGGGCGTGGTCAAAACACGTGGGTTGTCAGGCGTCTTTTGTTATCTCTCGAGGCAAAGCTTGTGCAAATCCCATCTGATCAAGCCACTGCATCACTGCTGCTGATTCTCACACGAGCTTTTGATGATGGAAACATCAACAAAATTGACCGCCACACCTCAAGGAGTGCAATGTCCTGTTTTGTCAACAATGCTGTCTGCATTAGTTTCTCCCCCCTCGTAGCTCTCTTTCGTCAGCCAGCCGCAGGAGGGCAAGATGGAGGCTGTCACACGCCCAGTCCCAGCAGCTAGGTGTCGCCGCAACGAGCAACATCAGCAACAATCCCGGCCCCAGGTCCTTCCCGATGGCCAACCTCAAACAACGCTCGCTCGTCATGACTGCTCGTCATGACTGCTCGTCATGACAGTGGTGATATCTCCAATCAGGGCTGACCACCGGACGTCTCCAACGGGCAGCACCAGCCATTTCATGCCTGTCTCTCTCTACCTTGACATCAACGCAGGCTACCCCCAGTTACTTCGCGCCAATGAAAACCAGAAGTAGACGTGAAGATGTGGTGCCAAAGTACTGCATAGACTATTTTTGTCACTGTCTTTAGGACTGTTAATCAGACTTCGGTGAGAGACGAGGGGGGATCTTGACCAGACCTTCGCTGTTCCTGGTCCTGCACGGGATGTCCACAACATGGTGGAACAGTTGAGAGCGGAAGCAGGCTCAGTTCAGGCTTGGGTGCACCAGGGCAGGGCGCCGCAATAGGAGGACTGGAGATGGTTCCGTCGGTTCTGGCTTCAAGTCGGAGTGCTTGGGTGGGATTATTGTGAGGCAATGATGAGCTCGAGTGGGAGACCAGGTGTCAAGAGAGCCTGCCCCAGCACACCCGAGTATTTGTTAATGAGCTGTAGCTGTCAAGGGGCTGGGGCTCTTGAGTGGCCCCCGCGCGGATCCCGTGGTCCTGATACTATGTCATTCAATTTGGCTTTGGTTAGTGAGAAAATCGGGCTTGGTCAAAAGGTGCTCAGGGGTTGTATCTGGACTTAGATGTCACTCGGCCATTGGCACTATCTGCAAATCCTTCGCCAACTCTCATCGTTTCCTGCCCTGGCTGTAGATGGGCGTTTGAGATTGCACCCAGCTGGCCCGAGTTGTGTTAGTATCTGGGACGCAGCGCCTCTGAAGTTCTATCATCATTTAAGACCTCATTATATCTATCGAGTTGTTGCAGAAGACGTGTGTGGTGGGTTGCACCAGCGCCATCGATATGATCCGGCCTGTCTGCTGTTGGACATTTGATGATTACAACTCCTCGTGTTGCTTCTTTCCCCGCAGAGTCGAGGGCGAAGCACTGTATACTTGTCTAATAAGCAACGGACCTGAGCATGTCAGCATCGGCGTCACCCCGCTAGATTCCGCACCTGGACGAAGAGTGACGGGTTGTCCGTCCCAACACTGAGGATCTGCCGTGGAATCAGCAGATAAAGAGAGGTCCCGTTCAACCGGTCGACCGGTCAACCGGAGAACGACCGGCGAACCTGGGAACCGACGCAATGCTCGCTGCACACTGCCAGCGCGGAAGCATATCTGGGTCCAGACACCAGGGTCCAGGCCCGCGCGGATTCCAGCTGGTGTCCTTCTTCCATGCATCGGTGTTCCTACCCTTGATGATATGCCGAACCTCTGGATGATTCAGCCTGGAGTCATCAGGGTAAACTCCCCACAGCTGGAAATGGGGATCTCCAAAGAGGCAGCCATCTACATGCTGTTGGTTGCTGGTTGCCAGGTGCTATAGGTCCCCTGGAGCTGAGGTGGCAATTGACCAGTAGCTGTACGCCTGTCCCTGAGCCAGGGGTGACACGCTACCAATGAGAACCAGCGGGGAGGCCGAAGGAGTGCCGGCATGTCGGGGGTGAGCATCACGAGGTGCGAGGAACGAAGCCTTGTAATATAGGTTGGAGGCCGACGATCATATAACCCCCAACTACTTGGACGTGTTCCCCGCCCGAGTAGATTGACAGGATTTCAGGATGCGCCCCAGTCAAGCTCGTTGGGCCGAGCCGTGTGTCTTGACTGCCACGTTCTGGGGTATCCCGCTCTCTCGGCTAATAGAGTTCCCCAACCTGTACCGACGCATGCGAGAAAATCTCCGCATCCGGGTCTGGGGTAATTGTGGGGGGAAGGGCCTTGACGGCAAGGCCATGGATGTAGATGGTGTGGTGTATTTGGAGTAGACCTGGGCTGGGAGGTTTAAGAGGCCCCTGTTCTCCCAGGAGGGCCAGAACAGAGAACTGTGCTCGCCCACATTGAACGCCCATCCTGAATTCAGTGCCTGGTCTTCCCATCTTTTTGATCGAGTCGGTATGCACGCATCTTCGAAGCTGGTGGCTGCCGGGGCCGCCCTGGGGCTCTGTAAGTGAAACAGACGGCTATCACGTCGCTCCCACTGACCCTTTCTAGGGCTACAGCCCGTGGCAGCACAGGCCCAGTGCACCAATGTCTCCTCGACGGACACATACGACTACATTGTCGTGGGCTCCGGTGCTGGTGGTATCCCCCTTGCGGACCGCCTGAGCGAAGCAGGCCACAAGGTTCTGTTGATCGAAAAGGGACCGCCCTCTACGGGAAGATGGGGCGGGACGATGAAGCCAGCCTGGCTGGCCAACACGAGCCTCACTCGCTTTGACGTCCCCGGTCTCTGCAACCAGATCTGGGCCGACCCAACTGGTGCGGTCTGCACTGATGTTGACCAGATGGCGGGCTGCATGCTCGGCGGTGGCACTGCCGTCAACGCAGGGCTGTGGTGGAAGCCACATCCTGCCGACTGGGACGTCAATTTCCCCGAGGGTTGGCGGAGCAAGGACGTATCGGCCGCCACAGAGCGCGTCTTTTCCCGGATTCCCGGCACTATCGCTCCGTCGATGGATGGCAAGCGGTACTTGTCGCAGGGCTTCGACATGTTGGGCAACAGCCTCAAGGCAGCAGGCTGGGAGTACCTCATTCCCAACGACCATCCGGACAAGAAAAACCGCACATTTGGGCACAGCACTTTTATGTACTCCGGCGGCGAGAGAGGTGGCCCATTGGCAACGTACCTCGTCTCGGCGGTTGGCCGGAAGAGCTTCACGCTCTGGATGAACACCACCGTGAAGCGGGTGGTCCGAGAAGGCGGCCATGCTACTGGTGTTGAGGTGCAATGCAGCGGTGCAGGCCATGCTGGCCTCGTCTCGCTTACCCCGAACACAGGTCGGGTCATTCTCTCGGCGGGAGCATTTGGCTCTGCAAAGCTGCTGTTCCGGAGTAAGCATACTGGCATTATGTTGCGAAGCAAAAACTCGACTGCTAACACCATCCAGGTGGGATTGGTCCGACAGACCAGCTGAACATCGTCAAGAACTCGGCTGACGGGCCAACCATGATCTCCTCGGATCAATGGATCAACCTCCCGGTTGGCTATAACCTGAATGACCATGTTGGGGTGAGGCCGTTGCCCAAGTTTGCGGAATCGAAGTGGTGGACTTGACTGGACTTTGCTGACGTTTTGGGACCCTTCTTTAACAGACTGATGTTGAGATTGCTCACCCAGACGTCATCTTTTATGACTACTATGGTGCTTGGAAAGCGCCCATCATCCCCGATACCGAGACATATCTGGGTGAGTGCGCCCCTGGATCCATCTAAACGATCGAGCGAAGAGGGTCTGACACTCCGCGCCTCAGCCAACAGAACGGGTCCGTTTGCGCAGGCTGCCCCGAATATTGGGCCAATTGTATGTCGGAAGCCTTCGCCCCTGGAAAGGAGTGATCGACATGCCACTAACTGCACGGCTAGTTCTGGGAGATCATCACAGGAACCGATGGCGTCCAGCGCCACCTCCAGTGGCAAGCCCGAGTTGAGGGCCAGCTCAACAGTGAGTCTGGCCAATGGCTTCCCAACCGTCTCTGGAATAGAAAACTGACAAGTACAGCTTCCATGACTGTCACCCAGTATCTGGGCACCGGCTCCTTGTCCCGAGGACGGATGACCATCACGAGGCAGTTGAACACCATTGTCTCTACCCCTCCATATCTCCGCGATGCACATGACAGGGAGGCAGTCATCCAGGGCATCAACAACCTCCGAGAGTCGTTGAATGGCGTGGCCAACCTGACATGGATCACGCCCCGCTCAAACGTCACAACGGAGCAGTTCGTCGATTCGGTGAGCAAGAGACCATCACGACTTTTAGTGGATGAGAATTACGCTCACCAGTGATTAGATACCCGCCACTCCTGCGCGCCGCTGCGCCAACCACTGGATCGGTGAGACCACCTTGGCGGCATTGATGAACTCGGAGGGACGAGACTGACAGCCTTGAATGACAGGGACCGCCAAGATTGGCACTGATGATGGACGAGGCGGCGGCGGCACATCAGTGGTAGACCTGAACACCAAGGTGTACGGAACGGACAACATCTTTGTCGTTGACGCCTCCATTTTCCCTGGCCACATTACCGGCAACCCATCGGCAATGATTGTCATTGCGGCGGAGCATGCGGCGGGCAAGATTCTGGCACTCCCTGTGCCCGCGCCCGTGGCACCGGCGTAGTTTGTAATCGCCAGTCGGTCTCTCTCGCCCCGCGTGGTGATGGGTTGTGGTTCTGGGTCGATAGGTGCTTGGTTCAGAATTACCCCTGAATCATGTACATGTTTTATGGTTAACGCTCATATTGATGGACTACCTCATTCACGTCGTGACCCTGTGGCACGCAATGTTGCCAGCTCTTTGAGTTAGGCATCACTCACTGTTGACCAGCGGGTTTACGCCCTTGCCGTCCCGATCTTGACCTCTGGCGCCATCTCCCAAGAAGCTGCAATAGTGCTACTCTTGCCAAATCAACCACGGGTAGCCTGTACTTCTCCTCAAGCGAACAATGCAATCGAGTTGGCCATAAAAAGTGGATAGGTCCCTTGTCGAGTAGGATCAAGAGCCGAAGACGAGTGCTTGTAAGCCCCCATGTTTCACCTCAACTTTTGACCCAACCATTGGACCTGACCGACCGGGGCGGCTTTCCGAGACAGGGGATGCCAGGTTTTGGGGCTCACACACCGCACATTTGTGCCAATGTTGCCCAGTCGAGGGTTAGAGCTTGGCTGTGTTCTTGTCCCGGTTTCAGGCCCGCTGTCTCATAGACCGCGTCCTCGGTTTGTCTTTGCCTCTACTTCGTACTGGTAAAAGCACCGGGCCATCTCTGTGCTCAGTCTCTTTTTGCCAACAATCGACGCGAGAACAAGGAAGTCGGTGACCAAACCTTGCTCCTGCTTGGGGCAGGTGATGAGCTTCGAATCACGGCAGCAAGCTCGTTGAGAAACCAGTGCACAACCATTTACATGTACTAGACGTAGTACGCAGCTCTGGGAGGAGGCGAGAGAGGGTTGGGCACCGGGATATCTGAGTTTGCGCCGGTTTGCAGCCTCAGGGGGAAGCACCTGGAGTGCACGACGGAAGGTCTGTTTCCTGGTTTGCGTGCTGGTGTGGTCACCGTGGTACTACTAGTGCATGACGCTCTCCCGAAATAAGTGTTTAGTGTCATGCTACGCCACCCATGCATGGACACCCAAGCGGTCTTGGGCCAACAGCCAAGAGATGACGCACCATCGCCTGGCCTTCTTGGCTTCTCAGCAGAGCAAATCCCACGTCGCTTGCGTGGGTGTTATGCACCCCACAACCGGCTCGCAGGAACGGTGTTAGCGACTGCGGGACACGTGAAGGCGGAGGGAAGTGCCGTTGACCTGATCTAGATTGTTTGCAATATCAGCAAGGCTTGTGAGTGGTCGGGACTCCATTTTAGCCGGCCGGGACGAGGCGGTAGTCGGCTGCGGGAGCCCAAGGATGAACATTCTGGTAGGAATCCGGGAATGGCAGGCCCTGCCAAGAGAAGAAACTCGGTGCATCTACGGAACCTCTTCAATCTGGGGATGATTTGCCATACCGATGATTGGAGCGGGTCCAGCAAAGGACTCAGACTTATAAGACGGAGCCCTCAGATGGGACCCCTCGGACAGAAAAAGGCCAGCCGTCAACGTCGCAGAGCAAACTCCAGCAACTGCACTCCTGGCGAACCCCAGAGCTTTGATAAAAGACAGCACGCAGTTACACAATGTTGCCAACAGCCGTTGTTCTCCTGGGCGCCGCCCTCGGCGTCAGCGGGCACTACACCTTCCCCAAGGTCAATGGAGGCGCCGACTGGGCGCAAGTCCGGAGGGCCGACAACTGGCAGAACAACGGTTTCGTTGGAGATGTCAACTCGGCCCAGATTCGCTGCTTCCAGTCAAGCCCGGCTGCGGCTTCGGCGTCGCTCAACGTCACGGCTGGTTCCTCGGTGACCTACTCTGCCGCCCCCAACGTCTACCATCCCGGCCCCATGGCATTCTACCTGGCCCGTGTTCCAGACGGACAGAGCATCAACTCGTGGAACGGCGATGGTGCAGTGTGGTTCAAGGTGTATCACGAGCAGCCCAACTTCGGATCGCAGCTCACCTGGTCTAGCAATGGTGCGATCTTCTCTCCCCGTCTTCGACCCTCTACAAGCCTGGCCACTAACATACTGAATCATAGGCAAGAGCTCGTTCTCGGTTCCCATCCCCAGGTGCATCAAGTCCGGCTACTATCTTCTCCGGGCCGAGCACATCGGCCTGCACGCCGCTGGAAGCTCAGGGGGTGCCCAGTTCTACATTTCGTGCGCCCAAATTGGCGTAACCGGCGGCGGCAGCACCGACCCCCCGAACAAGGTTGCTTTCCCCGGCGCTTACAAGGCGTCCGACCCTGGCATTCTCATCAACATCAACTACCCTGTCCCGACATCGTACAAGAACCCCGGCCCGGCGGTCTTCAGCTGCTGAACTATGAGAAAGGGGCGTGGCGAGCGTCGTCGGATACCTAGGTACCTAACCGAGGAAACGGTTTGGTATCATGCCGAGACGAGAGCCACGAAAGCATTACTTCGACGTTTGTCAAGTGTGATCGGTCATGAAGCATCACCTGTACATATCTTTTACCGTGAACATAGCGCCCAAATTGCAGAAGCATCTCTTAGAGTACATCTCGCCTACGCTCAAGAAGACGGCGAGCGCGGGAAGTTGCCCCTTGAAAAAGGGGAACGTTTTCTGGGTGTAATTTCCTTGGGCTACATCACCGGCGTCCGCTGAGGTGCAACGCCCGCGTCCCTGATTAAGAACGTTGGCTGCGAGTTTGCACAAAACTGGATTGAGCTCCGGGAAAACGAGTGTCTGCCGAAGAATCAAATATAAGTTAATATTCGGCGCCCAGGACATCCGGCTTCCAAGCATCCAGATCCGGAATGCCCCAGGATTCGGCAGTTGCACCCGGATCCTGGCTTACCCCCACGAGACTCAGCAGAGCAGCACTCAGTGCTCGGCACCCCAAAGCGGAAAGATTGCACGCCCAATAGTTTCCAATGTCTCTATTTGAGAACGAACTCAAATGGCTATGTCGGGTTAGTGGGCTTGATATGCCGATCCTCGTGACAGAAGGTTGCGTTCAAGTACTGGTATAAGAGGACTCGAAAACCAGACACCGGTGGCCACGGGGGAGTAGAGACTTGGTTGTTTGGCTTGTAACAACTCACCGCACCACTTTAAGCTATTGAAACTAGCAAACTGTCAAAATGCAGCTCCTCGCAGGGCTGTTGCTTGCAGCCACGGCTGTCCAGGCACATTGTACGCTTCCACCCAACCCCTGCATCAGTCAGACACAAACTTATGTTTTCCAAAGACACATTCCCGAGGCTCGTCGTCAATGGGAAATCCGAGGAAAAGGACTGGTCCGTCACGCGCATGACCAAGAATGCGCAGAGCAAGCAGGGCATCGAGAACCCAACCTCTGCCGACATCCGGTGCTACACCTCGCAAACCGCCGCGAACGTGGCGACGGTGCCTGCCGGCTCTACCATCCACTACATCTCAACCCAGCAAATTAACCACCCGGGGCCGACGCAGTACTACCTCGCCAAAGTGCCTGCGGGCTCATCAGCCAAGACCTTTGACGGCTCAGGGGCTGTGTGGTTCAAGATTGCCACGGCGATGCCCACCATGGACAAGAACAAGCAGCTAGTCTGGCCGGCACAGAGTAGGAGGCTTCCCATCAGAGCGATAAGTTTGCGGTTGTTGACTGGAATGACAGATACATACACAACTGTCAATGCCACCATTCCGTCGAGCACCCCCGACGGCGAGTATCTCCTTCGCGTCGAGCAGATCGCACTCCACATGGCCATGCAGGCCAACAAGGCACAGTTTTACATTGCCTGCTCGCAGATCCAGATTACTGGCGGCGGCAACGGCACGCCAGGTCCTCTGGTCGCCTTGCCGGGGGCTTACAAGAGCAACGACCCGGGCATTCTAGTCAACATCAATGCCATGCAGCCGGATGCATACAAGCCTCCGGGACCAACTGTGTGGAGCGGCTGAGCGAGCATCCGAGCTTGATTCCGAGAAGGATCTTGGAGATTTTTGACACATTTCTTGCTGGTGTTCAACAGCTCGTCCCTTGTCGAGCTGTAGGGTGGTTGTGCCTGCACATCTGATGACATGCACTCCAATGTCATTTTGTCTAGAACAATTTAGTTTGCTAGACATGTAGGTATACATGTAGCTGCCGTTCAAGTATCAAAGAGCTTCCGTGGTTTTCCAAGGATTGTCGCGTCTTCAACGCATGTCAACCTGGAAGCCAGAACGCACCTGCTGTTCAGTACATCCATCTTACACACACGGAGCCAGGGGCATTGCAAACTGAACACAGTCGTTACAACAGACATCCCACCCCCCGAGTTATAACCATTGGATCCGATAGTACCTGATGCAACCGCGTCCCAACGATCCCGCCCGAGCAACCATGTTCAGGCCGTCACAACATCACCACCCGCAAATGCTTTAACTGGGCCAGCTTCTTTTATCTCGGACGCCTCGGTACAGGGCAACAAGAAACAGGGCGCCAAGTGCGAGCCAAACTCCCAAGACGTCGGACTTGTCTTGGGCGACTTTCTCAGCATTTGATGGGATGGGATGGCGTGGGATGTTGGCAGTTCAAGACGGGACAATCAATGCAGCCGGTGATTACCACCTCGTCCCCTCTTTTTTTACGTTTAGGTGTCATGGTTGTCCGCGGAGTTCACAACCTTTCTTGCATTAATTCTGTTGCCTGCAGACTGTGCCTGCAGGGCTGTGATGGTCTCCACGTGGCTGCGCCACGACCCTGTTCCTGCACGACACTTGGTTAAGGTGCTGACGAAAAATGGATGGTTTGCAGATCTAAGTTGGGATAGGGCGCAGTGTTTCAGGTTTTGGTGTTCAGGTGAGACGTGGAGTAGAACTGTGCCTGTCTACAGTGCATGCCCGTGCCTCGAGCTGCTTGGTGATGTGAGAGGGCGATTTGCGCCTCTGGACCATCTTCACGTGGAATGCTGAATCAAGAGGCTAAAGAAGCTGAACGTTACATGGACAAGTTCTCTAGATTGGTTTCGTAACCGGTGTACATGTGAAGGAGTTGGTACAAAGAGATGAGCATCAGAATCGAGAAAGAAAGAAAAAAGAAAACAAACCCCGAAAATGCTCGCTCCGTCGATGCAAAGTGCTGGCTTTCCCTGATATGCAAACATGTGTAGGTCCAGCCCACACTCATCACAGGGTAATTACATGATTACCTTGGCGTTCGTCGCTCGCTTAAGCAAGACGGACTCTTCTGGTCTCGCAACCGTAAAAGAAGCCTTTCCTGTTGGAATAGCCGATGGCCACTCCAACACGCCGGTACGACTCGGGCTGGCCCCATTTGCGGTTTGGCACCAGCAAGAGCATGGCCAGCTCGCCAAGTTCGAGACACACGATTTGCTCCTCGGTGCCGCCCTGAACGTAGGGCGTGAAACGGGTCTTGGGTTTGTCGTCGTGCGAGGGCAGCAGATAGTCAAGCTGCCCAACCACCTCTCCGCTGTGCGCGTCCTTGGACACAATCTCCCCGTTTGTGTCGTTGCGGGCATAGACATGCTGTCCGGGGAAGGCGCCAAAATCGAAGCTGGACCGACCGCCCCGCTGCCGCTCGATGGCCCCCCAGGACACTTTCTGGGCGTTCTCGGAAATGAAGCGGCGAAAACGCCCCTGGACCTCGACGACCTTGACGCCACGGCCTCGCTCCTCGATGGCCCGGCCGCTGTTGATGTAGTCCAGTGAAGGGTCCCCGGATATTGGCCTGGTCTGCTCTGCTGCTGTGACGGGCTCAATGTGCTCGACTGCAATAAACTTGAAGTGCCCGGACGGGTTGAACGGTGGCTTTGTCCTCGTGTGTACTTGGAGTGGGAGCGATGCCCATGACCAAGAGGGCGCGATATGCTGCAGATTCTGCAGAGGGTCGACTGCGGTTGCTACAGACCAGGCGAGGTGTCGGGCAAAGTTGTCCTTCCACAAACCTGCTAGATAGTCTTCAGTGACGACTGCCCCGCCGTTCCCTGCTTTCGCATTGTAGAAGCGCACGGCGAGACCAGCAATAGCCAGAAACCGGTCCTTTGCCGCGACTAGGTCCCGGCGAGTGTAGGCCTCGACGATGTCGAGCCACTCCTCATGAAGCTGATGTTCATCCCCGGAGCGGCAGAGCTCTAGAAAGCGTTGTGGGTAGCTTCGGTGTGTCTTATCGGCGGTCGGAGAAGTACATTCAAGCTCGCCCATCTCGGCAACTTGGCACTCTGGACAGGACCAGTACCACTGCTGGCCCGCCCAATAGACGATTCTCGGAGACAGGCGCTCTTCCTGGAGCGTCCAGCCCCGTTGTGCGACGGGAGACTCAAAACGAACGCGGTCCAGAGGCATTTGCGTGTTGTGAAGCCACCACAGCTCGCGTAACTGGCATGATTTGGGTCGATGTGTCCAGGCCTGACGGTCGTGGAGAAGGTGGTCTGTTGCTTTGCTACTCGAGGATGCGACGAGCGTGAATGCAGCATTCCCGTACACTTCGTGCATCAGGGAAGCTTCTGTGTCCCAGTTGGTGCCCTTGGGGATACTGACATTGTCGATCCAAACGTAGGAGAACCCGAGGGATGTTGATATCGTGATGGCGTCTTGCATTGTCTCCGGTAGCTCGCACGCCCGAAAGGGGTTCAGCCGCTCAGGGACCGGCCGGCCGCCTGATGACTTCGTGCCGGCGGCTTTGATTCTTGCCCACTCGGTGGAAGGCATGGTTGCTGGGTCACCCCACGAATAGCTGAGCACGACATAATCGACAGGCGTCGGTGGTCCCTCGACCAGTTGCACGTGGTTATCTGGAAGAATTCTGAGAAGCCAGGTTGGGTTCCGGCGTGACCAACGGTACCTCGAAGAGCACTCGTGGTTCTGGTGGCATTCATCGATGACCTGGCGCAGTCTGCTCAAATCGGAGCGCACATCGGGGGCCACTCTCGTTGCATGCAGGGGAAGCGGTCGGGGCCCGATGCTGAGGCGGATGGTGGCAGAAAATAGGGCCCTGTTCAGAGAGTCCCTGATGGCGAGTAGCAGCTGACTGTTTCCGGAGGAACTGAGATTGAGGGTAGCGTAAATCGGCCATTGGCTGTTGGGATGCTCGAGGCGTTCTGCATCTTGCCCCGTGATCTGTTCGAGGAGGAAGGCCCGCCGTAGCAACCGGCAAGTGTTGCAGCCGGAGACGCCGGCGCAGAGATCGAGTTCGAGGTAGTTGTTGTGGACAATGCGGGAAGGTGAGGAGCCGTGATAGGCGTTGTCTCGCCTCCTTTGCACCTCGCCCCATCGAAGTAATTCGCAGAGTTCGCCGCATCCTTTGCATTTTCGTTGCGAGCAGCCATCCGGGTTAAGCCAAAGATGAGGACTGGAGAGTGACGCGGGGAACAAGCCCCGGACAGTGTCGATGACATTCACATGCCACATGGGAGTCTGCGGAACAACCACGTCGGAAAGATGGGGTGACATGTGGTTTCAAATCGTGGAATTGACGGGAAGAAAGTTGTAGTACCGGAGGGCAGTGAGGTCTGATGTCCCATCCTAATAAGTATACAGCAGGGCAGCAGTACGTACCGGGTTGCCATGCAAGTGCCAGGCAAAGCAGGATATTAGATGGCATTGTGTGCCTTTGAGGCTTGGGTGATCCACTCGTGGGTCGTTCACGCACAAGAGTCATCAAGTAAGAGATGCATTCCCATGAGGCATCGAATCAAAGAAACGATTGATCCAACTCAGCTCACTCGGCTCGTGGGAGAGCTTTGGTCAACGCGATCGAATATGTTGTTTGCCTCGGTGGTGCGATCTGGAGACCGTGCTGCAACCAACGCTCAAGAGCTGAGTGAAGACTACGTGGTTGCCCCTCGACTGCTTTCTTTGTCTGGGCCATCTCGTTTGAGAATCTGGATCCATCTGCCCGGGCCGTTGCGGCTATGCAGCGGCGTTAGCGGGACCCAACCATCCGGCAGGGACTGTCAGGGAGGCTGTGTTTCTTAAAAATCAGATGGCGTCCCCGACCAACCGGGACTGCAAGCGGGGCTCGGCCCGGGCCCGCTGATGTTGCACAAAGCCAAGGCAACTGGGAATCGGGGGTGCTTCTCTTTGATGAATGAACCACCAAGCTTTCGAGTTTTGGTAGCAGGCTTGGTTTAGCAAAATTTATGCCAATGTTGCACAGGTTGGGATCGCAAGTGCTGCCTGGGGCGTAATTTCAGGTATTCCAAGGCGTCGGCCTCTTCGTGGGTGACCGAGGCGGCCGTTGCCGTTTCGGAGAAGAGAAAGCAGAGGCGCGAGTGGTGATAACTTCCTTGCCCTGTCCCTCGATGCATCAAAAGGATTTCGGTCAGGACATCAGATGCCTCTGCAGACGACCGAAGCCGCATGCATACCAGCGTTCCATAGGGGATTTGAGGTGCCATTGGCGGAATGCAGACTTGCTGCGGATCGAGAACTTGGTCCTTGCATTGAGAGTGTGGGGACTCGCGGGAGTCTTGGAAACTGATGATGAACAACCCGGAAGCTGGAAGGTGTCGCGTTGTCGCCAACCGGTTTGACATCGCTGCCAAAGTCAGCTTGCCTGAGTCAACTCTGGCCGTCGTTATGGTTACACAGACGAGTTGTGTGCTTGTCGAGGTTGAGGCGTTTCAGTCGCCAGGCAGAACGGGGGGCTTTGTTGAGAGCAGAAACTGGCAAGTACCGTGCATGACCTGCATTCGGATCCAATGGAATGAATGGGATTCATCAGCTGGGGCGTGCAGGAACCCAATGACTGGAACCTGGGACAATCTGGCTCGTGTCCATGCCCTGCTGGGAGGAAAGCGCATGACCAGCCAGCTGCTGCAAGGTTCCCGCTTGGAGCCATTGATCGCTGTGGGCCTGTGGCAGGCACAAACTGCGCTAATGGCGCTAAATTAGGCGCTGGGGGTCTCAGCCCTACATCGAGTCCCACATTTCGTTGATGTCCCGCCCCCGGCCCCCGCCGTCAGGCTTCCAACCTGGAAGGCACCATTTCCATTCCGCAAGCTCCCCAATCGAGGTTTGTGTCCCCCCTCCCCACCACCTGGCAACCTCCCAATCACCAGGCAGCGGGGGGATCTGTGTCCGGGCCTGTTTCAGAATATTTTTCGTTTTGCGCGACCCCCAATAAAACAAGCAAGAGGCGACAAGCGCGAGTGCGAGTCGAGGGTGACAATCTTGCTGACTCTTCAGGCCAGCCAAAGCCTGGATTTGGCTCGACTGGGTGCTCATTGGATGCTTCCCGGTGCCAGAACCGATCCACCGGAGCGAGGCGCCTGCGGCATGGGCTCTCCGGGAATCGTGCCGGGTGCGGATCACATCGGGGGCTGGAGGATTATTCCAGGGCACGTTGCATCGTTCGGCCCCATATCCGAATGAGATCCCCAACATCCGGGCCTCACGTGTCTGTTCGTGCCCCCCCCCTCCTCCCGAGTGCCTGCCGCTCTGCCCCCAAGACATTGGCGGCGGCGGGCGAAGCGAACCGAGGCACCGGAGTGTGGCTTGTCCTGCGGCGAGCCGGGAGCGATGGCAGAGTAAGTGCACGCCAGGAAGAGGCTGGTGGTGGTCGAGTTTTGCCCTGGACAAAAAGTGGCAGCCTAATCGCCTAATCATGGCAGTCCCGTCTCGGGCCCTCAATGACTCCGCATTGTTCTTGGTGCCGGATTGAAGGATTCGCCGTCCTCAAGAACGAGCCGCAGTTTGTGACTACATGCCACGGCCTTGTCTCGAGTCAGGCCCCAGGCATCATCAGGACGTCCCGTTGTCCGCAGCTGCGTTCAAGTCTGGAATTGGTCAACTTTTCGCTGGTCTGTGGGGCCTTGGTTGTTCGGTGACGAGGCAAACCACGCCTACCAGACCGATGCCTTGCCGTTGGCGATAATTTTATATCCACCTCGGTGCGATCCTTCCTTCATCTTGTCTATCATTTTCAGGCCGCACATCTCTTCTTCTTCTGGTCTGGCTTGTTCTGACAAACATTCGCAATCCACATCCCACAACCTCACGGCCTTGCATCACTTCCACAGGTCGCCACTCGAGCCGCTCGCTTACAGAATCCTCAACCGCCTTCCCGTCTCGTTGCCCATCCGTCGTCTTTCGGACCCGGCTTCGCCGCCATGTATCGGACAAAGCACTTCAGGTGGAAGCTGATGCACATATGGGGCATTCTATCCCACCTGGGGCTGGTTATCGCCGCGGCTATTGGCTTCCTTTACCATCTTGGCACGACCGGTCAGTCAGCCCCATGGGGCTACCCAACAGCTGCCGATGTGCACTCTTGCGGCTACCCTATGATGGGGAGATACGAATACGGGGGTGGCTTCACACTCGACGTGGCAGCCCGGACCCAGCTCATGACCTGCTTTGTTGTGGTAAGCATCATCCCCTGCCCAACTGGCCATGTCCGATATCCGGCCATGCACACCATCAGCTACTGACGGTGGCTTTGTCTTCGCTCCATCTAGGGAAGTCTCGGGCTTGCCATCAATGTCGCCCTGTTCACGCTGCTTCTCATGGTGGAGCCCAACAGGATCATGTTGACCGAGGGAGAGCAGCACTGGCGGAAGCAGGTAGTCACATTCTTTGGCTGCTTGCTCAATACCCTCTTGGCAGCTGCAGGCGTCGGTCTGGCCGTCACTTTGGGCAACAAAGCGGCTGATTCCAAGTCGTTGATTGCTCCGCTCATATGGGCATCCATCCAGGCGTATGTCCCCTCCGCCCCCATCTGCAAGCCTGGATTGCTGTTGCTACCTCGGGATTCCCAAACTGACCGCCTGCAGACCGTTGGCACTCACAATAGCTGTCTGTGATGCCGTCAAGAATTATCGGGAAGGCAAGGACCTTCTCGACTAAAGTCCTGTTGGGGGTGTGCAATACATGCATGCACATTCGGATGGTGCAGCATGCATCGTGATGGATGAGCAGAATCACGAATCGGGCAGGTCCCATGGTCCATGGTGCTTTTGGTGGGTTTCAGCGGCATATACAGCGATGGGGCATTTAGCATTTTGTCTTGGGAAGCGTTAGATATCAGCCCTCGCGGGCACTGGAGTTTGTCAGCTGGGTTTTAGACGGCGTCCCTGTAGGTCAGGCTGGGCATCTGTGGTGCATTTTCATACAGCTGAGAGAAGCGGTAATTCTTACTCTTATGTAAATTATAACAACGTATTGTCATCTGGCTGTCCTGGAATCATGCTGGGTGTGAGGCATTCTTGTATGAGCGCGGCACTGGGGCCGTCTAGTCGGCGGGGGGGACACGACAAGCAGAGGACCTTTTATCAAATGTGAGTCCCGAATCCATAGACCGCACCCAAACCAGACGACATGCATGGAATTTGCGATCGCTTGAGTCCATCCGGGTCCAGTTGCGCGGGAGGCCCAAAGAAGACTAGGTGCACGTCTTGCGTGCGAGTGCGTGGTCATCCCTTTCCTCTCCGGTTTCCTTTCTGCCCCCCATGCGCGACTCCACGGGCAAGGAGAGCCTGTTTTTCCCTCCTTCCTCTTTTGCTTCATGATATCTAATCAGACCTGTAAACCCAGCTGACCTTTGATACAACTCTGTCAAGTTCTGTTCATCATGATCTGACTCTTCTCTCTCTCGTATTATCTACTCACCCCACCACCCTCTTGCTGTTTTTTTTATCTGCGGTCACGGCTTCATGGCCCCTTGGGCAGCTGGAAGATGGGCTGCTCCTGTCCAACCAGCACGTCGACAGGCTCGCCACGGATGAGACCCGGGCCAGGACCAGACCGACCGGAAACAGTTCCGGTCTGGCGGTGTGGCAACAGGCTCGGACGGCGGGCCAATCAGGCTAATGTGGCAGCCTCGGCGCGGCCGCAGGGTGTCATTGAGACACCTGCAAGGTTCTTTTCCTGCTTCGACTGGTGCTGTGCCTCAACTCATCATCCACCCCCGCTCCGATGGCAGTCTTGGGCCGTTTCACCCTATAAGGATTTGCGCCTGGCGTGCGCACACGTCCGCCCACCTCCACTTTCCTTTGCGCTTCTCAGGGGGTCCCGAGTTGAGACAAACCAACGCCATGACCAGACCCGAGAACCGTGCAGTAGCGCCCGTCTGGTCGGGTCTATCGACTTCCCCATCTCCGACCCCGACCCCCAGCGCCAGCGCCGGTGCCGGTGCCATGGCCGACAGCACAGGCCTGGATGGGAAATCCCGCACGCTGCAGGGCCCGTCTGCAAAGGAATGGGCGAGACACCGCGAGGCCATCATCGGCCTCTACAGGCAGTACCCGCTGAAGCGGGTAAGTGAGATTATGAGGAGGGACTTTGGCTTCTCAGCAAGGTATGCCCGAGCACGGCGAGCATCGCCGTCCGTCGCCGGTGCCGAGTCTCGCCCCACCTCTTTCTTCCTTCACGAATCCCTTCAGAGTTTAAACATGGGTCGGCCCGGTCTGGGCGACCACAGCACGCACCGCAGGTGGCTGGCCGTGGGGTGGACGGTCACGCATCTCCCCTCGTTGAAACCTGCATCTGCACAGTCATTACCACGCTGCACCTTACTCAGTCCCCATCTCCCGGCTTTCAACCCCCGGCGAGCAAGCTGGATTCTCGGCCATTGTCCCTTGGCCACGTTGTCTTAAGAAGCCCTTGCGCCATCCGATCTGCTCCTCCTGTCGGGCCTCCGAGACACACCTCCTTTGTCGTCCCTGCAAACCCCCACCCCTATCTTTGGCCCTGCCAATCTACACTGCCCTCACATCTCATTCAGCTCCCCTCCCCTCATCATGACTTTGATTCGACTCACTGATTCCCACGACAGCAAGCGCATGTATGACAAGCGGTTCCGGGAGTGGAACGTCTTCAAAAATGTCAACACCGACGAGAGAGCGCGGGCTGCACGGCGAGCTCATCACTCTGCGTCCCCCTCGGAGCGGGGAGACAGCGAGAACAACTTCAGCCATGAAGACTTGCGAAGGACCATCCGGTGTGCCAGGACCATCCAACAGGGAGTCAGGCGACCACCAACAGGAGACTTTCCCACCACCCCCAACTCCTTTGGGGACCAGACCACGGCTCTTCCGCAGCCGATCAGGCAACCTAGACGGAGTATCAGCATCTCAGACCTGATCAAGCAGGAGGATGTCCCGCCGAGAATCCACGTCCCTCGCTTCTCCAGCAGCCAGGAGAGCCCCCCACACACGCCGTCCTCGCCGTTCGAGGTATCTACCAATACACCAGGCTCAACACCGGGTTCCTTGGACGAGAGCGTTCAGGAGCAAGACAACAACTGCACTGCTCTCACCGCACCTGCTTCTCCGGGCCCCGGGTTGGCCGCCTACAGGGCTCAGCTCCAGGATCTATTCAAGGCCCCTCCTCGTTCCATGTCGTACGACTCAAGAACGCGGACAATGGGCGTCATCACGCTGAAGCTCTGCGAGTATTACGACTGGCAACTCGAAAAAATCCCCCAGGGGGTTCTCCCAGACGACTTCCTGGGGCACAGGACCTCCGACGAGTCGACGCGGTACTGGAGCACTCTCAAGGATGCCATCTACCTCGTCAAGGTCTCGGCCGGCTCCGTGGAAGACCTCGAGAACCGCCCAGACAGGCGAGCGTGGTCTGCTTTTGCCGAGGCAGGAAGCCTCGCTGCCGGAGCCATGACCACGCAGCCATTTGACTTTTTGCGGAACCTGTTTGCCACCCTCTCCCCGGTCAACACCAGCGCTCGTCCAGAGCTCCGGGGCATCCTCCTCCAGTTTCTCACCAGCGAGGCTCAGAGCGGCCTCTCGTCCAACCATCCCATCACCCAGATCTGCCAGGAACTGCAGAAAGACGAAGGCTGCCAGGAGATCTCGCAGCGCAGCCTGCAGTGCATGCTCGACATCTTCAACAGCCGGCTCGGGCGGTCGAGGGCCATCACGTTCAAGCTCCTCGACTCGCTCGCCACCCTCCTCCGCCGGAGCGGCGAATACCAGGCCGGGCTGGAGATCGTCACGGAGCTGCTCAAGTCGGCGCGCCCCGTGTTCGGAGACGAGTCGGACCAGGTGCGCTCGGTCGAGAACGAGCTGGCGCACTTCTACATGCTCACCAACGACTCCGACCTCGCGCTCGGCCACTGCATGTCGGTGGTCACCAGACCGCCCGGCGCTCCGGGTTGTCCCGCCGCAGAGACGGCGTCGGGAGAAGCCGTCTTCTACCAGGACGGGATTGCCGCGCACACGATGGAAGACATTGCCGAGATCCACCAGCGCCGCGGCGACATGGAGCAGTGCATCACCTGGCTAGAGCGGGCCGCGTCGATTGCGCTGATCGTGTGGGGGCCAAAGTCCATTGCGACCAGCCACCTGATTGACAAGATGACGAGCTTACAGCGGCAGTTTGGCAAGGATCTGTTGAGGAGCGCAACGCTGTGGGAAGCTGCCATTGTTTAGGGTGAGGTGAAGTCGGGGGTACTTCCTGTTGGATCTTCTGGGCAAGTCAGCGAGCTTTTGGGCAGGGTGTTACGATATCATTTTAATTTCTTCCTGAGGGTAGGGTACGGGGTAGACTGTCTCCAGTCCCATAGCATCATTGACGCCGTCATGAATCCAAAATGTTGCCACAGATGGAATTTCAAGAGTTTCTGACCCAAAAACCCAGTGAGTGACCTTCAACGCTTGTCTCCCGTCCAGGTCTTGACACCCCAACGGATCCGACTATCGTCTGGGACAATCCGAGGCCGGTTTCCTCAGCCCGTCCTATCTTGTGATCACCGCTTGAGACCCCTCAAGGACCCCCTCGTTTTTGGACCCCACAACAAGAGACAACGGCTGCTCCAAGTTACAGTGCATGTTCCCTACATGAACGTGCCGCACCCGCCCACCAATAAAGTCTTGTCCGGCAAGTCGAGGTGTCATGGTCAGGTTCTGGCAGGCAGCAACAATCGCAGGAGAAGGATTTCCCTGCGGACGCGGCCCCCAAATGGCCCGGCAAATTGCCTGGCCCCCACGACACACCCCAGCCACAGTGAGGTAGCGAGGGGCTTGGCTTAGATGCAAGAACAGCGCATCCTGTGACGGATTAGAAATGTCTGGTACCGAGACCAGGGGGGCGACCTCGTCAGAGCTGAGTTGTTTATTTTATAGTGGGATAAGATATGCCCTCTTTGATTATCAGGGGACTTTTTGGTCTGGTGGCGACATCAAGCTTTTGAGGCCGTCGATTCGAGCAGGGGCTGGGAAGCAATCGTTGTCCGGGGAGAGCAGAGGGATTGTTTTGTCTGTGTCTCTTCTCGAGGATGTCTTTTATTCTCCGCATGGTTTTGAGCAACTTGAAGAGTTACTAGGTGCCTACTCCCATCTCAATCTTTTTTTCCCTTCCTCGTCCTCATTTTCTGCTATCTTTGATACCCAGTCCTTCATTTTCACCTCCCTTTCCCACGGTTTTCCCGTTACCCCTTTTCAAGCCGTTTCCCAACCGTCTTCCACCCTGCCTGGCACTTTCTTTCCCACAACCCACCCCTCTCAATTCACGGGCGGCGGCGGCGGCGGCGGATACCCCATCGTGCCCAAGACCACCGGGGGTGGAACAGGCGGTACATGATGCACAACGGGCGGCGGAGGCGGGTGGTACGAATATGTAGCGACAGGCGGCGGAGGCGGCGGCAGCGGGCCCGTGGCTGATCCCAGGCCCGGGTTTGAAGAGCTGGAGCTGCTGCTGCTGCTGCTCTCGCCGCCGCCGCCGCCGTCGTCACCGTAGTGCGTAGACGGCCCGGTCGAGGGGGCTGATTTGCAGGTCGAGGAGGTTGTGGACGATGAGCCGTGGATGTGACGGCGCAGTGCGATGGCGAAGCGGACGACGCAGACGCAGCCGAGAAAGCCGAGAGCGGCGTAGGCGAGAATGATGAGGGCAAGGGCGTCGTTGCTCTTCATATTTAGGGGGAAGGACGAGGCCGGGTTCCGAGTGAATATTTATGAGGATTCTGCTGAGGTTTTGAATTCCAGCTGGGAACAGTCAATGGCAACGAATTAAAGTGGACTGCCTGAACAAACCTAAGACTGGACTACAGCGTGTCTCGCAGGGTGTCTCAACTTAAGTTGGCAGGGGAAGTTTGGAGAAATGTCGACCACACGAGCACTCGGAAGAAAGGGCATGCTTAGCTGGATAAGTGCAGTAGCCATCATCGAGACCACTTTCAAAGACCCGGTTTCACAAACTGGATGACACTGTCTCTCGGGGCAACGTCGAGAGCACATGTGCTGAAGCCGTTTCACTACGGCTCTGGTGACTCAAGTCTATGGTGGCCTACGGCTGGAACGGGATCGATATCAAAGTAACACCAGCGTCGAGGATGTCCTGCAGACACCCACAACAACAAAGACGTGCATTGTTTTGGTGTCACAGCTTTGAAAATGGACTGGGCAACGAAGGAAAAGTACCCAGTCTCAACGGAAGCCTGCATGATGACCAACAGGCAAAATAAATGGTCTAGACTTGTCGGGAGTGTAATCTAAATCAGCTGACAAAAAAGTCAACCGAGTGATGAACAAGCTCCAGAGACAACTCACAGCGTGATTGCTTGACATCCTGTGATCAAGGCCCCCAAGTCCTCAACCACCAACCCCTTACGCCTTATTCTTTACCGACCGCCCTTGGACATACACCTCGGTAATGTTCCTGTCATCGCCCGTCATCACAAACTTCTCAAACACTGTCCTCAAACTGTCCCCGTCGTCCACCATGGTCATGATACCTTGCTGGGCGCCCTGAGTCCCAACGACTATTGCATCAAACTCCTTGCCGACCTCAAAGTTGCCTACCTTGCCGCGCAGACCACAGACATCCGCACCGCCCAGGGTAGCCAAATGAAACACCTCGTCAATGGATAGGCCCTTGTCCTGCCCCTTGGTCGTGAGCTCGCGCGCGTGGCTGGCAATCATGGCCTGGCGCATGGCATCCAGGATGCTGCTCGAGAACCCGCCTCCGCTGTCGGTGCCCAACCCAACCCTGATCCCGCGTTGCATGAACTCGCGGATGGGCGCCGCCATGAACCCGCCGCCCACAGTCATGTTGGAGATGGGACAGTGCGCGACGCCGCAATCCAGCTCCTTCAGCCGCCCCAGCTCGTACTCGGTCATGAAGCAGCAGTGCGCCAGGATGGACTGCTTGCCCAGCAGGCCGTAGTGCTCGTACAAGTCTGCCTCGTTGGTAAAGAGCGGGAAGAGCTCCCTCGTGGCCTTCATCTCCTGCTCCGCCTCGTTGAAGTGCGTCTGGATCGGCATGTCGGGGTCTTTGCGCGCAATCTCCCCCAGACCCTGTAGCACCTCGGCATCGCAAGATATAGCAAAACGTGGTGTGAGCACATGTCGGACGAGTTTCCCTGTGGGATCGATGGACTTGATGTGAGCAATGCAGTCCTCGGTAGTCCGCAAGCTCTCCGAGACCGACGCGTCGCGGTAGTAGTCTGGCGCGTTCCGCGTCATGTTGCACTTCCCAACCAGCGCGCGCTGTCCCTTTTCCAGGCAGAGGTCTGCCAGGATCTTGGTCGCCTCGCCGTGGATGGAGCCGTAGTAGGAGGCCGTCGTGATGCCCTGGCGTAGGAAGCCGTCAACGCAGCTGGCATAGATGCGCCGTGCGTAGTCCGGGTTGAGAAATCGGGCCTCGTTAGGAAAGGTAATGGCGTCGAGCCAGTCCAAGATGTGCATGCCCTGTCCCAGGCCGCGCTGTGCCCATTGCGGGGCATGGTTGTGCGTGTCGACGAAGCCGGGGATGAGAAACTGGCCTGGGGCGAGGTGTTGGATGGCGACGAGATCGGGGAAGAAGTTGAGAGCTGCGAGGGTCTCGTTCGTCTTCTCGGGGTCCACGTTCTTGACGAACGTGACGATGGTCCCTTTGTTGTCGATGGCAAGCAGAGCGCAGGGGAAGATCTCAAGCTCAGAAGCGGAGAGGGAATGGATCATTGGCCCAAGGAACACCCTTCCAAGTTGAGCCATGGTTGTAAGGGGAGGTGAGGATTCGCAAGGCTGGAGGCAAGCTGTGGTTGTGAATTTTGTTAGAAGTTGTTGTTTTGGTCCGAATCCAAAGCGCCCATGTGTCACCGCAGGAAACAGCAGCTGACATCTGACGCGGGGTAACACCTGCCTGCTTCTGCTGCCACTCAACCCCTGAACCGAAGTGTATGCTGTTGTCGAACTGGAAGGCACTTGATCATAACCATAACCATGGGGGAAATCTCACGCCCTCTCTTCAAGGAGGGCTAAATCATCGGTCTGAAAACGGAGGTCACGACTCGATAGGTTCGGCCATCCCAACCCACATTTACTTCCAATTTTCTCATTGTCTTGTTCCCGCCAAAATGATTCACTCTTGCGGGATTGGCTCCGGTGAGGCTCGGCCGTTTGACGGGGAGCACTTTAGACGGTATCTACATCAATCTGTCCATGAAGGCGTTCATACTCGTCAACCGCCCCCCTATCCGCTTTGGCCACGTCCTCGTAAAGCTCCCATGTCTCCCTCCCGCCCTTCCACCTCACAAAAAGTTCCAAGACGCCGTCGTCCGCCCTTCTATGGCTACAAACCTCTTGCAACTCCCACTCCTCCCCCTCCTCGCCCGGATACGTCGAGCCTGCCCCAGACTGGTCGAGGCCTGCAAAATACTCGTCCAAGGTGCCCTCGAAGCGGATTCCGTCAATATAGAGAGGCGGGTTTAAATTGTCGGTAAAGTACGGACGCGGGCCCTTGTCGCTCTCCCGAATAGTCGTATATGTCTCGGCAACCCGTGCATCTAGCATCGGGCTTCTCCTTATCCGATATCCGTTTCCCGATTCATGGATAAAAACGGCATGGATCGGCTGTGCTAGGCTCTTGCCTACCTGTTGACGGACCTCGGTCTTACAGTCGTGAAGAAACAGGTCGAGACAGACCCAGAGCCGGTTGCGGTGGAGCAGGACGCCGTGGAGCAGCGTGTCGGCTAGGTTGCTGGTAACGCTATCGGCCGAAGGCATTTAGAGGGGGCCCCAGTTGTGTAGGGATGGCGCGGGAAAGCTCCTCGGCCCATTGACAGGCAAAGGCGATCGCGGCCGAAGACTGCCGGGACGGGAGGGGATACCACATGTCGAGGAGACATCGTATCGTCCCGTCTGCCATGAGGGCAGCAGAGCTCTCGGGCGCGACTGTGAGTTGCATGTTCGTGGTTATCGGTTTTGTGGTTATGGTTGTGGTTGTGAGCTGTGAGCGGTGAGCGGTGCAGTGCGGAAGCATCGAGTTGAATCGAGCATCGGCTCAGTTGGCTCACCCGCCAATCCGGCCATGCTCCGGCCGCTTTAAGCGGCCTGGGTGAACCAAGGTGGCTCAACCACCTGCACTTCAACACCTCCTCACCTGCTTCCAGGATATCGAGCAACCCCACAGAAAACACAAGTTCAACTCCAAGCACCTTCAACAAGCCAACGCTTCGTCAAAGCACCAAACCTCCCCACCTCACTCTCCACCAGGAATGGGGAGTTGCGATACACTCTTGGTTTGCATCGGTAACTCTTAGCAGTCATCAGCAGTTCGAATTCAAGCGTTGTTTTTGTTTTACCTCGGTCTCCTCGGCGGCATATGATGCCATTGTGAAGTTGTACGTCCGTTTCAATCATACCCATACGGCCCCGCCCTCAGCCCAATCACCTCCTCCGCCACCACCTCCCTCTCATACCTCTCTATCC
>Ga0247823_10000205_pt1 | contig 50388 bp, 42 predicted proteins | sample 13C_PalmiticAcid_2_FD_192426 | JGI IMG/M metagenome (GOLD analysis project Ga0247823, IMG submission 192426) | Soil microbial communities from agricultural site in Penn Yan, New York, United States - 13C_PalmiticAcid_Day30 | ecosystem: Environmental > Terrestrial > Soil > Agricultural land... | reverse complement strand
ATCGCGTCCATCTCGGCGGCCAGCAGCGGGCCGGCCGAGGCGATGGGGGCGGTCTCGGCGATGCCGTAGGTCGTGCCTTCGGCGCGGTGGGCGGTGCCGAAGGCGTCGTGCACGAAGATGTCGCACAGGGCACCAAGCTTCTTGGCCAGTTCGGGGCTGTTCTTCTTCTCGCCGACGTTGAGGCGGCAGTTCTCCAGCAGCACGACTTCGCCGGGGGCGACGGAGAAGTCGCCATCGATCCAGTTGGCGACCAGACGCACCGGGCGGTCCAGCAGCTCGCCCAGGCGCGCGGCCACGGGGGCGAGCGAGTCCTCGGGCTTGAAGGCGCCTTCGGTGGGGCGGCCCAGGTGGCTGGTGACCATCACCGCCGCGCCCGCGCCCAGCGCCATCTGGATGGCCGGCAGGCTCGCGCGGATGCGCGTGTCTTCGGTGATGCGGCCGGCGTCGTCCTGCGGCACGTTCAGATCGGCGCGGATGAACACGCGCTGGCCCTTGGCTTGGCCGCTGGAGCAGAGGTCGGAGAAACGGATGAAGGACATGGTGGGCGGGGTTGGGTCGTCAGAGGGAAGCCCGCATTGTAGGAAACGCGGCCCCCCTCCCGCCGCCGCCCGCTCAGCCCGTGTGCGCAGCCGGCGCGGCCGGCCCGGCGGGCGCCTTCACCTGCGACGCCGCGCCGCAGGGTGCCAGCGCGTCCAGCGCGGGCTGGTAGACGCGGGTCTGCACGTCCATCAGACCCAGCACGGAATGGAAGACGTTGTCGTGCGAGATCGGTGCGGCCGCGTGCTCGCGCAGACAGTTCATCGACAGGCCGGTGCGCTGCTGCAGGCCGCGCGAGAACCAGCTCACCATGGGCACATGGGTCTGCTGCTCCGGCGCGAGCGCATAGGGCACGCCGTGCAGGTACAGGCCGTTTTCGCCCAGCGATTCGCCGTGGTCGGACACGTAGATGAGGCCGGTGTCTTCGCTGCCCCGATCGGCGCGCGCCTTCAGCCACCGCAGGGTCTGGTCGAGGAAGTGGTCGGTGTAGGCGATGGAATTGTCGTAGGCGTTGACCAGCTGCTCGTGCGGGCAGTCGGACAGGGTGATGCTGCGGCATTCCGGCTGAAAGGGCTTGCGGTCTTCGGGCGCGCGGTGGGCGTAGGCCGGCCCATGGCTGCCCATCTGGTGCATCACCAACACCACGCCGCGCGCACGGCGCTGCGGGTCCAGCGCCGCGAGGCGCTGGTCCAGACCATCGAGCATGGCGGTGTCGTAGCACTCGCTGCCTTCGCACAGTCCGGGCACGGCGTGGTCGCCCGCGCTGGCGTTGGGCACGCGGTCGCACACGCCTTTGCAGCCGGCCTGGTTGTCGATCCACAGCACGGCCAGGCCGGCGCGCTGCAACACGTCGAGCAGGTTTTCGTGTTCGGGGGTCTTGTCGCCACCCTGGGCGCGCGTGAGCGGCGAGAAGATGCACGGCAGGGAGACCAGCGTGTTGGTGCCGCAGGAGCGCACCTGCTCGAAGTTCACCAGGTCGCCCTGCGACTGCCAGCGCGCCAGCCCCGGCGTGGTGTTGCGCGTGTAGCCGTTGAGCCCGAAGTTCTGCGCGCGCGCGGTTTCGCCGATCACCAGCACCAGCAGGGGCGGCCGTGGCTCGTGCGCGTAGCTGGCGCCGAGCGCGGCGTCCTGACCCACGGGCTGCAGCGGGCGCACCTGGCGCGGAAACTGGTCCACCGCCAGGCGGGCGCCGGCGTACACGGTGTTGAGCGGGTTGGCCATGTAGCGCAGGTCCTTGTGGTTGCGCATGAGCGAGGCCAGGCCCTGGTAACTCAGCAGCGCGGCGACCACCAGCAGCACGGTGGCGGCCAAAGCCCCCACGAGGTTGCGCACCGCCTGCGGCCCCGGGCTGCGCAGGGCCAGCGGCCGGCGCCAGAGCGCCCACAAGGGCCAGCCAGCGACCAGCAGCACCGTGCCCGGCAGGGCCCACGAGAGCAGGTCGCGCACCTCGCGCACGTCGGTGTGCACCACGTTGGCGAGCATGGTAGGGTCGATCACCACGCCGTACTGCCACATGAAGTGCGTGTTGAACGCGGCGATCAGCAGCAGCGCGCTCGCGGCGGGCCGGAACACGCGCGGCCACGCCAGCAGCGAGAGCAGCGCTGCGAGCGCACCGGCCAGCAGGAGGCCCAGGCCGAGCATCAGCGCCAGGCGCTGGCCCGGCGAGCCACCGAGCCCGTCGATGCGCTGCCACAGAGGCAGGTTGCCCATGCCGGCCAGCCAGAGCGCGAGGCCCCACACCGCCACCAACGGACGCCGGCGCGCGCCTGGCGCGGAAGGTCGAAGCGCGGGGAAGCGCCAGAAGCGGGGAAAGACAAGGGGCAACGAGAGCTGCATGGCCGGCATCCGAATGCCAGCACATGCCGGCCCAGGCACTGTGCGCAACCGACGTTAAACGAACCTTATGCGCGCGGCCAGCGCAGCGTGAAACGTGTCGTCATGGGCGCTTCGCCCTCGTCCCGCGCCAGCTCGGCGCCCATCTGCTCGGCAATGCGCGAGACCAGGCGCAGGCCCAGCCCCAGACCGCCGCGCTCGGCGGGCAGCGTGTGGGCATGGGCGCGCTGGCCGTTGTCGCTCACCGACACACCGAGGTGGGTGCCGGTCTGCCACACCGCCACGGCCACCTGCGAATCCCGGGGCGTGTGGCGCAGCGCGTTTTCGATCAGGTTGCGCAGCGCCAGCTCCAGCAACATCGGCTGGGCCGGCACCACCACCGGTTCGTCCGGCTGGGCCAGCGAAAGTTCGTGGCCACTTTCGTAGGCCGCCGGCGCGTGGGCGGCGATCAGGCGCGCCGCCAGTTCGCCCAGCGCCACCGGGCTGGACGCCAGTGGCCCCCCGCCAGCGATCGCGTTGCGCTGGGCACGCGCCAGCTCCAGCAGCTGGGAGAGGATGCGGCCCGCGCGCAGCGCCTCCTGCTCGAGCTCGGCCAGGCGCTCGGGCGAGGGGTCGTGCTGGGCGGCCCCGGCCTGCAGGGCCAGGGCGGCCAACGGCGTGCGCAACTCGTGCGCCACGTCGGAGGCGAACTCGCGCTCGCGCTGGGCGCGCGTCTGCAAGGTGTCGACCAGCGCGTTGATGGCGGTCACGGTGCTGGCGAACTCGCGGTGGCGGTGCTGCGCATCCAGCCGCTGGCCGGCGAAGCCGTCGAGCGCGGCCACTTCGCTCGAGAGCTGGTCCAGCGGGCGCAGGCCCCGACGGATGGCCCACCACAGCAGCAGGCTCACCAGCGGCAGCACCAGCAGGGCCGGCAGGGCCACGTGCTCCGCGATGTCCTTGCCCAGGTCGTAGCGCTGCTTCAGGTCCATGAGCACGACCACGCGCCGCAGCCGGCCTTCCTGCTCGATCTGCGCCGAGTAGGCGCGCCACTCGGGTACCAAGCCGGGTACCTTCACGCTCACCGTGGTGAAACCCTGCAAGGGCAGCGCCGCCACCGTCAGCCCGCCCACCATGCCATGGGTGTCGGCGACCAGGCGCCCGTCGTCCCACGCCACCACGGCCACGTCCTGCAGGTACTCGTGCCGCAGGTCGGGCACATCGAGCGGTGCGTGGGGTTCGAGCCGGTAGGGCGCCGCGCTCAGCCAGAGCTTGGCCACGGCGGTCATCTGCCCGTCGGAGAACTGGCGGGCTTCGCGGAACGTGGTGGACCAGGCGAAGGCGACCAGGGCCACCCATACCGCCACCAGCACCCCCAGTGTCCAGGTCAGCAGGTAGTGGCGCAGGGTCCGCGCGCGCGGCACCACGGCCATGTTCATCGCCGCGTCGCTTTCACGGGCGGGGCGGGCGGCGTGTCCAACGGGACGAAGTAGCCCACGCCGCGCACCGTCTTGATCAGGGACTCGCCGAGCTTGCGGCGCAGGTGGTGGATGTGCACCTCGATGGCGTTGCTCTCCAGGCTTTCGTCGAACCCATACAGCGCCGATTCCAGCCGAGCCTTGGACAGCACCTGCGGCCGTGCCTGCAGCAGCGTGAGCAGCAGGGCGAATTCCTTGCCCCCCAGCGCCACCGGCTCACCCGCGCGCTGCACGGTGTGGGTCGCCGGGTCGACCACCAGTTCGCCGTGCTCGATCACCGGGTTGCTGCGCCCGCCGGCACGGCGCAGCATGGCGCGCAGCCGGGCCAGCAGTTCGTTGGCGTCGAAGGGCTTGACGATGTAGTCGTCGGCCCCGCTGTCCAGGCCGCTGATGCGGTCGCTCACGCCGTCGCGCGCGGTCATGATCAGCACCGGCATGTCCGGGCGCGGCAGGGTTTCGCGACCCGCCGAGGGCGCGGGCCGGCGGCGCAGGCGGGCCAGCAGGTCCAGCCCCTCGCCGTCGGGCAGGCCGAGGTCGAGCAGCATGACGTCGAAGGGCTCCACGGCGAGGGCCCGCCAAGCCGTGTCCAAAGAAGGGCAAACGTCCACCGCATAGCCGGCCTGGCGCAGCGAGGCCTGCAGGCCGCTGGCAATGCCGGGGTCGTCTTCCACCACGAGAGCGCGCATGTTGAGGGGACGTCGGGTCCGTTGACGCTGAATCCGCCCATTATGGGTTCGCGCCTTAGCTCCTCCTTAAGGCGCATTTAACCTGGCCTGCCCACAGTGCCGGGCCATGCACGCCTTGTCCCGCCCCCGTTGGGCCACCATCCCCCTCCCCTCGTCGCCGGCGCTCTGGCTGCTCGGCCTGGCCTCGCTCACCCTGCTCTGGGACCTGAGCGGTCTGGACATGCCGGTCATGCTCGCCATCGGCACGCCGCAAGGTTTCGAGTGGCAGAACACCTGGTGGCTCTCGCGCGTGCTGCACGACGGCCTTCGGCAGGCGATGACCGGTTTCTGGCTGCTGCTGGTCGCCTGGGCCTGCTGGCCCAAGCTGCAGATGCCCCGGCGCGAGCGCTGGACGGTGGTGGCGCTGGCCACGCTGTCGCTGCTGGCGGTCAACCTCGTGAAGAATGCCAGCCTGACCAGCTGCCCCTGGGACCTGCAGGCCTTCGGTGGGTCGGCCCGGTGGGTGTCGCACTGGGCCTGGGGCGTGGCCGACGGCGGCCCCGGGCGCTGCTTCCCCGGCGGGCACGCATCGAGCGGTTTCGCGTTCATCGGCCTGTGCCTGCCGTGGCTGGACGCCCCCGCGGGCGCCGAGCGCCGGCGCGCCATCGGCCTGCGCTGGCTCGCCGCCGTGCTCTTCGTGGGCCTGCTGGCCGGGGCCGTGCAGACGCTGCGAGGCGCGCACTTTCCCAGCCACACGCTCTGGACGCTGCTGATCTCGGCCACCGCGTCGTGGGGCGCCTGGCGGCTGGCGCAGCCGGCGCTGGCCCCATCCGGCGGCGCGCGGCGCGCGCCCTCGACCGGGGATGCCGGTCGCCCGCCGCGCTTCCCGGCCCACGTTGTCGCCGTGCTGCGGCCCCTGCTGGTGCCCATGGCCTGCATGCTGGCGGTGCTGTGGCTGTCGCGCGCGGGCCTGGCCTGGTGGCAGGCCGACCGCATCGCCCAGGCTCAGGCGGCCTCGCTGGTGTGGTGGGAAGGCCTGCGCTTCGACGCCGTGCTGATGGGCCTGGCCTGGGTGCTGCCCGCAACCCTCACGCCCTGGATGGCGACCCATCCGCGCAGCCTGCGCGCGTGGGGCGCCGTGCTGCGCGTGTACGGGGGCGTCGCCCTGCTGCTCGTGGTGTTCATGGAGCTGGCCACGCCCGCCTTCGTGCTGCAGTACGACAGCCGGCCCAACTACCTCTTCGTCGAGTACCTGGGCTATGTGAAGGAAGTCGGCGGCACCCTGATCAAGGACTACTGGGCGCACCTGCTGGCCACGGCGGTGCTGCTGCCCACCATCGGCTGGGCCTACGTCCGCCTGACCCGCCCCGCGCCGCGCGCACCCGCGCCCCTGCGGATCTGGCAGGCCCTGCCCTTGTCGGTGCTGCTGTTCGTGGTGCTCGCGCTGTGTGCGCGCGGTGCGCTGGGGCACCGCCCGGCCAACCCGGCCACGGCGGCGGTGACCACCGACCACCTGGTCAACGAGCTGCCGCTGAGTTCGCTCTACACCGTGACCTACGCGATCTACCAGTCGCGCAAGGCCGAAGAAGGCGGCATCACCTACGCCGAGATGCCGCAGGACCGCGTGATCGACATCGTGCGGCGAGAGACCGGCTTGCCGCCCGGCGCCTTCACCGACCCCGCCTCGCCCCTGCGCCACACGCTCACCAGCCAGCATCCCCGCGAACGGCCCCTGAACCTGGTGATCGTGCTCGAAGAGAGCCTGGGCGCCGAGTTCGTCGGCCGCCTGGGCGGCCTGCCGCTCACGCCCCACCTGGACCGCCTGGGCGACCAGGGCATCTGGTTCGACAACCTCTATGCCACCGGCACGCGCTCGGTGCGCGGCATCGAGGCGGTGGTGGCGGGCTTTCCACCGACCTCGGCGGTGAGCACGGTGAAGCTGGCGAAATCGCAGCGCGATTTCTTCACGCTGGCCAGCTTCCTGAAGCCGAAGGGCTACGAGTCCACCTTCTTCTACGGCGGTGAATCGCACTTCGACAACATGCGCAGCTACTTCATGGGCAACGGCTTCGACCGCGTGGTGGAGCAGAAGGACATGCCGGCCAACGCCTTCATCGCCACCTGGGGCGCTTCCGACGGCGACCTGTTCGAGAGGGCCCACCAGCACTTCAGCCAGCAGCCGGCCGACAAGCCCTTCTTCGCCCTGGTGTTCAGCTCGTCCAACCACGCCCCCTTCGAGTTCCCGGACGGCGGTTTCGAGCTCTACGAGCAGCCGAAGAACACGGTGAACAACGCGGTGAAGTACGCCGACCATGCCCTGGGCGGCTTCTTCGAGAAAGCGAAAAAGTCCCGCTACTGGGACAACACGCTCTTCCTCGTCGTGGCCGATCACAACTCGCGCGTCTACGGCCCCTCGCTCATCCCGATCGAGCGCTTCCACATCCCCGGCCTGATCCTGGGTGGCGCGGTCCGCTCACCCGAGCGCATCGCCACCGTGGCCAGCCAGCTCGACCTCGCGCCCACGCTGCTGTCCATGATGGGCCTGAGCGGCGAGGTGCCGCTGACCGGCCGCGACCTGAGCGACCCGGCGCAGCGCGCCCGGCCAGGGCGCGCCATCATGCAGTTCGACAAGATCCAGGCCTACATGGAGGGTTCGGCCGTGGCGGTGCTGCAACCCGACACCGCGCCCCGGCTCATGAGCTACACCGACGGCCAGCTGCGGGACAGCCCCGGGAGCAACCCCGCACTGGTGGAGAAGGCACAGGCGCATGCACGCTATGCGCAATGGGCGTACCAGAAGCAGTGGCACCGCTGAAGCGCGGCGCCCCGGTTCACCAGCCCAGACCGAGGCGCAGCGGCAGGTAGACCGCCATGCCGCAGACGATGGTGCCCAGCACCCCGCGCTTCCATAAGAACCAGGCCATGCCGGCGGCGGCGGCGAACAGGCGCGCGTCTTTCCAGGTGGCGATGAGTTCGCCGTGGCTCATCACCACCTCCGGCACGACCACCGCCGCCAGCGCCGCGATCGGCGCGTACTGCAGGCCGCGCTGGGCCCAGTGCGGCAGGCTCCAGGGCTTGCTGGAAATGAAGAAGAAGCCGCGCGTGATCACGGTGATGCAGCCCAGCGCGACGATGGTGAGCAGGGTCCACGGATCGAGGTCAAGCATGGTGCGCTCCCGGCCCCTGGGCCTCGGGCCTGAATTTTTCGAGCACCAGGCAGATCGCCACCGCGCTCGCGATCGCCACCAGGATGTTGAGCTTGAGCGGCAGCGCCCAGGCCGCCACCGCCGCCGCGCCGGCCACACCGGCCGAGACGAAGCGCAGCTTCGAGGAGGCCAGCGAACACAGCACCCCCAGCAGCGCGAGGATGCCGGCGAAGCCCAGTCCCCAGGCCACGGGAATGGCGTTGGCCAGCGCGATGCCGACCAGGCTCGCGCCCATCCAGGCCACGTAGTTCACCGCGCAGTTGCCCATGAGGTAGGCCTGCTGCTGCGCCAGCTCCTCGGCGTTCGCACCGGGGTGCGGGAAGCGGCGGGCAAAGAACACGTAACTCAGGTCCCCGGTGATGTAGCCCTTGATCAGCCGCTCCCAGCGCGGCAGGTGCATCAGGTAGGGCCGCAGGTGCGCCGAGAACACGACGAAGCGCAGGTTCACGCAGAAGGCCGCTGCCAGGATCACCCACAGCGGCGCGCCGGCGGCGATCATGGGCACGGCCGCGAGCTGGGCGCTGCCGGCGTAGACGATCAGCGTCATCAGCACGGCCTCCAGCGCCGACAGGCCCGACTGCACCATGGCCACGCCGGTCATCAGGCCCCAGGCGCCAATGCCCATGGCGACGGACACCTGGTCGCGCACGCCGTCCCAGTACTCGGGGCGGTTGCGGTATTCACGGCGGTGGAACATCAGGGTGCCTCTTTGAGCGGCGGTGCGGCGTCCAGCACCTGGCCGGGCGCGAGGGCAAAACCGCGCAGAAAATCCGCCGCCGCCAGGCGCTTGCCGCCCGCGCGCTGCAGCTCGGTGAGCACCAGCACACCTTGGCCGGTGGCCACTCGGATGCCATCGGCGTCCGCTGCCAGCACCTGACCGGGCGCCGCCTGCGCCGATGCGCCGTCGGCGTGCGCGGACCACACCTTGATGGCCTCGCCCGCCAGTGCCGTGGCCGCGCCCGGGAAGGGGTTGAAGGCACGGACCCGGCGTGCCAGTGTGTCGGCCGGCGCGGCCCAGTCGATCGCGGCCTCGGCCTTCTCGATCTTGTGCGCGTAGGTCACGCCCTCGGCGGGTTGCTTCTCGGCCTTGAGGCCACCGCAGGCGGCGATCTCCAGCGCTTCGACGATCAGGCGCCCACCCAGCACGGCCAGGCGGTCGTGCAGGCTGCCGGTGGTGTCGTCGGCGCGGATCGGCAGGCGCTCGATGAGCAGCATGTCGCCGGTGTCCAGCCCGGCGTCCATCTGCATGATGGTCACGCCGGTCTGGGCATCACCGGCCTCGATCGCGCGGTGGATGGGGGCCGCGCCGCGCCAGCGCGGCAACAGCGAGGCGTGGATGTTGAGACAGCCCAGGCGCGGCGCATCCAGGACCCATTGCGGCAGGATCAGCCCATAGGCCGCCACCACCATGGCATCGGCCTGCGCGGCCTCGATCGCGTCGCGTGCGGCGGCCGCATCGTCGGGGTACTTGCCATCGAGCCGCAGGCTGCGCGGCTGTGCCACGGCGATCTGCCGATCCAGCGCCAGTTGCTTCACCGGCGAGGCCTGCAGCTTCATGCCGCGCCCGGCCGGGCGGTCGGGCTGGCTGAGCACGAGGGGCACGGTGAAGCCCGCGGCCAGCAGGCGCTCCAGCGCCACGCGCGCGAATTCCGGCGTGCCGGCAAAAATGAGCTTCATCAGGCGCGCTGGGCCTCGCGCTGGGCCTTGACCAGCTTGGACTTGATGCGGTCGCGCTTGAGCGGCGAGAGGTATTCCACGAACACCTTGCCGAGCAGGTGGTCCATCTCGTGCTGGATGCAGACCGCCAGCATGCCCTCGGCTTCGATCGTGCGTGCCACGCCGTCGGCGTCGAGCGCGCGCACGCGCACGGCGATCGAGCGCTCCACGCCGTCGTAGATGCCGGGCACCGAGAGGCAGCCCTCTTCGCCCTTGCGCTTCTCCGGGCTCGACCATTCGATCTCGGGGTTGATCAGCACCAGGCGCTCGTCGCGCGTCTCGCTGACGTCGATCACGATCAGGCGCTCGTGCACGTCCACCTGCGTGGCCGCCAGGCCGATGCCGTTGGCGTCGTACATGGTCTCGAACATGCGCTCGATCAGTGCGCGGATGCGATCGTCCACCGCCTGGACCGGCTGGGCCACGGTGTGCAGGCGCGGGTCGGGGTAGCGCAGGATGGGCAGGAGCGAGGGCGAATTCATGGAAATCGGAGGGGTTCGAGACGGGGCCGGACAGGGGCTTCCAATGTACCGGGGCGACGGCTGGCGGCAAGCCGGTGACAGGCGGAAGACGATGTCGCTATTTTCGCCACTTTTGCGACGGCGCGTGGAAGTGCTCGGCCATTTGCGTTGCCTAATCAAGGGCTTGGGCGCAAAATCAAAAGCGACTTGTCAAGACACGATCGCCGCCCAGGGGCCACTTCATGCCATTGCAAACCCGCCAGTCCGCCGAACTCCTCTCCTTGCGCACGCTGCGCCCACTGGCCTGCGCCGCCGCCGTGCTGGCCACCCTGATCGCCAGCGGCGCCTCCGCGCAGAACTTCCCCATCACCCAGGGACAGCGGGCCACCGCCGACCAGGTGGCGCAGAACGGCGTGCCGCTGTCCGAGCTGGCGCCCAACGCGCCCGACAGCTACACCATTCAGCGCGGCGACACCCTGTGGGCGATTTCCGGCGTGTTCCTCAAGACGCCGTGGCGCTGGCCCGAGCTCTGGGGCATGAACCGCGCGGAGATCCAGAACCCGCACCGCATCTACCCGGGCCAGATGCTGTACCTGATCAAGTCGGGTGACCGCGCCATGCTCAGCACCCGCCCCGCGAACGGCGGAGACACCACCACCGTGCGCGTCTCGCCGCGCACCCGCTACGAGAGCCTGAGCGATTCGGCAGTCCCCCCGGTGTCGCTGCAAGCCATCGAGGCGTTCCTGACCGAGCCCATGATCGTGGACGAAGCCACGTTCGCGCGCGCCCCGCGCATCGTGGCGACTCAGGAAAACCGCGTTCTGCTCACCCGCGGCGACAGAGCCTATGCGCGGGCCCTGTACGGCGACGGCCCTCAGAGCGAACCTCTGCAGGTTGTGGAAAACAAATCGATCGACCTCCGCGTGTTCCGCAACGCCACCCCCCTGCGGGACCCCACCACCAATGAGATCCTGGGCTACGAAGCTCAGTACGTGGGCAAGGCCCAGCTGGTGAGCAGCGAAAGCCAGCGACCGGCCGCCGACGGCAATGGCAAGACGCCCGCCGAGATCGTGCCGGCCACGATCGACATCGTCGCGGCCAAGGAAGAGATCCGCGTCGGCGACCGGCTGTTGCCCGAGCCCGAGCGCGAACTCAGCAACTTCGTGCCGCGCGCGCCCAGCACCCTGCAGAACGGCCAAATCGTCTCGGTGTACGGCAACGCGGTGCGCTACGCGGCCCAGAACCAGGTGGTCACCATCAACCGGGGCCGTGCACACGGCATCGAGCGTGGCCACGTGCTGGCGCTGCAGAAAGAAAGCGGCCAGTTCACCGACACCACCGACCAGACCCGCCCGCAAGTGCGGCTCCCTGGTGAACGCAACGGCCTGATGATGGTCTTCCGCACCTTCGACAAGGTGTCCTACGCGCTGGTGCTGCAGATCACCGACGGCGTGAAGGTCGGCGACCGCTTCGTCAACCCCTGATCGGCGCGATGCAGCGACCCGAGCTGGCCGCCTGGTTGCGGCTGCTGCTCACGCCGGGCGTGGGCCTCGATTCCGCGCGGAAACTGCTCGCGGCCTTTGGCCTGCCGGAAGCGGTCTTCGCACAACCGGCCTCGGCCTGGCAGACCGTCGTGGGCGCCCGCGCGGCAGATGCCCTGGAACAGCGCCCCGAAGACCTGGAAGCCCAGGTGGATCGCACCGAGGCCTGGCTGGCCGAGGGTCCGGACCGCCACATCCTGACCCTGGGCGACACGCTCTACCCGCCCGATCTGCTGCAGATGGCCGACCCGCCGGTGCTGTTGTATGTGCGGGGCGACGTGCAGGCCCTGCACCATCCCCGCCGGCTGGCCATCGTGGGCAGCCGCAACCCCACGCCGCAGGGCGAAGCCAACGCCCGCCAGTTCGCCCAGGCACTCGGCCAGGCCGGGGTCTGCGTGGTCTCGGGCCTGGCGCTGGGCGTGGATGGCGCTGCGCACGATGGCGCGATGCTGGGAGGCGCTCCCACGGTGGCCGTGGTCGGCACCGGGCTGGACCGCGTCTATCCCAAACGCCACCTGGCGCTGGCCCACCGCATCGGGGCGCAGGGCGCCATCGTCAGCGAGTACCCGCTGGGCACACCGCCGCTGCCCGCCCACTTCCCGCAGCGCAACCGCATCATCGCGGGCCTGTCGCAAGGCACGCTGGTGGTCGAGGCCGCCGTGCAGTCCGGTTCGCTGATCACCGCGCGCATGGCGGTCGAACAGGGGCGCGAGGTGTTTGCCATTCCGGGGTCGATCCATGCGCCGCAGTCGCGGGGCTGCCATGCGCTGATCCGGCAGGGCGCCAAGCTGGTGGAGTCGGCACAGGACATTCTGGAAGACCTGCGCTTCGTTTCCCCGGCACCGCCTGACGACGGCACGGAGGCAGACGCGCCCCACCGCGCGAACGAAGACAGCCTGCTCAAGGCCATGGGCCACGACCCGGTCAGCCTGGACGCGCTGCAGGCCCGCACCGGCCTGGACACCGCCCATTTGCAAGCGCGCCTGCTCGAACTGGAACTGTCGGGGGACGTGGCCCGGCTGCCGGGCGGGCTGCTGCAGCGGCAGGGCCAGGGCTGAACCCGGGCAGTTTGCCCGCTCAGTTGAGCAGGCGCTCGGGGTTCGCTTCGAGCTTGGCCATCGCGTCGCGCGTGGCGCGCACGGTGAGGGCCTCTTCCTCGCTGGGCACGAGCAAGCCGGCCTGCAGGTAGGAAGCCACGCGCATGGCCTGGATCAGGAAGCAGCGCCCGCTGTTGGTCACGAACAGATAGAGCTGGCCGCGCTCGCTGCGCCAGGCCAGCTGCACGCTGTTGAGCTTGCCGTTGTGGTCCAGGCCGAACCACGAACCGATCTGCAGCTCCACCGCCCACGAGCGCATCGCCTCGTTGGGCTGGCTGCCCCCCTGGTTGATCACCTCGATGTTGCTGGCGTCCACGCCGGTGATCATCTCGATGCTCTCGGTGTCCAGGTCCAGGTCGCCCACGCCGTTGGCCGGCAGGTAGTCTTCCAGGTTGGCCAGCCGGTCGGACAGGTTGTCCAGGCTTTCCTGCGAGATCGGCTCGGTGCGCGACATGAAGGCATCGGCCAGGGTGTCGCTCACCGACTTGATGTGCTGGTCCTGCAAGGTGCTGGGCAGGCCCAGCAGCCCCATGCCGTGGCGCAGGCGCTGCAGCAGGCCGGGCAGTTGCTGGATCACGCGCGCGCGGTCGTTGCGGTTGGGCTTGGCGCTGGCCGCCCACAGCAGGTCCGATGCGACCTGCTTGAGCGAGGTCGTCTCTTCGTGCTTCAGGCCGTACTTCACGCTGGCCACGGCCAGCACGTCGACCCACACCTTGAACAGGAAATCGCGCACCTCGTCGCGCACCGGCACGTCGTCCAGCAGCTTGCGCAACTCGATCGTGTACTGCACCGACAGGGTTTCCTTCTGCTCCACCTGCTGCGCGACGCTCACGAAGCGGCTGGCGCTGCCCTGTTCGCTGAGGTAGGTGGAGAGGAATTTCTGGAATTCCTCGAACACCAGCTGGAACACCCGCCGCCCGGTTTCAGGGTACTGCTCGATCACCTGCACCACGCGCTTGATCTCGGCCTCCAGGGCGGCCGAGCCCACGTTGGACTCGAAGCCCATCACGCACGAGCCCATGCGGTCGATCAGGCGGCGCGCCGGATGCTGCAAGGCACTGAAGAATTCAGGCTCGGCCAGCGCGACGCGCAGCACGGGAATCTGCAAGCGCGCGAACCAGACCCGCACGCTGGGCGGAATGCGCTCTTCGGCCAGGATGCTCTGGAACATCAGCGCCACCACTTCGATGGTGGCCTTCTCGGTCGGCGTGCTCGCGGCCTGCTTGAGTTCGGTGGTGCGCTGGCGCAGCGAGGAAGCGACCCGCTCCACATGCGACGCGTCCACGTACACCGCCCCCAGGCCGGAAGAACCCGACACATAGAGGCTCGCCGCCGCGCTGGGCGTGGCGGCCTGGTGCTGGATGGCCTGCTGCAGGCGCGGCGAGGGCGGCAACAGCTGCGTGGCCTCGAAGTCGCCGCCGACGCGGTCGATCAGCATGCGCTTGAGCCGCCCGACCACGCCCTGGGCCCGCATGCGCGCCCGTGCCAGGGGAGATGTGCCGGTCAGCATCCGGGTTTCATCGTGCACGCCCATGCCAGACGAGGGCGCCCCGTTGCGGCCGGCACCGAAGTTCGACCCGGGACCCATGCCGGACATGCTGCCAGGCACCGAGGCAGGCATGGAGGCCGGGCCACCGGCGGTTCGCTGCGCGGCGGGCATCGGCCGGGATCCGTTGGCGGTGGCCGCGGCCGTCGCATCGCGCCGGACCACCGGCGCTTCGCTGCGGCTGCCAGGCACCCGCTTGACCAGCGCCTGGAGGTCGATTTCCTTCATCACCCCACTGGCCACCAGAAATTCGTTCGCGGCCTTGTAGGCATCGTGCAGCTTGCTGGCCAGCACCGGCGCCAGCGCGTCCTGCACCAGCACCCAGGCCTCGCGCGTCATGTGGGCGTCCAGCCACTGATCCACGAGGATGCGCGCGGTCACGTCGGGCAGCAGCACGTCGCCCCGCGGCAACTCCTGCCGGCCTTCCAGGTGCTGGATGCGCAGGCGCAGTTCGTTGAGTTCGGTGGACGATTTGTCGAGCACCTGCATGGCCAGGCGCGAAGCCAGGATCTGGTCGTCGATCGCGCCCTCGGCCACCAGCTCGAGCTGGCCCGACACGCTGGTGGGGCTGCCGGAGTTGGAGAAGCGCGGCAGCAGCGTGCGCTGCAACGCCTTGCGGCTCTGGTTGAGCCAGGTGGTCTGGTTTTTCTGGAAGCCGGTCCAGGCATCGCGGCGCGCCTGCATGTCGCGCGCCGAGCCGGCCTGATCGAGGATCGAGGTCAGCCGTGTGTCACAGACCTTGACCCACTCGGGAAGCGCCCGTCCCACGTGAACCACGAAGAGTTCACGTGCCTGTTTGGCCAGGGATGAAACGTGCTGATCGGGCGGCGACACAATGTGTGCAGTATGACACGAATGGATGCATCCACAGGTGTCACGCCCCCGCCGGCTGCGGTAGGTGCGCGAGGTTTCGCGCTTATACGACAGCCCCGGCGTTCGGATCGTCCGGATCGCCTTCGGTTTTGCTGCTGGTCTTGATCAGGTCTTCGCGCTTGATGCCCAGCCACATCGCCATGGCCGCGCCGACGAACACCGACGAGTAGATGCCGAAGCAGATGCCGATGGTCAGGGCCAGCGAGAAATAGAACAGCGTGGGGCCGCCGAACACCAGCATGGACAGCACCATGGCCTGCGTGGACCCGTGGGTGATGATGGTGCGGCTGATGGTGGAGGTGATCGCGTGGTCGATCACCTGTGGCGTGGTCATCTTGCGCTGGCGCCGGAAGGTCTCGCGGATGCGGTCGAAGATCACGACCGATTCGTTGACCGAATAGCCCAGCACCGCCAGCACCGCCGCCAGCACCGCCAGCGAGAACTCCCACTGGAAGAAGGCGAAGAAGCCCAGGATGATGACCACGTCGTGCAGGTTGGCCACGATGGCCGAGACGGCGTACTTCCACTCGAAGCGCAAGGCGAGGTAGATCATGATGCCCACGATCACCAGCCCCAGCGCCATCAGGCCGTGGGTCACCAGCTCCTGGCCGACCTGCGGGCCCACGAACTCGGTGCGCCGCAGCTCCACGGCCGGGTTCTGCGCCTTCAGGGCGGCCAGCACGGTCTCGCTCTGCTGGCCCGACGACTGACCCGCCTTCACCGGCAGGCGCAGCAGCACGTCGCGCGAGGTGCCGAAGTTCTGCACCGGCACGTCGGCGTAACCCAGCGACTCGATGACCTTGCGCACCGACTCCAGGTCGGCCGGCTGCTCGTAGGCCACCTCCATGACGGTGCCGCCGGTGAACTCCACCGAGAGGTGCAGGCCGCGCGTGGTCAGGAAGAAGACGGCGGCGATGAAGGTGAGGAAGGAGATCGCGTTGAGCAACAACGCGTTCTTCATGAGCGGGATGTCGCGGCGGATGCGGAAGAATTCCATGGCGTGAGGTCCTGATCAGTCGGTCTTGGCCGCGGCGTTCTGGGCGTCGGGACGCCAGACGGTCCCGATGGAAACGGTCTTGAGCTTCTTCTGGCGGCCGTACCAGAGGTTGACCACGCCGCGCGAGAAGAACACCGACGAGAACATGCTGGTGAGAATGCCGAGGCAGTGCACGACGGCGAAGCCGCGCACCGGACCGGAGCCGAAGATCAGCAGCGCAATGCCCGCGATCAGCGAGGTGACGTTGGAGTCCAGGATGGTGGACCACGCGTGGTCGTAGCCCGCGTTGATGGCCATCTGCGGCGAGGCGCCCCGGCGCAGTTCTTCGCGGACGCGCTCGTTGATCAGCACGTTGGAGTCGATCGCCATGCCCAGCGCCAGCGCCATGGCGGCAATGCCCGGCAGGGTCAGGGTGGCCTGCAGCATGGAGAGCAGGGAGACCAGCAGCAGCACGTTGAAGCCCAGCGCGATGCTGGAGAACACGCCGAACATGGCGTAGTAGACGCACATGAACACGACGATCGCGATGAAGCCCCACAGCACGCTGTGGAAGCCCTTGGTGATGTTCTCGGCGCCCAGGCTGGGGCCGATGGTGCGTTCTTCGATGATTTCCATCGGTGCGGCCAGCGAGCCGGCGCGCAGCAGCAACGCGGTGTCGTTGGCCTCCACGGTGGTCATGGCGCCCGAGATCTGGACCCGGCCACCGCCGATTTCGCCCCGGATCACCGGCGCGGTGACGACCTCGCCACGGCCCTTCTCGAACAGGATGATGGCCATGCGCTTGCCGACGTTCTCGCGCGTCACGTCGCGGAACACGCGCGCGCCCTTGGCATCCAGCGTGAGGTGGACGGCCGCTTCCTGGGTCTGGCTGTCGAAGCCGGCCTGGGCGTCGGTGAGGTTCTCGCCGGTGAGCAGCACTTCGCGCTTGACGACCACGGACTGGCCGCCGCGCTCGGGGTAACGCTCGGCACCGAAGGGCACCGGGCCGGTGCCGCGCGCGGCCGCCTGGGCGTCCACGCTTTCGTCGACCATGCGCACTTCCAGCGTCGCGGTGCGACCCAGGATGTCCTTGGCCTTGGCCGTGTCCTGCACACCGGGCAGCTGCACGACGATGCGGTCCGCGCCCTGTTGCTGGATCACCGGCTCGGCCACGCCGAGTTCGTTGATCCGGTTGTGCAGCGTGGTGATGTTCTGCTTGAGGGCCTGCTCCTGGACCCGCCGGGCCGCCTCGGGGCTGATGGTGCCCACCAGCCGGAAATCGGCCGTCTCGGTGAGCTGCAGGTCGGTGAACTGGGTGCGGATCAGGTCACGCGCCGCGCCCAGGGTCTGGGCGTCACCGGCGCGCAGCTCGATGGTCTGGCCGCTGCGGTTGATGCCGCCATGGCGCAGGCCTTTTTCGCGCAGCAGGGTGCGCAGGTCGGTGGCCAGCACGTCGGCGCGCCGCAGCAGGGCGGCCTGCATGTCGACCTGCAGCATGAAGTGAACACCGCCGCGCAGGTCCAGGCCCAGGTACATGGGCGAGGCGCCGAGGGAAGCGAGCCAGCCCGGCGTGCGGGGCAGCAGGTTGAGGGCCACCACGTGGCTGGCATCCGACGGGTTGGGGTTGAACGCCTTTTCCAGGGCGTCGCGCGCCTTGAGCTGGTCGTCGGTGCTGTCGAAACGCGCCTTGACCGAATTGGCGTCCAGCTGGATGCGGTTGCTCTGGATGTTCTGCGCGGCGAGCGCCTGCTCCACACGGGTGACCGTGCTGGCGTCGATCCGCACCGTGGACCGGGCCGCCGAGACCTGGACGGCGGGCGACTCCCCGAACAGGTTGGGCAGTGCATAGAGCGCACTGATCAACAGGACGATCAGGATGATCGCGTACTTCCACAGCGGGTAACGGTTCATGGTGAAGCCGGGCCTGAGGCCTGGAGTTGTTCAGCGAAGGCGAAAGCGCATTTCAGGGGCCCGGGGCGACGGCACCAGGCCGGCACGCTCAGACGCTCTTGATCGTGCCCTTGGGCAGCACCTGCACGACGGCAGAGCGTTGCATCTGGACTTCCATGCCGTCGGCAAGTTCCACACCCACGTAAATCTCGCCGATCTTGGACACCTTGCCCAGGAAACCACCGGCGGTGACGACTTCGTCGCCCTTGGCCAGGGCCGAGACCATCGCCTTGTGCTCCTTCTGGCGCTTCATCTGGGGACGGATCATCACGAAGTACAGCACCACGAACATCAGCACCAGGGGCAGCATGCCCAGCAGGGTGGATTGGGTGTCACCGGCGGCTGCGGCTTGGGCGTAAGCGGAAGAAATGAACACGGGAAGTCTCCAAACGGTTCGGGGTCAGGACAACGCCGAAGGCCCGGGGCCGCCTGAAGCAGGCGACCCCGGGCACCCCGGACTCAACCAGACATTGTATGCCGGGGGTGTCCCGCCGATCAGGCAGCGCGGGCCAGGCTGGGCGCCGAACGGGGCTGGCGCCACTGTTGCAGCAAGGCATCGCGGCGGCTGAGCACGGCGGCCAGGTTCCGCTCCTTCACATGGCCAAAGCCCTTGATCTGCTCGGGCAGGCGCGCGATCTCCAGCGCCAGCGCATGGTTCGTCGAGTTCAGCCCCGCCATCAAGGCCTCGACGTCGGCGCGGTACTGCCCGATCAGGGCCCGCTCGGTGCGGCGCTCCTCGGTGCGGCCAAAGACGTCCAAGGGGGTGCCGCGCAAGCCCTTGAAGCGGGCGAGCAGCTTGAACACCTTGAACATGAATGGGCCGAACGGCTGCTTGACCAGCTCGCCGCGTTCGTTCTTCTTGGCGATCAGCGGCGGGGCCAGATGCACCTTGAGCTTGAAGTCGCCTTCGAACTGGCTCGCCAGGCGGGCGTGGAACGCCGGGTCGCTGTGCAGGCGGGCGACTTCGTACTCGTCCTTGTAGGCCATGAGCTTGAACAGGTTGCGCGCCACGACCTCCGTCAGCGCGGCCTTGCCCAGCGAGGCTTCGGCCGCGCGCACGCGGCTCACGAAGAGCTGGTACTGGTCGGCGTAGTCGGCATTCTGGTAACCGGTGAGGAACTCGGCACGGCGGGCGATCAGGTCGTCGAGCGAATCGCGCTTCTTGAACTGGATCACCTGCTCGCCCGCCCCGGCCTTCTGCCACAGCGCGGCCACCGCCTGCGGATCGTGCGCGGCACGGCGGCCCCATTCGAAGGCCGCCTTGTTCTTGTCGATCTGCACCGCATTGAGTTCGATGGCGCGCATCAGCGAGGCCAGCTCCAGCGGCAACCAGCCCTTCTGCCAGGCGTAGCCCAGCATCATTGGGTTGGTGTACAGGCTGTCGCCCATCAGGCGCGTGGCCGCCGTCTCGGCGTCGAAGGTGCCGACGGCATCGCCCCCCAGGCTGTTCACCAGCGCGTCCACGCAGGCCTGCGCCGGGTTCTGCCAGTCGGGGTTCTTGACGAACGCCGCGGTCGGCGTCGCGTTCACGTTGAGCGCCACGTGGGTGCGACCGGCGCGCAGCCGGGCCCAGGTCTCCTTGTGGGCGCTGACGATCGGATCGCAGCCCAGGATCAGGTCGGCCGACGCGGCCGACACGCGCGTGGTGCGGATGTCGTCCTGCCGCGCCCCGATGAGCACATGGCTCCAGGTGGCGCCGCCCTTCTGGGCCAGGCCCGCCGCGTCCTGCGTGACGATGCCCTTGCCTTCGAGGTGGGCGGCAACGCCCAGCAGCTGGCCGATGGTGATCACGCCCGTGCCGCCCACGCCGGCGACGATGATGCCCCAGGCTTCCGAGTCCAGCATCGGCAGCACCGGCAGCGGCAGCGCGCCGCCGGTCCACTCCGGCTTGGCGCTGCCCTTTTCCTTCTTGCGCAGCTGGCCGCCCTCGACGGTGACGAAACTCGGGCAGAAGCCTTTGACGCAGGAATAGTCCTTGTTGCAGGTGCTCTGGTTGATGGTGCGCTTGCGGCCGAACTCGGTCTCAAGAGGCTCAACCGACAGGCAGTTGGACTGCACGCCGCAGTCGCCGCAGCCTTCGCAGACCAGCTCGTTGATGACCACCCGTTTGTCCGGGTCGACCATCGTGCCGCGCTTGCGGCGGCGGCGCTTCTCGGTGGCGCAGGTCTGGTCGTAGATGATGACCGTGGTTCCCTTGATTTCCCGGAACTCGCGCTGTACGGCGTCCAGCGTGTCGCGGTGCTGGATCGCGATGCCTTCCGGCAGGCCCTTCACGCTGTCGTACTTCTCGGGCTCGTCGGTGACGATGGTGATCTTCACGGCGCCCTCGGCGCGCATGCTTTGCGCGATCTGGACCACGCTGTGGCCCTCGGGCCGCTCACCGACCTGCTGACCACCGGTCATGGCCACGGCGTCGTTGTACAGAATCTTGTAGGTGATGTTCACACCGGCCGCGATGCTCTGGCGCACCGCCAGCAGGCCGCTGTGGAAATAGGTGCCGTCGCCGAGGTTGGCGAACATGTGCTGGTCGTGGCTGAACGGCTGCTGGCCGACCCAGGGCACGCCTTCGCCGCCCATCTGGGTGAAGCCGACAGTGGCGCGGTCCATCCAGATGGTCATGAAGTGGCAGCCGATGCCGGCCATGGCGCGCGAGCCCTCGGGCACTCGCGTGCTGGTGTTGTGGGGGCAGCCCGAGCAGAACCAGGGCTGGCGCTCGGCGCCGGCCACGCCCTGCGCGTGCAGGGTCTGCATCGACTGCTCCTGCGCCGTCAGGACCGCGAGCTGGGCGTCGATGCGCGCCATCACGTCGGCGGGCACGCCACCGATCTTCTTCAGGCGCTTGGCCACGGCGCGCGCGATGATGGCCGGCGAGAGGTCGGCGTTGGCGCGCAGCAGGGTGTGGGCGCTGGGGTTGGGCATGCTCCACTCACCGCCGCTGAAATCGCCCGCGACCTCGTCGAATTTGCCCAGCACGTTGGGGCGCACGTCGGGGCGCCAGTTGTAGAGCTCTTCCTTGAGCTGGTACTCGATGACCTGGCGCTTTTCTTCCACCACCAGGATCTCGCGCAGGCCGGTGGCGAATTCGCGCGTGGTCTGCGCCTCCAGCGGCCAGACCACCGACACCTTGTGCAGGCGCAGGCCGATGCGGCGGCAGGTCTCGTCGTCCAGCCCCAGGTCCAGCAGGGCCTGGCGCGTGTCGTTGTAGGCCTTGCCGCTGGCGATCAGACCGAAGCGGTCGTTCGGCCCGGCGATGACGTTGTGGTTGAGCTTGTTGGCGCGGACGTAGGCCAGCGCGGCGTACCACTTGTAGTCGAACAGGCGGGCCTCCTGGTCGAGCGCGTGGTCGGGCCAGCGGATGTGCAGGCCACCGGGCGGCATCTCGAACTCGGGGATCACGATGTTCACGCGCTCGGGATCGATCAGGGCCGTGGAGCTGGACTCGACGATTTCCTGGATGGTCTTCATGCCGGCCCACACGCCGCTGAAGCGGCTCATGGCCAGCGCGTGCAGGCCCAGGTCGAGGATGTCCTGCACCGAGGTCGGGAAGAACACCGGCAGGCCGCAGGCCTTGAAGATGTGGTCGCTCTGGTGCGCGGCGGTGGAGCTCTTGGCCACGTGGTCGTCGCCCGCCACGGCGATCACGCCGCCCCAGGGGGTGGTGCCGGCCATGTTGGCGTGCTTGAAGACGTCGGAGCAGCGGTCCACGCCCGGGCCCTTGCCGTACCAGATGCCGAACACGCCGTCGAAGCGGTTGCTGCCCGGTGGGGCGAAGCCCAGCTGCTGGGTGCCCCAGAGCGCGGTGGCGGCCAGCTCCTCGTTCACGCCGGGCTGGAACACGATGTTCTGCGCCTTCAGATAAGGCGCCGCCTTCTGCAAGGCCTGGTCGTAGCCCCCCAGGGGGGAGCCTCGGTAACCGCTGATGAAACCGGCGGTGTTCTTGCCGACCAGCGCGTCGCGCTGGCGCTGCAGCATGGGCAGCTTCACCAGCGCCTGCACACCGCTCATGAAAGCGCGACCGTGGTCGAGCGCATATTTGTCGTCCAGGGTGACCGTTTCCAGTGCGCGGCGGATGTGGTCGGGCAGGGGGGCGTTCATCGGCTTGTCTCCGTGGGGGTGTGGGGCCTGCCTCGTGGGCGGGTCGTGAACGGGGCACACAACGGGTAGATGCGCACCTCCAGTGTGGCGCACAGTGTATGCCCCAGTGCGCGACAGGTGTTTGCGTTTCATGCGGGTTTTTACGATGATCGAGAAAGATTCATTCTCAAAAACGGCCATCATGGAAACACTCGACAAGTTTGACATCGCCATCCTGCAAGAACTGCAGAACGACGGCCGCCTGACCAACGCCGAACTGGCCCAGCGGGTGGGTCTGTCGGCCGCGCCCTGCTGGCGGCGCGTGCGTGCGCTGGAGGAGTCGGGCTTCATCCGGGGCTACCGGGCCGAGATCGACCGGGAAAAGATCGGCCTGGGCGTGCTGGCCTTCGTGCGCCTGGACGCCGACCGCAACAGCGGCGACGTCACGCGGACGCTGGAAAACGCCATCCGCGGCATTCCCGAGGTGGTGTCCTGCCACTACATCAGCGGCTCCGGCACCTTCGAGCTGCAGGTGGTCAGCCGCGACCTGAACCACTTCAGTCAGTTCGCCCGCGAGGTCCTGCTCAACCTGCCCAACGTGAAGGACCTGCACACCAGTTTTTCGCTGGGGGAAGTGAAGTCCGGCAGTGCACTTCCGTTGCAACACCTGGTAACCAGAAGTACGAACACGGCAAAAAATCCCTGAACTTGAGCCCTTTTTTCACCATTCATCGGCGTTTTTTTACCTTCGGTTAACAAAGCTTCCGTAAGTGCTTGAAAAGTGTGAAATTTTTCCCTGGGCACATATTGATCCTCGAAGTGACTTTCCGTAACATGCCCCCATCACCCACCCTGGGCCGCGTACCCAAAAGTGCACAGTCCCCACTTTTTGCACCTCCCTGAAGGAAACGTCGTGAAAAAAGCCCTGCTGCTCCAATCCGCTCTGGCGCTGGCCCTGGCCGCCCCGCTGATGGCTTCGGCCGAATCCCAGCTCGTCACCGGCGCAGGCAGCGCCGTGGCCCGCCTGGACTTCCGCGTGGTCGTCCCCCGTGTCCTGTTCCTGGCGGTGGGCACCGGTGCCGCCGGCTTTGCCACCAACACCACGATCGACACCGTGACCTTCGACTACACCAGCAACCCGGCCGCCGTCGGCACGGGCGCTGCCGCTGGCGTGGTCACCGGCAACGTGGTGCCGGTCCGCGTGGTGGGCAACAACGGTCAGGTCACCCTGGCGGCTTCCACCACCGGCGCGCTGACCAACGCCACCGCCGACACCATCGCCTGGTCCGAAATCTCGGCCACCAGCAGCCTGGCGGCGCTGCCCAGCCCCACGATTCCGAACACGGGCGCGGGCACGGCCTCCAACGTGACGCTGTCTTCGGGCACCAAGATCACCGACCGCACCGCCAACTGGACCTTCAGCTACGCCAACTCGGCCGTGGTGGCACCGGGTACCTACGGCACGACCAACGGCCGCGTGACCTACACCGCCGCCATGCCCTGAGCCTGCCCGGCAGTCCTTGAGAGAGCGGCCCACCCGCCGCCATCGGCCTCCCGGAGGGTTTGCCCCGTGCAACCCTCCGTCGCCATTTCAGTCGCCCCGCGTTCCCTGACAGCCACGGTCCCCCAGACACCATGAAGCGCACGACGACCCGCTCCAGCCCGGCCCGCCTCGCGGCAAGCCTGGGTCTGGCCGTGCTGTGCGTGGCGGAAATGGCCGCCGCCCATGCCTGGTCCCTGACGATCACGTCCGGCAGCCGCCGCCTGTTCCTGCACGTGGGCAACGGTGCCATGAGCGGCACCAGCGGCACCCTGAATGGCACGGCCGGCACCAGCGGGCCGGTCAACCTCGTGCAGGTCACGGTGCCGGTGGCGCAGCTGGGCAACGGCACGGACCTGGCCATGACCAGCGACAGCACGCAGTCCACCAGCCTGTACGCCGACGGCTACAACACCTGCCCCACGCCGGCCAGCCAGGTCATGATCGGCGCCGGCTACCGCCGCAACAGCGGTTCGGCCAACGCCACGCTCACCGTCTCCTCGCCCACCAGCCTGACCAACGCCAGCGGCGACGCCATCCCCTTCACCGAGATCAGCTGGACCGTGTCGGCCCCCGGCAGCAGCGCGCCCAATGTGATCCCGGCCGGCACTTTCAACGGCGGCACCCAGACGCTGGCGACGGTGCCGGGCAACACGTATTTCGAGAACTGCCATTCCTACGTCTACGCCAACAACGCGGTGCGGGCGGCCGGCACCTACAACGGCCGGGTGACCTACACCCTCAGCAGCCCATGACGGCTTTCCGACGCCTCGCTCTGGCCGCTGTGTGCGGCCTGCTGGCCGCCACCGCCTGGGCCAACCCGCACCGGCTGGACGACTCGCTGAGCCACACGGTGCCGCCCAACGTGCAGATGCAATGGCTGCCCCTGAAGTCGGGCCAGCCGTTCGCAGGCGGCATGGAGGCCGGGCTGCGCGTCAACATCCGCATCGACACGCGCGACTGGATCGGGCGCAGCGGGCGCATCTACATGGTGCTGCCGCGCGACGAGGCCTCCACCGTGGAAGCGGTCTGGACCACCCAGGGCCGCCTGCAGGCCGGCCGGCTGCTGTCGGGCGAGCGCGCGCTGGTCTTCGCCGGCCCGATCACGACGCCCACGCTGGAAGACCAGTTTCAGGTGCGCCTGCGCTCGAACGCCGACTGGCAGTCGAACAGCCGCCGCCTGAATTTCCATTTCGAACTGGATGCCGACTGATCCCGCCATGCACCTCGCCTTCCTGCGTTCCATCCGCCTCCCCGCTGCCCTGTGCGCCCTCGCCCTGGCCGGCGTCTCAACGGGTGCGTCGGCCCAAGGCTTCGCGGCCTACATCACGCCGCCGCGCTTCGAGGTCCAGGTCGCGCCTGGCCAGAACCTGCGCCAGGTGGTGGAGATCCAGCACGTCGGCCAGCAGAAGGGCAACTACCGCGTCTACACCAACGACTGGACCTTCCTGCCCGACAACTCGGTGGCCTTCAGCGACGCGCTCGCCGCCGACAGCTGCCGGCCCTGGGTCGCGGTCGAGCGGCGCGAGCTGACCATCGAGCCCGGCGCGCGCTACCGCTACCGCTTCGAGATCACGCCCCCGCCCGGCACGCCGGCGCGCGAGTGCCGCTTCGCGCTGATGATCGAAGGCCTGGAGCCCGCGCGCGTGCAGGGCGACCTCAACTTCCCGGTGGGTGGCCGCATCGGCGTGATCGTGTACGCCATCATCGGCGACGCCGCGCCGAAACTGGAGATCACCGGCTCCCGCGTGGCCCAGGTGGACGGCCAGCCCACCGCGGTGGTCGATGTGCGCAACCAGGGCAACGCCCACGGCCGCCTCGAGGGCTTCGTCAACGGCACCGACGCCGCCGGCGCCCGCTTCGAGATGGCCCCGTCCGACCTGCCCATCCTGCCGGGCGAGACGCGGCGCATCGCGATCACGCCCGTGGCCGAGAACGGCAAACCCGCGCCCACGGTCCGATTTCCGCTGAAGGTCAAGGGCAACCTGGAGTGGGGCAAGAACCGCCTGCCATTGGACGCGAGCTTCGCTCCATGAGGGGGCTGCTGCCGCGCCCCTTCCATTGCCTGCTGGCGCTCCTGGGTGCATCGACGCCCTGGCTCGCGGCCTGGGCGCAGGGCGCGGCGACACCGCCGGCCTACGAGGACCGGGTGATCGAAGGCCTGCCGCCCGAACCCACGGAAGATGCCGAGGCCTTCGCCTACGACCGCCAGGGCTGGCCGCGCTTCCTGCGCCTGGAAACCCGCCTGGGCACCCAGCCCTTCGACACCGCGCGCAAGACCCGCATCGGCTACGGCATCTACGGCCTGCTGGAGACCCCCAACCACGGCACGCTGTCCATCGACGGCACCTACGCGCCCAGCGACAGCAGCGGCACGCTCACGCTGCGCCAGCGCGCGATGCCGCTGTCCGGCGGCTGGCTGATGAGCAACGAGCTGGGCGTGATCAACCCGCCCGCGCCCGGCATCCTGCGGCTGCCCGCGCGCATCTACCTGCCCTCGGCCATCGTGCAGGGCATCAGCACCGAATGGGAGAACCCCGGCGCCGGCCTTCAGCTGCAGGCCAGCACCGGCGAGCCCGGTCGGCTGGACTTCCTGCCCGCCAACGGCTTTCGCAAGCTGCCGGGCCAGCGCACCACGTTCGGCGGTCAGTGGCGCCTCGGCGCGGACGAGGCCAACCCGCTCTCGAACCAGGGCTGGGCGCTGGCCGTGCAGCACGAGGACGCGCGCAAGGTCTCCAACCTGGACGTGCCGCTGCTGCCCGGCGACATCGTCGACGCCAACTCCACCCTGCTCGCCTTGCGGCACGAAGGCGCCGAGCACCGCATCCAGGGCCAGGTGCTGCGCACGCAGGCCAGCAACGTGAACGGCGCGCGCAACGGCTTCTGGATCGACGGCGAATGGGACGACGGCCCGCGCCGCCACGGCCTGGGTGCCTACCGGCTCGAACAGGACCTGAGCTGGGCCAACCTGCCCCTGGCCAACGACCTCGTGGGCGCCTACGCGCGCACCAGCTGGCGCACGCGCCAGTGGTCGGCCGAAGGCTCGGTGGACTGGCTGGACTCGATCAGCGGGCGCAGCGGCAGCGGCTTCTTCGCCACCGGCTCGGCGCGCTGGCGCCTCAACCGCGACCACACCCTGGGCGCCGGCACCACGGTGCGCCGCTTCGACGGCGACGCCTGGAGCACCTACGGCGACTGGCGCTTCCAGAACGGCTGGGGCAACAGCGGCCTGCGCCTGGAGTTCGTGCACAGCGACACCGAAGCCAACTCGCGCTGGCTGACCTGGGACCAGGAATGGCTGGTGCCGCAGAGCTGGGCGGTCTCCACCAGCCTGGGCACCGGCCGATACGACGCCTACCAGGGCCGCCCGGCCGAGTCGGTCTGGAGCGCCGCGCTCAGCGTGTCCGCGCCCATCACCAACAAGGCCAGCCTGCGCGGCAACATCAACACCGAACACAGCGACACCGGCCAGTCGCGCCACAGCCTGAACCTGGGCGGCCAATGGCGCATCAACCCGCGCTGGAGCCTGGAGGCCAACTACAACCGCTCCACCGGGCGCAGCCGCTTCAACCCCTCGCTGGACCCGCTGGCGCCGCCGCTGGCCATCGTCATCCCCGAGTCGGACCGCTCCTTCTACGCCGTGCTGCGCTACGAGCTGGAGGCCGGCAGCCGCAACGTGCCGCTGGGCGGCCGGGCCACCGACGGCGGCGGGCGCATCGTCGGCACCGTGTACTTCGACGCCAACCGCAGCGGCACCCAGGAAGCCAGCGAACAGGGCGTGCCCAACGTCACCGTGTACCTGGACAACCGCTACGCCGTGCGCACCGACAGCCAGGGCCGCTTCGAATTCCCCTTCGTGGCCGGCGGCCCGCGCACGGTGAGCGTGCGCGGCGAGACGCTGCCCCTGCCCTGGAACGTGGTCGACCAGGGCCAGGCCAAGGTGGACGTGCGGCTGCGGGAAAGCGCTTCCGTCAGCATTCCGGTGCAGCGCAGCGAATAAGCGGGGGATATCCCCCTCTTATCTTCGGATTCAAGTTCCCGGAACGGGGGCCGATAGTGGGTCATGACCTCCCACCGAGCCCTCCCCGCCCTGGCCGCCAGTGCCTTGCTGCTGGTCCCTGCGACCAGCATCGGCGAGAGCGTGCTGGTGCGCGAAGGCTCGGCCGGCGCCGCGCTGGACTTCCGCATCATCATCCCGCCCGTCATGCGGGTGCTGGAGAACAGTCACCCCCGCCAGCTCGACACCTCCGCCACCGGCGAAGCCAGCGCCGAGCAGCGCCTGGTGGTGCAATCCAACATGAAGCGCGGCTTCTGCGTCTCCTTGCGCCGCGCCGCGCCCCAACTCGGCACATGGGAGCTGCAGGCCGCCCCACAAAGCGACATGCAGCTCAGCCCGGTGGCCGACGGCTACCGGCTCTGTGGCACCCGCCCGGGCCACTACACCGTGGTGTTGCAGCACCGCTTCGGCACCGGCGAGCGCCGGGTCGACGCCCTTCACTGGCCGGTGCAGACCGACATCTCGGCCATCTGAACCGTTCGTCGTGGCCGCTGGTCCACGAAATCGGGTTTCGGGATGTAAACCCCCGCATCCGCACACCCCTGCCTATTCAACCGGTCAATTGCTGCACTGCGCCATTTTGGTCTGCACTTATGACCGGATCAGGCCGGCTCGTGCGGCTTGATGCCGTTGCGCTGCCACACCCGGCGGATGGTGGTCGCGCTCAGGCCCAGGTGCGCCGCCAGGGTGCGGGTGCTCCACTGCGCCGCCGCCGGTGGCAGCTCGTGCAAGGTCGTGCTCAGGATGTGTGACTCGAGCGCGGTCGCCACGCTCGGTGTGCGCCCGGAGCGCAAGGCGTCCTGCAGCAAGGCCTGAAGGCCGCCTTCTATAAAGCGCCGGCGCCACAGCGCCACCTGCCGCCGATCGAGCTTGACCTCTTCGGCGATGTCCTTGTTCTGCCAGCCTTGCGCGGCCAGCAGGACCACCCTGGCGCGTTGTTGCACACGGGCCTCCACCCGCCTGCCATTGGACAGCGTGCGCAGTTCGCGCTCGGTCTGCGCATCGAGTTCGATTGCTTCAGCCACTCGCATGGTTCACCTCCCTCTCCAATGGAATCGGTCGGGCCTCATAAGTTCCATCATTTATGGCGCACCCCACCGTCGCATCGATGCACGGGAAATCGAAGCAAGGTTCAGTCCTACACAAGCCTCGTGCCTTAACTCATGGCTCGTTACATCTCGCGCTTTTTCGTGGCCTACAAAGAAAAGGCAAGCGCAGGGCGGCAGGCCCGCGCAAGACCAACGAACGCAGGGAGTCTCACGATGTCGTGCTTCAGCCACCTCATGTTTCCGCGCGCCGTGCAAGTGCATGCCATGCACCGCCCTGGTGTCCGCGCCTTGACCCATTACATCGAACGCGGGCGCTGACATGGCCCGCGCGCGCAGCATCCATTCGCTCAAGCGGCCACCACCGCTCGAGAAAGAACAGCCGGGCGTCGAGCTACCGGGTGTCGTCGTCCCGCTCTACAACGAGCACGACCTCGCCCGCCACCTCGCGCCCTGGGCCGACCTCACCCAGCGCCAGCAGAAAGTCAAAGCCTGGCTGGTGCTCACCGACCTGAGCGTGCTCTGGCTCTGTTTTGTCGCCGGGCGTCTGCCGACCTGGCTGCGCGGCGACGTCACGCTCGGCCAGGCCATGAATGTCTGGTGGGCCGCCAACGGCCACCTGCGCCTCATCCTCTTCGCGGGCATCGCGCTGGCCATGATGACGTGGATGTGGACCGTGCAGGGTCACTACAGCGCCCACCGGCGCAAGCCCTGGTGGGACGAGACGCGCCAGCTGATCCAGGTCATCGTGCTCGCGGCGCTGCTCGACGCCATGGTCATCTACCTGGCCAAGTGGCCCCTCTCGCGCCTGTGGACCGGCGCGACCTGGGGCCTGGTGCTCATCTGCCTGCCGCTGGCGCGCCTGGTGGTGCGCACCCACCTGCTGCGCGCCGGTCTGCTGGCCCAGCCCTACGTGCTCATCGGCCACCCCGACGACGTGGAGAAAGCCGCCGCGGCACTGGCCAGCGAACCCTTGCTCGGTTATCAGCCCGTGGCCGTCGTCTGCCCCGAACCCGGCGCCAGGCTGGTCAAGCTCGGCGGCGAACAGGTGGCCGCGCCCACCGCGCTGACCCCGGGCGTGCGCCAGTACCTCGCCCAACCCAGCCCCTACCAGCTGGTGGGCGTGCTCGGCATCCGGGACAACGCCTGGCTGCGCGAACTCGCGCAGGAACTCATGCTCACGCGCGACGACCTGGTCATGGTGCCCGCGCTCGGCGGCCTGCCCATCTACGGCATGGAGGTCTCGCACTTCTTCAGCCACGACGTGCTGCTGCTGCGCGCCCGCAACAACCTCAACCGGCGCGGCCCGCAGGTGCTCAAGCGCGCGCTCGACATCGTCGGCTCCGTCACCCTGCTGGCCCTGCTGGCACCGCTGTTCGCCTGGGTCGCGTGGCGCATCAAACAGGACGACGCCGGCCCGGTGTTCTTCGTGCAGAAGCGCGTCGGCGTGGACGGCCAGCTGTTCGACTTCATCAAGTTCCGCAGCATGGTGATGGACGCCGACGGCGCCCTGGAGCGCTGGAAGACCGAGAACGAAAAACTCTACGTGCAGTACCTGGCCAGCAACTTCAAGCTCGCCAACGATCCCCGCATCACCAAGATCGGCCGCCTCATCCGCCGCACCAGCATCGACGAACTGCCCCAGCTCATCAACGTGCTGCGCGGCGAGATGAGCCTGGTCGGTCCCCGCCCGCTGCTGGCCCGCGAGCTCGATGAATACGGCAAGAGCATCGCCGCCTACGGCAAGGCCCGCCCCGGCATCACCGGCCTCTGGCAGATCAGCGGCCGCAGCACCAGCACGTTCCAGCACCGCATCAACATGGACCTCTGGTACGTGCGCAACTGGTCGCTCTGGTACGACCTCGTGATCATGCTGCGCACCGTGCGCGTGGTCCTCAAGCAAGAAGGAGCCTGCTGATGAACACCCCTGAAACCATCTACGTCGCCGGCCACCGCGGCATGGTCGGCTCGGCCATCGTGCGCCAGCTGCGCGCCGCGGGCCACCCCGACAGCCACATCGTCACGCGCACCCACGCCGAACTCAACCTGACCGACCAGGCCGCGGTGCGCGCCTTCTTCGCGCGCACCCGGCCGCAGCAGGTGTACCTCGCGGCGGCCAAGGTGGGCGGCATCCACGCCAACAGCGTGTTCCCGGCCGACTTCATCTACCAGAACCTGATGATCGCGGCCAACGTGATCGAGGCCGCCTTCTGCAACGGCGTGCGCAAGCTGCTGTTCCTCGGCTCCAGCTGCATCTACCCCAAGCTCGCCGAGCAGCCCATGAGCGAGCAGGCCCTGCTCACCGCACCGCTGGAAGCCACCAACGAGCCCTACGCCGTGGCCAAGATCGCCGGCATCAAGCTCTGCGAAAGCTACAACCGCCAGTTCGGCGCCAGCCACGGCGTGGACTACCGCAGCGTCATGCCCACCAACCTCTACGGCCCGGGCGACAACTACCACCCCGAAAACAGCCACGTCATCCCCGCCTTGATCCGCCGGTTCCACCAGGCGCGTCAGTCGGGGATGCCCAAGGTCGCCATCTGGGGCAGCGGCAAGCCCATGCGCGAGTTCCTGTACGTGGACGACATGGCCACCGCCTGCGTGCACGTGATGAACCTGCCCAAGGCCCGCTACGAACAACACACGCAGCCCATGCTCAGCCACATCAATGTGGGCTCCGGGTCGGACATGACCATCGCCGAGCTCGCCCACCGCGTCGCCCATGTCACCGGCTTCGACGGCGACATCAGCTTCGACGCCACCAAACCCGACGGCACGCCCCGCAAGCTGATGGACAGCAGCCGCCTGCACAGCCTGGGCTGGCAGGCCAAGGTCGATCTCCCCGCCGGGCTGGCCCTGACCTACCAGGACTTCCTGCAACAAGCCGTTCTATGACACCCGACACCATGACCACCAACCCGCCCAAGCCCCAACACACGCCCAAGGTCGCCCTCATCACCGGCGTCACCGGGCAGGACGGCTCCTACCTCGCCGAACTGCTGCTCGACAAGGGCTACATCGTGCACGGCATCAAGCGCCGCAGCAGCCAGTTCAACACCCAGCGCGTGGACCACATCTACCAGGACCCGCACATCGACAACGCGCGCTTTCACCTGCACTACGGTGACCTCAGCGACACCAGCAACCTGATCCGCATCGTGCAGGAAACCCAGCCCGACGAGATCTACAACCTCGGCGCGCAAAGCCACGTGGCGGTGAGCTTCGAGAGCCCGGAATACACCGCCGACGTGGATGGCCTGGGCACGCTGCGCCTGCTCGAAGCCATCCGCATCCTCGGGCTGCAGAAGAAGACCCGCTTCTACCAGGCCAGCACCTCCGAGCTGTACGGCCTGGTGCAGGAAATCCCGCAGAAGGAAAGCACGCCCTTCTACCCGCGCAGCCCCTACGCCGTGGCCAAGCTCTACGCGTACTGGATCGTGGTGAACTACCGCGAGGCCTACGGCATGTACGCCTGCAACGGCATCCTGTTCAACCACGAATCCCCGCGCCGTGGCGAGACCTTCGTCACCCGCAAGATCACGCGCGGCCTGGCCAACATCGCCCAGGGTCTGGAAGCCTGCCTCTACATGGGCAACCTGGATTCGCTGCGCGACTGGGGCCACGCCAAGGACTACGTGCGCATGCAATGGATGATGCTGCAGCAGCCGCAGGCCGAGGACTTCGTCATCGCCACCGGCGTGCAGTACAGCGTGCGCCAGTTCATCGAGATGGCCGCGAAGGAACTGGGCGTCACGCTGCGCTTCGAAGGCGACGGCGTGAACGAACAGGCCATCGTGCAGGCCGTCGAAGGCGACAAGGCCCCGGCGCTGAAGCCGGGCCAGGTGATCGTGAAAGTGGACCCGCGCTACTTCCGCCCCACCGAAGTGGAAACCCTGCTGGGCGACCCCACCAAGGCCAAGAACACCCTGGGCTGGGTGCCCCACATCGCGCTGCAGGAAATGGTGACCGAGATGGTGGTCGCCGACCTCGCCGACGCGCAGCGCCACGCCCTGCTCAAGCACCACGGTTACGCCATTGCGGTGTCCAGCGAACACTGAACACCGCCCCGCCGCCATGTCCGTCCCACACCCCCTGCCCACACCGACCCTCGGTCTCTCGTCGATTGCCCGGCGCATCGCCTCGGGCGCGGGCGCGTACGGCTATGCGCAGGCGGTCAGCATCGGCACCCAGCTGGTGGCGCTGCCGCTGTTCCTGCACTACTGGGACATGGCCACCTACGGCACCTGGCTGGCCCTGACCGCGCTGCCGTTCTACCTCTCGCTGGCCGATGCCGGCATCTCCACGGCGTCGAGCAACCAGATGATCGGCCTCATCGCACAGGGCCAGAAGGCACGCGCGGCCGACGTGTTCCAGAGCGCGGTCGCCTTCCTGTCCTCGGCCTCGCTGCTGGTGCTGCTCACCGTCGGCGCCGTGCTGTGGCTGCTGCCGGCTGGCCTGCTGCAGATCCCGCACTGGAAGGCGGTGCTCATGCTGCTGTCCTTCAGCGTGGTGCTCGGCCTGTTCTGCAGCCTGGCCGAGGTGGTCTACAAGGCCACCGGCGGCTACGCCGCAGGCACCTACCTGGTCACCACCGGCCGCCTGGTCGAGTGGGCCGGCGGCCTGGCCGGCCTGGTGCTCACGCAGACCTTCATCGGGGTCGCCGCCTCGGCGCTGGCGGCCCGGCTGGGCTACACGGTGTGGAGCATCTGGCTGAGCCAGCGTCGCACCGACTTCCTGCGCTGGGGCGTGCGGCGCGCCAGCCGGGCCGACATCCGGCAGGCCGCGGCGCCCGGCCTGCTGTTCCTCTCGCTTTCGCTGACCAACGCGCTGAGCCTGCAAGGCTTCACCCTGCTGGTGGCGGCCACCCTGGGCCCCGCGGCCACCGCCGTGTTCAACACCTACCGCACCATCGCCCGCATCGTGGTGCAGGTCACCAACGCGCTGAGCAACCCGCTCTGGCCCGAACTCACCGCCCTGCGCGGCCAGCAGGACGACGGCGCCTTCTGGAAGCTCTACCGCCGCGCCAACCGGCTGGGCCTGCTCATCGCCGCGGCCGGCGCGCTGCTGGTGTACGCCGCCGCGCCCACGCTGCTGGAGGTCTGGACCCACGGCCACATCCCCTTCACCGCCACCAGCATGGCGCTGTTCCTGCTCTACGCCGGCGTGTGCTCGGCCACCCAGGTCCCGCGCGTCGTGCTCATGTCCATCAACCGCCACGGCGGCCTGGCCTGGCAGAGCGTGGCCGCCGCCGTGGTCTCGCTCGGCGTGGCCTGGCTGGTCTGGGGCCGCACCGGCATGGCCGGCGTGGTCGCCGCCATGTTGCTGGGCGAGGCCCTGGTGTGGTTCACCGCCACGCGCGCCGTGCGCCGCCTGCGCACCCCGAAGGTCGCCGCATGATCATCGACCTGAACCACCGCCCGCCGCCGGACACCGCGCACGACGTCGTCATCGTCGGCGGCGGCACCGTGGCCCTGCTGCTGGCCGTGCTGCTGGAGCGCCAGGGCCAGCGCGTGGTGGTGCTAGAGAGCGGCGGCGGCAGTTTCGAGACGCCGGCCCAGGCCCTCAACGACGCCACCGTCGTCGGCCGCGCCCACAACGGCATCGCCATGGCGCGCGGGCGCGCCCTGGGCGGCACCTCCAACCTCTGGGGCGGCCAGCTCACCGGCTTCGTGCCCGCCGACTTCGAGGCCCGCGAAGGCGTGTCCGACGCGCCCTGGCCCATCGGCTACGAAGAGCTGCTGCCCTGGTACGAAGCGGTGGCCAAGGAGCTGCGCCTGGCCGATGCGCTCGACGAAGACACGCCCCAGGCGCACAAGCTCTTCGGTGGCGGCTACCCCGACATCCCCGGCTTCACGCTGTTCCTCACGCGCTGGCTCAAGGAGCCCGCCATGGCGCGCTACTTCCGCGAGCGCCTGCAGAACGCGCCGAACCTCACCGTGCTGCTGCACGCCCACGCCACCGGCCTGGACCTCTCGCCCGACGGCGAGCGCGTCAGCACGGTGCGCGTGGCGCGGCCCGACGGCAGCCTCACCGCCATCGCCGGCCAGCGCGTCGTGCTGGCCAACGGCACGATCGAGATCGCCCGCCTGCTGCTGGCCTGCGCGGCCGAGCAGCCCCAGGCCCCCTGGATCGGCAACCCCTGGGTCGGCGCGGGCTTCCAGGACCACCTCGAGATGCGCGGCGGTCGCGTGCACCTGCTGGACAAGCCGCGCTTCCTGCGCACCTTCCAGAACATCGTGCTGGGCGGCCACAAGTACCAGCCCAAGCTGCGGCTGGCCACCGGCGCGGCCGGCATGGGCGCCGACCCGGCGCTGCAGGTCACCGGCTACTTCGCCTTCGAGTCCAGCATCGCCGAACACCTGCAGCACCTCAAGGTCATGGCCCGCTCGCTGATGCGCGGTGCCCTGCCGCGCCAGGGCCTGGGCGAGCTGCTGGGCCACCTGCGCGGCATGGGCAGTGCCTGGCTGCCGATGATCGTGCAGTACCTGCGGCACCACCGCATCCACAACCCGGCCGACCGCGGCGTCTGGCTCGTCATGCACGCCGAGCAGCTGCCGCGCCACGACAGCCGCATCACCCTCGACCCGCAGCGCAAGGACCGCTTCGGCATGCCGCTGGCCGCGCTGGACTGGCGCATCGGCGGCCAGCCCGAGCTGCGCGCCATGGCCGCCTTCATGCGCCGCATCGGCGACAGCCTGCAGGCGGCGGGCCTGGCCCGCGTGGAGATCGACGCGCTGCTCGCCGACGAAGACACGCGCGCGCTCGACCGCGCCACCGACACCTACCACCAGTGCGGCGGTGCCCGCATGGGCCACCACCCGCGCGACGGCGTGGTCGACCGCGACCTGCGCGTGTTCGGCACGGACAACCTCTACGTGGCCGGCGCCGCGGTGTTCCGCACCTCCAGCTACGCCAACCCCACCTTCACCGCCATGGCGCTCACGGCCCGGCTGGCCGAGCAGTTGCGCCCGGAGGTCTCGACATGAACACCGCCACCTTCGACAGGCCCATCCCCGATCTGCTCACGGACCGGCTCGGCTTCGGTTGCGGCCGCCTCAAGGGCGGTGGCGACAAGGCCACCTCGCTGCGCCTGATCCACGCCGCCCTGGACCTGGGCATCCGCTACTTCGACACCGCGCCACCGTACGGGCTGGGTTCGTCCGAGTCCGTGCTGGGCGATGCGCTCAAGGGTCGGCAGGAAAACGTGCTGGTCGCCACCAAGGTCGGCCTGGCACGCCCCGCATCCCCGGGGCTGATGCAGAAGGCCCGCGCGGTGGTCAAGCCGCTGGCGAGCTGGGTGCCGGGTGTGCGCCAGGCCGTGCTCAAGGGCATGGCGCGGCGCGCCGCGCCGAGCAACCTCGATGCCGGGTTCGTCGCCCAGTCGTTCGAGGCCAGCCTGCAGCAGCTGCAGCGCGGTCGCGTGGACTTCCTGCTGCTGCACGAAGCCCGCAGCCACCACGAACTCGCGCCCCTGCAAGCGCTGTTCGAGCGCTACGTCGACAAGGGGCGCCTGGGGGCCTACGGCAGCTCCACCGGCGACCCGCTGTACCAGCTGGTGCGCTTCGGTTCGGTCCTGCAGTACCGCTGCCCGCCACCCGACGCCACCTGGACCACGGTCGCCCCCTCCGATGTGCTGCACGGGGCCCTGCGCTTCACCGCGCCCGCCGTGCAGCAGGCGATGGCGCTCGACCGCGGCCTCACCGACCAGCTGGCTGGCCTGCTGCCGCGCGGCACGGCACCGGCCAGCGCGAGCGGCTCGCTGGCACTGGCCTATGCGCTGGCCCGCTTCGACAGCCGCCTGCTCCTGTCGACCAACGACCCGCGCCGCCTGGTCACCACGGTCGAGCAGCTGCAGCACATCACGGCCTCGCCCGACTGGCGGCCCGCGATGCAGAACCTCCACGCGGCCTTCGCCCCGGCGGGTGTCCCATGCGCGCGCTGACCACCCAGCTCTCGCGGTGGCTCCTGGGCGCGGCGATCTACTTCACGGGCTGGTACTACGAAGGCCCGGCGCTGCAGGCCGCGCAGATGGGCGCCATCAGCCTGCTGCTGGCGGCCGCCTTCTTCTCCGTGCTCTCGGGCGACACCCAGCGCGTTCGCATCAGCCTGGTGGAATGGGTCTTCGGCACCGCCTTCCTGTTCGCCATGCTGGTGGCCTGGTTCACCGGCAACGTGCTCTCCACCCTGTACGGCGCCATGCTGCTGCTGGTGCTGGTGGGCATGTCGATGCTGGTGCGGCACCGCACGGCGAGGGAGCTCATCGTCGTGTTCCGCTGGGCCTATGTGGCGCTGGTGGCCTCGGTGGTGCTGCTCGAACACCAGGATCTCCTGGCGTCGCTCACGGGCAATGTGGAATACGGCCTCGGGCTGGTCCGCTACCAGCCCCTGGGCATGCACCCCAACCTGAGCGGCCTGGTGTACGGCGGGGGCGCGCTGCTGTTCTTCCAGCGCTTCCTGGCCGCGCCGCGCCAGCTGCAGAAAGCCTTCGCGCTGGCCATGGTGGGCCTGTGCCTGTGCGTGCTGCTGGCCGCTTCGGCGCGCGCGGGCATGCTGGCCCTGGCCGTCGCCGGCGCCACCGGCTTCGTCCTGATCGCCTTGCGCGGCTCGGCCCGCTCGCGCCTGAGCCTGCTGCTGGCGGTGATCGCCGCGCTGGCGTTCGTGGTCTTCAAGTGGACCGACATCCAGGCCTACCTCACCCTCATCCTCGACCTGGAGTCGCCCACGCGGGGCGTGGAATCCGGCGCGACCGGGCGCACCGACATCTGGCGCGCGGGCATCGAACTCATCTTCAGCGACGGCGTGCGCATGCTCACCGGCACCGGCATCCGCTCGGCGCTGCCCGAACTCATCGGCTTCCCGGTGGAGAGCTCCTACATCAACCTGGCGCTGGAACACGGCCTGGTGTTCGGCTCGCTCATCCTGCTCACCTTCGTGGCCACGGCCTGCCGCGCGCTGACCCACGGCCTGCGCCCGGGCCATGCCCGCTACCAGCTGTTCCTGGCCGGGCTGATGGTGGTCTTCATCCTCGCCCAGTCCATCTTCAACCGCTACCTGATCGGCGTGGGCAACCCGTTCTCGCTCTGGATCTTCGTGCTGGTGCTGCAACTCAACCTGCACCCCATCGCCATCGCCCGCCCGGCCACGCGGACCCCGCGACCCGCCGGGTTCCGCCCCCGGCCGCCCGGTCGCGAGACCTTCTCTCACCTGACCGCGCGTCAGGAACCCACGATGGGAGCTTGAAATGACCCGCAGATCCACCGACACCACGCTGATGCTGTTCATGGCCACGTGCCTGATCACCCTGTCGCACCTGGACGCCTTTGTCCCGGACCCGCGCATCGCCACGGGCGGTGCCATCGGCAACTCGCTGTTCTTCTTCCTCTCCGGCTTCGGGCTGACCATGAGCCTGAATGCCGGCGAGCCGGGCGGCGCCGAGCCGTCGCTGCTGGCCTACCTGCGCAAGCGCGTGCTGCGCCTGTATCCGGCGGCCATCCTGGTGGCCTGCGTGATGCTCGCGGTCGGCATGATCGGCATCACCAGCCCGGCCGACCTGGTGAAGACCTTCGTCTGGCCCACGCCGTTCTGGTTCATCTCGGCGGTGATGGCGTTCTACGTGCCCATCTTCTACCTGGCCCGCCTGCAGCCGCGCGGCATCGCCATCGCCATGGGCCTGCTGCTGATCCCCTACGCCGTCTTCTACAGCCAGCTCGATCTGAGCCGCTTCGTCGTCGAAGGCGACGACTACTTCAAGTGGATCAACTACTTCGGCATCACCCTCATGGGCTGCCTGATCGCGCGCCTGCGGCTCACGCCCGAGGTGGGCCTGGCCGCCATCGCCGGCCTGGTGCTGTCGCTGCTGGCGTTCCTGGTCGCCAAGCTCACCGTGTTCCGCTTCGACCTGGGCGAGCTGCAGTTCGTCTTCCACCTCCTGCTCTATCCCATCATCTTCTTCAGCTACCAGGTGCTGGCGGCCGAGACGGTGGTGCGGCCGCTGCGCGCCACGCCTTTCTTCCCGGCCATCGCGCTGCTGGCCGGCCTGACGCTGGAGATCTATCTCACGCAGACCGCGTGGATTCACTGGCTCGAAGCGCAGAACTACCCCTACAGCTACGCGGTGCTGCTGCCGCTGGCCCTGGTGCCGCTGGTGGTGTTCTCCGTCCTCACGCAATGGCTCTCCCACCGCATGGTCAACGGCGTCTCGCGCCTGCTGCCCCCGGTGCCCGTCTGACCACCTGGAACACCGACATGACCTACGTCTTCTGGCACTCCTACCTGATGTTTCACCAAGCCGCGTACATCCGCGCCCTGGCCGAGCAGCCTGGCAACACCGTGCACTGGTGCGTGACGCAGGACCTGCCGGCCTATTACCGCGAACGCGGCTACCCGGTGCCCGACACCGGTCAGGTGCAGGTGCACGTGGCACCCACGCCGGCACAGATCGCCGAGCTGTCCGCGCTGCCCGGGTCGGTGCAGGTGTTTTTCGGCCTGCGCGGTTTCGCGCTGCCGCTGGCCGCCTTCCAGGCCAGCCTGGGCGCGCCGGTGCACCGCTTCCTGATGACGGAGAACCGCTACGAACCGGGCGCGCGCCTGCTGCCGCGCTGGCTGGCCTACACCTGGGACGCGCTGCGCTACCGCCGGCACCTGCGCGGGGTGTTCTGCATCGGCCATTCGGGCCGCTACGGCGGTGCGCGCTTCTTCTCGGCCTGCGGCTACCCCCGGGAGCGCATCGTGCCCTTCGTGCACGTGGTGGACCACACGCCGGTGCAACCCGCCCCTGTGCCGCGCAACCACCCGGAGATCCTGTACGTGGGCCAGCTGATTCCGCGCAAGCGGGTCGATCTGCTGCTGCAGGCCTTCAGCCGGCTCGCCGCGCCCTCGGCCCGCCTGCGCCTCATCGGCCAGGGCCCGGAGGAACAGCCGCTCCAGCAACTCGCGCAGCAACTCGGCATCGCCGAGCGGGTGCGCTTCTCGCCCGGCATGCCCAATGCCGAAACCGTCGCGGCCATGGCCGAGGCCGACGTGCTGGTGCTGCCCAGCCGCTTCGACGGCTGGGGCGCGGTGGTCAACGAGGCCTTGATGGTGGGCACCCCGGTGATCTGCAGCAACCGCTGCGGCGCCAGCGACCTGATCGAGGACGGGCGCAACGGCTACGTGGTCGAGGGTGGCAGCGCGCCCGCGCTGCGCGAGACCCTGCAGCGCTTCTGCGAAGCGTTCCAGTGGAACCGCGCAGCCCTGGCGGTCACCGAATCGCACCGCCTGGGCGGTCCTGCGGTGGCGGCCCGCTTCCAGCAGAACGTCTTGCGCCTGCTGGCCCCCGGGCCGGCCACCCTGCCCTGGCAACCGGAGGTGTCCCAATGAACATCGGCATTCTCACCTTCCATTTCAGCGACAACTACGGTGCCGCGCTGCAGGCCTATGCCTTGCGCCGCTGGCTCACGGAGCACGGCCACCGCGCCAGCTTCATCGACTACCGGCCCGCCCACATCGAACATGGCGGCCGGCTGTGCCTGCCCACCTCGCCCGCCAAGCTCAAGGCCGATCTCAAGGTCGTCTACCTGGCGGTGTCCTCGTTCCTCCACCAGCACTTCGGCCACCGCGGCCAGCGGGAGAAGTTCGTCCGCTTCCGGGCGCACTTCCTGGGCATCCCGACCGATGCCGCGCCGACCGACAACGGCGCCTCGCTCGCGGCCGCGCAGGCCTACGACCTGATCGTGGCGGGCAGCGACCAGATCTGGAGCCCGTCCCAGCATTTCGGCTTCGACCCGAACTACTTCCTGGCCTTCGCGCAGTCGTTCCGGGCCCGCAAGATCTCGTACGCCGCCAGCTTCGGCCGCGACCGCGTGTCCTCCGACGAGGCCGCGCAGCTGCCCGAGCTGCTGCACAACTTCGACGCCATTTCGGTGCGCGAAGCCTCCGGTGCCACGCTGGTCGAGCGCACCACCGGGCAGCGGCCCGCCAACGTGCCCGACCCGACCCTGCTGCTCAACAACTACGCGGAACTGACCGACCCCGCGCCCGCCGACCCCGACGCCGACCCCTACCTCTTCTGCTACGGGCTGCGCTCGCCCGACAACATCCGCCAGACGGCCGAACTCGTGGCCAGCCAGCTGGGCTGCCCCATCCTCTCGCCGCACAACCCGCACCGGCGCTGGGTCGAGATCGGCCAGACGGTCTACCCCGATCCGGCCGAGTGGGTGGCGCTGGTCAAGAACGCGCGCTTCGTGGTGACCAACTCGTTCCACGGCACCGTGTTCTCGCTGTTGTTCAAGAAGCCCTTCATCGTCGCCGGGCTGACCGGCGACAAGGCGACGGCCAATGCCCGCGCCATCCACCTGCTGCGGGCCGTCGGTCTGGAGAACCGTTTTGCGCCCTCGTTTTCTGCAGAGCACACCGAGGCCCTGATGGCCCAGGAGATCGACTGGGCCGCCGTGGACCAGCGGCTGGCGGACCTGCGGCAGGCCGGCAACGAGTTCCTGAACGGGCAGCTGAAGGCGGTGAGCCCATGAACCCGATGAGCGATTTCGGCGCCCTGCGGTACCGCAACGGCTTCAGCGGCACGGCCAAGCTGCGGCGCTGGGTCTGGGAGGTGGTGTGGCTGCTGGCCTTCCGGCCGACGCCGCGCTGGGCCTTGCACGGCTGGCGGCGTTTCCTGTTGCGCGCGTTCGGCGCCCGGATCGGCACCGGTTGCCGCATCGCGCCCTCATGCCGCGTGTGGGCGCCGTGGAACCTCACCATGGGCGAGTTCTCCGCGCTGGGCGACGGCGTGGACTGCTACAGCATGGACCGCATCACCATCGGCTCCAAGGTCGCGGTCAGCCAGCGCAGCTTCCTGTGCGCCGGCTCGCACGACATCCACTCCCTGTCCCGCCCGCTGACCACCGGCCCCATCGCGATCGAGGACCACGTGTGGATCGCGGCCGAGAGCTTCGTGCACCCCCACGTGGTGATCCGCGAAGGCGCCGTCATCGGCGCGCGATCGGTGGTGCTCAAGGAGATGCCGGCCTGGTCCGTCTGCGCCGGCCACCCTTGCCGAAAGATCAAGGACCGCATCGTGAGGGAGCGCCGCCATGTTTAGCAAGCTCGCCAAGGTGGTCGGCATCTTCAGCGAGGCGCTGCGCGACGCCGTGCTGTTCCTGCGCTTCAACTCGTACTCGCCGCTCGTGGACAAGTCCAAGCGCGCGTTCTACAAAATCATCATCGAGGCCCACACCATCGAGAAGGGTCTGTCGCTGCCGCAGACCAAGCCGCTGTTCGGCAAGGACAAGATCCGCTTCGTCATGAACGCGCTGTCGCACTACGACATCGGCTACTCGACGGTGCCGGCCCACATGTCGCTGGGGGCCCTGGAGGCCTACGCCGACTTCCACGCGAAGGCCGGCCTGACCGACCCCTTGCTCGACGAGATCGCGGCCTTCCTGAAGGCCTGGGAGACCAAGGTCCCGCGGCCGTGGAAGGGCGGCACGCGCGAAGTCTCGTTCCTGGGGCAGATGCCCGAAGACCTGGCGCACCTGCTGGCCAGCCGTTCGAGCATCCGCGCGATGCGGCCCACGGCGCTGTCCAGCGAGCGCATCGTCGAGGTCATCGCGCAGGCCCAGCAGGCGCCCTCGCAGTGCAACCGCCAGGCCTCGCGCGTGCACGTGTACCAGGACCACGCGCGCATTCAGGACCTGCTGGCCCTGCAAGGCGGTTCGCGCGGCTTTGCGCCCACCGTGGGCAACCTGTTCGTGGTGAGTTCCGAGATCTGCGCCTGGGGCGGCCCCGGCCAGCGCAACCAGGCCTACGTCGACGGGGCGCTGTTCGCGATGTGCCTGATGTTCGCCTGCCGCTCCATGGGCTGGGGCGCCTGCCCGCTCAACCTCGCCATCGACCACAAGACCGAGTCCGCGATCCGCCGCGTGGGGGGCATCCCCGCGGGCGAGCGGCTGATCATGATGATCGCCTTCGGCGAACCCATCGCACCCCAGACCCGCGTGGCTTTCTCGCCGAGAAGACCAGCGGCCGAAATCGCCACGCTGCACGCGTGAGGAGAGTGCCATGCGCATCACCGCCATCATCCTGACCTACAACGAAGCGATCCACATCGAGCGCGCGATCCGCTCCATCCGGCCGTTCGCCGATCAGATCTGCGTGGTCGACTCCGGCTCCACCGACGACACGCGCGACATCGCCCGCGAACTCGGCGCCGAGGTCCACACCCACGCCTTCATCAACCAGGCCAAACAGTTCCAGTGGGCGCTCGACACGCTCGACATCCGCGGCCAATGGGTGCTTCGCCTGGACGCCGACGAGATCATCGAGCCCGACCTGGCCAAGCGCATCACCACCGAGCTGCCCGGGCTGCCGGCCGATGTGGTGGGCATCAACTTCAAGCGCAAGCACATCTTCATGGACCGCTGGGTGCGCCACGGCGGGCGCTACCCGCTCGTGATGCTGCGCCTGTGGCGCCATGGGCACGGTCGCATCGAAGACCGCTGGATGGACGAGCACATGGTGGTCTGGGGTGGGCGCACCGTCACCTTCGAGGGCGGTTTCGCCGACCACAACCTGCACGACCTGGGCTACTTCACCGACAAGCACAACAAGTACGCCACGCGCGAAGCCATCGAGGTGCTGAACCAGCGCCTGCACCTGTTCGCGCGCGACGAGGCGCTCAACGCGCACAGCGCCTCGGCCCAGGCCGCGCTCAAACGCTGGGTGAAGGAACGCGTCTACAACCGCATTCCCTTCACCGTCAGCGCCACGCTGTACTTCCTGTGGCGCTACATCGTCCAGCTCGGTTTCCTCGACGGCCGCAGCGGCCTGGTCTACCACTTCCTCCAGGGCTACTGGTACCGCTTCCTGGTCGGCGCGAAGGTGATGGAGCTGGAGCGCGGCGTGGCCCACCTGCAGGACAAGACCCTCATCTGCGCGGAGCTGAGCCGGCTCACCGGCCACCGCCTGGTGGCGCAGGCAAGCGCCCCCCCGCCCCAGGCAGCGATGCCGGATGTCCCGCCAGGCCCCCTGGCCACCCGGCCCTGAAGAACGAAAGGATCCCCTTGCACACCACCTCCTTCACCCCGTCGCGCGCCTGGCTGCTGGCCAGCCTGTTCGCGTCGGCACCGGCATGGGCACAGAGTGAAGACGCGCTGATCTGCCAGGACGCGTCGGTGCCGCCCGGCGCCCAGCAGGTGGGTGCGACGCAGCCGCTCTTTCGCGATTGCCCGCGCGTCGAGGACGTCGACTTCACCGGCCGCGCCGAGGGCAAGAAGTACTACGCCGGCTTCTACGCCATCGGCGTGAAGAACCCCAGCATGTACGACACATCGAAGGACGGCGTGGTGATCAAGCGCGGCGCCTTGCTCACCACCGTGAAGACCGACGCGACCCCGGGCGGCTTCCCGCTGCTCGCCGGCAACCGGCCGTTCTACATCGAAGCGCAGACCATGCTCTCGAACAGCCACCCGGACAACTTCCCCGCCATCTGGCTGATGCCGATCGAGCACAACCTGCGCATGGAAGACGTGTACGAGGGCGACCCCAAGAGCTTCGAGCGCTGGTTCGAGCTCGACATCGACGAAGGCGGCTTCGGCCCGGGCGGCCACCACACCGCCATCTCGTGGACCGGCATCTGGCCCAACTACAAGAAGATCCAGAACCCCAACCCGACTTCGAAAACGCCGCTGGACCGCACGCGCCCCAACGTGTTCGGCGTGTCGTACGACCCCACCACGCTCACCGTGCGCTGGTGGGTCAACGGCCAGCAGGTGCTCGAGGCCACGGCGCCCTATGTGCCCGAGATCGCTCGCCGGCAGAACTTCTACCTGATCGTGTCGTCGCAGAGCCGCAAGAACGTCAACGACTACCAGACGACCTTCATGGGCGTGCGCGCGTTCTCGAGCGAGCCCGCGCCGAGCGCCAAGGCCCGTGCCAGGGGGAAGCCATGAAGATCCTGGTCTACGGCATCAACTTCGCGCCCGAGCTGACCGGCATCGGCAAGTACACCGGCGAGATGGCGCGCTGGCTGGCCGAGGCCGGGCACGAGGTGCGCGCCATCACCGCGCCGCCCTACTACCCCGCCTGGCAGGTGGGCGAGGGCCACAGCGCCGGCAGCTACCGCCGCGAAACCTGGCACGGCGTGCGCGTGTTCCGCGCGCCGCTGTGGGTGCCGCAGCAGCCGGGCGGTCTCAAGCGCCTGCTGCACCTGGGCAGCTTCGCGCTCAGCAGCCTGCCGGTGCTGATCGCGCAATGGCGCTGGAAGCCCGATCTGGTGTGGGTGGTGGAGCCGCCGCTGATGTGCGCGCCGGCCGCCGTGGCCTTCGCCTCGCTGCGCGGCGCCAGGAGCTGGCTTCACATCCAGGACTACGAGGTCGACGCCGCGTTCGACCTCGGCCTCATCCGGGGTGCCCTGCTGCGCCGCTGGGTGGAGCGCGCCGAGCGCTGGCTGATGCGCCGCTTCGACCGCGTCTCCACCATCTCGGGCCGCATGGTCGAGCGCGCGCGCGGCAAGGGCGTGGAGGCCCAGCGCGTGGTGCACTTCCCCAACTGGGTCGACATCGGCGGCATCGCGCCGCTGGCCGCGCCCAGCCCCTACCGCGCCGAGCTCGGGCTCGCGCCCGATGCCGTGGTGGCGCTGTACGCCGGCAACATGGGCAACAAGCAGGGCCTGGAGATCCTCGCCGACGTGGCCCGCCTGGTGCAGGACGACCCGCGCATCCAGCTCGTGATCGGCGGCGACGGCTCCGGCAAGGCCGATCTGCAGGCGCGCTGCGCGGGCCTGCCCAACGTGCGCTTCCTGGACCTGCAACCGCTGGAGCGGCTGAGCGACTGGCTCGGCCTGGCCGACGTGCACCTGCTGCCGCAGCGCGCCGACGCGGCCGACCTGGTGATGCCCTCCAAGCTCACCGGCATGCTGGCCAGCGGGCGCGCCGTGCTCGCCACCGCGCGGGCCGACACCGAACTGTGCCGCGTGGTCGCGCACGACGCGGCCTGCGGCGTGGTCGTGCCGCCCGAGAACCCCACCGCCCTGGCCGAGGCCTTGCGCGCGCTGGCCGCCGACCCGGCGCGCCGCGCCGCGCTGGGCGCCCACGGCCGCCGTTACGCCGAAGCCGAACTGAGCCGGGACGCGATCCTGCGCCGCTTCGACATGCAGCTGCAAGCCCTGGTGCCGGGCGAGCGCGCGCCACACGATTCACCGGCGCCACAACAGCAAGGAGTGACACGATGAAAACCACCCTCACCCAGTGCATGGGCCTGCTGGCCCTCGCCATCGCCCTGCCGCTGCACGCGCAGACCCCCGAAGCGCCGGCCGGCGCCGTGGCCCAGCCCGTGGTGGCGCGCGGCGCGTCCAGCGCCGAGGCCATGGGCGCGCCCCTGGCCGCGCCGGCCACCGCGGGCGCCGATTACCAGATCACCGCCAACGACCTGATGGAGTTCGACGTGTTCGGCGTGCCCGACATGAAGCGCGACGTGCGCGTGAACGCCTCGGGCGAGATCTCGCTGCCGCTGATCGGCCAGGTGCCGGTGGCGGGCCTCACCGCGAAAGCGGCGGCAGACCGCATCGCCACCACGTACAAGGAGAAGTACCTGCAGGACCCGCAGGTCTCGCTCTTCATCAAGGAGTTCACCACGCAGCGCGTGGCCATCGAGGGCGCGGTGATCCGACCGGGCATCTACCCGGTGACCGGCCAGCTCACGCTGCTGCGCGCCCTGGCCCTGTCCGGCGGCTTCGCCCCCTATGCCGACATCAACCAGATCGTCGTCTACCGCCAGGGGCAAGCCGGCGCGCGCGAGCAGTTCACCTACGACCTCGACAAGGTGCGCGCCGGCCAGGAGAAAGACCCGAACATCCGCTCGGACGACGTGATCGTGGTCCAGCGCAACGCCCGGCGCACCGCGCTGAGGGACTCGCTCTTCAGCGACATCCTGAGCACGCTCAACCCATTCAAGTGACGGGAGTTCCGCCATGACCACCGACCAGCACCACCTGCCCTACGTCCCGGACCCGAGGGACGCGCCCAGCCTGTACCGCGAGGCCGGCCCCTCCGAGCGGGGGCGTTCGCGCGGCGAAACCATCGCGGTGACCGAGGACCGCCTCGACCTGCGCACCATCTACCGCGCGATGATGCGGCGCAAGGGGACCATCCTCGGCATCGCCGCCCTGTGCTCGCTGGCGGCCGCTGTGTACACGCTGAGCCTCACGCCGGAGTACCAGAGTTCGGCCATGCTGCAGATCGACCGCGCGGCGCAGAAGGTGGTGGGCTTCAACACCGAGGTCGAGGTGGAAGAGGGCCCGCTGTCCGATCAGCTGCAGCTGCGCACCCAGGTCGAGCTGCTCAAGAGCCGCAGCCTGGCCGAGCGCGTGATCGATGAAATGGGCCTGCACAAGCCCGGTGGCATGAGCACCGCGCCCGAGACCGCCCCCGAGGTCGCCCCGGCGGCGAGCAGCGGGCTGATGGACCAGGCCGCGGCCGTGGGCCGCCAGGCGTGGAGCCAGTTGCACGCCTTGATCGCCCCGACACCGGCCGCCCCCGATTCGCTCAGCCGGGCGGCCACGGTGGCGCAGTTCCAGCAGGCGGTCACCGTGGAGCCGGTGCGCAACTCGCGCCTGGTGCAGATCACGGTGCGCAACGCCGACCCGGCGCTGGCCGCCGCCATCGCCAACACCATGGCCAAGAACTTCATCGCCATGCACATCGAGCGCCGGCTGGAATCGTCGGTCTATGCGCGCCAGTTCCTGGAGGAACAGATCCGCCAGAGCAAAGACAAGCTGGAAGCGAGCGAGCGCGTCATCAACGAGTACGCCAAGAAGAACCAGATCCTGAACCTGGGCGACAAGGGCAGCGCCACCACCCAGACCTTCGTGGACTTCTCGACCGCGCTGACCCATGCGCAGCAGGAGCGCATCAAGGCCGAGACCCTGTACAACCAGGTCCGGCTCAACCCGGAAAGCGCGCCGCAGGCGGTGGTCAACGAGGCGATCCGCGCCTACAAGGAGCAGCGCGCCCGGCTGGAGGCCGACTACGCCAAGAACCGCAGCGTGTTCAAGCCGGACTACCCGGCCATGGTGCAGGCGCGGGCCCAGATCGCCGAGCTGGATGGCCGCATCAAGACCGAGGTGAACAACATCCTCTCCAGCATTCAGGGCCAGTACATGGCCGCCGTGAAGGCCGAAGAACAGCTCAAGAACAAGGTCGCCGCCAGCCGCAGCGAGGTGCTCACCGTGCAGGACCGCAGCGTGGACATGAACCTGCTCAGCCGCGAGCTGGACACCAACCGTCAGGTGTACGACAGCCTGCTGCAGCGCCTGCGCGAAGTGAGCGTGACCGCCGGCATCACCACCAACAACATCAGCATCGTCGACCAGGCCTCGGCACCGCGCTTCCCGGCCGCGCCCAACCTCAAGGTCAACATCGGCCTGGGCGTGTTGCTCGGCCTGTTCCTGGGCATGCTGGCCGCGCTGCTGCGCGAGCAGATGGACGATTCGGTCAAGAGCGTCAACGACATCGAGGGCCAGTACCGCCTGCCCCTGCTCGGCCTGATCCCGTACACCCGCAGCGCCGGGGTCCGCCGCGAACCGGTGGCCCTGCTGGCCCACCGGGAACCGCGCAGCACCTTCGCCGAGTCCTACCGCTCGGTGCGCACCGTGCTGCAGTTCGGCTCGGCCGAGGGCCCGCCCCAGCGCTTCATGGTGACGAGCTGTGGCACCGGCGAAGGCAAGAGCACCACCGCGCTCGCGCTGGCCATCAACTTCGCCCAGCTGGGCCAGCGGGTGTTGCTCATCGACGCCGACATGCGCAAGGGCGGCCTGCACAAGATGCTCAAGCTGTCCAACGAGCGCGGCCTGTCCACCCTGCTGGAGTCCGACCGCGCGATCGAGGGATCGATCCGGGACACCACGGTGGCGAACCTGGGCGTGATCACCGCCGGCCCCACGCCACCCGACCCGGTGGAGCTGCTGATGGGCCCGAGGCTGGGCACCCTGCTGGAGCAGGCGCAAGCCCTGGGCTACACGCAGATCGTGATCGACGGGCCGCCGCTGCTGGGCCTGGCCGACGCGATCGTGCTGGGCAACCAGATCCCGAACATCGTGCTGGCGGTGAAGGCCGGCAGCACGCGCAAGGACAGCATGAAGGACGGGCTGCGCCGCCTGCGCACGGCGGGTCTGTCGCCCATGGGCGTGGTCCTCACGCACGCGCGCAACGAGCACAACAACGACCACGCCTACGCGGCCTACTACGGCCACGGCGCACCCCCGCCGCCGCGCCCGGCACCGGTGCGCAACCCGCCCCCGGTCGCGCTGCCGCCCGGCACCCGCATCGAGCCCACCCTGGACCCGTCCGCCGCTTGAAATGAACCCGCCCGACGGGAGACGCCTGCTGCCCGCCTTGCTGGCCTTCGAGCGGGCCCCCGGTCGCTACGCCGTGGCGCGGCGCGAACCGCGCCCGCTGTTCGCGCACATCGACAGCGTGATGCGGCTGGCCGCCGGGCGGCCGGTGGAGGGTCTGCCGGCGGCGGCCGCGGCCAACCTCGAGCTGCGCCGCGCGGCGTGCTTCTTCGTGCGCACCGTCATGCTGCGCCCGGGCTCGGACCCTTACACCCTGCTGGGCCTGACGCCGGATTTCGAGCCGGCGCAACTGCGCGAGCACTACCGGCTGATGATCCGCCTCACGCACCCGGATTTCGCGGCCCTCGGCGAGCGCTGGCCGGTCGGCGCGGCCACCCGGGTCAACCTCGCCCGGGACCTGCTGTCACTGCGTCATCGCGGCCACAGCACCCACAGCTGCAGCGGCTGCTTGAGCGCCGCCGCCGTGAGGTAGGCCTCGTCGCTCCAGCCGCCCCAGCCGGTGAACAGGTCGGCGCGCACCGCGCCCAGGATGGCGCCCCCCGTGTCCTGCGCCATCACCAGCCGCTGCAGGTTCAGCGTAGGGCCCTGCGTGGCGAGCCACACCGGCGTGCCGTAGGGGATGCTCTGCGGATCGACCGCAATCGAGCGCCCGGGCGTGAGCGGCACGTTCTGCGCACCTCGCGGGCCGAAGCGCGCGTCCAGCTCCGACAGCGCCTCCTCGCGGAAGAACACGGTGCGCGGGTTGCTCCACAGCATTTCGTTGAGGCGCTGCGGGTTCTGCAGGGCCCAGGCCTTGATCGCCGACCAGGAGGCCTCGTTGATGGCGCGCTGATCGAGCAACCAGCGGCCCACGCTTTGATAGGGATGGCCGTTGTGCGCCGCGAAGGCCACGCGCACCTGGCGCGTGCGGCCGTCGGACTCGGCGATGTTCAGGCGGCCCGAGCCCTGGATCTGCAGGATCAGCGCGTCGATGGGGTCGGCCAGCCAGGCCACGGCGCGGCCCTGCAGCGCGGCCTGCGCGGCGGGCAGGGTGTCGATCTCCTGGCGGCTGTACCAGGGCTGGCCGGGCCGCAGCCCCTGCGGCGGGCCGAAGAGCGGCACGCGGTAGGTGGCGGTGGGCACGCGGCTGGCGGCCATGATGGGCTCGTAGTAGCCGGTGAGCAGGCCGGTGGGCAGGTTGCCATCGGGCTCGGTGACGCGGTAGGGCAGGAAGCGCCGCATCACCCAGGCCTGCTGCTCGGCGGCGGTGCCGATGGAGAGCTGCCGCACCTCGGCGCACAGGCCCGCATGGCCGGCCACCGGGCGTTCGCAGCCGCGCACCCAGGCGTTCCACACCTCGTGCAGGCTGTCCTGACCCCAGCCCGGCAGCTCGCTCCAGCGCACCGGCACCCAGAGGCTCTTGCCGCGCTGCACCGGGACCGGCAGCACCGTGTCGTCGGGCGCCGTCACCACCGGGGGCGCGCCGGTGCCCGTGGGGGGCATGGGGGGATAGG
>Ga0247823_10000204_pt1 | contig 50453 bp, 44 predicted proteins | sample 13C_PalmiticAcid_2_FD_192426 | JGI IMG/M metagenome (GOLD analysis project Ga0247823, IMG submission 192426) | Soil microbial communities from agricultural site in Penn Yan, New York, United States - 13C_PalmiticAcid_Day30 | ecosystem: Environmental > Terrestrial > Soil > Agricultural land... | reverse complement strand
CAGTTCACCGTCAACCTCATTCCGCATACCCAGGCCGTCACCACCCTCGGCGCGCTCGCGCAGGGTCAGGCCGTCAACCTCGAGATCGATGTGCTCGCACGCTATCTCCAACGCATGGAGGCTCATCGTGGCCCAGCCCGGTAAGAACCCCGAAATCGCGCGCCTGCGCCACGCCTTCCTCTCCACGCCCGAAGAGATCATCGACGAGGCACGCAACGGCCGCATGTTCATCCTCGTCGACGACGAGGACCGCGAGAATGAGGGCGATCTCGTCATCCCGGCACAGATGGCGACCCCCGACGCGATCAATTTCATGGCCAAGCATGGCCGCGGTCTGATCTGCCTTGCGATGACCAAGGAGCGGACCGACCAGCTCGGACTCGAGCCGATGGCGCGCCGTAACGGCACGCGCATGGGCACCGCCTTCACCGTCTCGATCGAGGCCAAGGAGGGCGTCACCACCGGCATCTCGGCCGCCGACCGCGCGCGCACCGTCGCCGTCGCGATCGACTCCGGCAACGGCGCCGCCGACCTCGTCTCGCCCGGCCATGTCTTCCCGCTGGTCGCGCGTGAGGGCGGCGTGCTCGTCCGCGCCGGCCATACCGAAGCCGCGGTCGACGTCGCCCGCCTCGCCGGCCTCAATCCCTCGGGCGTGATCTGCGAGGTGATGAAGGACGACGGGACGATGGCCCGGCTGGACGATCTCGTCTCGTTCGCGCAGCTCCACAACCTCAAGATCGGCACGATCCGCGACCTGATCGCCTATCGCCACCGCTACGACCATCTGGTCGAGCGTCGCGCCGAGACCAGCTTCACCAGCCGCTGGGGCGGCGACTGGCGCGTCATCACCTTCTGGAACAAGGCCGCCGGCACCGAACAGATCGCGCTGCTCAAGGGCCGGGTGAACCCCGACAAGCCCACGCTGGTGCGCATGCACGTCCTTTCGCCCTTCGGTGACCTGTTCGGCGAAGAGGGCGTGCGCGGCAAACTGCTCGAGCGATCGATGGAGATCATCGGCGAAGAAGGCGCGGGCGTGATCGTCGTCATCAACCGGCCGCGCGCCGACGCCTTCACCATGGCGGTCGAGCGCAAGGCGGGCATCCGCACCGAAGCCGATATGGAGGAGCTGCGCGACTATGGCGTCGGCGCGATGATCCTCACCGAACTCGGGGTCGAGGAGATGATCCTCCTCACCAACACCCACCACACGCTGGTCGGTCTCGACGGCTATGGCCTGTCGATCGTCGGCGAGCGCCCGATCGACCTGGGAGAGAATGTCTGATGGCCAAGGTTCTGCTCGTCGAGGCACGCTTTTACGACCATCTCAACGACATGCTCCTCGCCGGTGCCCGCGCCGCGGTCGAGGCGGGGGGGCACAGCCATGAGACGATCACCGTCCCCGGCGCGCTCGAAGTGCCCGGCGCGATCGCGATGGCGGCGGAGACTGGCCGCTACGACGCCTATGTCGCGCTCGGCGTCGTCATCCGCGGCGAGACCTATCATTTCGAGATCGTCTCGAACGAGAGTGCCCGCGGCGTGATGGCGCTGACGATGGACGGCATCCCGATCGGCAACGGCATCCTCACCACCGAGAACGAAGCGCAGGCGATCGCGCGCGCCGATCCGAAGCATCTGAACAAGGGCGGCGGCGCGGCCGAGGCGGCGCTGGCGATGCTCGCGCTGCGCGAGAAGCTGGGGTGAGCCACCCGATTCTCTTCACCGAACGACTGATCCTGCGCCGTCCCCAGGCATCGGATCTCGACGCATGGGCCGCCTTCAACGCGGATGCGGAGACGATGCGCTTCCTCGGCGGCCCGATCGCGCGCAGCCTCGCCTGGCGCCAGCTTTGCGCGATGTCGGGCGCGTGGGACATTGCGGGGTTCGCGATGTTCTCGGTGATCGAGCGCGCGACCGGCAAATGGGTCGGCCGCCTCGGCCCGTGGCAGCCCGACGGCTGGCCGGGGACCGAGGTCGGCTGGGGCGTCGCGCCCGAATTCGCGGGCAAGGGCTATGCCTATGAAGGCTCGGCCGCGGCGATGGACTATGCCGTCGATGTGCTCGGCTGGACCACGATCATCCACACGATCAACCCTGAGAATCTGGGCTCGATCCGGCTCGCCCAGCGGCTCGGTTCGTACAATATGGGACCGGCACAGCTCCCCGCGCCCTATCTCGACGAGCGCGTCGACGCCTGGGGCCAGACCGCCGACGAATGGCGGGCACGCCGCGCAGCGAAGTGACCGATGCCCCGCCCAGCCGCTACAAGGTGGTTGAGCGCGGGCGACGGCTGATCGTGATCGATACCCGCACGGGCCAGCCTGCGACGCGGGAGGTGAAGCCCGCGCCTCCTCCATCCCATGCAGCGACGCCGGTTTCCGTCGTGGTCGAAAAGGTCACCACCAGCGCGGTCGACGACCGCAGCGGCAATAAGGTCCTCGTCACCTCGCGCCTCTACGACCTCAAGGGCCCGCGCCGCATCGTCATCAACGAAGCGGCAGCCGACCGGATGAACCGCGGCATCGGCGGCATCGTGGTCGGGCTGATCGCCTTTGCGATCCTCGCGACCTTCTTCCCGCTGCTTCTCCTGCTGCCGGTGGCGCTGCTGTTCCAGCCCAAAGCGCGCGCGGCCTTCCGCAACTGGATGACCGCGCGGCTGGACGAGGCCGATCAGGCCGCTTCCTGATCCTTGAGCGGAGGATAGTCGGTGTAGCCTTCCGCACCGCCGCCGTACCAGCTCTTCACATCCCAGTCGTTGAGCGGAGCATCCTGCTTCAGCCGCTCGATCAGGTCGGGATTGGCCAGATAGGCCCGCCCGAAGCTCACCGCGTCGGCGACGCCGCTGTCGAGCGCGGCCTGCGCGTCCTCGCGGGTGAAATAGTCCGAATTGACGATCAGCGGCCCGGCAAAGACCTTGCGGATCGCCGGGCTCAACCGCGGCACCTCGGTATTGCCATAGGTCCCCTCCGGCCCCGGCTCGCGCAGTTCGAGGAACGCCACGCCGATCTCGTTCAGCCGCTTCGCCGCGGGCACGAACACCGTTTCGGGGTTGCTGTCGTCCACGCCCTGTGACGCGCCATTGGGGGACAGGCGAACGCCGGTGCGCTCAGCGCCTGCGACTGCGACGACGCGTTCGGTGACTTCGTTCAACAGGCGGATGCGATTCTCGACGCTGCCGCCATGAATGTCGGTCCGGAAATTGGCGTTGTCGCGCAAAAACTGGTCGATCAGATAGCCGTTCGCGGCGTGGATCTGCACCCCGTCGAACCCGGCCTTGAGCGCATTTTCCGTCGCCCGCGCATAATCGTCGAGGATGGCAGGGATTTCCTCGATTTTCAGCGCGCGCGCCGCTTCATAGGGCTGGCGGCCCTCATAAGTGTGGACCTTGCCGGGACTGGTCGTCGCGGAAGACGACACCGGCTGCTCGCCGATCACCGAGCTGTGGACCTGGCGCCCCATATGCCAAAGCTGCGCGACGATGCGCCCGCCCGCCTGGTGGACCGCCTCGGTCACCGGCCTCCAGCCTTCGACCTGCGCGTCGTTCCACAGGCCGGGCGCAAACGGCCAGCCAAGACCCTGCCGGCTGATCCCGGTCGCTTCGGAGATGATCAGGCCCGCCTCGGCGCGCTGCGCATAATAGTCGGCCATCACCGGCGTCGGCACCGCATCGCGCCCGGCGCGCCCGCGCGTCAGCGGAGCCATGAGGATTCGGTTGGGTGCATGGATCGCGCCGAAGGCAATGGGATCGAACAAGCTCGGCATTGGGAAATTTCCTCCCGATGGGTTGCAATATGCAACAGTTAGGGCGCTAAGGGCGCGATGCACGAGTCCGCTACCCCAAGAAAAGCTGCACCACAGCATAGCGGGACTGCATTACCCTTCGCCGCGCTGCTGCTTGCCAACATGGCGCTCGCTTTCGGACCGTGGTTCGTGCGCGCCGCCGATGTCGGGCCGGTCGCGGCCGGCTTCTGGCGGCTGGCGCTCGGCGTGCCCTTCCTGTTCGTCATCGTGCTGGCGGTCGAGGGCAATCCGCTGCGCCACGCCAAGGGACTGGGCCTGACCCTGTTCTTGGCAGGCATCGCCTTCGCCGCCGATCTCGCCGCCTGGCATGTCGGCATCCTGCACACCACGCTCGCCAACGCCACCTTGTTCGGCAATTCGGCGACCTTGATGTTCCCGATCTGGGGGTTCCTGATCGCGCGCGCCTGGCCGACCCGGCAACAGGGGATCGCGCTCGCACTGGCCGCCGCAGGCGCCGTTCTGCTGCTCGGCCGTTCGTACAGCCTGTCGCCGCAGAACATGATCGGCGACCTCCTCTGCCTGCTCGCGGGCGCGCTCTATACCGTCTACTTCATCCTCATGACCCGCGCGCGCGAAGCGATGACCCCGCTGTCGGCACTGGCGCTGTCCAGCGCGGTCGGCGCGCTTCCGTTGCTGTTGTTCGCGGCCGCGATGGGCGAGCAGATCTGGCCGCAACATTGGGGGGTGCTGGTCGGGCTCGCGCTCGCCAGCCAGGTCCTCGGACAGGGTCTGTTGATCTATGCGCTGGGTCATTTGTCGCCGCTCGTCGTCGGCATCGCCCTGCTCTCGCAGCCGGTCATCGCCGGAACGATCGGCTGGATCGCCTATGACGAACGGCTTGGCGTCCTCGATTTCATCGGCGCGATCCTGGTGGCGATCGCTCTGGTCCTCGTGCGTCGCGGCTCGGCCCCGCCGGGACAGGTTGCAACGAGCAAGCAGGAGGCTAAGTCTTGAGCATGGTCGATGTCGCCGACATGACGCTGGACGAGCTGCGCATTGCGCTCGCACCGCACCTCGCCCCCAATGCCGCGTTCGACGGCTGGAACGAAAGGGCCGTGCAGGCCGCCGCCGATGCGATCGGCGCGGATCATGACGTCGCGCGGCTCGCCATACCCGGCAATGCGGTCGATATGATCGACCTGTGGTGCGCGGGGATCGACCGGCGGATGGCGGAAACGCTGCCGCCGGAAACATTGGGGGCAATGAAGATCCGCGCGAAGATCACTGCGCTGGTCGAAGCCCGGCTCGACGCGCTCGCGCCCGACCGGGAAGCGCTGCGCCGCGCCGCCGCGATCCTCGCCATGCCGCAGAACGCCGCGCGCGCCGCAAGGCTCGGCTGGCGCTCGGCAGACACGATGTGGCAGCTCGCGGGCGATACCGCGACCGACTATAACCACTATACCAAGCGTGCGATGCTCGCGGGCATCTATGCCGCAACGATCGCCGTGTTCCTGCACGACGAAAGCGAAGGACAGGCCGAAAGCCGCGCCTTCCTCGCCCGCCGGATCGAGAACATCATGCAGTTCGAAAAGGCCAAGGCGAAGCTCGCCGGCCGCACGGACCATCGCTTCAGCATGTCGCGCTTCATTGGCCGGCTGCGCTATCACGCGCGGTGAACGCGCTTCCCTATCCCGCCCTTCACGCGAGCCATAGCGGCATCTGGATCGCGACCGCCGACGGCACACGCAGCGTCAGCCGCGGCGAAGCCGTGCGGATGGCCGCCGACACCCCGATGGTGCTGCTCAACGCACCCCTTGCCGCGCAGCGCCTTGGCTATGCCGAATTGTCCGGGCTGGACCTGCTCGAGCTGTTCGCATTCCTCCGCCCCGCACGCTTCATGGTGCCGACCCCGCGCGGTATCGCGCGCGCGTTGGCCCTTCCCGAACCCGGGGACGATGCGGACGTCGCCGCCTTTCTCCGCGATGCGGCACAGGCGATGCTCGGTATCGCCGACACCGATTGGCCGGAGCGGGAAGGCGCGTGGCATGCCGCCCAGTCGCTCGCGCGGCTACGCTGGAGCTGGGCGCCCGCCGTCAACCAACGGCTGAACCGCCCCGAGAAACCCGAACGCTGGTTGTTCTCCCGCCTGCCCGAATGGACCGAGCAACCGCCCCGTACCCCGCCGCGCACGGTGGTGCTCGATCCGGATGAGGTTCGTGCGCGTCTTGCGCAGCTGACCGGCAACGGCGCCGAGGCGCGCGAGGGGCAGCGGCTCTATGCCGAGGCCGCAGCCTCCGCCTTCGCGCCGCGCACAATCCGCGATTCGCCGAATCTCGTGCTGGCCGAGGCGGGAACCGGGATCGGCAAGACGCTGGGCTATCTCGCCCCTGCCTCGCTCTGGGCGGCAAAGGCGGAAGGGCCGGTATGGGTTTCGACCTTCACCAAGGCCTTGCAGCGCCAGCTCGGTCATGAAGGCGAGCGGCTGTTCGCCGATCCGGAGGCCCGCAAGCGCCGCATTGTCACGCGCAAGGGGCGCGAGAACTATGTCTGCCTGCTCAATCTGGAGGACGCGCTGCAGGGCGGGTTCGCCGGACGCGCGGCGATCCTCGCCCAGCTCGCCGCGCGTTGGGCCGCCTATACCGCCGACGGCGACATGATCGGCGGCGATCTGCCCGGCTGGCTCCCGGCGCTGTTCCGCCGCAACGGCTCCACCGCGCTCACCGACCGCCGCGGCGAGTGCGTCTATGCGGGCTGCCCGCATTATCGGAAATGCTTCATCGAGCGCGCCGCGCGGGCCAGCATCGACGCCGAAATCGTCATCGCCAACCACGCACTCGTCATGGTCAACGCCGCGCGCGGCCGTGAGGCGGCAACCCGCCCGACGCGCTACGTCTTCGATGAAGGGCATCACCTGTTCGACGCCGCCGATGCGATGTTCGGCGTGGCGCTATCCGGGCAGGAAACGATCGAGCTGCGCCGCTGGATCACTGGCCCCGAAGCCGGTTCGCGCGGCCGCCGCCGCGGGCTTGCCGCGCGGCTGTCCGACGTGGCCAGCTATGACGATGCGGGCGCGCAGGCGATCGCCGAGGCGGTCGATGCTGCGCGCGCGCTCCCATCGGACGGATGGCTTCAGCGGCTTGCCGAGGGGCAGCCCTTCGGAGCGGTCGAGCATCTCCTCGCCGCGGTGCGCGGCCTCGCCTATGCGCGCGATACCGATGGCTCGGGTGAGGCGGGTTACGGGATCGAGACCGAGCTGGCCGAACCTGACGCGACGCTGATCGACGCCGCGGGGCCTGCCGCCGCCGCACTCGAACGGTTGATGCGACCGATGATGACACTCGGCCGCCGCCTGGAGGCCGTGCTCGACGAAGCGCCGGACTGGATGGACGGCCAGGCGCGTGCCCGGATCGAGGGAGCGATCGCATCGCTCGGCTGGCGCGCCGAAACGGTCGCTGCCTGGCTCGCGCTGATCGCGCGGATCGGCGGTCCGGCCACTGAGGACTTTGTCGATTGGCTTGCGGTCGAACGGATCGAGGGGCGTGAAATCGATGTCGGGCTGCACCGCCGCTGGCTCGACCCGTCCAAGCCCTTCGCCGAAGCAGTCCTGAAGCCAGCCCATGGCGTGCTCATCACCTCAGCCACGTTGCGGGCGGGCGGCGATTGGGACGTGGCGGAAGCACGCACCGGCGCCCAGCATCTGCTGCATCCGCCCGCGCTGTTCGAAGCCCCCTCGCCCTTCGACTATGCCACGCGATCCGAAGTGCTGATCGTCACCGACATCAAGCGCGGCGACACCGCAGCCCTCGCCGGTGCCTATGCGCGGCTGATCGTCGCAGCGCAGGGCGGAACGCTGGGTCTGTTCACCGCGATCCGTCGGCTACGCGCGGTTCATGCGCGCATCGCCGATCGGCTCGCACGCGAAGGGTTGCCGCTCTACGCACAGCATGTCGATCCGATCGATACCGGAACGCTGGTGGATATCTTTCGCGACGATCCGCGCGCCTCGCTGATCGGCACCGATGCGTTGCGCGACGGCGTCGACGTGCCCGGCCAATCGCTCCGGCTGGTGGTGATGGAGGGCGTGCCCTGGCCCAAGCCGAGCGTGCTTCATGCCGCACGCCGGCTTGCCGGTGGCGGCAGCGCCTATGACGATCGCATCGTCCGCGCGCGGCTGGCCCAGGCCTTCGGACGTCTGATCCGCCGCGCCGACGATGTCGGTGCCTTCGTGCTGCTGTCCGCCGCAATGCCCTCGCGCCTGCTCGGCGCCTTCCCGCCGGGCACGCCGGTGTCGCGGATCACGCTCGATGAGGCGGTGCGGCGCGTCGAACGCCTTTCTTCTGTCGCGCCACTGGGGCAGAAGGCGCCCGCGATCGTCCCTCCGGAGGCCTGATGAAGACGCTGACGTTGCTGCGCCACGCCAAATCGAGCTGGGACGACCCCGTCGCACGTGATTTCGACCGGCCGCTCAACGGCAGGGGGCAGCGCGCCGCGCTCACCGTCGGCCGCTATCTGCGCAGCGAGGGAATGACTTTCGACCACGTCGTTGCTTCCCCCGCCGTGCGCATCGTCGAGACGGTCGAGCAGGTCGAGGCTGGCTATGGCAGCGATCTCGCCCCCGCCTGGGATCGGCGCGTCTACCTCGCGTCAGCCGGAAGCCTGCTCGATATCGTCCACGAACTCCCGGCACAGGCACAGACGGCATTGCTCATCGGGCACAATCCCGGCCTTGAAGATCTGATCCTGACTCTGGTCCCCGATCGCACGGGCGACACGTTACGCGACTCGGTCGAGGAGAAGTTTCCGACCGCCGCGTTTGCCGAAATGACTTTCGATGTCGCAGACTGGACGGCGATCCGCGCCGGCAGCGGAATGCTGATCCGTTTCACCCGCCCGCGCGACCTCGATCCCGCGCTCGGCCCCACCGAGGATTGACCATCAGCCGCCGTCATCCTTGAGCGCCTGCGCAAGCGCGTCGCGCACATCGGCAAGCGTTTCTCCCGATTGCTTGCGGCCGGTACTCCGCTCGCCCGCCAGCAATCTCTGGACGCCACGGATCGTATAGCCTTCCTTACCCAGCAGTTCATCGATCCGGCGGACCAGTGCGACATCTTCCGGGCGATAATAGCGACGGCCGCCGGCGCGCTGAAGCGGACGGAGTTGCGCGAAACGCGTCTCCCAATAGCGGAGGATGTGCTGCGGACGGCCGATTTCCTGGGCAAGTTCGCCGATCGTCCGGAAGGCGCCTGGCTTCTTGTCCAACGCGCCCTTTTCCGGCCCGGTGGTCATCTCATCCCCCGCTGACGATCCGGTCGCGCAGCATCTGGCTGGCACGGAAAGTCAGCACGCGGCGCGGCGCGATCGGCACCTCGACCCCGGTCTTCGGGTTACGGCCGACCCGTTCGCCCTTGTCGCGGAGGATGAAGCTGCCAAAGCCCGAAATCTTCACATTCTCGCCATCGGCGAGGGCCTCGCACATATGGCGGAGGATCTGTTCGACGAGCCGCGAAGCATCCGCACGCGACAGACCGACTTCGCGATGCAGCGCATCGGCAAGATCGGCTCTCGTCAGCGTCGCAGCGGTGGCCATCGCAAACTCTCCAACCCGGGCATTGTCACTGTAACACACGGATATCATGGCGCAACCGCCGTTACGCTATCGTGACGAGCAGCGTACGGGGCGCTGTGTCAGAAACGGACGACCGATGCACCCCAGGTAAAACCACCGCCCATGGCTTCAAGCACCAGCAGATCGCCGCGCTTGATGCGCCCGTCGCGGACCGCCGTGTCCAGAGCAAGCGGCACCGATGCGGCCGACGTATTGGCATGCTGATCGACGGTGACGATCACCTTTTCCGGCGCGAGGCCAAGCTTCTTCGCGGTCGCATCCAGGATGCGGGCATTAGCCTGATGGGGTACCACCCAATCGACGTCGCTAGCCTCAAGCCCCGCCACGGCCAGACTTTCGCCCATCACGCTGGCAAGATTGACCACCGCGTGACGGAACACTTCCTTGCCCTTCATCCGCAGCTTGCCGACCGTACCGGTCGTGGAGGGACCGCCATCGACATAGAGGAGCTGGTTGTGGCGCCCGTCCGCATGCAGCTTGGTCGCCAGCACGCCCCGGCCACCCGCCGCTTCGGTCTCCTGAGCCTCGAGCACGATCGCACCCGCCCCGTCGCCGAACAGCACGCAGGTCGCCCGGTCTTCCCAGTCGAGGATACGGCTGAACGTCTCTGCGCCGATCACCAGCGCCTTATGGGCACTGCCGGCTCGGATCATGCTCTCCGCGACCTGCAGCGCGTAGAGGAAGCCCGAGCAGACGGCCGCGACGTCGAACGCGACGCAATCGTTGATCCCGAGCGCCGCCTGCACCTTTGTCGCACTGGCGGGAAAGGTCTGGTCGGGCGTCGCGGTCGCCAGCACGATCAGGTCGATCGCCGCCGCTTCCACGCCGGCGGCGGCCAGCGCGGTCCTGGCCGCATCGGTTGCGAGCGTGGCGGTCGTCTCGCCCTCCGCGGCGATATGGCGGAACCGGATTCCGGTACGCTCGACGATCCATTCGTCGCTCGTGTCCACCTGTTCCGCAAGCTCGGCATTCGAAACCCGGCGCGGCGGAAGGGCCGATCCGGTTCCGGTAATCACGGCGCGGCGCACCAACTCAGTCATGCAGCTTGGGCCTCGAAATTACCCAGATCCTCGGCGATCCGTCTGGTCAGATCGTCACGCACCATCTTCGCCGCAACCCCGATCGCGGTATCGACACCCAATTCATTGGCGCTGCCATGGCTCTTCACGACAATGCCGTTGAGACCAAGGAACACCGCGCCATTATGGTTATTGGGATCGAGGTGATGGCGCAGTAGCTCGGTCGCAGGACGCGAGATCAGGAAACCGATCTTGGAACGGGTCGAGCTCGAAAAGGCGCGGCGAAGCAGATCGGCGACGAAACGGGCCGTACCTTCGACCGTCTTGAGCGCGATATTGCCGGCGAATCCGTCGCACACGATCACATCGACGTTGCCACGCGACAGGGCGTTACCCTCGATGAAGCCGGTGAAGCTCAAGGGCAGGTGAGTCGCGGCGCGCAACTGCTGCGCGGCATCGCGGATGATGTCGGTACCCTTGAGTTCCTCGGTGCCGATGTTGAGCAGCGCGACACGCGGCGCCTTGAGGTCAAGCACGGTGCGCGCATAGGCTGCGCCCATCACCGCGAACTGGACGAGATTGCGGCTGTCGACCTCGGTATTAGCACCAAGGTCGAGCATCACGACGTCATTGTCGCCGAGGGTCGGCATGCGCGCGGCGAGCGCGGGCCGGTCGATTCCCGGCATGGTCCGCAGGGCAAGCTTCGACATCGCCATCAGCGCGCCGGTATTGCCCGACGACACTGCAGCGGCAGCTTCGCCCTTCTTCACCAGGTCGATGGCGACACCCATCGACGTCACCTTTGCCCGGCGAATCGCCTGGCTCGGCTTTTCTTCGGCGGTGACGACCTCCGGCGCGTGGACGATCTCCGACGCGGCGGTGAGGTTGGGGTGCGACTTCAGGCCCTCGCGAATCGCGGCCTCGTCGCCCACCAGCAGGAAGCGCATCCCCTCGAACCGGTGCCGCGCGCGCGCGACTCCGGCGAGCATGACCGCCAGCCCTTCGTCGCCGCCCATTGCATCGACGGCGATTCGTTCGCTGGAGGTCATGTGGTCAGGCCCCCTTTAAATCGTATCAGCCCTCGACCGACACGATCTCACGGCCGTTATAGTGGCCGCAGGCGCCGCACAGCACGTGCGGGCGCTTCAGTTCGCCACAGTTCGGGCACTCCTGGAACGCCTCGACCTTCAGCGCGTCATGCGACCGGCGCATGCCACGGCGGCTCGGCGAAACTTTTCTCTTGGGGACGGCCATTTCGGCAACCTTCTTGGATCGTGTCGTCTAAAAACTGGATCGCGATTAGGCCTGCAGCGGAGAACGGGCAAGCGCGGCAGAAGCCGACACTCGCCGGACCGCCGGTCAGGCCTGTCACGAAGCGAGCGAGCGCCTATACCGATTTTCGTCCAAGTTGCAAGGCGGCGCGCGGCGTGGCAGCGAAGAGCGGTCAAATGGGGAACCAAGAACCGATGGACGCGATCATCCTGCCCGTGGCGCTCGCCACGACTGCCGCCTGTGCGCTGCTCAACCTCTGGCTCGCCTTCCGCGTCGGCATCTTGCGGCGATCCGAGAAGATCTCGATCGGCGATGGCGGCAACGAACGGCTGACCGCCCGGATGCGCGCGCAGCTCAACTTCGCCGAATACGCCCCGATCGTGCTGATCCTGATCGCGCTGATCGAGCTCGCGATGGGCACGGTGGAATGGTTGTGGGTCGTTGCAGCCCTGTTCGTCGTCGCCCGCATCCTTCATGCGTTCGGCATGGACGGGTGGAAACCGGGACGCGCGATCGGGATCGTTCTCACCTTCCTGGTCCTTGCCGGTCTCGCGCTCTATGCCGCGAGCATCCCGTATCTGATGACCGGCGAAAGCGAGACGATCGAGCTGATCCAAGCGGGCTAGTCGCCTACCCATGCCCGCAACAGGCTATGGGCGATGGCATAATGCGGCGGCGCACCGAATCGGGCGTCCGCCGCACCGCCGAGCGCGGCACGGGCCTCCTCGCGTGTCACCCAGATCGCATCCTCGAGTTCATGCGTATCGAGCGTGAGCGAATCGCCCTCCGCTTCCGCGATACAGGCGATCATCAGCGACGAGGGAAAGGGCCAGGGCTGGCTGGCAACATAGCGAACGTTGCGCACAGCGACGCCCGCTTCCTCGAGCGTCTCGCGGGCGACCGCTTCCTCGATCGATTCGCCGACCTCGACGAAGCCGGCGAGGGCCGAATAGCGGCCCGCGGGCCATGCCGCCTGTCGCCCAAGCAGCGCTCGGCCCTCATATTCGGCGAGCATGATCACCACCGGATCGGTGCGCGGGAAATGCTCGGCAGCGCAGGATGGGCAGCGTCGCGCCCAGCCCGCGCGGAACAGTTCGGTGGCCGTGCCGCAAGCCGGGCAGAAACCGTTGCGCTGGTGCCAGTCGACCAGGCTGCGCACACAGGCATAGAGCCCGGCCTGATCGGCTGGCATCAGCCCCAGCATCTGGAACAGGGCCGGTGAGCGCGTGACCCCGTGGCGCTCCCCCATTGCCAGCGGGGCGAAGTGCGGCTTGCCGCCGATATAGCCGAGGAACAGCGGCTCGCTCCCCTCGGGCAGATCGGCAAGGCTGGTCCACACCAGTTGCCCCTCGCCGTCGATCTCGGGCTCGAGGCCGTCGAGCCTGAGCAGCCGCGCACGCCAGTCGCCGAGCGCCGCGGTCAGTGCCTCGGGATTGTTGCGCTCGCGATCGGCGCGATCGAGCACCGCGCCGGTGAAGCCGACGTCAGCGCGCATCAGCGGGCGAGATCCGCATAGACGGCCTTCACCGTGTCGGCGCGCAACGGCCATTTGTCACTGGGGAAATAGTTGACCATCGCCGTCGCACGAACCTTGTTCGCCGGGTCCACCCAGGCGACCGTCCCCGCCGCGCCGCCCCAGCCATAGGTGCCCTTGCCCGGGCCGCCCGGAACGCCTTCGAGATAGACCGAGCCGCCCGCTCCGAACCCCATCTTCGGTGCGGTATCGCCGCCGCTGCCGCCCGGTGCCCGCTCGAACACCACGCCCGCAGGCAACAAGTTCGACATGGCGAGCCGCACCGTTTCGGGCTTCATCACCCGCACACCGTCGAGCGTGCCTTCGTTCAGCAGCATGTGGAGAAACCGGTCATAGTCGCGCGCCGACATGACGAGGCCGGCGCCGCCATAGGGAAAGGACGGCGAAACAGCGTAAGCCGAGCCCGCAGCGGGATCGAAGACGACGCGATTCTCGCCAGCCCAGAGATAGTTGGTCGCGAACCGCCCGATCTCGCTTTCGGGCACGGTCCAGTAGCTCGACTTCATCCCCAGCGGATCGAACATTCGCGTCTGGACGAAGCGTTCGAACGGCATCCCGCCCGCGACCTCGACCACCCGCGCGAGCACGTCGAGGCTGATCGAGTAACTCCATTTCGTCCCCGGATCGGCAATCAGCGGCAGGGTCGCGACGCGATCGGCGAATTCCTTGAGTGAGGTCGGCCGCGTCTTGCGCGCCTCCGCCTCGACCGACGCGTTGATCGCACCCGGCGTGATCCCCAGTCGCTCATACTCCTTGAGCAACGGCCCCTTGGTGACGATGGTGTAGCCCAGACCCGCGGTGTGCGTGAGCAGATGCCGCACCGTCACCGGCCGCGCCGCGGGACGCGAAGCGAGGCTGTTCGCGGGATCGGTCAGCACCTTCATCGACTTGAAGCCGGGGATGAAGTCGCTCACCGGCTGGTCGAGCCGCAGCTTGCCGTCCTCGACCAGCATCATCGCGGCGATGCCCGTGATCGGCTTGGTCATCGAATAGACGCGCCATAGCGAATCGGCGCTTGCCTTCGCCGCGCCCGCATCGTCCGCGATCGCACCGGCCGAAGCCAGAAACGGCGGATGATCGCCCTTGGCATAGGCGATGGTAATGCCCGGCGCCTTCCTGTCGGCGACATAGGCGCGGGCGAGCACGAGAACCGACTCCGCCCCGACGGCATCCTGCACGCGCGCCGATGTGACAGCCTGTGCGAAGGCTCCCGTAACCGCCGTGATCGCAAGCGCGGCGGCGCCACCAGCCAGCCAGAATCGCTTCATTCGCTCCTCCCGATCGCCTTCACTGCCTTGGCGAACAAGGTCGGCAATCCTGCCGATTCAAGATCGGCGACCGGCCACCATTCGCCTTCAGCGGCGTCTATGTGGCTGCCGATCGTTGCAGTCGCAAGCGCGGCAACCAGCTCGAAATGGGTGAAGACGTGCCGGACCTCCGTGTTGCGCAGCGTCCAGGCGGCGGCGAAGGGCGCATCCGCCAGCGCCGGTGGCGATTCGGACCAGACGCCCGTCGGAAAGGCGCGCATCCCGCCCAACAGCCCCTTGTCCGGCCGGCGGACCAGCAGCACCTTGCCGTCGCGTTCGGCCCAGAAGAAGGTGCCATAGCGCACCGGGCGCGCCTTCTTCGGCGCCTTGGCGGGGAACCTCTCCGGCATCCCCGCGGCGCGCGCAGCGCAATGGACCGCAAGCGGGCAAAGCAGGCATCGGGGCGATCGCGGGGTGCAGATCGTCGCGCCCAGATCCATCATCGCCTGCGCAAAGTCGCCGGGCCGTGCGTCCGGTGTGATCGAATCGGTCAGTTCGCGGATGCGCGGCTTGGCTCCGGGCAAGGGGTCGGCCAGCGCAAAGAGGCGCGCGACCACCCGCTCGACATTGCCGTCGACCACCACCGCGCGCCGTCCGAAGGCAATCGCCACGACCGCGGCAGCGGTATAGGCGCCGAAGCCGGGAAGCTTGCGCAATTCGGCCTCGGACCGGGGCAACTGCCCGCCATGTTCCCCGGCGATGGCCCGCGCGGCGGCAAGCAGGTTGCGCGCGCGGGCATAATAGCCGAGCCCCGCCCACGCGCTCATCAGATCGGCATCCTCCACCGCCGCAAGGCTCGCGAAATCGGGCCAGCGCGCAGTGAACTTCTCGAAATAGGGGATCACGGATGCAACCTGGGTCTGCTGAAGCATCACTTCCGACAGCCAGACGCGATAGGGGTCGGGCGGCGGGCTCCCGGGCGGCGCGCGCCACGGCAGGATGCGGGCATTGGCATCATACCATTCGAGCAGCAGTCGAGGGACCTGTTTGTCGATATCGCGAGAAGCGTTGTCGGGCACGCCCCGGCTATGGCATGGACTGGCGAGATGAGTAAGCCGCGCGATCCGGATCAGCCGAAACGCAGCAACCGCCTCCGCCCCGTGGCGGAGCTGGTGCCTGATGTCGGCCGCGTCGCGTTCCGCAAATTCGGGTTCATCCAGAGCGCGGTGGTGCGCCGCTGGAGCGAGATCGTCGGCGAACGCTATGCCGGCGTCTCCGCACCCGAATCGATCCGGTTCCCGCGCGGCGAACGGTCGAACGGTGTGCTCAACCTGGTGGTGCAGGGCGCGCATGCGCCGATGATGATGCACATCGCGCCCGAAATCATGGAGCGGGTGAACCGCTTCTTCGGTTATCCCGCAGTCGCGCGCGTTGCGATCCGGCAGGGCGAGGTCGCGCGCGCGCCCGTCCCCGCCCCCAAGACACCGCCCGCCCCAATCCCGGCGGAAATGGGCGAGAGCCTGCGCGCGATCGCCGATCCGGAGCTGCGCGCTGTGCTCGAAGGGCTTGCCGCGGGGGTCGCGATGCCCGCGCTCAAACTTGGAAAGATCGATTGATGCGCCTGTTCTCCCTCGCCCTGATCGCGGCGCCGCTGCTCATCACCACCGCATCGGCTCAGCAGCCGAAGAAGGCGCCGGGCAAGCCGGCAGCGAAGGTGAGCGACTGGCGTACGCATGTCGTGCAGACGACATCGGGCGCGATCCTGACCGGCAATCCCGCCGCCAAGGTGAAGCTGGTCGAATATCTGAGCTATACCTGCCCGCATTGCGCGCATTTCGTCGCGGAATCGAAGGCGCCGCTCTACGACGACCTCGTCCGGCGCGGCGTGGTGCGGGTCGAGTTCCGCCATGCGGTGCGCGATCCGCTCGACATGGCGGCGGCTTTGCTCGCGCGCTGCACCGGACCGAAGGGCTTCGGCAGCGCGACGCAGGCGATCTTTGCCGCGCAGGCAAGCTGGTTCGAACAGGGCCGGACCTGGTGGCAGGCAAACGCCGCATCGATCCAGTCGCAGCCCGAACTCGCACGGGTCAAGGCCGCGGCGAACGGATCGGGTCTGTCGGCGCTGATGCAGAAGCGCGGCATGTCCGCCGCGGCGATCGACCGCTGCTTCGCGGCGCCGGCCGACATGGACAAGCTGGCCGCGATGGCCAAGGCGGCCTGGGAGACGATCCAGGGAACGCCCAGTTTCACGGTCAACGGCAAGGCGGCCGGTGGCAGTGACTGGTCGACGCTGCAACCCGAACTGCGCGCCGCCGGCGCGCGCTGAATACGACGTTTCGAACGGAGAGAAGAACAGATGCGTATTGCGATTGGCCTAGCGTCCGCGGTGATCCTGGCAGGGTGTGGCGGCGGCGAGAGCGGCAACAGCACGGCCACGGCGCCGGCAGCACCGGTAGCGGGCGCCACCGCGCCGGCGGGGACGCAGTGGACCGACAAGGTCGAGAAGACCGCCGAGGGCGGCTTCCGCATGGGCAACCCCGATGCGCCGGTCAAGCTGATCGAATATGGATCGCGGACCTGCGGCCATTGCGCCGCCTTCGCCACCACCGGCATGGAGCCGCTCAAGGCCCAGATCGCGACCGGCAAGGTCAGCTTCGAATTCCGCGACTTCCTGCTCAACCCGATCGATCTGGGCGCGGCGTTGCTCGGCCAGTGCGCGGGTCCGGGCCCGTTCTTCGCGATCATGGACCAGATGTACGAGCAGCAGGCGACCTTGCTCCAGGGCGGTCCCAAGGAGGGCGACCCCTTCTTCCAGCAGGTCGAGGCGATGGCGCCGGCCCAGCGCACCGCGGCGCTCGCGGAACGCTATGGCTATCTCGCCTTCGTCCAGCAGCGCGGCGTTCCCGAAGCTAAGGCGCGTCAGTGCCTCGCCGACCAGAGCGCGATCGATGCGCTGGTCAAGGGCAACGAAGCGGCCCAGAAGGAATACAACATCCCGGGTACGCCGACCTTCATCCTCAACGGCAAGGTGCTCGAGAACACCGGTACCTGGCCGCAGGTCGAGGCAGCGCTGAAGGCGGCAGGCGCCTGACGATGATCCGGACGGGGGGAGCGTAAGCCTAAGGTGCAGATCAAGCGGCTCCGCCTGACCGGTTTCAAGAGCTTCGTCGATCCCGCCGACCTGCGCATCGAACCCGGGCTGACTGGGATCGTCGGCCCGAACGGCTGCGGCAAGTCCAATCTGCTTGAAGCGCTGCGCTGGACGATGGGCGAGAACAGCGCCAAATCGATGCGCGGCGCCGGCATGGAAGACGTGATCTTCGCCGGGACCGCGACGCGTCCGCAGCGCGATTTCGCCGAGGTCTCGATCCTCGCCGAGCAGGCGGGCGGCGACAATGAGGGCGAACTGGAAGTCGTCCGGCGCATCGAGCGCGGCGCCGGATCTGCCTATCGCATCAACGGCCGTGACGTGCGTGCCAAGGACGTGGCGCTGCTGTTCGCCGACTCCGCGACCGGCGCCCACTCGCCCGCGCTGGTGAGCCAGGGACGGATCGGCGCGATCATCATGGCCAAGCCCGGCGAGCGACGGCAGATGCTGGAGGAAGCCGCGGGCATCTCCGGCCTTCACGTCCGCCGCAAGGACGCCGAGCAGAAACTGCGCGCCACTGAGGCGAACCTGACCCGCCTGGACGAGGTGATCGGCGACCAGGAGGCGCGCGCCGCGGCCCTGAAGCGGCAGGCGCGGCAGGCCGAACGCTATCGCGAGCTTTCGGACAAGATCCGTACTGCCGAGGGGCGGATGATCTTCGCGCGCTGGCGCGAAGCGGCAGCCGCGGCGGATGCGGCGAAGAAGGAAGCGGCGGCCGCAGAAGCACTGGTCGCTACCCGGACGCATGCGCAGGAAGCCGCGCTCGCCGCGCAGCAGGAAATGGCGGAGAAGCTCGCTTCCGCACGCGCTGCAGCGCTGGCGGTACGCGACCGGGCGAGCGAGGCAATGCACGCGCTGGCCGGGCTGCGCAGCGAGCGGGCAAGCGTCGAGCGGCGGATCGCCGAACTGGCCGACAGCGCCGCCCGGCTGGAGGCAGACAAGGGCCGCGAGGGTGCGCTGGCGCATGACGCGGCGGACGCGCTGGCGCGACTGGAAGAAGAGGCCAAGGCGCTCGACGCGCGGATCAGGGATGCGGAGGGGCGGATGCCTTCGCTTGAGTCCAATCTTGCGAGGGCGGAAGGCGAATCGCGCGATGCGGAAGTTGGTCTGGCCCAGGCACTTTCCGCTCAGGCAAGTGAAACCGCCGAAGCCCGCGTCGCCGAGGCCGCGCTCGCGTCCGCGAGAGGAAGAGTGGAACGCGCAGAACGCGAAGTCGCGCGCGTTGCCGCCGAGATCCACGCATTGGGCGACCCCGCCCCGCTCAAGGACGCGCGAACCCGGGCCGCGGACGACAAGGCCAAGGCCGAGCGCCAGGCCGAGACCGCGCGCACCGGCCTTGCCCGCGCTGACGCGACCGAGCGTGGTGCAATCGATGCACGCACGCGGGCGCAATCGGCGCGCGCAGAGGCCCATGCCGAGCTGGCGCAGCTCGACAGCGAGGCCGCGGCGCTGACCAAGGCGACGCGGCCGAGCGGCAAGGACCGGCTGCTCGACCGGTTGAAGGTCGATCCCGGCTATGAACGCGCGCTCGCCGCGGCGCTGGGCGACGATCTGGAAGCCGGGTTGGACCCGGCGGACGAACGCCACTGGGCAGGCGCCGAAGCGCTGAAGGGCGACCCCGTTGCGCCGCCGGGCACCACGCCGCTGGCCAGCCATGTCGAGGCGCCCGGCGTGCTCGCGCGACGGCTGGCGCAGGTGCTGGTGGCAGAAGGCGATGAGGGTCAGCCGCTCGCCGTCGGACAAAGGCTGGTGACGCTGGCGGGCGTGCTGCGGCGCTGGGACGGCTATGTCGCGAAGAGCGGCGGCGCGGCGGCGGCCGAGCGGCTGGAGCGCGTCAACCGGCTGCGCGCGATCGAGAAGGCACGGCCTGCAGCGGTGCGCGCGGTCGATGCCGCAGACGCCGATCTGGCCCGGATCGACGGCGACATCGCCGAGGCGCGACGCGCGGCAGCGGAATGTAAGAGGCTGCTCGACCATAGCGAGACCGCCGCGCGCGATGCGGCACGCGCTGAGGACCGTGCCGCCGCGGCGCTCGAACGGCTCGACGGTCAGCGCGCAGATCTGGAAGCGCGGCGGGCGCGTACTGCGGCCGAGCTTGAAGAGGCAAATGGGGAATTGAAGCGTGCCGACGCGGCCCGCGCGTCCCTGCCCGACGGCAGCGCGACGCGCGCGAAGGTGGCAGCACTGACCGCCGAAGCGGAAGCGCGGCGCAACGCGGCGGCCAATGCGCGTGCCGAACGCGGCAATCTGGAGCGCGAAATGGCCGCGGCGCGCGAACGGCTCGCGGCATCGATCGCCGAGGGCAAAAGCTGGAAGGCCCGCGCGGGGGAGGCGGCGAAGCGGATCGCCGAGATGGACAACCGCGCGGTCGAACTGGCCGAGGCCGCCGAGGCGATCAAGGACAAGCCCGCGCAGCTCGACGAAACGATCCTGCGCGCCGAGAAGACGAACGAGGAAGCGCGGATCGAAAGCGCTGCGGCGCAGCTGGCGGAGCGCGAGGCCGAAGCCGGGTTGCGCGGTACCGAGGGCGCGGTGCGCGCTGCAGGCGAGGCACTGGCAGAAGCACGCGAAGGCCGCGCGGGCGCGGTAGCGCGGCACGAGAATCAGGAGATGCGCCGCGTCGAGATGGGCCGGCTGTCGGGCGAGCGCTTCGAATGCCCGCCGCCCCTGCTGCCCGAGCGCGCCGGGTTTGCGGAGAACGAGGTGCGCGGGCCGCAGGACGAATCCGCCGCGCATGACCGGCTGATCGCCGAGCGCGAGCGGATCGGGCCGGTGAACCTGGTGGCCGAAACCGAGCTGGCCGAACTGACCGCCAGCGCGCAGGCCAGCGCCAAGGAACGCGACGAGCTGATCCAGGCCGTCCATCGCCTGCGCGGGAGCATTGGCACGCTGAACCGCGAGGGGCGGCAACGGCTGCTCGCGGCGTTCGAGGCGGTCGACCAGCATTTCCGGCGGCTGTTCACGACGCTGTTCAACGGCGGGCAGGCGCATCTGGAGCTGGTCGATTCGGACGATCCGCTCGAGGCGGGGCTGGAGATCATGGCGCAGCCACCGGGCAAGAAGCTGCAGTCGCTGACCCTGTTATCGGGTGGCGAGCAGGCGCTGACCGCGGTGGCGCTGATCTTCGCCCTGTTCCTGACCAACCCGGCGCCGATCTGCGTGCTCGACGAAGTCGACGCGCCGCTGGACGACGCCAATATCGAACGCTTCTGCGACCTGCTCGACGCGATGACGCGCGAGACCGCGACCCGGTACCTGATCGTCACCCACAATGCCGCGACGATGAGCCGCATGCACCGATTGTTCGGCGTGACCATGGTCGAGCGCGGGGTAAGCCGGCTGGTGTCGGTCGATCTGGGCGGGGCGGAGTCGCTGCTCGCCGCCGAATAACGATAGTGTATGCGCGTATCGGAGAGGATCGGATGAAACTGCTTCTGACAACCTTGTCAGCGATCGCGCTGGCGGCACCGGCGGCGGCGCAGGTGAGCGCGCTGGACGATGGCGTCGAGGTCACGCGCGGCGACATGGCGGTGCGGGTGACGGCGCTGTCCGCATCGGTCCTGCGCGTGCGGATGGCGCGCGACGGCAAATGGCCCGAGGATGCGAGTTGGGCGGTGGCCGCCGAGGTGCGGGCGCGAACGGCAAAGGTGATCGCGCGCACCGACGGCTTCGATACCGATGCGCTGTCGGTGAAGGTCGATCCGGCGACCCTGCGCCTGACCGTGCATGAGCGCGGCGGCCGGCTGGTCATGGCCGACACCGCCGATCCGGTGATGCGCGCGGACGGCAGCTTCGAACTGGCCGTCGCGATGCCGGTGGGTGAGCGCTATTTCGGGCTGGGCGACAAGACCGGGCCGTTCGACCGGCGCGGCGCGAGCTATGTCCACTGGAACACCGACACGTTCGGCTATGGCCGCGAGACCGACCCGACCTACAAGTCGATCCCCTTCTACGTCACCACCGGCGGCGGGTTCGGCAGCTACGGCCTGTTCCTCGACAATTCGACGCGCAGTTGGTTCGATTTCGGGCACCGCACCGACGGCGAGCTGAGAATCGGCGCGCCGGGCGGCCCGGTCGACTATTATGTGATCGCGGGACCGATGTTGTCCGAAGTCGTCCAGCGCTATCATGGCCTGACCGGCAAGGCGCCGCTGATCGCGCCCTGGGGGCTGGGCTATCAGCAGTCGCGCTACAGCTACATGTCCGACACCGAGGTGCGCGAGCTGGCGGCACGGCTGCGCAAGGAACGCATCCCCACCGACGTGATCTGGCTCGACATCGATTTCCAGGACCGCAACCGGCCCTTCACCACCAATCCCAAGACCTTCCCCGATCTGCCCAAGCTCGCCCGCGACCTGAAGGCCGACGGGATCGGACTGGTAGCGATCACCGACCTGCACATCGCGCATGCGCCGAGCCAGGGCTATGCGCCCTTCGACAGCGGCGCCGCGGGCAACCATTTCGTGCGCACCGCCAAGGGCCGCACCTATGTCGCACCGGTATGGCCGGGGGATTCGCTGTTCCCCGACTTTACGCGGGATGCGTCGCGCGACTGGTGGGGCGGGCTGTACAAGGATTTCGTGAGCGCCGGGATCTCGGGCTTCTGGAACGACATGAACGAGCCGGCGATCTTCGAGACGCCGAGCAAGACCATGCCGCTCGACAATGTCCATCGCATTGAGGGCGACGGGTTCGCCGCGCGCGAGGCGAGCCATGCCGAAGTCCACAATGTCTATGGCATGCAGAACAGCCGGGCGACGTTCGAAGGGCTGGAGAAGCTCGATCCGCAGGCGCGGCCGTTCGTGATGACGCGGGCGACCTATGCCGGCGGACAGCGCTATGCCGTGACCTGGACCGGGGACAACAACGCCAGCTGGGATCACCTCAAGCTGTCGGTGCAGCAGCTGGTCAATCTCGGCCTGTCGGGATTCTCCTATTCAGCGGCGGATATCGGCGGGTTCACCGGCGGACCCAGCCCCGAGCTGTTGACGCGCTGGATCCAGATCGGCGCGTTCACGCCGGTGATGCGGGTGCATGCCGCGGTGAATACGCCCCGCAGCGAACCCTGGGTCGATGGGCCCGAGCATCTGGCGTTGCGGCGCAAGGCGATCGAGGAACGCTATCGCCTGTTCCCCTATCTCTACGCCGTGGCCGAACTGCAGGCGCGATCGGGCGATCCGATCATGCGGCCGGTCTTCTACGATTATGCATCGTCGGGCTGCGATTCGCCGATGAGCTTCACCCTGGGCCGCGACCTGATGGTCGCCGCGTCGCCCAAGCCCGAATCGCCGCAAGCCTATGACGTGTGCCTGCCCAAGGGCGGCTGGTATGATTACTGGACCGGGCGTTCCGTGGTGTCGACGGCGGGCAAGACTGCCGACAGCGTGAGCGAGGCACCGCGGATCGACCGGCTTCCGGTGTTCGTGCGTGCCGGTGCGATCATCCCGCGCCAGCCGCTGGTGCAGAGCCTGAGCGAGACGCCCAAGGGCGCATTGGAGCTGTTGGTCTATCCCGGGGACGACTGCCACGGCACGATCTATTTCGACGACGGCAAGGCGCGGGCGATCGAGCGCGGCGCCTATTTGGGCCAGAGCTTTCGCTGCTCGACGACGCCGACGGGGCTGCGGATCGATCTCGACCCGCGTTCGGGCAAGCTCAAGCCGTGGTGGCGCGAGATCGCGATGACGGTGCATGCCGTTTCCGATCTTGGCGCGGTGCGCCTTGGGCGGCGGAAGATCGCGGCGGAAATGGACGAAAGCGCCGACCGCATCCGCTTCACACTGCCCGACTCCGCCAAGGCGGCAACCATCACCGTGGCGGGACCGTGACCCCTGCCCGCCCGTCCCGCGCACGCCTGACCCTGTTCGCCTTCGGGGACTTTGCGTTCAACCTCTACTGGCAGAGCGCGATGCTCTTCCTGCTGTTCTACTATACCGACGCGCTCGGGCTGCCGGTCACCGCGGCGGCGGCGATCTTCATGGCGGCGTCGGTCTGGGACGGGATCGCCAACTTTGCGGCAGGGTTGCTCGCCGACCGGCGCGAGCCCAAAGGCGGGCTCGGACGGCTGGTCGCCATTGGTGGCGTGCCGCTGGGCCTGGGCTTCGTCCTCGCCTATCTTCCGCCGGTCGTTCCCGGCTGGTGGGGAATGGTGGGGGTGTTTGCGGGCCACATCGCCTTCCGCACCGCCTATGCCTTCATCAACCTGCCCTATCTGGCGATGAGCGCGCGGGTCAGCGCGGACAGCAACGACCGCGCCTATGTCGCAGGGGTACGGATGTTGTCGGGCACGCTGGCGGCGGTGGTGGTCGCGCTGGGGACGGTGCCGCTGGGCGGGTTGTTGCTTGGCACCAAGGCGGCGGACGCCTATCTGGGCGCGGCATTGCTGTTCGCGGTGGCGGGTGCAGCGATTCTCGCCTGGGTCGGCCTCACCTATCGCGAAGCGGACGTGCCCGATCGGCGTGCCCCAGTGCCGGTGTGGACCGCGCTCAAGGCGCTTGCCGCCAACCGCGCCTTCGTGACGCTCAACCTCGCGATGGTGGCGATGATCGTCGCGGTAACGATCCTCAACAAGTCGGTGCTCTACTATTTCAAATACTTCCTCGGCGACGAGGGCGGCGGGCAGCTTGCGCTGGCGTCGATGAGCGTGGTGAGCGCGGTGTCGGTACCCTTGTGGATGCTGTTCCAGCGAAGCCTGGGGACGCGGGCTCTATGGTTCCTCGCGGCGGCGCTGGCGATGATCGGGCTCGCATTGTTCGCCCTGTTCGACATCCATCGCGCCGGGGTGATGCAGGCCTATCTAATGGCGATGCAGGCGATGATCGTCGGGCTCAACTTCGTCTTCTGGGCGATGCTGCCCAACACGATCGAATATGGCGAACAGCGCACGGGGCTGCGCGTCGAGGGCGCGGTGTTCGGGATGGCGGCGCTGCTGCAGCGGGTGGCGATCGGGATCGCCACCGCGATCATCGGCATCGGCTTCGAGCGCGCAGGCTATGTCGCCAATGTCGACCAGAGCGCGGCGACCCTCACCGCGATGCGGCTGACGATCGCGCTGGTGCCGCTGGGGTTCCTGGCGCTGTCGTGCCTGCTGATGGCGCTCAACCCGCTGGGGCGCGGGGAGCATGCTCGGATCGTGAAGGATCTGAGGGGATAGGTCTTTTGGTTGCGGTGCCAGCCCGCTCCCCCACCCGGCCACCCACAGGATACTGGCGTTGGGTGGCCGGGTGGGGAGCGGGCTGGTGCCGCTTCAACAAAACGCAGTCCGGCACCGCCCCGGGGAGGAGGGGGAAGGGGAGCGGTGCCGGACCCCGGCCAGGGCCGGGAGCGCGTCAGGCGGTGAGCGTGAAGGTCGAATGGACCCCCTGCGCCTGCGCCGAGGGCGCGATCCACACGTCGAACAGGCCCGGCTCGACTGTGGGCTTCAGATCACGGCCGATGAATTCGAGCTGCGAGCGCTTGAGCACGAAGCGCACCGTTTCCGATGCGCCCGGCGCAAGCGCGATCTTGCGGAACGCCTTGAGCTCGCGGACCGGGCGGGTGATGCTCGCCGCACGATCGCGGATGTAGAGCTGAACCACCTCTTCGGCGGCCCGCGTACCGCGGTTGGTGATCGTGGCGGTGAAGACGATCTCGCCATTCCACGCCAGCGCGCCCTTGTCCGGCGTGAGACCCGAATACTCGATCTTGCCGTAGGTCAGGCCATGACCGAACGGGTAGAGCGCCGAGTTCGGGATCGAACGATAATGGGTCTTGTACTCCTCGAGCTTGTCGTCGCTCGGGTTCGGACGGCCGGTCGGCTTGTGCGAATAATAATAGGGCTGCTGGCCCGGCTCGCGCGGGAAGCTCATCGGCAGGCGGCCCGAGGGGCTGTAGTCGCCGAACAATATGTCGGCGATCGCATTGCCGCTCTCCGACCCCAAGAACCAGGTGACGAGGATCGCGGGCGCGTTCTTGACCGCGCCTTCGAGCGCCAATGCACGGCCGTTCTTGAGCACGACGATCACCGGCTTGCCGGTCGCGGCGACCGCTTCGGCGAGCGCCTGCTGCGGCGCGGGGACGGTGATGCTGGTGCGCGACTGCGCCTCGCCCGACATGCGCTCGCTCTCACCGATCGCGAGCAGCACGACATCGGCGTTGCGGGCAGCGGCGACCGCGGCGTCGATCCCGCCGGCGAGCGGTGCCTCGACCCCGGACCCCTCGACCACCGTGATCTGCGCGCTCTTGCCCAGCGCATTGCGCACCCCGGTTTCGAGGTCGATGGCGAGCTTGTTGTCGCCATAGACGCACCAGGGGCCGTTGAGGTCGTGCTGGCCGGCAGCGAACGGGCCGATAATCGCGATCTTCTGCCCGCCCTTGCGCAGGGGGAGGATGTCGCCTTCGTTCTTCAGCAGGACGATCGATTTCTTCGCCATCTCGCGCGAAAGTGCCAGCGTTGTCTTGGTGCGGCTGCGCGCGGCTTCGCGCTTCTCGTCGATGCGGCGGAAGGGGTCCTCGAACAGGCCGAGCTTGGCCTTGATCGCCAACACCTTGCGCACCGATTCATCGACCCGCGCCATCGGCACCTCGCCCTTTTCGACCAGGTCGGGCAGGTGGTCGCGGTAGAAGCCGCTGGTCATGCTCATATCGACCCCGGCCATGAAGGCGATCTTGGTCGCTTCGCGCGCATCGGCGGCGAAGCCGTGGTCGATCATCTCCATGTCGCCGGTATAGTCGGAGACGACGAAGCCCTGATATTTCCACTCGTCGCGCAGCACGGTGCGCATCAGCCACTCATTGCCGTTCGAGGGGATGCCCGAAATCTCGTTGAACGAGGACATGGCCGACAGCGCACCCGCGCCGAACGCCGCCTCGAAGGGCGGGAAATAGATTTCGCGCAGCGTCCGTTCGGACACGTCGACCGTGTTGTAGTCGAGCCCCGCTTCCGCCGCGCCATAGGCCGCGAAATGCTTGGCGCAGGCCATCATCGTGTCGATCGCCTTGAGGCTGGCGCCCTGGAACCCGCGCACGCGGGCGGCGGCAAAGAGATTGCCCAGATGCACGTCTTCGCCCGCACCCTCCATGGTGCGGCCCCAGCGCTGGTCGCGCGCGACGTCGACCATCGGCGCGAAGGTCCAGTCGATGCCCGCAGCTGCGGCTTCATAGGATGCGGCGGCGGCCGTCTTTTCCGCCAGCGCCGGATCGAAGCTCGCCGCCTCGCCTACCGGCACGGGGAAGATGGTGCGGTGACCGTGGATGATGTCGGCGGCGAAGATCAGCGGGATCTTGAGCCGCGACTCCTTCATCGCTGCAGTCTGCATGATCCGGCACATATGCGTGCCGCTGCCGTTGAACACGCCGGTGAGCATGCCCTTGCGGACTTCCTCCACCTGCTGCTCGAAATTGGCGTTCGAACCGCTGGCCGGGTTGATCACCGTGCTGCCGCCCCAGGCAGAAGCCATCAGGCTGAGCTGACCCGCCTTTTCGGCGAGCGTCATCTTCGCGATCAGCGCATCGATGAAGGGCGGAACCTCGACAATCGCTGCCTGGCCCATCAATGCGCGCGCCGGGCTGTGGAGCCACGCCGCGATCGCACCAGCGCCCATCAGCGCCGCGCGGCGGGAAATCCGGGTGTCGAGCATTTCTAGTCCTCTCCTGAACGCATCGCGCAACGGCGCGAGGGGAATGCGAGTTGACCGGGCGGCCCCACATTTTGGGGTTGTCGCGCCGAACCGTAACCGGTTACATGCCGTCGAAACTTGCAATTTGCAATCGCGAATGATCCGCCCGAATACGTAATCATTTCGGGAGTGAGGGGATAGATGGCCGAGGCGACGATCCGCGATGTGGCACGGCGGGCGCAGGTATCGATCGCATCGGTATCGCGCGCGCTGAACGGCCTTGGCAATGTCCGCCAGGAAACGCGCGAGCGGGTGATGGCCGCGGCCGCGGAGCTCGGATATGTCCCGCACGCTGGCGCCCGGAGCCTGAGCCTTGCCCGCGCGCATGCCGTCGGCGTGGTGCTGCCCGACCTGCACGGCGAATTCTTCAGCGAGTTCGTGCGCGGCATGGACCGCGAGGCGAGCCGCCGCGGCTATGTGCTGCTGCTGTCCAACATTCATGACGAGAGCGAACAGGCCGCCAATGCGCTGCGCGCGATGCGCGGGCGCGTCGACGGGCTGATCGTGATGGCGCCGCATCTGTCCGCGGCGATGCTCCAGTCGGCGCTTCCGCCCACCCTGCCCTCGCTGTTCATCAACGGCCCCGAGGAAATCGACGACCGGCCCACGATGCGGCTCGACAATGTCGCGGCGATGGAGGCGATGATCGCGCATCTGGTCGCCGGGGGGCGTAGCCGGATCCTGCACATCGCGGGGCCAGAGGGCAATGTCGATGCGCGCGAGCGGATCGAGGGCTATCGCGCGGCGATGGCCCGCCATGCACCGGACGTCGAGCCGGTGGTGCTGGCGGGCGACTTTTCCGAAGAGGCGGGCGAAGCCGCGGCACGCACCATTCGCGACAACGCCATCGCCTGCGACGCCGTGTTCGCCGCGAACGACATGATGGCGCTCGGCTGCCTCCAGGCGCTGCAGAATGCCGGTATCGACGTCCCCGGCGAGATCGCAGTGGCGGGTTTCGACGATGTGCCGCTGGCCCGCTATCTCGGCCTCACCACCGTGCGCGTGCGGATCGCCGAGATGGGCGCGCGCGCGATTGAGCGGCTGATCGACATTCTCGAAGGCGGCCCGGCAGACCAGCGCGCCGAACGCCACAGCGCCGAACTGGTGGTGCGCGCCACCACCGCGGCGCGCGGTTGAATGACAGGAACATCAGGAGAGGATATGACGATGCGTTTTCCGATCACCCGCCGGTCCCTGCTCGCCGCGCCCGCGCTGGGCGCCGCCGCGCTGACCCCGGCCTGTGCCCGTCCGCTGCTGGCGGAACCCGCCAGGCCGGCCCTGCCGGGCTGGTATGCCGATCTCGAGAAGCGCACCTTCAACTTCTTCTGGGAGCGGGCGAACCGCAAGAACGGGCTGGTGCCCGATCGCTGGCCGAGCCCGTCCTTCTGCTCGATCGCATCGGTCGGCTATGCGCTCACCGCCTACCCCGTCGGGGTCGAGCGCGGCTGGGTCTCGCGAACCGAAGCCGCGGCGCTGACGCGCACCACATTGCGCTTCTTCTGGAACGCGCCGCAAGGCCCCGAGCCGAGCGGAACCGCGGGCTATAAAGGCTTCTTCTACCATTTCATCGACATGGAGACTGGCCACCGGTTCCGGACCAACGAGCTGTCGAGCGTCGATACGACTCTGTTGTTCATGGGGATCCTGTTCGCCGCCGAATATTTCAACGCCGACAACGCTGTCGAGGCCGAGATCCGCAAGCTCGCGCACGATATCTATGCCCGCGCCGACTGGAATTTCTTCCGCAGCGACGGGCGGGCGCCGGTCTCGATGGGCTGGCACCCAGAGACCGGGCTGATCCCGGCGAACTGGCAGGGCTATAATGAGGGGATGTTCGTCTACATCCTCGCGCTCGCTTCGCCGACGCATGCGGTACCCGCGAACAGCTGGGACGTGTGGACCGCGAAATACGCGCAATGCTGGCGCGGTCAGGGCGACACCCGCCACCTCGCCTTCGCGCCGATGTTCGGCCACCAGTACAGCCATGCCTGGATCGATTTCCGCGGCATCCGCGACAAGCCGATGCGCGAGGCGGGCCTCGATTATTTCGAGAATAGCCGCCGCGCCACCTATGCCCAGCGCGCCTATGCCATCGCCAACCCGATGGGCTGGACCGGCTATTCCAAGGATATCTGGGGCCTGACCGCATGCGACGGGCCGGGCGGATACGACCTGCCGTTCAAGGGCCGGACCGCGACGTTCCGCGCCTATTCGGCGCGCGGACCGCTGGGCCAGCCCGACGAGTATGACGACGGCACGATCGCACCGACCGCGGCGCTGGGGTCCTTGCCTTTCGCGCCTGAGATCGTGATCCCGGCCGCGAACGCGCTGCGCAAATGGCCGGGCCTCTACAGCCAATATGGCTTCCTCGATTCGTTCAACCCCAGCTTCACCTGGACCGACAAGCGCCTCGCCAATGGCCGGATCAACGGCAAGAACGGCTGGGTCGACACCGACTATATCGGCATCGACCAGGGGCCGATCCTGTTGCAGGCGGCGAACTATCGCAGCGATTTCGTGTGGAAGACGATGCGCCAGTCTAAGATCATCCGGCGCGGGCTGGAGATGGCCGGGTTCACCGGCGGCTGGCTGGCGGGATAGGCCTTGGCCACCCCGGCCTTGTGCCGGGGTCCACTTCGCCTGACCGGCAGGGCTGGAACCTCGCCTCCAGCCCTGCCTCCCGGTGGTCCCCGGGACAGGGCCGGGGTGACGGGTGAGTTGGTCGGATGCCGGAGGCTTAGCGGATGCGCACCGGCTTGCTGCGCTTCGACACGCCGGTTTCGTTGAAGGCCTCGACCGCAGCGTAATAGCCGACGCCAAGGTTGAGCGCGCGAAGATCGAGCCTGGCATCCGTGCCCAGCTCGTCGGCGAAGACCTGATAGGTCAGCGTCAGCCGGTCGGGCCGCACGCCCCACATCACATTGTAGCCGACCGCGCCCGGCACCTTGCGCCAGCTGACGCGGGCGTTGCGCTGGTCGGTGTCGCGGACCGCCGCGATACCGCCCGGCGCGGCAGGCGCGGCGCCATCGGCGTTGCCGAACACGCGCAGGTCGTTGATCGCGAGATGCGCGCCGCCGATATAGCCGTGGACGTAGCGGACATAGCGGACCTTGGCGGGCGTCCTGAGCTCGAGATAGGCGTTGGGACGGTCGCGGCGCGGCCCCTCGGTCTGCGCGATCTTCGACCAGCTCTTGCCGTCCGCCGAACCTTCGATGTGGAATTCGGTGTAGATGTCGGGGGCGTCGGCGAAGCGCCCGGCCTTGTAGTCGGCAAAATTGACCTGGATCGCGCGGACGGTCTTCGCCGCGCCAAGGTCCATCGTCAGCGTCTCGCCCGCCTTCTTGCTGCCCGCGACCCAGAAGCTGCGCGGATTCTCGTCCGCGGCGCGGCTCGCCTCATATTCGCCCAGCGTCGAGGAGGCGGTGAGCGGCTTGCGATAGGAGAGCAGCATCCAGCCGGTGAACAGCGATTCGATGTCATCGACCTTCCCCTCGGGCGCCCAGTGCGGGAAGTCGCCGAAGCGCGAGGAGGACCACATCTGCCCGTCCGCCTCGAACCGCGTCGGGAACAGGTTGATGCGCCGCTCGAACGTCCAGTTGGCGCCGAGCCAGGGCGTACCGGTATTCCACCAATTGCCGTGATTGTCCTCGAAGGTCGAGCCGTGCCCCGCCCCCTCGACAAAGCCGCCGGGCTTGTAGGCGACGGGGTTCCACGGGGCGTAGGTCCAGGGGCCGAGCGGCGATTTGGATGTGTAGGTGCCGTTGGCATAGGCGTTATATTCGGTGCCCGGCGCGCCGTACTGGAGATAATAGGTGCCGCCGACCTTCGTCATCCAGGCCCCTTCCATGAACGGCGCGATCGGGGTGCCGTCGGGCAGGCCGCCGCTATGGTCCTGCCCGAACCGCTCCCAGCCATGCTGGTCCGGGTGGAGCTTGAACATCTCCTTGGCCGGCCCCTTGTAGATGAGCTTGCCGTCCCTGAACTCGATCTCGAGCCCGTAGAGCGGATAGACGTTGGACGAGTTCCAGTAGAGATACCATTTGCCGTCATCGTCGAGGAACAGCGCGGGATCCCATGGGCCGGGCGGGATCTCGCCGGGCTTCATCTTCTCCTCCTCGCCCGGGCGCACCTGACCCGGCAGCCGCGGCATGCGGCGCACGAAATAGTCGAGCTTGCCGGTCTCGGGCGCGTCCGAGACGTAGATCGCACCCGGCTCCATCATCGAGGGCATGAGGTAGAGCCGCTCGCCATCCGACCAGGCGGCGGGCGCGACGAAGCTGTCATTCTCCCATCGGCTCGGCGTGATGAAGGTCCAGTCGACCAGATCGGTCGAGCGCCAATAGCCGTCGGCGAGCGTCTGGAAGAGATAATAGGCGCCCTTGTGCCGCACGATCACCGGATCGGCGCCGGTGCGGTACGAGATGCCCTCGTTCACCTGCTCGAAATTGTAGCGGTAATCGATGTCGATCGGGTTGGCATAGGTGCGCTTGCCCGGCTGCGCGCCGGACGCGCCGGCGGCGATCAGCGCCGCGAGCGCAAGAGCGTGCTTGAGCATCGGTCGGCTCCTCAATGGATGCGGATGAACAGATTGGCGGTGAGCCGGCCCTGACGCGGGTCCGCGCTGAGCGTCATGCCCGATGGGATGATCCCCGAATGAAGCAGCGCACCGCGGTAGATGACGAGCCGGTCCGGCACCGCGTCGATCCGGCCGATCTGGTCGAAATGCGCGTTGCTGGTGTTGATGTAGCCGTTGAGGCTTTCGCTTTCGACCTTCGCGGCGGCGATGAACGGCACGCGATTGTCTTCGGTCACCAGTTCGATCCCGGTGCTGCGCTGGCGATAGAAGGCGGTCCCGCTCCCCGGCGCGTCGGTGAGATAGTGAAGCACCGCGACGATGTCCGGATCGGGCGAATCGAAATGCGGGATACGCTGCGGCGCGCCAAGCGCGGCGGGCGGCACGGTGACCATCGAGAAGCTCGCCTCGATCAGATCGAAGCTGTCCGCACCGAACGCGCCGCCGATATAGGGCGCCGCGGATTCGAGCAGGCGGCCGGCATATTCGGAGGCCGCTGTATCGGACTCGGTCACCATCCGGCGCAGGCCTGGATAATAGGTCTGGCTCACCGGAAACGGCGCAAGGCGGGCGGCGATCGCCACCACGGCGGCAGGGTCGCCGGTGATGCCGTCAACGGTGACGACGGGCTGCTGGCAATGGCCGAAACGATGCAGCTCGGGTTTCACCCCATCTCTCCCGGCCTGTAGAAAAAAGGGAGGAAGCCTTGGCTCCCTCCCTTGTACACCCCGATCCGAAGATCAGAACTTGTATTTGAGCCCCGCCTGGAAGCTGCGTGCGTTACCGACCGTGCCGTTTTCGCGGAAGGACGGGTTGACGCCGCTGCCCGCACCCCAGGACGAATAATTGCGATTGACCGTATCGAAGACGTTGAACGCCGCGAAGCTGGCCTCGAGATCATGGCCCCAGGGCATCTTGAAGTTCTTCGCGATACGCAGGTCGAGCGTCTCATACCCCAGGATCGTATCGGGGAAGAACACGCCGCCCATATTGCCGTAGCAGCACGCCTCCTGCGGCTGGTTCGGCAGGCCGAAGATGACGTTGCCGAAAGCGGGCCCCGAGCTCATCGTCAGCGTGCCCGAGAGCACCGTGTCGAACGGGCCGCGGAAGATGCCGGTACCGACGAAGCGGTATTTCTCGACCCCCTGCACCCAGCCCCAGCCATAGGCATCGACCGACGCGCCATTGTAGAACTCGTCGTTGTTGGCGAGCTCCTGCGCCACGTTGGTGCGGGCGAACTGCACGGTGAGCGCGGCGGAGAAGCCCCAGCGCGAATTGGCGGTGAACGGCTTCTCTGCGGTCAGGTAGATCGCGTTGTAGACCGCCTTGCCGCTGTTGTCGCCGATGTTGAGCTTGCCGTTGAACCCGGCCAGGTCGCCCTGTTTCGCCGCGCACGCCGCGTAGTCGACGTCGGGGAAATTGTCCTGGATCCAGGCGTTGCCGCCATTGGTGCAGCCGGTCACATTGCCGGCGCCGTCATATTGCAGGAGACGCGAATACCAGCCGTTCGAGAAACGGTTGCCCCGTACGAAGCGGAAGATGTTGTGGCTGCGGATGTGCGAATAGGTGATCGCGGTCTGGACCTCACCGAACCGCTTACGCACGCCGATGTTGAACTGGTCCGAATAGGGCAGCTTGGTCTTGTTGTTGAGCAGCCAGATGTCGCCGCCCGTACCCAGCCCGGCCGCCGCCGAACGCAGCGTATCGACGTTGCGGAACGCGGGGTTCCACACCAGCGTGCCGGCCGGAAGATTGCCGGCATTGCCGGCGCGCAGCGTCGCGCAATTGGCGATTCCCCCGGTGCCCCCCTCGGTGCAGAAATTGGCCTGCACGACGCGTTCGTGCCGGTTCTTGATCGTCTCGATGCCTGATGTGATGAACAACGGGCGATCATAGTAACGCCCCGCACCGGCGAAGAAGACCAGGTCGCGATCGCCATTCACGTCATAGCTGATGCCGATACGCGGCTGGAACGCGCCCCAGAACGGATCGCGATTGCTGCCGGTCGAGATATAGTCCTCGGGATTGATCCCCGCGGCCTTCCAACCCGGATAGTTCCGCAGCGCCGTCGCAACATTATCGGGCGTCACGAAATTCTCGTTCTTGGCGTTGGTCTCGAAATCCCAGCGCAGACCGAGATTGACGGTCCAGTGATCGTCGATGGTCCAGTCGTCCTGCACGAACAGACCGATCTGGGTGTTGTTCGCACGCCCCGGTTCGAACGGCTGGACGTTGATGCGGGCGCCATAGGGCGTGCTGCTGTCGAAGCCGGTGAAGCCCGTGGCGTTGAAGAAATAGCCGCCGTTGCTGCGATTGTCCTCGAGCCGCTCATACTTGTTGATCGCGACCTTGGCGCCGGCCTTGATCGTGTGCGCACCGCCATAGAAAGTGATGTTGTTCTTGATCGTCCAGGATTTCTGCGAGTCGTTCTGCTCGAAGCTGCCCGCGCCGAGCGCCGCGACGGTGCCGAAGTCGGGGCCGGCCGACAGGATGATCTCGGGCCCGGCGCTTCCCCGGCGCGCGCCGTTCTCGACGGTGCTGTACGACAGGAAGAATTCGTTGAGCCAGCTCTGGCCGCGATGGCTCCAGTCGAGCTGGAAGTTCTTGACCTTGTTGTTGATCGGGCCGCCATGGCTGGGCACCGACGTGCCGCCGACGCCGCCGATATTGGATTCGTCACGGACGAACGCCGAGAGATTGATCGTATCCTGCGACGAGGCGAACAGCGTCAGCTTGCCGAAATAGAGCTTCTGATTGAAATCGAGCGGATAGCTGCCGTTATATTGCGAGATCAGGTTCGCAGGGACCGGCGAGCGCAGATCGACATTGCCCGACGGCTTGGTCTTGTCGGTCGCTTCGAACGCGCCGTAGAAATGCAGCACGTCCTTGATGATCGGACCACCCAGATCGGCGCCATATTGCCAGCGGTTATAGTCCGGCTTCTCCCGCGTGCCGTCGCGATTGTTCGCCTTGCCCGGCCGGTCGAAATAGGGCTGGCCGAAAAACGCCTTGGGCTGCCATTCGGCGAACAGCGTGCCGTGCAGCTGCTGCCCGCCGGTCTTGGTCACCGCGGTGATGATCGCCGACCCGGCCTGCTCATACTCGGCCTTGAAGTTCTGGGTGTTGACCGCGAATTCCTGGATCGCGAGCTGCGGGAAGGGGTTGCCCTCCGAGAAATTCTGACCCGACAGACCGCCATGGTTGATCGGGTTCTTCATGCTGAGCCCGTCGATGAACACGTTGGTTTGGTCGGGGCTCACCGCGCCCGCCTGAACCTGCCGGTTGCTGCCTGGCGGCGACACCGACACGCCCGGCGCCAGGGCCGCGAAGTTCAGGAAGTTGCGGTCGTTCTGCGGCAGATTCTCGATCTGCTGGGGGGAGACGTTGGTGGTGACCGTCGCCGTGCGCACCTCGTTGCGGCCGCGGCGGCCGGTGACGACCACTTCGGTGCTGCCCGGGGCCGCGGCGGCCGGCGGCGCAATGTCGTAGACGACGGTCTGGCCGACCGGAACGACGACGGTTTCCGCTTCGATACCCGCCGCCTCGACGCGATAGGTGCCGGGGCGCAGACCGGGGACGAAGTAATTGCCATTGGCATCGACCGTCGCCGTGACCGTCTGTCCGGTATTGCTGTCGGTAATGGTGACCGTGGTGCCTGCCGAAGCGCCTTCGACATGGCCGCGCATCGCGGAAGTTGTCTGGGCGAAGGCCGATGTGCTGACCATCAGTGCGGCGGCAAAGGCGCCCGCCGAAACGCCACGGACGAGAATCGAACGTTTGCTACGGAAATCCGTCATCAATCTGCTCCCCTAAACACCGGTTCGATCGATTGAGATCGATGAATGTAACCGGTTACAATGTCGTTGGAGCTTTTAACATCTCCTGACACATGCCTAGAGAAGCTGTTTATGACTACGTTGTCAATTGCATTTGTCGGAGGGGCTGGCCAGAATGGGTAAAGTGGTCCGGGTATGCGATACCCGGACCTTTACTCCCACCAATAGGGCAGACGCTTCACGGTTCCGGTCTCGACCTCGTTCATCGTCTTCGCGTCGTAGAGACGGCCACCCAGCATTACCCGGCTGATCTTGTCGCTATTGCGGATGTCGGCGGTGGGATCGGCGTCGAGCACGACCAGATCGGCGAGCTTGCCCGCCTCGATCGAGCCGATGTCTTTGGCAAAGCCCAGGGATTTCGCAGAATCGATCGTGCCTGCACGCAGCGCCTCGACCGGGCTCATGCCCCCGCGCACGAAGGACCACAATTCCCAGTGCGAGCCGATTCCGGCCTGCTGCCCGTGCGCGCCGATCGCGACCAGCTTGCCCGTCGCCGCGACCTTCTTCGCCTCGCGCGCATTGTCGTCGTCGACGAAATTGTCCTCGGGCGCCTTGGTCACGCGCATCGTGTCCGAGCGCAGCCGCGCGGGCGGGGTGTGGACCATCAGCGGGTTCTTCCACACATCGGTCGCCTGCCGCCAATAGGGATCGCCGGCAAGGCCGCCATAGCTGACCACCAGCGTCGGCGTGTAGTTGGTGTCACCCTGCCCGAACAGCTGGAGGACGTCCTTGTAGAAGATGTCGGCGGGGACATTGTGCTCGAGCGTCGAATTGCCGTCGGCGATCAGGTTCATGTCCATGCCGAACAGCGACCCGCCCTCGGCGACGACCTGCATCCCCTCCGCGCGCGCTGCGGCGACGACCATCTGGCGCTGTTCGCGGCGCGGCTGGTTGTAGTTCTTCACCGAATGGCCGCCCTGCGCCTTGAGGCGGCGGACATGGGCGAGCGCGTCCTCATAGCTGTCGATCTGCGCATAGACGTCGGCGTTCTTGGCGCCGTAGACGATCTCGCCGGTCGAGAAGATACGCGGGCCCAGGATCTTGCCCGCGCGCTGCATCTGCTGCGCGGCGAAGACGAGGCTCGCCTGGCTCGATGGGTCATGGATCGTGGTGGTGCCGAGCGCGAGATTCTGGAGCAGCGACCAGTTCTGCTGCGGCACCAGATCGTCCGTGCCATAGGGACCATGCGCATGCGCATCGACCAGGCCGGGGATGATCGTCTTGCCGGTGACGTCGATCGTCTTCGTGCCTGCCGGGAGCTGGATCGATGCGGTCGGCGCGACCTGAACGATCCGGTCGCCCTCGATCACGATCGTGGCATTGTCGATGATCCCGCCATCGGCGCCGGCCATGGTGACGACGCGCGCACCGGTCAGCGCCACGCGGCCTGCGGGTTTCGCCGCCTTCACCTCCACCGCGAGCGAGGTCGTGCGCGGAGTCACATTCGGCTTGGCGCCGGGGGCGCTGGCGAAGAAGCTGGCGCGGTCCGCGGTGTAGAGCGTCGGCCCCATGCTCCAGTGGAGCCGCGACCCGTCACCCGACCAGTGGATATAATCGGCGCCATCGGTGCTGACGCGCACCACCGGCAGCGCATCGGCCTTGGGACCGACCGAGACTTCCTGCCCGCCGGGCATCAGTGGCATCGCGAACACCTGATAATTCTGGCGGAACGCGATGCTCTTGCCGTCGGGCGCGACGATATAGTCGTTGGCAAGCTCGCCGCTGGCGTGGACGCGCTTGCCCTCGCCGTTCAGGTCGGTCGAGACGAGCTCGAGCTTGTTCTCGCCCGGGCTGGTCATGAAGATGCGGTCGCTCGATGCGCCGAACTGCGGCCGGGCCATGCCGCGCGCGACCAGCTCGAGCGCTCCGCCTGCCGCCGCGACGCGGTAGACGCCGGGATCGTTCGACCAGCCCGGCGCGGTCAGGCCGCCGCCCGCTGCCTTCTCGAACACGATCGTGCGGCCATCGGGCGAGAATTGCGGGCGGGCGAAGAGGCCGGGCTGGGTCGTCACGTCCCTTGCCGCGCCGCCCGTGGCGGGGACGGTGCGGATGCGGCCAAGCTTGGCGTCGCTCCATTCGACGAACACGAACGAACGCCCGTCACGCGACCAGCTCGGATAGAGCTCGACGCCGGCATCCTCGGCAAGGCCGGTGAGCCGCTTCGGCGCACCGCCGGAGACCGGGCGGATCCACAGCTTGCCCAGATTCTCGAACACCACCCGGCCGCCGTCGGGGGAGACCGATGCAAAGCGCGTCATCTTCGTGGTGAAGCTCGCGGGCGCGACCTCGATCTGCGGGTGCGAGGCGGTGGTGACGGTGCGGCTGTCGGCGACGCGGAACGGGATCACTGCGGCATTGGCGCCATCGGCATCGACGCGGCGGATCTTGCCATGCGCCCAGAAGACGATCGACTTGCTATCAGGCGTCCAGTCCATGTTGGGATAGACGCCGGTGACCGCCCAGGTCTCCTGCACATCCTGATCGAGCGCATCGTAGATCTTGCGCTCCTCGCCCGAGGCGAGATCGCGGACATAGAGTTTCGAGCGGGTCGCCTCGCGCCGGACAAAGGCGATCTTCTTGCCGTCGGGCGACGGCGTCGGGCGCACCGAACCGCCAAGGCCGGAGACCGCGGTCGTGGTTTCGCCGCTTTCGAGGTCGTAGCGCTCGATGTTGAACAGGTTGGTGTTCGAATCCTGCGCATATTCGAAGATCGGGCCGGGCGTGACGTTGCGCGTGAAGAAGACCGACTTGCCGTCCGCGGCATAGACCGGCTCGCCCAGTTCCTTCTGGTGGCGTTCATTGACGCGCTTGACCAGCTTCACCCCGCTGCCGCCCGAGACATGGTAGAGCCAGACCTCACCCGTGCCCAGCGAGCGGCCGGTGGTGAAGTGCTTCTTGGCGACGATATACTGGCCGTCGGGCGACCAGCTCGGCTGATTGAGGAGGCGGAAATCCTCCTTGGTCAGCTGCGTCTTGCCGCTGCCATCTGCGTTCATGATCCAGATATTGTCACCGCCCCCACGATCCGAGGTGAAGGCGATGCGGCGGCCGTCAGGGGAAAAGCGCGGATGGACCTCCCAAGCGAGCCCTTCGGCGATCCGGGTCGGCGTGCCGCCGGCGATCGGCATGGTGTAGATGTCGCCGAGCAGGGTGAAGGCGATCGTACTGCCGTCCGGCGAGACGTCGATATCGATCCAGGTGCCTTCGTCGGTTTCGATCGCGGCCTGCTTCAGCGTCGCGCCCTGCGGCGCGTTGACGTCCCATTTGGGCTTTTCGGCAGGTTTGTCCTGCGCCTGTGCCTGCCCGAGAACGAAAAGCGCGGCGAGGACGCCGGCGACCGAGTGACGCATCCGAAAACTCCCTAACCCTGTTGTCAGGCGGGAGTGGTAACGGGCGAAACCGCCCGCGTCATCTGCACTTGGTCGAAAACTAGCGGCGCAGCAGGAACACCGCGTGCTCGGCGCGGAAGTTGGCCGCGGCGGCGCTGGTACGCTGGTCGCCCGACAGGAACCAGGCCTCTTCCAGCGTGATCCCGCGCTCGCGGACATAGGCGCGGAAATCGTCGACCGTGACGTGGTGGATGTTGGGCGTCTCGTACCAGGCGACGGGCAACAGCCGCGTCACCGGCATCCGCCCGCCCCACAGCAGCGAAACCCGCACGCGCCAATGCGCAAAATTGGGGAAGGAGACGAAGGCCTGGCCGCCGATGCGCAGCAGATGATCGAGCACCAGATGCGGGTACATCGTCGTCTGCAGCGTCTGGCTGAGGATCGCATAGTCGAAGCTGGCGTCGGGATAGTCGGCAAGGTCACGGTCGGCGTCACCCTGAATCACCGAAAGGCCGCGCGAGACCGCGGTCGCGACGTTGACGGGATCGATCTCGAGCCCGCGCGCGTCGCATTGCCGGTCATCGCGCAGCGCCGCCATCAGCGCGCCGTCGCCGCAGCCGACATCGAGCACCCGGCTGCCGGGCGCGACATTGGCGGCGATGATCGCAAGATCGGGGCGAAGCGCGCTCACGCAGCGCCTCGCAGGTACACGTCGGGATCGTGGCGCTGCATGAACAACTCCGGCTGGGCGATCGGCTGCCAGCCGAGCGCAGCGTACACGCCATGCGCGTCGTGGGTTGCCAGCATCCAGCGGCGAAGGCCCTGCAGCTCTGGATGATCGTGAAGCGCAGTGACAAGCGCCTTGGCCAGCCCCTTGCCGCCATGGTCGGGCAGCACGAACACATCGGCGAGATAGGCGAAGGTTGCTCGATCGGTCACGACGCGCGCAAAGCCAACCTGCACGCCGTCACGATAGGCACCCACGCAGACTGAATTGGCGATCGCGCGCGCCAGCGTTTCGCGCGGCATGCTGCGCGCCCAATAGCTCTGGGCGATGAAGCCGTGGATGACGTCGAGCTGGAGCCGCGCCGGATCGAGGCTGATGTCATAGTCCTGTGTCATCGCCCTGCCCTCAGGAAGCCGTCGACGACGCGGTTCAATTCCGGCGCTTCGAGCAGGAACGCGTCGTGGCCGAAGGGCGAGGACAATTCGACGAAGCTGACCGGCGCCCCGGCGGCGTTGAGCGCATGGACGATCGCGCGCGAATCGCGCGTCGGATAGAGCCAGTCGGTGTCGAAGCTGACGAGACAGAAGCGCGCCTTGGTCTCGCGGAAGGCGCTGGCGAGCAGGCCGCCATGCTCCTCGGCCAGGTCGAAATAGTCCATGGCGCGGGTGATGTAGAGATAGGCGTTGGCGTCGAAGCGATCGACGAACGACAGGCCCTGATGGCGCAAATAGCTTTCGATCTGGAAGTCGGCGTCGAAACCGAATGATTTCGCCTCACGCGCCTGCAACCGCCGCCCGAATTTTTCGGTGAGGCCCGCTTCGGACAGATAGGTGATGTGCGCCGCCATGCGCGCGACCGCGAGACCCGCCGCGGGCGGCTCGCCGTCATAATAGGCGCCGCCATTCCAGCGCGGATCGGCCATCACCGCCTGGCGCCCCACCTCGTGGAAGGCGATGTTCTGCGCCGAATGCCGAGCGGTCGAGGCGATCACCACCACGGCCTCGACCCGGTCCGGGAACGTCGCGGGCCAGCTCAGCGCCTGCATGCCGCCCATCGATCCGCCGACGACCGCCTTCAAGCGTCCGACGCCGAGATGATCGAGCAGCATCGCCTGCGCGCGGACCATGTCGCGGATGGTGATGACCGGAAAGTCCATCCCCCAGGGCTTGCCCGTCGCGGGATTGACCGTGGCGGGGCCCGAGCTGCCCATGCAGCTGCCAAGCACATTGGCACAGACGATGAAATGCCGTTCGGGATCAACCGGCTTGCCCGGCCCGACCATGCGCGTCCACCAGCCGGGCTTGCCCGTTACCGGATGCGGCGAGGCAACATGCTGGTCGCCGGTCAGCGCGTGACAGAGCAGGATCGCGTTGCCGCCATCGGGCGCGAGCGTGCCATAGGTCTCGTAGGCGATCTCGACCGGCGACAGCAACGCGCCGCCGTCGAGCCGGAGCGGCCCGGGCAGGGTGATGTGGCGCGAAAGGCCGAAACGCTGGTCGTCGGACATGCGGGTCTGACTAGGGACGCGAAGCCCCGCGTTCAAGCCGCACGGCGACGCGAACGTGCGGCGATCACCGCCTGTGCCGCGAGCCGGCCGGTCTGTGCGCCGCCATTCATGAAACCGACCCAGGCATCCGAGACATGCTCGCCCGCAAAGATCAGCCGGCCGGCCACCGCCTGCTGCCGCTCGGCGGCGTCGTCCGATTCGATCCAGAACAGACCGCCGAAGCGGGTAAGCTGACCGGGGGCGCTGTTAGTGTAGGCGCCTAGGGTCAGCGCATCGTTGCACCAGTTGGTGCGGCGGACGATGCCGCCCGCTACCGCCTGCGCTATCCCGGGCACGGCGGGCTCGGTGCGCTGCGCAAAGGCAGCGGCGAGCGCCTCGGGCGCAGTGGTGGCGGCCGCGACTTGATCCCCGCCGAGGAACCAGTTCCACACCGGCTTGCCCCCCTCGATCCCCTGAAGCGTCCCGTCCCAGCCGAGTGCGTAGGGCGATGCGGTGCTCCACAACTCGCCGCCGGGGCCGAGTATATCCGCCCATGGGGTCGCCGAGGCGGTGACCTGCACCTTCTCGTTCCGGCCAAGGCCGGCCTCCGCCACGAACGCGCGCCAGCGCGGCGGGAGCGGCACGGCGAAATCGATCTGGCGCAGGATCGGCGCGGGTGTGGCGACGATCACCATATCGGCCATGGCCTGGGTGCCGTCGACAAATTCGAGCCGGATACCGCTGCCGGTCTCCCGGATCGCCCGTAACCGCCGCCCGGTCTCGATCCGGTCGCGATGCGCGTCGGCGATCGCGCCCGCGAGCCGGCCCGATCCGCCGGCGATCACATAGCGCTCGTCGCTGCCCGCCAGCACCTCGACATGCTCGCCCCTTACCGTGGGCAGGTTGAAGATGAGCTGGAGCGCCGAAGCGTCGCCCGGCTCCGAGCCATATTCGGTGCGAATGCTCGATTCGATCAGCGCGCGGACGCGGGGATCGCGGATCAGCGCAGCGTGACGATCGAGATATTGCGCAACGGAAAGCCGGTCGATTGCCGCTGCGGCGCTTGGGCTGGCGTCTACCGCCTCCGAATCGCGCGAGATCCGTGCGGCGAGCGGGGTGAGGAGGCGGGCAAGCTCGGCTTGCGACGCGACCGCGCCATCCGCCAGGATCACCGAGCGATGCGGGCCGGACTTGCGGTCGACCAACGGCACCGCGAATTCCCTGGCCAGCGCGTGCATGTCGGCATGATCCGAATTGACGAGCTGCCCGCCCGCCTCGAACAACTGCCCGTCAGCGGTGCGCTGGGTGTACATGCGCCCGCCGAGGCGATTGCGCGCCTCGTACAGACGGGCGTCGACACCCGCCTTGGCAAGGTGGTGCAACGCCGAAAGCCCCGCGATGCCGCCGCCGACGATCGCTACCCGGCCCGAAGCCGGAAGCGCCATCGCCGGGACCGGAAGTCCGGCCGCGACGCCGCTCGCAGCCATGCCCTGAAGCAGCGCACGTCGGCCGATCCCGCCATGGCCGGCACGCGGCGCGGCCTTGCCCCGCGCCGCCAGATCCTGCCGCCGTGCCAGCTGCAATGCCCGCCACAGCGTGTCGCTTCCCCGCATCCGTCGTCCCCTGTTCGAAGCGGGACTTAGCACAGAGCAATTTCGCAAACCTTGCCATTCTTACCCGCATCGGCCATCGCGCGCGCCATGAACGCACCCGTTTCAAAGCCGCAGCCCAAGCCCTGGATCATGGACATCGCCCCCTATGTGCCGGGCAAGTCCAAGACCGATGACGGCCGCAAGGCGATCAAGCTCTCGTCCAACGAGAATCCGCTGGGTACTTCGGAGAAGGCGCGCGCCGCATTCGCGACCGCCGCCAGCAGCCTGGAGCGCTATCCGGATGCGAGCGCGGTCGAGCTGCGCGAGGCGCTGGCGGAACTGCACGGGCTCGATCCCGCGCGAATCATCTATGGCAACGGGTCGGACGAGGTGCTTCACCTTGCCGCCGGCGCGTACGCCGGGCCGGGCGACGAGATCATCTACGTCAATTACGGCTTCACCGTGTATCCGATCGCGACCAGGCGCGTCGGCGCGACCCCGGTGGTCGCCGCCGACGCCGACTATGCGACCGATGTCGATTCGATCCTCGCCAGTGTGACCGATCGGACGCGTATCGTGTTCGTCGCCAACCCCAACAACCCGACCGGCACCTATGCCAGCCGCGATGAGATCGCGCGCCTGCATGCAGGTCTGCGCCCCGACATCCTGCTGGTGCTCGACCACGCCTATGCCGAGTATATCGAGGGAGAGATCGACGACGGCGGCATGGAACTGGCGAAGACCCAGCCCAATGTGCTGGTCACCCGCACCTTCTCCAAGCTCTATGGCCTTGCCGCCGAGCGGATCGGCTGGGGCTATGGCTCGGCCGAGGTGATCGAGGCGATGCACCGCATCCGCCTGCCCTTCAGCATCACCATCGCGGGCACCGCGGCGGCCATTGCGGCGCTGCACGACGATGAATTCGTCGCGCATACCCGCAGCCATAACGCCCAGTGGCGACGCTGGTTCGCGGACGAGATCGCCAAGCTCGGCAATGCCGGGCTGCGCGCGGTGCCGAGCCAGGCGAACTTCGTGCTGGTGCTGTTCGAAGGCGCACTGACCGCCGAGGCGGCCTACAAGGGGCTGATGGACGAGGGCTATATCGTCCGCTGGCTTCCCGGACAGGGCCTGCCCCACGGCCTGCGCATCACGATCGGCACCGAGGACGAGACGCGCGCGGTCGCGGCGATCCTGAACAAGCTGGTGGCGGAGACGCAGCAGCCCGCGACCGCGGGATGAAGCGCTTCGGTATCATCGGCTTCGGCCGGTTCGGGCAGCTCGCCGCGAAGCATCTGCGCGACCATTTCAGCGTCGTCGTGACCGATATGGCGGATGTCGGCGAGGCTGCGGCCGCGATCGGTGTCGAGACCGGTAGTTTGGCGGATGCCGCTGACTGCGACGTGGTGATGCTCGCGGTACCGGTGCAGGCGATGGCGGCGACCATCACGGCGATCGCGCCGCTGGTGCGGCCGGGCGCGCTCGTCCTCGACGTCGCCTCGGTCAAGATGCTGCCCGCGCGCTGGATGCTCGAGGCACTGCCCGAGAGCGTCGACATCGTCGCGACTCATCCGCTGTTCGGGCCGCAGAGCGCGCGCAACGGGCTGGAGGGGCAGCCGCTGGTCGTCTGCGCGGTGCGCGGCGAGCGCCATCACAAGGTCGCCGAGTTCGGGCGCAGCCTTGGCCTTGCCGTTTCGATCACAACCGCCGAGGAACATGACCGCGAGATGGCCTATGTCCAGGCGCTGACGCACCTGATCGGACGCGCGCTGGTCAATATCCGCATCCCGGACGAGGAGCTGAAGACCAACAGCTACCAGCATCTGCTGGAGCTGTGCGGGCTGATCCGCGACGACAGCAAGGAGCTGTTCTTCGCGATCCAGAACCTCAATCCCTATGCCGAGGAAATCACCCGCCAGTTCATCGCCGAGGCCAATGGCCTGCTGGCGGAAAGCCTGAAGGCGGGGAATCGCAGCGCGGTGGACTAAACGGTTGCGGCAAAGCCGAAAAACCTAGCGCGACTGGCTCCAGCCGAGCACAAGGACGACCGCGCCGGCCAGCGACGCTGCGGTCCGGACATGGTTCCAGAACACCCAGTCGCGCAGGTAGCGCGCCCATACCGCCGCACCTTCCGCACTGGCCGGGTCAGCGGCTGCGAGCGCGTTGTTGAGGGGCACGTTGCAGACCATCGTCACCGCGAAACAGCCCAGGACGTAGAGCGCCGTCCCGGCAAGCACATGGACGGCACCCGGCTGTCCGAAATTGAGCCCGGCGACGACCGCCAGCCCGATCAGCAGCAGCGCTGTGCCGATGAAGATGCCTAGGAAGAGCGGGTTGATGACGGTGATGTTGATCGCCTGCATCGCGCGGATGCCTTCCGGCCCCGGCACACGCCCCAGCGCCTGCATGATGAAGGTCGAGAAACCGTAGAAGACCCCGCCGATGATAAAGGCGCCGACCGCGGCGATCAGGACGGGAAGCTTGAGCAAACCGATCATCATCCGTCTCCCTTGAATTCCGGCCCCGTTTCAGGGCTCGAGCGCGTTGATTCCCCGATGTACCTGCGCTTCGACCTCCTCTCGCTCCAGGCCGGGAGCGATCGGCGCACCGAAGCGGACCGTCACCGTGCCGGGCCGCTTCGGCCCGTGGCGCGGCCAGAAGCGACCGCTGTCGAGCGCCACCGGCACGACCGGAAGACCGAGCGCGCGATAGAGTCCCGCAAAGCCCGAGCGGATGGGCGGTGTTTCGCCCGGCGCGACGCGGGTTCCCTCGGGAAAGATCAGCACCGACCGGCCCTCGCCCAGCGCCGTCTTCGCCTCGCGCATCATCTGGCGCAGCGCCTTGGCGTTGGCGGCGCGATCGACGACGATCACACCATAGCGCTGCGCTGCCCAGCCCCAGAACGGGATCCGTGCGAGTTCGCGCTTCATCACGATCGCCGGCGCATCGAGCATCGCCGCGACCGCCATCGTCTCGAACATCGCCTGATGCTTGGCGGGGTAGAGCGCCGGCCCGGCAGCGCGCTGCCCCTCGACCGCGATACGGATGCCCAGGATATGCCGCGCCGACCAGACGCCAAGCCGTGCCCATCCCATGCAATAGGGGCGCAAGCGCCGGGTTCCGAACAACGCTACCACCGGCGTGGCCAGCACGATCGGCACCGACAGGCCATAAAAGAAGATCGCAAAGGCGATGCTGCGCAGCCGGTCAGCCATTGCCGATCCCGAACAGCAGCGCGATCCGGCGGACCAGATATTTATGATATTCGCGCAGCAGCGTGGAGAAGCGCGCATTGGTGCGCACCCCGTCACCCCGGATCTCCACCTCGCCGCCCAGTGCATTGCCAAGCTCGAGCTTGGCGCGCGGCACATGCCAGTCGGCGGTGACCAGCCGTACCGACTTGTAGCCATGCTTGCGCACCCAGCCGGCGGTCTCGTCGGCGTTGGAGCGGGTATCGACCGCCTCATGCCCCAGGTCGATGCAGCAACGGAACAGCGAGGGCGGCGCACGATGCGCGACCGCAAGCTCGATCGGGCGCACCATCGGGTCGGTGCCGGTGATCAGCATCCGCTTGGCCGATCCGGCCTGAAGCAGCGCGATACCGCGCGGGATGCGGCCCGCTCCGCCCGTCGGAACCACGACCGCATCGGTCTTGATCCCCGGATCGAGCGGCTTGGCGAGCGACAGCATGAACAGCGCGAAGCCCAGTGCCCAGGCAAGCCCGCACAGCGCCAGCAAGCGCCAGATCGCGCGCATCACAGCGTCTTCCCCAGCGTTCCCAGCACCGCGACGCGTGCGGCGAGGAGCGCGATCAGCGCAAAGACCAGCGGCAGGGTCAGCAGCAGCAGCCAGTCGAGCGGGACGAGCGTGACTCCGCCGAGCAGCTCCGACCCCAGTCCCGCTGCCTGCTGGCCGAGCAGCCAGACCATCGCCAGCGCGGCGGCGGTGCCGAGCAGACCGCCCAGCAACGTATCAAGCGCGATCCGCCGCTGAAACAGCCTTGCGACCTGCATGTCGGTCGATCCGAGAATGTGGAGCACCGCGATGGTATCGCGATGCGTGTCGAGCCCGCCGCGCGCCGTGAGCAGCACGACGATCGTCGTCGCGGTCGCCATCAGCACCACCAGCGCAACGGCAAACCAGGTCATCGTGTTGAGGAACGCGCTGACCGGTGAGAGCCATTGCGCGTGCCGGTCGATCTGCGCGGCGGGCGCGATTGCGCGCGCGGCGGCGCGGACGCGCTCGACCCCCGCTGCGTCGCCCGACACCAGATCGACATCGATCATCGCGGGCATGGGCAGATCCGCGTCCAGCCCCGCTTCGCCCAGCCAGGGCTCAAGCAGTGCCGCGAGCCGCGCACGGTCGACCTCGGCCACGCGGGTGACGCCGGGCAGCGTGCGCATACGCTGGACGATCGCCCTTGCGCTCGCGTCGCGCCTCGCCGCATCGCCCTCGACCAGCTGGATCGTCAGACGCCCGGCGAGCTGGCGGTCGAGCGTACGGCTCGCGCTCGCCATGCCCAGCCCCAGCGCCGCGGCGAGCACTGTCAGGAACAGCATGATCGCCATCACCCACAGCATGCCGCGGGTCCGGCGGCTCTCGTCGAGCAGGCGGTTCTCGGGCTTGTCGCGCATGAACGGGGTCATGCCGGCGCCTGCCCGGGCGGATAGCGGAGCGAGCCCGTCGGATCGTTGAGCCGCCCCTTCTCGATCCGCATCATCCGCGCATCGGGGATCCGGCTGATCAGCTGGAAGTCGTGCGTCGCAACCACGACCGTCGTGCCGAGCCGGTTCAGCGAATCGAACAAATGCAGCAGACGCTCGGCCATGTCGGGGTCGACGTTGCCGGTCGGCTCGTCGGCGATCAGGATCTCGGGCCGGGTGATGACGGCACGCGCGATCGCGATACGCTGCTGCTCGCCGCCCGACAGCGTCGGCGGCTTGGCGGAATCGCGATCCTTGAGGCCTACCCAGGCGATCATCTCGCGCACCGGCCCTTCGATATCGGTTTCGGGAATGCCCGCGACACGCAGCGGCAGCGCGACATTGTCATAGGCCGAGAGGTGCGGGAGCAATCGGAAATCCTGGAACACCACCCCGATGCGGCGGCGGAAACCCGGAAGACGCTTTCGCGGCAGGGCGCCCGCATCCTCGCCGAACAGCCGCACGATGCCGCGCGTCGGCCGCTGGGCGAGATAGAGGAGCTTGAGCAGCGAGGTCTTGCCCGCGCCCGATGCGCCGGTGACGAAATAGAAAGAGCCGGCGCTGAGCGTGAAGCTGACGTCGCTCAGCGTCTCCGCCCCGGTCCCGTAGCGCAGGCCGACATTCTCGAACTGGACGATATTGGCCATGCCGGCGCCCGGCCGCTCCTGAAATAATTCCTGCCCCGAAGGCCGCAGCCATCGCACAGGCGCGGGGCTGGCTCAAGCGGCGGCACTCGTCCCCAGCTCCTTGGCCCAGCTCCTTGCCCTTGCCCCTTGCCAAGCCGACTCGACGGGTGTTTAGATTCGGGATTGGCGATCCCGCGCCCAGTACCCAAGCAAGACGTGTCGCGATGATCCTGGAATGTCCCGAGTGCCGCACCCGCTATCTGGTTCCCGACAGTGCGATCGGGGCCGAGGGGCGTACCGTGCGCTGCGCAAGCTGCCGGCACAGCTGGCATCAGGCTCCCGCCGCCGTTCCTGCCGCAGCGCCTGCCCCCGGCGTGATCCGTGCCGACGCCTATTCGGCGCCGCCGCCGCCTCCTCCGCCGCCACCCGCTCCGGTTCGCGCTGCGGAGCCTGAGCGTGACTTCGATCCCTTTGCCCATGAGCCGCCCTTCAAGCCGCGCAGGAACCCCGAGCGGCGCTGGACGGCCGCGGCCTTGATCGCCGGCACCTCGATGCTGCTTGGCGCCGCGGCGATCCTCTACACCGGCGCACCCGGCATCGCGGCGCAGCTCGGCCTTCCGGTGGGCGAGGCGCGGACACCGCTGATCTTCACCGCGCGCTCGGTCGAGCGCAAGCCGCGGCTCAACGGCGGCGAGCTGTTCGTGGTGAGCGGACAGGTGATGAACCCCACCAAGGAGCGGCAGCGGGTGCCCAACATCCTCGCCGAGCTGCGCGACGGCAATAATACGGTCGTCTACAACTGGACGATCACCCCCGAGCCGCGCGCGCTGCCGCCGGGCGGGAGCCTCGAGTTCAACAGCGGCAAGCTCGACGTGCCGGCCACCGGCAAGACGATCCAGCTCAGCTTTTCAGGCGAAGCCGCCGAGTAACCCACCACAGGCGCCCGCCGTTGAGCAGCGCGGCCGCGACCATCCCTGACGCGGATGCCGCGACCAGTCCCTTGGCCCCCCAGCCGGCATGGACCGTCCACAGCCCGATCCCGCCGGTGAGCAGGAAGAAGGCGGCGATCCCGTTGAAACCCGCCGCCACCTGATCGCCCAGCGAACGGAGCGCATAGACGAATACGACCTGAATCCCGTCGAACAGGATGAACGGGCCCCAGAGCGGCAGCATCACGATCGCGGCTGCGGCGACGGCAGCGCTCGCCGGGAATCCCCCGACGATGAGCTGCGGCACGAGGATCAGGGGGAGCGCGAGCAGGCCGAGCGTAAGCGCCGCCAGCGCCGCCGCAATCGCGGTTCGCGGCCCGGCTTCGGCGGGGATCCCTTCGCCCACGGCATTACCCGCCCGCACCCCGGCAGCGGAGCCGAGGCCCAGCGCGAAGGCGAAGGTGACGTTGTGCACCGAGAAGACGATCTGGAAGGCGTGCGTCACCGTCTCCCCGAGCTGGGTCGACAGCGCGATCAGGATCGAGAAGCCGGCAAGCTCCAGCCCCGAGGCGATCGCCGGGACGAAACCGAAGCCGAGCAGCGCCCAGACGCCGCGCCACATCGCGGGCGAACCGAAGTCGCGCCAGTCGCGCACCCCGCGCTCATGCGCCCGCGGCAACGTGAGCGCGGCAACGATCATCGCGACCGCGCCGATCAGCGTCGCCGTCACCGTCGCCGCGGCTGCACCCACCGCACCCATCGCCGGCAGACCGAACTGGCCCGTGGCGAGCACCCATGCGAGCACGCCGTTGAGGGGGAGGATCGCGACATCGACCACCATCACCCGCTTCGGCCGGCTGACGCCTTCGAGGAAGAAGGTCGCGGCAACGAGCAGCAGCTGGAACGGATAGCCGAGTGCCATGACGCGCACGACGCGCGCGGCGTCGGGCGCGATCGCCGGATCGACGCCGACGCCCTGCAGCATCGGCAGGGCAAAGGCGAACAGCATCCCGCCGCTGACCAATCCCAGCAGGAAGCCGAGCACCAGGCCCTGCCGCAACACCGCGCCGGTCGCGGGAAGATCCTTCGCCCCGTCGGCGCGTGACGAGAACACCAGCACGCCGGTGAGCCAGCCCAGCGCGACGACGATGCCGATGAAGGTCAATGTCCGGCTGGCGCCGAGCGCCGCCACCTCGTGCGTGCTGACCAACCCGACCACAATCACGTCGGTGACGTGCATGATCGTCCAGGTCAGCGCCGTCAGCACCACCGGCCAGGCCAGCGCGAGGATGCGGCGCATCTCGGCGCGGATGTCGTGGGGAAGACGCATGGGCCGGCGGGCTTAGCGCCTGTTCCGCTTTCGCGGAAGCGGTTCCGACCGCTCCCCCACCGGCCACCCACGAGCGTAACGTGAT
>Ga0247823_10000203_pt1 | contig 50607 bp, 70 predicted proteins | sample 13C_PalmiticAcid_2_FD_192426 | JGI IMG/M metagenome (GOLD analysis project Ga0247823, IMG submission 192426) | Soil microbial communities from agricultural site in Penn Yan, New York, United States - 13C_PalmiticAcid_Day30 | ecosystem: Environmental > Terrestrial > Soil > Agricultural land... | reverse complement strand
AAGGGCCTAGGGATCGTGTCCCTAGGCCCTCTCTGACTTACTTGATGTTCTTGTTGACCATCGCTATTGTCTTGGTAAAACTTGGCAGCAGATTCGCCGACAGATATCGAAGTTCCGCAGTTGAGAACTTCCGCCTCGACTTAATTGCATTCGAGGCCTCAACGTCGGTACCCTCATTAAGTCTCTCTAGCCATATGTTGAAAGCCGGCGTGATTCCCTCGGCTACGTTCTCAACCCCTGCAGCCGCCCTCTGCGCAACCGAGGTTGAGTCATCGAAAGACGAGATAGCCACCTTCTTGGTCTCCGGCCTGTCCTGATCGTCGTCATCCTTCACGCCATCAGCACGACGAATCTCTGTTTGCGAGTCAGAGATGGTTCGCGCTGCGCCCGCCCTACGAATATGCCGGGCTAACTGATCCAGTCTCTGGATCTCTTCGGTAGCACCACTCTGTCTCAACATCTTCTGTGCGGTTTCTGCAGAGATAGGAGTGATCAACTGACTGTTGATAGCCGACCTGAACTCTGTGGAGGCCAGAAGTTGACGACGAGGTATGGCGCGAGTGACCTCTATAGGAATCCAAGTTTGAGGAACCCTAAGGGGGTCATTCCCTTGTGCATTCAGTTTGGGGATAGAAAGAAAGACTTCCCCTTGTGTCTCCAGAAGGGAATCAGGAGCGGTGTTTAGAATCCAAATAGGGTCCGTTGATTTAGGACCCTGCCTTTCCAAATCAGATATGGTTAAAGTTTTCATAGTCTCAAATTTATTTTGATCCTCAAAGGTAAGATGCACCCGTGGTTTAACCTTAGGGATTACAAACTATTTACTAGCTGTTGTTGAGTTCGGTTTTGATAGCAGCAAGAAGGGATTCCTTCAGGGCCTGTACTTGGGTCTCCGTTGGAGCAGGGAGACCAACATGCAGTGCCAGTTCTGGGACACCCAATCTTGTGGCTGCCTCGCTGTACTTGCACTGACCACTTAGCCGGTGCTTCCAGAAACAGGCGCCCTTAGGTAGAGGGCAGTTCGATACAATAAGCTCTGATTGAGCAACGATGCAATAAGTAGTCATAGCCTGCTTAGTATTTGTTTGCGGAGTCGGAACGCCGCGGTCTTAACATCGGGATCGGCCTCTCGTTGAGATAGCCACTGCTTGAAGAAGTCGTCGCTCTTGATTATCAACTCCTGACCTTGTACCAAGTCCTCGGTCAAGATCGAAGTGAGTTCCGATTTAGTCTTGTAGGCTTTGGTTACCACGATGTTGGGCAAATCCGGGATAACCACATCAGCACCATCAGCAACTATGACCTTCAGCAAATGGCAAGGATCACGAGACAGAGCATCGACATCCCCCTGGGACTCGATCACGCAGTTGAACAACTTATATTTGGGGTCGAATGGTATTTGATTTATCTCGTAGTCTTGCGGCGTGTTGAAAGTCCCGTGATGAAAGTATTTGGGCAAGGACTCCCCGAAATTCGTTTGGTAGAGCGTGCCACTGAAATAGGTATTGCGGACCCTGTGGGCTGTATGCAGGTGCCCCATGCAGACTACCGAACTAGACTTAGACAGGCCATCGCCGTCCATAACACGACCTGAATCCGACTTCGATCCCTTGACCTCGATGTGGGCAACGTTAAGCGCCTTAGGGTGGAAGTCAACGCAAGGCCACGGGCAGAACTTCACGGGCACCTTGTCTATTTTCACAACCTCAGGTTCCGTTAAGAACCTAACGTTGGGGAACTTGACCTTCATCAGGAGCTCAAGCGAATGCTGTGCTTTCGCTTGCTCATCGATTACCTTCTTTCTTATCTTAGTCTCACCCTCCATATCGTGATTCCCGGGAATCACAAAGAACTGGAAATCCGGATTGTTCCTGAAGAGACTAATCAGGTACGACATAGCCCGATAGCTCAGTCTGTGGCTGTCGCAGATATCACCGTACAAGAAGACGTTCCGTATACCACGGTCTGATGCCCAGTTCAGGACCCTCTTCACTTCAGATATCACGTAGCGATCCGAGTCCAACAAGTAGGATGCGAGTCCTCCAATACCGTTGTTATCTGTGAGATGCAGGTCGCCTATGCCAACAAAGTCCATTAGTGCCTCCTTATGCTGTACTTTATTTACTAAAGCCCTAAGAGCCTCACCAAACTCAAAGAGTCAACGTTTGTAGGTCGAAACGAATTTGGGTAGTTTTCTATATGCCTGGTTCTTTCACCCATTGATTTAAACTCTTTATTTAGAGGCACGTGGTCCAATAGCTCTTGGGCATTTAGAGCAGTACGCATTGGTGATATTCGGTCTAGTAGTAAGGGCAGTTTGTCCTCAAATGATTTTTGTACGAGCTTAATACGCTTTTTCAGGACACGGACTTTAGGGTAGGAAATTTGATGGTTACTCTTTGAAATCGCCATAGGCCACAGAGTGGCTGATAAATGACGAGCAGAATAATGAAAGGCCTCTTTGACATAGGACTCTACCTCATAAAGGTCTTGAGGTGTTTTGGTTGGTATAGTTAGTCGATACTCGTTACCATCGAATCCCAATAAGCAGAGTTTCCCGTACCAATAGCCTTTCCAGAGTAAAACCTTGTTGCCCTGTAACGTCGTGTTAATGGCGTCAGGCCAAATCTTTGACCAATAACGAAAGCAGAGACGGCATGTCTTCTGTGGTACGCTTGGTACAAATTGAAAATGCCAGGTATTATCGCAAAGTCGGATGAAGTAGGGTTTAGGCCGCAGGCCTAGTTGGGAAGCTCTGGGTCGAACTTCCATCTCTGACCCTTCGTGCCTATCGTGCCGAACTAACTGTACGTTTACCAAAGGGAAAATCTTGCGGTACTCTACGATCAACAAAGCCTCTAAGCCTCTAAGCGAAGAGCTTCGACGCGGCTAAGGTTACGAGCTACTATACGAATAGAAGGTGTTGTGTGGCGACAATGGACGTGTTTCTTAACGTCACGAGCTCTCGTAAATTTTCCACCGTCTTCTGTACCTATGCCGACATAAATTGGATGCGGTTCAGAGTAAATATACACGTAATGTTTCATAAAGGTTTAAGATCAAGTTTAAGTTTCTCGGGATGGGGATCAGGAACCTGCTGGGCCCTAGCCGCAGCGCCCTTCCCCAAGTTGCGGAGCCTTCGAGCTTCATCGGTAACCCTAAGGTTAAGCCGTCGGTCCCACAGGGCATCGTAAACCTTAGCATCGAGATCGAAATAACCTGGCATACCTCGTTTGTACGTCCCTCGTTTAATAGGTTGGGGATCGAACGACCACATGTGGAACAAGCAGGTGCGCTCCAGAGCATACTTAAGCTCGGTAGCCACAAATAAGGTCCACCCGCCCCTCTTTTCAACGTAGTCGGCTATGTCTTTAAGGGTCTTCAAGCGGGTTCCGTTTACCGATCGCCTACGGAACCACCCGTGATGCAGGTGCAGGTCAATGCGCAGTCGGTTCTTGATATCTTTAGGTACTGCCTCTTCAGAGACGTCCCGTATTTGCTGGGCCTTATCGTAAACCTGGAGCATGATCTCCTCTTCCCTCCCATCCTTGGTCCATATTCTGAGGCATACGGAAGACTTGTGCTCCCATTCGGCACGAGCAAACTTAATGCGCAACATATCGGTCAGGGATTCGTGGTTATCCCCTTTACTATTGGAATATCCGGCTTGGTATACATGCGCCCAATCGTTGAGCAGCAGCTTCTTATTAGGAACCTCATTGGTGTACACAGCAAATTCAAGGCTATGAACATTGATCATCCGCGCCTCTATGGCTTCGATTATCCTATCTGGAAATTTACCTAAACCGTCTAAAGCCCTAATGAAGGCCTTGACTATTATCTGGTCAGCTTCCACATAGCCATATACATTGGATCCCGTTAGGAACTTCAATGCGTTCCCCGTCAGATTCAGAAAATATTTTGACTTATCATGGTAGTGGGTTCTTAAACTTATGACCAATCCATTAACAGTTACAGCAAATCCACTATCCCTGTCCTCTCCACCCCTCTTTTTCAGTATTTTATGTACTTTATATACTTCTGAGGCCTCCAATTCCAAAGATCCGCTTAATTCTGCACCAACTGTTGATCCATCCAGCATTATTCTTCGTTTTTTCACTATTCTGCTCCTTTACACAATATAAGATTGTGTAAGAATATTGTTTATACTATTTTTACTCACCACACGGTCCTATATAAGATTGTGTAAGCTTATGATCAGTTTATACTAGATATATGTAATATAGTTCTTATTCGGGTCTATATAAGATTGTGTATATGCTTCTTATTCGTTTGTTACGCCGCTTATTTACTATACAGGACAAGGCTAGTAAATAGGGTACATTAAGGAGGACCTATGAGCTGTAACTGTGAGATATGCAAAGCGCCTAGGCGCAGGTTAAGCGAAGCCCTACACCTGGCAGAGCAGAGGGTGGATGATGCTACTGCTCAATTACACCCCGGTGAGTTATTCGATGCGACGCATCTCTTTGAAAGCGCTGCCGCAGATGCCAAATCCGATCCCGTATTATCGATGGCACTGATGCAGGTTTTAGTTGAGAGGCATGACCTTCTATTGCCAGAAAGAGACGAGAGATTGAAATCGTTAGCCAACTTGATAAGCACGTATATCCAGACCTTCTACCTAATCGAGGATTCCCGATTTGTTCTGAAATATGTGAAACCTATGGTTGAGGTTAAGGGCACTAAGATTCTTGAAGAGCTGGCCTACACAGGTAACTATAGCGATGTGGTTGGCCTTGTTCGGGCTGCCCTGAATGCTCAGGCGCCCTATAGGCTTGAAGCCCGCAGGGATCCAGAGTCAGGTAATCTGCTTATCGACTACAGTATGCGCGTCCCTCAAATACTGATCGACGTGAAAGATACTCTGACGTTTAAGCACGATCCCAAGTGGTCTGAATCCCACTATGATCACGCTGCGGCATTAGAGACAATTCGTAACGCAAGAAACTAAGGAAACTACCATGCAGCTGGAACACCTGATCTATTACTATTTTCAGTCCTTCTTTGTCCTAGAGAATCGTGACTTCGTTTTGACCTACATAAAGCCCAAGGTAGAAACTGCAGGGGCTTGTTTGCTTACCAACACTCGCCTCGACAAACTACCTCAGATACAAGATAGTTTACCTACATCGTTACGCATTATGGGTGTAAATCAATTCCCTATGACCTATAATGTGGACGTATGTGAAGCCTTTGTCCATATTGAATACGATATTAGGACTCCTGTTTTCGTCAAAGACAGCCTGCTGTTTGGCATCAATGTCAATATGAAACAGGTGGGTAAACAGCAAGGGGCGGATACCACTCTTCTGGAAAATGCAGTGGCCGCTTTGGACAATCCCAGGTCAGAGTCAAAAACTCACAGCCATAGTTTGCAGATAAATCTCTATGGTAGCAATTGGGAAATCAAAACAAACCAACCGTCGGATTAATTAAGGAGGTAGAAGTGGACGTAGGTTATTTGGCTGGCGAAGCTGAGTGGAACTATATGGGGATTGACGACTCTCCTCCTGTGGGTGTTAAGCTCAACATCTTGACTTCCGGTGGTATTGCGGTTCAAGGAACGTGGCGTGATGATTCGGATTTCATAGCTTGGGCCCCGTTGATCAGGCGTAATAAGCTCAAAGAGGAGCTACAGACTTTAGTTCCCCAAGCTCCTTATTACGTGAATCGTCTTCTACAGAAGGTTTATGATCTTTGTGAAGCTAAAGATTCTGACTATGCGGCACAGTTGCTTAAAGCCGCATTTGACCACGCGCTTGAAAAGAATCCTAGGTTGGTCAATCAGATACTGACAGAAATTGACGTGACTCGAATAGAGCTCACACTAGCGGCTTCTCTAATTGAGGTTACCCGTTTGAGCACCACTAACCAGCTTATTTGGAATTCCTATGTTCGTAGGTTTGAAAATCTCCGCACCACAGTCCATCAAGGGGAGTCCATGCTGAGCAAGAGCATTATGTTCTGTGGTCGACCTGTCGTTCTATCCTGCGATGGTAACTGTGCTAAAGCTTGGGGTATGGATAGCCGACCTAAGATCGTGTTTGACCCAAATGATCCAGACGACTTTGCATACGTGTCGGACGAAGAGTTTGAATTGGCACCCACAAACCCCGGTACCTATGAAGGTGATCACGCCAAGCCCCTTGCAAAAGAAGATCGGTTAAATAAGTGGTGTAGTCGTCAATGTGAAAGAAGCGTAATGGCGGAACCGAATGAGCCCATAGTTCTTCCTGAGTTCAAAACCCGTAGGTATAACAAACCCAGCAAACATAGATGACGAAAGGATCTCAAATGCCCACACTAATTCATGACCACAAAGTAGTAGCCAACGATCCCCTTGATATCACTGTTATGGATGATCCAGGTTCAGGTGGAGCGCATCATAACTACCGTATTAGTTGGCCAGCTGAGTCGGTTAGTGGTCAAAACCGTATCACCATCTTGTTCCAGAATGGACCTATCAAAGAGCACGGTGTTAATGGTATAACTCAGGAGGTGCTGTTGGCTATAGTCATCCATCGCCTACGTTGCTTTCAGGCCGGGCCTTTCGCATGTGAAGCTAACGCTATTGCACTATCGCATTCAGAAGCCGCATTGGAAGCCCTGAAGTCTAGGACCAGAGAACGCCTGGCCCGAGGTGTAGAAGGGACGTCCACCAAATGAAAGACTTCAAACCTCTACATGCTATATTGGTTGGTGCGGCTGTCGCCCTCTTTGTGGTCGTATTATATAAATGCATGTAGCCCGCATATGCGGGCTGCGCCAACTCGTTGAATCATGTCCAACCTGATCATTAACTTTAAGCAGTTTAAGGACCGTAGCTTACAGAAGGTTTTAAACAGACTACCTGTAGGCAGCTTACAGGCGTTTGAATTTCGAGACAATATAATGCGGTGGTTCAAGCTTGTATGGCTTCCGCATATTAAACGAAACTTAGAGGACGACTGTTTTTACCCTTACGGTTCTAGGGTAGAAGATATATGCCTAAGGGACGGAAAGTTTGCGGTAGGCAGAACTAAGCCGTGGGGCCGCCTTAATACCCGCCAGATTTTTAACATTGAATGTAAGGCAGGTGACAGGCTGTATAGGGCGGCTGTCGCCAAAGATTGCTCCGGCTTGTTTTACATACCTCGTCAGATTGAGACCGAAGCCACTTTCTTGGTCGATTACTTTATGGGCTACTTCTGGATCGCAGAGAATAATCAGCGCTCAATAGATCAACTATTGGGGATGTCTGTTAATCAAGCTTTAGCCAAAAGCGAGGCGTGGCACAGTAAATACGAAGTTGTGGACGACCCGGGGATAGTTATTCAACTGGGTTCGGTCAACGGGTGGAGATTGGAATGGCTAGTTGATGAGCAAGCCCTGAAGTATGAGTCAGGTCAAAGGCAACACTGTGTCATTGACTATTGGCCTGCCATTAAAGAGGGTCGGTGTATTATTCTCCGGGCGTTAAAGGGCGATGAGTGGCTTACCATTGAATATTCTGCTAACTTCCCTACCCAGGGTAGAGTCTTTAGGGTTGTACAACAACCACTCATAGTTAAGCAGCCCATTGAGTGCCGGATCATTTGGGCAGTTAATCAGATTCAAGGGTACCACAATACAGCGCCATCGCCTGAGGATCGAGATTTTCTCGAATGGGCTATTAGTTTGGCTCTACCCATTCTGAAGCCCATTCGAGACCATTACCAGGATCTTGAGTGGCTGCTATCCCTTACGGCAGGCACTGTTAAGGTAGCCGAGCTTCAGAGCTTAATCTGCCCTGATCCAAAGCCTTGGTCTTTTCTAGAGAACATGTTGAAAGGTAATAATGGAAATTCAAATAACGGCTAAATGCTTTAAAGCGGCTCAGAAAAAGAACCCTAATATTGAGCGGACCGGTTGGGGTACTAATGATACTCACATCAATGTTGTGCTAGACAACATGGAAATTCCTCAATTGGAGGAACTACGTGACATAATGAAGGACCACGATGAGAAGATGACGAGGCAAGTATCTAAGCTCATCAATGCTTTAAAAGATCCAGACAACAAGACGGTACCCAGCCTCAGGGATTTCCCACGGTTGCTTCAGGCTTACTTAAGGGCTAACGGTAACCCTTGGCTTCACTCACTGGAAAAGGAGATGCGAGGTGCGGCATTCCTTCCAATAGAGTGTGAGCACCGCACGTCAAATGACCGTCGATCTAAGGACGAGTGGGTTACTTTGAAGCTGGCCTACAATGCGAAACTGGCGTTCAAGACCTACGTGCTTCACATCAATAAGGGCGATATGCATCAAACCGTCCCTCAGATATTGAGGCGACATAATCTTGTGGTTCCCGACGAATCTCTAATAGAAGACCACGAGAAGGTAATGGCTCGCTTTGATAAATTCTGTGGCCAGCATGCAGAACAATTCTGGATAAGAGGTAAGGCTGTTGAGATTGGTGGCGATGATTGGTGGTCCCATAGTCGGGACCTTGATCTTTCCTACGCGGGCAAGCCGACCAAAGGTGTTCTAGATTTTGATAAGGTAGAGAGCAATAAACTTCGATCTACCTACCGGGGCGATATATACGAACGCGAGCACAAGGTCCCAACGCATCCTATATTGCCTGTCTTCTCTTTGGCTCACCATAAGTATGTGTGGGTCAATGTTTGCAACATGGGTGAATACAAATATGAGGAAGGGATTATGGATCGGCTAGTATTGCCACAGTCGCATCAGCGTCTGATCAGTGCTCTGGTCTCCAATCTCGATGTTCTTCGTATGGAATCCGAAGTCGAGGAGAAATCGAGGACTATCAGAGCCAAGGCTAGTTCAGCAATCATTCTGGCCAAGGGCCCTGTAGGGACAGGCAAGACGTTGACGGCTGAAGTGTACGCCGAGGAGATAAAGAGACCTATCTACGAAGTGCAGTCTGGTCAGATTGGCACCGAGCCCGAAGAGATAGAGGAGAATCTTCGGAAGATCCTTGCGCGTTCTGTACGCCTGCGTATGCCTTTGCTAATCAACGAGGCCGACGTATTCGTGCAGGAACGAGGTCGTGACCTGCATCAGAATGCGGTAGTCTCTGTGTTCTTGCGGTTACTTGAGTACCACACAGGCCTCGTGTTCCTGAACACAAACAGGGCTGATGATATCGACGATGGTATCCTTAGCCGCTGTATAGCACAGATCGCGTACACTACGCCTGGGCCAAACGAACGTAAACGGCTGTGGTCTCTCTTGCTTCGGGAATTCAACGTTGAGCTGTCTGACGCTGATCTGGAACGGGTGGTACACGTATTCCCTAAGGTAGCAGGTCGGGATATTCAAAATTTAATTCGACTAACTTCGAGGGTATGTGCTGCAACCGATATGGAATTTGGGCTTAAGGCCCTGAAGGAATGCGCTATTTTCAGGGGCATAGTTCTCGATAAGGACACCAAATGAGCAAGCTAATTCTAAAAGACCCTCACATAGCCGAATACCTAGACTCAAAGGTTTTCGACAAGTATAGGGAGCAAGCACTAAATGGTATTGCTTGGGAACTTGTTCACGATAATCTAGGCATATATCCGCAGTCTGTGACCGGTGGCCCTAACGCCTATGAAAAACGAACGGACTACATGGAGGGGCACAACGCTTGCGTTACTCAGGCAACAGAGCTCTATTCTAAAGTCTGGTCGTGGATCGAAAGTCTGCCAATAGAGCACAAAGACCTTGTAGTGGATCTCCTTATTGCCGAGAAGATAAAGGTGTCTCTCAATAAAGAAATCGAGATGTTCGTGAACTGTAGTGATGTTTTTTATTGGGCTTGTTCAGATGCAGAGGTCGTTGAGTTCTCGGAGCTTAGTGACCTTGTAGCTTGTTTTGAGGTCTCACCTAACTATGGTGGCGACCTGTGGTGTGCAAAGAAGCGGGGTATGAGGCCACAAACGGCTTGCTACAGGTTGTACCCTAAAGACCAATGGCCTTTATTTGATGCAGCAGGGCCGGAACGAACTGATCCAGATGGAAAGGGAAGATCAGCTTTACAGTAAAGGAGAAAAATGTGGACACAAGAATAGAGGAAGCGAGAGCGGCTTTTGATAACGCACAAGCATTCCTTGCCAAAGTGGTTTACGAATCAGTTTCAACCTGCAATCATCCTCGAATAATTGAGTACGCGGCCTCCAAGCAACGTAGTTCGGTGTGGCCCGCTAGTCGCGTATGTCTAGAATGCGGCTTATGCGAGGAAGGATGGGGATCAGGCTATCATGTTCTGAATAACCCACAGAACGTTGTGGATATCCTTTCGGGCAGGATGAAGCCGCAAGTGAAAACTATAAGCCTAAGTACGTTCGATAAGGTTCGTTTAGAGAGGCGAGAACTTACGCTCGAACTGCTGCTTAAACACAAATTAGGTCTCTGATCATGGAGGACCTAGTCGAAGAAGACGGTGAGAACCAAGCTGTTCGCTGCTTTCTTGGCGCTTACCAATGCAATCCCAACACTACCGTTTTGTCTATGAAAAGGCACCTCCAGGAATCTGGCTTCGATGGTTTATGGCCGTCGTGGACAGACGAACCAGTTAACCAAGGTCACTTAACAAAGAGTGGCGCTCAAAGCTGGTTACGCTATCTGTTTGCCCTTGAAGGCAAGACTTCTTTCTGATCACGAAATGAAATCCGCAACTTACACCGAAAGGTTCGTCCAAGCTCTTGCCTTGTTTTGCACTGAAGCACCACCGGTTCAATTAGCCGAATCTTACCTGTTTGCTGAAGACCAAGAGTTACAGACTTGGGTTGTGAACCACATGAAGTTAGAGTGGGCGCAAGGTATATCGACTATTGAAGCCGCCCAGCACCTAGCCGAATACTGCGAAACCCAACCTCATTTTACGAAGAGGAATCATGAGTCATTCGATGATGCCTACTACAACTATCATATTGGACAAATCGCTGCCGACTGTGGAAGAGAGCAACGGGCTAGCGATAACCTCTCAGAGAAAGGGCTCTAACGATAGGGAAATCGAAGTATGGGATGGCCGTCAATGGGTTCCCTCTTGGTTCTCAGCACTTAAGTGCGGACAGTTCTTTTTGGACCTAAAACTAGGTATCCTTGAGTCTAGTAAATGCTACGTAGCTACCTCGGATGTAAAGGTTATAGGTGCTGGTATGGGTGCCCGAAATCCGGATCCTTCATTTGTGGTCATGGGGCTGGAGATCGTGCAGGCCCCAGTAATCCAACAGGAGCCCAAACTAATTGGTCGCGATGTTCTGCTCTTACCTGAGGATCCCTAGTGTTTAACAAACTCAGGCTTTTAATATTCGGCATTGGTACCTTGCCTTCTGCAATATGGCTTGTGTATTCGGTTATCAAGGTACTTGGATTCTAACTATCGTTAGGCAGATCATGAAACGTTCAACTTGCATTTGGTTTTGGGTTCTAATCATATTGGTTTTGGTCGCTATCTGGGGCGGCATTGCTTTTCTGGCCCTGAAATACTCGGCAAAGCCTAAGCCTGAGGCACCCATAGAGAGGGTAGGTAATTGTTTGATTCATACCTCGGCTTCGGGACGCAGTACCGTTCATTGCAAACATACCTGAGGTGATTATGAAGCTACCCCGATATTTAGAGAGATTCAAAGCCTGGCTTGTGGTTATATCGATATCGATTACTGTGGTCATCCTCTTCCTGATGGTTGTGGCCCTCTTTGTCTATGTACGCCTGAAGCTAACGGATACCAAGATCGCATCTACTCCAACAACCCGGGTGTCAACTACAGCATACAAGTTTGTGGGCAGTGATGGTCGTGTTAGCTACATACAGAACCCACGAGGCTTCGGTGATCTTGTCGAAAGCTGCGGCGACCACTGCATTAAAGCCAAGTATCAACTGGTCTATACCAAGGATTAATAGTGAGAGCCCTAGACTACCTGAAGTACAAAATCAGGTACACGTTCTCATCTGTAATTGAGAGCACGTGCCTGAAGCTATTGAAGATTTTGTTTTTAACCCAGGCATTTATATTGACCGTTTTGCTGGTTGTATGGGTGTCGTCGTGGGTGGTTAGTACGGTCATTCTGACGTTACCGTGGCCTACACCTAAATAAGGAACCCTATGTTATTGATTACCATGCGAGAGTGGTCTGGTCCAGGTAGAAATATGAACCCGGAAATGAGATCAATATGGGGATCTGAAACAGACCTTCGAGGTTTTGTGACCAATCTTCCTTTAGGTGAAGCTATTGAGCGTATCGATAAATATTCTCGTGCCTATGGATCCCGACATATTGCAGCCATTGAGTATCGGCTAGTCTCTATCACAACCATTGATGATTTGACCGAGGAGCAAATAAGAATGGCAGACACTCATTTGGTAGAGAAGTTGCCGCAGAGCGTAGAGGACTTCGATGAGCCCACTTGAGCAGGTCAATATTCGTCGCATGGTCTCTATTATAAAGAGAGAGGTGGCCGATACGTTAAATACGCTACTTATGGCCTCTATGCCGACACCTCCAGAGCTAGTGGAATACATCAACGGTTATCTGGATATCCTCAAGGAGCGAAAATCTCTTAATGACAGTCATTGCAATTATGCGGGTATCATTTCAAAGTGGTCTATGTCAAGGGCCGGCGACATCACCTTTTTTACTAACCTTGGTGTAGTTGTTGAACCTCGCCTGCTGAATAAGCCCCGATTCTATGGGTATGGGCGTCGCCGTGCTCGCGTGTGGGCCAAAAGCCAAATGAACCTAGACATCTATGCGGTGCATGTGTGGCCAATGCAGCCCGCGACTCAAGTTGAGCTTACTTTTGTGGTCGAGAAGGTAAATGATAGTTAATTATACGCTTTTCAAACAACAGGTTTTACGCAATCTTGGTTGGAGACTTGCCAGACTAAATCTAGATCCTAGCCGTAGACTAGAGATTGAGCGATGGTTCATCAATGTTTATCTGCCTTATATAAAACGGTATCCTGAGGTAAACGCATTTAAAGTTAGCGATATTGAGGTTCTTGCTGACGGCAGAATAAAATGTGATCACGAGCACTATGCCGCCGAATATGCTGATGGAATGTCGCCACGATTGCAACGAGCCATCAACGTCAAAGACTTTAATAATGTGTATGCTATACCTGGTGTATCCTATGGTACCTCCCATCTACAGTCTGGCTATATATTAGACTATATCGTGGACGACGGTCCTGAAAATCTACATGGTATGTCTGTGGAGCAAGCACTGGATAGGTCTCGTGCTTGGCACGTAGGTTCTAACGAAGCTACAGACGATCCTGGGTTCGTTATTGACCTTGGTACTCATAATGAGTGGCATCTTGAGGTACTTCTCGATCAACAAGCTTTGAAGTACGAGGGTTACAAACAAGATCATTGTGTTGCCAAGTATTGGCGTGACGTTAAAAGCGGTAAGTGTTTGATTCTTCGGACACGTAAATACGATTCTGATGGCAACCACAAAGCATGGTACACAGTAGAGTACTACCAGATTCTCTCATACAGTGAGAACTTTCGAATTCAGAGAGGACTTACAGAGCAGCCAATTGAGTCTAACCAATATATTGATCATTGGGTTTTAGGTCAGATAGAGGGCAAGGAACGAAAGCAACCTTCTGGACATGAGCGAGATAACATCAAGTTGGCAATAATGATGGCAAATAAAGCTCTGAACTCCATATGCAGCCTAGCAAAAGATAATGCAGTATGGTTAAACCTACTGAACAAACCGCAGCAACTCCAACAACTAATTAACAAGGAGCTTCCGTGCAACGGCGTACCTTCCTAAAGTTGACCTCTGGGATAGTCGGCACTTCTCTCATTTCAGGTCCTGCCGAGGCAGTAATAGACCTAATGAACCTGCAGCATGACCGTACCAATAAAATCGTGGAGCTCATTAATCTCACCTACACTCAATTTATTCAGGCAAATCTGTTTGAGGTTATATGTAGGTTCACCCAGACCGCACTGGCAACCTCAATGAGGGAAGCACTTAGCACCTTGAGCTACAGGGATTTTCAGTATCTGGTTAAGTGCAATGCCGAGAACAACACACCACTTGTTGTAGCCAATAATGATCTCGTTTGCGATGTTACTTGGCAGTTCAATTCATCCATAGAATATCGTGTTACTTGTAGTCTCAATTCACTGTAAAGGAGCTTCCATGCAACTCGTAAGAGCAGATAGACCCCGTGACGAAGTTAGGTTAAGTCAAGATGAAGTAACTTCGGCCATCAATGACTATGTGTTCAAGCACACAGGTCGCCGTGTAGCAGGTACCGTTCAAATAACCCAAGTAGCAGGTAATGGCTTCAACACCACAGCCAAGTTGATGCACGATGGTGAAGACGAGGTTACCGTTATTCCAGAGTCAAAGCCTACCTATGGATTGATCGAAGGCACATTAGACACCACGCTTGAGGTGGTCAAAAAGTGAGGCTTACCCTATTCATATGTGGTAACTGTAGGCTCGCTTGCTCGGAAGTGAGCCCTCAAAAGTCAGATCCAGAGACCCACGTTTGCAAGCACTGTGTGTCTAAACTAGGTACTGTCAAAGAGCCGAGTGCGTCATGGTGGACCAGACTCATAAATTGGTTTGGCCTATAACAAGGGTGGGCAATTGCCCACCCTTTCCTGCCGCGTAAATAGTAGCGTGTATATAACTGCCCGCTATTATGCCCAACTATCTGAGATTAGCCGCAAAACAATTAATAATAGACGCCGCTAAACAACATGCCATAAAGCCCACGCAATTGCTCAAGATATTCAACCATGAGATTGCTGGGTATTCCCGTCTAGTGAGTTTCGCCCAGGGGCTTGCTGGGTGCAATGATCCCTCTGTTCGTGCTTTCATAGAGGGCACTGCCACTACCTTTGTGGTCCCAAATATCCGATTTACCCGCGCCGATGAAGCGGACCGCTACCAATACCTCTTTCATACCATCGACAATCTGTGGTATCGTAAAGCCCGCCATCTCAAAGACATTACCTTCTATCCCCGCATAGAGGATCTCTTTGGGAACATCAAATCAAAACCCCTTGACGTAACTGAACCTAAGTCTGAGCGCCCTACGTTCTCTACTAAGGAGATTAAGTGGAACTCTCAGCAGAAGGAAGCCTTCGCGCTGGTCCACAAATGGTTAAGGTCAAAGAGACGTAGCCAAATATTCCGTCTTTTCGGGTACGCTGGTACAGGCAAGACCGAAATGTCCAAGTCGATAGCCGACTTTGTGTACAACGAAGCGGGTAAGAAAAATGTCCCTCAAGGCGAAGTTTTATTTGCGGCCTACACTGGGAAGGCTTGCTCTGTTTTACGTACCAAAGGTTGCCGTGGCGCTACCACACTCCATTCGCTTCTATATAAACCCCAAGTAGACTCTGAAACAGGCCTTATTAAGGGCTTCATACTGAATGGTGAATCTCCTATAAGTACCTGCGGCTTATTGATCATTGACGAGGTATCTATGGTCAATGCAGAGATGGCTGAGGATATCTTGTCCTTTGGCTGCCCAGTTCTGGTCCTGGGTGATCCCGCACAGCTTCCACCAGTGACAGGCGAGGGCTTCTTTACTGAAGCAGAGCCCGATTATATGTTGACGAATATCGAACGTCAGGCCAAAGAGAACCCAATCATATACCTCGCCACTAGGGCCCGTAAAGGGCTGGAACTTAAGCCCGGCAAGTACGGTGAGTCCGTTGTCTATGAGTTTGGTAAGCATGTAGACCGAGACATGCTGACTGACCATGACCAGGTGATATGTGGCTTAAACGCTACCCGGCGAACACTTAATAAGAAGTTGAGGCGCATAAAAGGCTTTGCGGGCTCCAGCCCAATATACCCAACTAACGGTGATAAGCTTATGTGCCTGAAGAATAATAAACTAAGTGGCTTATATAATGGAACCCTTTGGACTTCCTCTAAACCTCAGATTAGGAGAGTTCAACACGTCAGGGATGGCGAGGTAATAGAGGGTACCGTCGATGTTCTCCACTTTCAGGTCACCAGCATCGATGAACATGACGATCAAGGGAAGCCTTACGTAATAGATACCCAATGCCCGCTTCACCTATTCAACTCCCAATTACCAGAGCCGGCTTACCGAGATATACGCAACTGCGATTCATTCGACTTCGGTTATGCGGCCACAGGGCACAAGACTCAGGGCTCTCAGTACGCATCGGTACTCATGATCGATGAGTCTTCTACGTTCAGAGACCAAGCAACTAACCACCGCTACACTGTAATAACGAGGGCTGCCGAAAGATTGACCATCGTGCTCTAAGTAAATACAATAATTATGGGACCTGACTTATGCTCGACACACGATTTACATATCCAATAAAAGCGGAGAACGCATACGAGCTTTCGCTCCCCAAGTGCGGCATATGGAGCTCCTCAAAGAAGAGGGTGCTTATCATCTTTCAGACTGTGGATTCAAGGGACCTGAAGAATAGGGAACTACTTGCCAAGGAAGGTACGCTTACCACAGTCAAGAATGCTCTGAAGTATGGTCGTCAGATTGCTAGGACCTATAAGGAGAACTCGACCGAGGCAGCTTATGCGGCCGTAAACTTCAACGCATTCCGTCACCTTAACTTATCTGTTAATGCTCGTAAGGCTGCAGAGATAGAGTTCGCTAAGAGGTGTCATAAGGTCATTCAGAAGCTCAAGCCTACCCATGTGCTGATCTCCGGAGATCAGGCAATGAGCGCTATGTTCCCTCAGATAGAGAGCTCGGCCTATAAACGCGGGTGGGTTCACGAACTGAAGTCAGGTGATCTGAAGTTGAGGGTCGTTTCCACATTAGACCTAGCAAGGCTTCTGGAGAAGAAGGGTCAGTTGGCCAATCTTCTGGGTTTCTGGTGCCGACACTTTGCAAACCTCTTGTTGGGATACCATCCTCATAGCTTGGCCCACGTCAAGGTCGAATGTAGGTACGTCGATACCATAGAAAAATTCGATAAGCTAATGAAGCGACTAGACAAGTCAGAGGTCATTGCGGTCGATACGGAAACGGCCAATCTATCGGTACTTCACAATAAGATTTACACCATTCAGTTTGCGACGGATTTGAATCCTGATGTTGGCTACTTTTTGCCCCTCAAACATCCGCAAACACATTGGACTAAAGACGAGTTGAAGTACATATACTCCAAGCTAAGGCGCTTCTTTGACGAAGCAGAAGATACCAAGGAATTAGTAACCTTTAATGGTCCCTATGATTTGCGAGTGATCCGTAGGGAATTCAAGCTGCCCATCATCTGGCACTATGTGTGGGAGGTTATGTATGGTGAGCACGATCTTGATGAGAACCTGTGGGACCTTGCAGATTTCGGTACCGCTAGTGGGGGCTTAGCCGCTACATATTGCAGCTACGGCAATGACTTCTATTACACTGCCAAGTTCTCCAAAGATGAACGTGCATCAGCCGGCTCGATTAAACCCAACAATCCAGACTTTGTTCTCTATGGTTGCACTGACGTTGTATCTATTCTTCACATAAGGGAGCAGCAGCTAAAGAGAGCCGAGCACCAGTTCATTGATGGCAAGATATACAAACCCTATTTCAAGCGGCACATGCTATATCAAATGTCTGATACGGCACACCAGCTGTCACACCTACGTGAAGACGGCTCGCTTATCGACATTAAGTATCTGCGTCATCTGATCAGCAAAGAAAGTCCGTTGCTGGCCGAAATGAAGCGGATCATTAAATCGCTAAGAACACGGCCAGAGGTCATCAAGACAAATCAAGAGCTGCTTGCCGATTCTGGTATGAAGAGCAGGGGCCTATTCGGTGCAGTAAGCAAGGCAACCAGTTGGGCTATATCGTTTACCAAGCCTACTCATCTAAAGAAATTGTTCTTTGAAGTCATGGGCTTAGATCCTGTGTCGAAGACGGCTAAAGGCGAAGATGCGGTAGACAAGACCTTCATTAAGGAATATCAGGACAAGAACCTGGTAGTCGCCGACTATGGTGAATTCGCGGCCCTGAAAACCTTGATGTCTACCTATGTTAGAGGCTGGTACAAGAAGGTAACATCGAATAAGGATTCGTTGACTGACAGCCACTTACGGCCCGACTATATGGTCATCGATACTGGACGCCTAGCCACCCGTAACCCTTCGCTACAGAACATACCAACGCATGGGGTTCTAGCCAAGATCATCAAGAAGATGTTCCCGTCCCCAAAGGGCATGCTGCTTATTCGCTTTGACTATTCAGCACACGAAGTTAGGGTGTGGTCCATCATATCATTTGATACTGTATTGGCTGCCGCCTTCAAGATAGGTCAATCACTACGACAAGCGTGGATCAAGACGCCTACAGATGAGATCAAGAAGGACATAAAACTCAAGGGCGATATTCACATTGCCAACGTTAAGCGGCTGTTCAACAAGATCATCGATAAGAGCCACCCTTTGCGTGACGCCGTTAAGGCTGTGGTGTTCGGTCTTCTGTATGGTAAGAGTGCCAAGACATTGGGTGTAGATACGAAGAAAGGCGAGCTTGTGGAGATAAAGAGCAAGCTCAAGGCCTTACGGGATGAAAAGCAACTAATCGAGAAAAGCTTATGACATTCGTTCTAGAGAAGGCCACGAAGGCTGAGAAACAGACGCGCATTAAGAGCATAGACAAAGAAACCCGAGACTTAGAGCGTCAGTTAGAGAAACTGATGGCTGAAGATCGTACTAACTATGCACAGGGTATTATCAACAAAATCTTTACGGAGTTTGCCAAGGGCGGTAAGTGGACTGCCCGCATGAAGGAGCTTTCGGAGAAAGAGTATTACGTCTTCTCTCCCTTCGGAAGAAAGCGTAATCTCTTCGCGGCAATGACGGAAGATAAGGAAATTGTTGCTCGCCAAGTTCGTCGGGGGTCCAATGCACCTATTCAAGGTATGGCTTCCGAGATCGGTGTTAAGGCTGGACGTGTGGTCATGAAGCATTACTACCGAGAGTTGCCTAAGCTTTGTAAAATGCTTGGTTTAGAGTACAGTCGATGGTCCTGGCGCGTTCTGTACAATCGAATGGTTCACGATGCGAACTACTATTCGGTGCCTTTCGAAATGGTAATCCCATATATCCACATTCTTCAATGGGGGGCCACTTATGGGATCACTAGAGCCTATAAGAAAGAATTTGATATTCAGTTTACCGTTGAGCCGGAAATCGAAATTGAGGTGGGTAGCAGGGATGACATGACCAACAAATGGGACTGGTCTTTGCCAAATATAGTGAGCTGCATTACAAAATCCATAGACGATCTAGAGGCAGCCGGTCAGTTGGATCGCCCAAAAGACGAGGTAATGAAAACCATCTTTAGACCTTGGGCAAAGAAGGAGATGCGGCGTTATTTACAAGAAAAATATCCACTGCTTAATGTGAAAGATTTGGACAGGGAGATTAGAGACGCAATCAAACCTGTTTATAGGAACTAGCATGGACCACCAGCGGTACCAGATTCATGAATTAAATCCCCTGACCTACCTTGTAATAGACTTGGCCGACAAAGCTCCTTATATGATTCACGCGACGGCTATAAAGAATGGCTTGTTGAATGCTGAGGTAACCATATCCGCCGTAACCTGTGATCCTATCAGCGTTCATTACGTTATCTTTAATAAGGAGCTCCTGTCTTTTCAGCATTATGCGGCTGGTCAAGAGCACACTATAGCTACGCTAAAGAGGATGCTCACCTATATTCAGCAGGGGACCATTGAGCTACGCGATCCAGTGGAGCTGCTTGCTATATACGGGGGTACACTCCACAATGAGCCAGTTTCGTGGCCCTCGTTTAATCAAGGTCATTGATCATCATGTTACTATTCGGAACTCTAGTAATTCAAGCAAAACGACGGGTCCCTGACTTCGTTTTGGACCCGCTTTACAACTTACCTAAGGTCCGAGGGCAGCATGTAGAGGGCAGGTACCCAGGGGCTTGGACAGAGATAAACGATGCTTACACCTCGAACTTGTTTTTGCCTCAGAGGAATAAGCGGTGCGTTATATCGAGCACAACCGAGGAATCAAGCACCGCGCTATGCCAGGGACTAGAGACCCTCGATTCGCAATACATCGATACCAACCAGCTTTACAAATTGAACCAATTGCTGGCCGACCTAAATTACTTGAAGCCCTTTGCGGCCACCACTAATGTGGAGTCCACGACGACTAAAGAAGGGAAGCCAATAAGTGGATCCTTCTATCTGTTTAGTCATGGGGTACCTCTGTATTTGTATCTGGTCTTCGACCTGGTAGAATCTAGCACCCGCCTTATGTGGTCTACGGCTGATCTGAAGCGTGAAATTCGGGAATCGGAGCCTCTTCGATATGTCTTCTATCAGATGCCTCAAATAGTAAATAGGCCGGTGTTCTTGCCTACGCAATATTTGTGTGTTCGTTGGTGGACCTTGATGAAGAATTTTGCCGACGATGTTTATGCACTGATGAAAGCCGCCAATGCGCTTGAACTTCGCCTCTTTAAGGACCCACGTGTAGAACCTATAAACCATGATTGACTATGTGAGCTCCTCTAATAGGGTTCAGTTTGTCATAGACCAATTGAACACCTATTCTGGGGTAAAAAAGACCATTACTGGTTCGACCTTCATACTATGCCCGTATCATGCAGAGAAAACTCCCAGTGGTCGTATCTTTCATGGGAGGTCCGTATTCTTCAAATGCTATGGTTGTGGGGCTACTGCTAAGTGGGACGAACTTGCGCCTAAGCTGGGGCTTAAACCTTTCAAGCGGCTTAAACCTCAAGACGAATATGCGAGGCCCCTCATTCTAGAAACAGAGACTGTAACCAGCGGCTTCGTGAACGAGGATCTAGTTTTTTCTGAATTGCCGGCCAATAAGCTATGGCGATCTATCAAAACTAACCTATTGATCGAAATAGGTGCAAAGAAATGTCAGGTCAAACATCCTGAATATGGTCTGCTACGCCCCAAGGTATGGCTTCCCTGCTATATACGGGGTCAACTTGAGGGCTATATCAAGGCCCAGTTGCGCAAGGACCCCAACTACCCTTCGTATATTAATGCTAAAGGCCAGTGGTCTAAAACTAGGGGCCTCTTCCCTTTCGATAAGGCAGTTAGTATGGCACGTGAACTTGGCATCAGTGCCCTAGTGTTGGTCGAAGGCCCCAGGGATGCGTTACGCTTGGTTCAGTATGGCATCCCGGCGGTATGTATTCTGGGTACCCAATCGTGGACTGCTACCAAGAACAAGCTTTTGGAGCTCGCTGGCATTGAGAAGCTCATCATTATGATGGATGGTGATTGCGCGGGCATTGAAGCCACCGAAATGTTGGTGGGGCAGACGACCAACATGTTCGATTTAGTTGTACTCAAGTTGTGGGATATGAAAGGCAGCCCTTATCGTAAGTTCGCGCACAAGAAAGAACCTACTAAGGCAGCCAAGAGGGCAGGTGTATCATTGTGGGACCCCGGTAATGCACCGGAACGGATATTGGAAAAGATCAAAACTAAATACTTCGGAGGTCAATGACATGGGTATAATACTGTCCATGCTGGGAATAAACTTGCCAGCAAAAGGTGTAGCAATTCTAAGTAAGGTTCTGCTCTTTATTGCACTTGGTTTAGCAATAGCAGGTGCGGTGGCCTCTATATACCTGTATGGTAAACACGAAGGCTATAAAATAGGCTACAAGGAAGCTTTCGATAGCCAACAAAAGGTCGTGAATCTCTTGACCGATAAGATCAATGACAAAACTAGGGCCACTAATGAGAAGGCGGGCGCCATAGAGCAGCTTGGTGTGGAGTCAGCTCTAGACTTGGTGGCTAACACGACCGAAAAGGCAAAGACCCGAGAAGAGATCCTGAAGAAACATGAATCGTCTAAGGCTGAGCCGGCTGATCCCAAGGCAACGCAGTGCAGTATCGCTGGATTGAGTGCCACAACCGTCACTGTAATAAACGAATTGTTGGACACCCAAAACATTAGAGCTCCAACGGCGGAAATTAATACAGACTTTATAGATGTGCCTGATACTGCGTCATTGAGCGAGGAGATTCTAAATGAGCTTATTTAGACTTGGTGCCCTACTGTTTATATTGTGGCTGATCTGGCTACTAGCCGGCTGTACTACCACACCAGAGGTCAAACCACCAGTACTGGTTCCCGAAAAAGAGACGGTCAACATACCACATTCGCTTTTGACCGACTGCAAGCCACTAGCCAAGCTGGAACCTCGGGCCTACACTGATGCCGAAATGAGGTCCGTGGTTAGTAATTGGGTTGGGACCCACGATGACTGTATGAATCAATCCCATAAACTGGCGGTCATCATCAAGAAGGCTTTCAACATAGACCCCGCCAAGGGCAACTCGACGGCCATTACGGTTGATAAGCAACCTAGTAAATAAAGAAAGTATTGCATTACCTCAGATGCATAGACGATCCCTGCTGAGGATACCTTTAATCAGAAATGGAGAAAACAAATGAACATTAGCGACTTGGAACTCATGACCCCAGGTTCTGTATGGCTCAAAGAGAACAACAAACAAAGCGTATTGCTGTTCCTGACCAATACATCTATCCCAGCACGGCATCAATCGAAGTTTCCTTCGGTAGCAGTTTTCACAGATGAGAATGGGGATATATTCAGTCTGCCTGTGGAAAACTTTTTAGCCAATCGCACGTTCTACAATGTTAATCCTGAGGCAGAGCAAAATATTCAGGCTGTACTGGAACTGCTTGCGCAAGGGCCTTTGAGTGCAGAGCAAATTCAAGACCAGGACATTGAGGCCCTGTTTAGCGAAGACGAGGATACACTCTTTGTTAGCGACGGTGAGGACCAATCAGCTAGTTCGGATCTAAGCGATGCCTTTACTTTGGCAACAAACGAAAATCTGGTAAGCGGTGAGACAGCAAGTGCCGATATGCTTGGTGTGCCCTTTATTCAGTATAAGCCGGTACACGACGATAAGCCGGCGCTTGTGAGCCCTGAGCGCTTATCGGAGCTCACAGTAAGTTATGATCAAACGCCAGAATTGGCAGGCAATAAGGTTGTGCGATTATTACATAGCCTTTGCTTTAGACTAGAGCCTGGCGTTTCTGTTGATGACATTCGCAACTCATTCAGAGTAGAACGTTTGAATGACAACGCGGTCTATATATTTAGCGCCACAGGTTACGATTTTGAAGACGGCAAGCCCTTGGAAGTCGATTGGGATGCATACTGTGGCTGCTACCCATATATTCACGAAGGGACTGCTTACATCAAGATCGTCCTAAGCACTGAACAAGGCGATAACGTGATTCAAACGGAATCAATAGCGGACATTACGCCAAACGATAGCCCAGTAATGGGGACCGACTTGGTGACCAATGTGGTAGAGACTGCACCAGAAGTTATACCTGAGCCAGTACAAATTCAAGTAACAAACTAATTAAAGCCCGACTTAGAGCCCAATTTTATCAACTCTAAGTCGGGCTTTTTTACTCTAAGGGTGGATTATGAAGATCAATAAAGGGGACTATCTGGTAATCGAGTATGAGCGCAAGATGCACTTGACTAAAGCATTAGCGCCTGCTCATAAAGACAGTGTGGAGGTAGTGCTTGAAAAGCTGTGCCACATACCTAACCAGCGATACACAACCACCGTAGAGCTCAAGGACTTGGTTCTTAATCTGGGTTCAGAACCTAAACCCGGTAAGGTATATGGATTAGATGTTACCAACCTCTTTTGCGGTCGCAAGCTACACGAGGACTTTGGTCTCATAAACTTCTTTTATAAGCCATCCAAGCAGGTGGTAAAGGACTTGTGGGCAGCTTTCGATAAGGTTACCAAAATACTGAATAAACGTGGCTTGTCCTTCCTGCTTGATGACCTTATTTGGGAAATTCTGCCCCATACCAATGAGGCATATGCAGGCATGTATTTGAGATCCAATAAGGAAGGGAATTCTCCTCGTATTCAGATTCGCCCTGAAATAATGCCAGCCTCTGAATATGTGTATGTGATACTGCACGAACTAGCACACCACTTACACCTGGGCTTTGCAACAGGTAAGAAGCTTAACGCATCATGGCTACGGCTGTTCAATACCTCCATTCGAGTCGTAAATATAAAGAAGGAAACTTCGTCGTCCCTTCTGGATGCTCTGCTTGCTCAAGAAGACGTACCCTCAGCCTTCAGGGGCCAGCTAGAGGAAGAAGACGCACTGGCCTTCAAGTGGGTGCTTCGTACCATAAGCCAGATCAATGCGCTGTCCATAAAGGAACTAGATATTCTGTTTGAGGCTGATGCCAAGGACGACATAAGGAAGATATGGCCGGTTCGTAATATCCATCGTAAGGATCTGGCTCCCGTTATCTCTGAGTATGCGACTAAGAATTATCGGGAGACCATAGCTGAGGCTGTGTCTTTCGTTATGGTGGGCAAGAAATTGCCAGAACCAATAGTAAAGTTGGTTGAAAAGACAATCAGTTATGCAAAAACCAATCGGGAAAAATGATCATGAAAGCGTTTGACGACACGTATCCAAACAAAATAATTCGAATAACTTATAATGCTCCCGATTCACCCGAATTCTTTTCTCAGCCTTATATAGGTAGCAGCGTCGAGATAGTGAGTACAACAGTGAAGCCAAGTAAGGGTTTGGTCACAGATGGAATTTTGAAGTTGTCTTATGTCGCATTAATTGTGGAACCTTATTCGATAATTAAAGAAGTTGAGCGCGATTTCATCAAAGCCTTCGATAGTGATTACCTTTATTTATTCGTGAATAAATCAGAATGGAGAGAATGCCTACCTGGTAAATATCAGTTGCTGGTAGCCGCTGTAGGCGTACCTAGTTTTAAGGATATGTGATGTATAGAATAGATAAGACATTCGAATTTTGTTATGGTCATCGAGTGTGGACCCAGGTACTCGACGGCAATTATGCTGATGACCTTAAATGTGCATGCAGGCATTTGCATGGACATGAGGCTAAGGTCCAGGTGTACCTTGAGGCAGAGGAACTCAAAGACTCCATGGTGACAGATTTTCGACATTTGGAGTGGTTGAAGAAGTGGATCAATAACTTTGTGGACCACAAGTTTATTATTGATTCCAGCGATCCTCTCTATGAGACCTTAGTAGGCAACGACGTTCCTATGTCAAAGGCTGGTATTGACTTAATAGATAATTTCAAGATCGTGGGTAGTATACCCGAACTTGGTCCCTATATGCCAGTTTATACACTCAAGTCATCGGGTCGGCAGATCAATGCTGCACAATACGAGATGTTGAGCGGCATGCTGATCGTTGACTTTGTGCCTACTAGCGAGAACCTGGCTAAGTGGTTACATGGCATAGTTAGTGCTAAGATGAGTCGCCTGAACGTACGGGTACCTCAAGTCGATTGGTGGGAAACACCGAAGAGTAAGAGTTCTTACATAGAGGATTAAAATGGATCTCGAAGACAAGCTACAGATAAAGAATTTGGTCAACAATATCAAAGCCGACACTATCAAAATTGGGTCTTTAAGACGGTGGATCCACGTTCAGTTCGTGAAAGAAGGCATTCACTGCTACCCAGAAGCCGCTACAGACCCTAAATTGGCTACAGGCAATTGGGACGACGTGTCGTTTTTAGCCTCCCCTCATATGCATTATTTCCACTTCCACGTAACGTTGGAAGTATTCCAGGATAACCGCGACGTAGAGTTCATACAGTTCCGCAGGTGGCTTGAACGTCTTTATGATGAAAAGACGTTGGTGCTCAATAATCAAAGCTGTGAGATGATGGCCGACGATTTGATAGGCAAGATATCTGATAAGTACCCAGGAAGAGCCATCAAGGTTTCAGTTCTGGAAGATGGCATTAATGGTGCCACCTTAGAGTGGTCTGAAGTAAGACCATGAAGCCTACGCTCAACATTTATGGCATAGCGGAGACCAAAGCGAATGCCAACAAATTTGTGCCCCACTACAAGGTATTGGCCTCCAAGCTTTATAGCCCATCACGGCTTACGCTTTTCAACCCGAAGAGCGTAATGTTCACTCGTTCATCTTTCGGTGACCTAGATTTCTGGAACTCTGATTCTGATTTCACTTATGCCGAAGACGCTTTGTCCTTCAATGAGTTCTTGAACTTCAGCTCTAACCATGCTGCATACTTTCAGTCCTTCATGAAGGTAATGCGAATCGCCCACGGGCATTACGGGGAGGATTTGACCGATACACGGTGGACTAAGAATAAGGCCCACATGTTGGACATATTCTCGTCCATGCTGGTCTCCGAAGTCATCATGGTCTCCCCCATACTTCGGGATATACTGATCGATAAAGAGTTGCCGCAGGTCTTTTCCAAGAAGGTTCTGAAGGTCATAGAGTCGAAGATGTTGGTCCTACCTCCGCCTGACCTATACAAGTTTGAGCCACCTGAGGACACAACCAAGAGCTTTAAGACTCTGAAGTTCCTGTGGAATCATCGCTTCACGGCCTCTAAGAATCCTAAAGCCTTCTTTGGCATCATTGACGAGTTCCATAAGCAGTTCCCTAAGGTACCTCTGTCGATCATCGTTCTGTCTTCCTTGACTACCAAAGAGGTAATGGGGCACGTACCACCTAGCCTACAGAAGTTCGTGGACTTGAGGCCCTATGCGTATGACGATAAAGCCTATGAGAAGTCTCTTATGGATGCTAACGTAACCCTTGGCACAAGTATGGCTGAGAGTTACGGTATTGCCATATTGGAGGCCGCTCGTTATGGTTCAGCCGTCTTTAACTTGCCTTGCAATCAAGCGTTTACCAATATCATTGGACCCAGTACTACCCTAAAGCCCAAGGAGATTATACCTCGATTGAATAGGCTGGCATTGGACAAGGAATATGCTGCACAGGTCATAGGCTACACTAACAAAGGGTTGGCCAAGATAACGACTACAACCCAATATAAGAAGGCTCTATCGAAGAGATTGGCCGAGGTATTGGAAGCCCGTTTCGATAGGACTTCTACTAAGAGCCCCAAGCTGGCTACCGTACTGAAGGCCCTTGACAAGAAGGCACTGACAAAACGAGAAGTCTATGAGGCAATGGGTTGGAACAGTAGGTCAAGCCAGCCAGTAAATACGTTCTGGGGTGATTACTATTATGGGCTCCGTAAGCTGGGAGTCAAGACAACCCTAGTCAACAACAAACTCTATTTTTATACTCAAGCAGAGCCCAAACTGGAAGTCAAGAAGTCAGGGCTTTTCTAACCAAGGAGAACTCAATGGTACCGCAAATAGCCGTCAAGACCCTCAATGCAGACCTACTACAGCCAACGACTCTGGCCTTGATCCATAGGCTAAGTTTAGACCCTAGGACCTTGAGCGATGCATCAGTTGGCTTGGAGGCTTTGATAGAAAAAGCTGTCTTGAATATTGCATCCGCCCCTTTCTCACGAGAAGGCATATACTGTGGTCACAGCGGTGGCAAAGATTCCGTGGTTGTCCGGTTCCTCACTGATTGCGCAATCGGGCCCCATGTACTTACGCTGCACACACCTAAACCGAAGGGTGTTCGTAATGAAGTCCACCCAGCTACGAGGGAGCTCCTGTACAATCTGGATCGCCCGGTCTTGTATCTGCCTCTTGATATGGAATCGCCGATTCCCTTGTTGACCCAAATCGATGGTACCCGACGTGCTGAAGCTTCACGCCGTGATGGTCGTGACGTGGGTGTTATTATTGGGGGCCAAGAAGTCAGCCGTACTGAAACCCCTCTGTATCTAGAGAAGGGTATGTTTGGTCGCAACTTCATATATCCTATCTACGATTGGACCGATGAGCAGGTTTGGGCTACCATTCTTCTGTACAGTCTTCCCATATCTAGGGAATACTTCAAATGGTAACCGAGGTATTGATCGTCGCACCTCACGTTGACGACGAGGCTATCGGCTGCTGGTCTGTGCTGACAGACCCTTCTAAGCAGGTCAGTGTACTGTACCTATTTGAACTCACACAGGAGCGAATGGCAGAAGCTACCGCATCAGCTATAGCTATGGGGTTTAGTATCGGAACCCCCAAGACTTTGCCACATGCTACTCGACTCTTAGACGAGGGCTTTTATTCAGAAGTCTATGTGCCTAGCCGTAGGGACGCTCACGCTGATCACCAATTAGTAAATAGAGAGTGGCATAAGTATGCTACACATTTCTATAGCGTGGACATGGGTAGAGGTACACTACTGCGCAATGCGCCCACGAAAAAAGAATACCTGGATCGGTACTACCCAAGTCAGAAGAAACTGTGGGGCAATAATGACAAGTATTGGCTGTTTGAGGATATTCAGACTACCGATTATGATAGTTATGTGACGATTGAGGGTCCGCAATGTACAGTCACTGTTCTGTCGGTATATACCCATTGGGTAGCGGCTGAGTGGATACCTATGGCCAAGGACTTAGCCAAAGACGGTGGGTGGGTACATTCAAAGCCCCTCATTCACAAGATGATGGTAATGCTCCTATCACATTGCACCGGCAGGGTTAAACTAGAAACACCGTATATTACATTGGAGGCTTAAGTGGCTAAAATAGGAATTGAATGCGAAGGTCGTTTGCGTGGCATCAAAACTCTGTTTATCGATGCATCTGAATTGACCGTCGATCTGGGCTTGAAAAGCCTGATCGAAGAGGGCAAAGTAACTCATGTGTATGTGAGTGACCACCAAAATACATTGGACTACAATGAGCTAGGCAAGGCTCTGGGTGCTTGTTACGTCACGCTCGAAGTAACTAAGGTGAAAGACGAACCAAGGCCCCTCAATGTAGGCCTAATGTTGGCCCTTCCCGAGGAGCATTGGAATTCTGTTCAGCTTCTGGGCCCAGATGACCAGGTGAAGTTCAGTTGGAACCAACACGTATTGGCTTCCTCAATGCGCAACTTTGTAGCCACCTATCCTATTGAATTTGTAGGTGATGTAGAGCTATGAGAGACCTTATATACGTCCCCATTGAACCATTGGCCGAACGTTACTCAGAGCAGTGGTATCGTTGCATGCCCCAAGCCTTCAATGCTGCTGGCTATGAAAACGTGTATGTCATCGAAGGCGTACCTTTGCTCAACAATGAGATAAAGGTAGGTACGTTCCTCGACATTAACTCTACTACTCATTACAAGTGGTCCCAGTTGCAGACGATTGCCCGAAAATTTCATGAGGGTTCGATCAAGCGCGGCACCGTATTCTTCTTTGCCGACATCGAGTTCTGGGGCATAGAGTCGATTCGACTGTTGGCCGACATGAACGGCATTGACGTATGCCTAACGGGCTTCCTGCATGCGGCTTCCTATACCCGTGAAGATGCGTTCGCTATTGCTGCTGATTATCAGCGTTACACGGAAGTGGGTTGGATAGCTGCACTAGACAAGGTGTTTGTGGGGTCTTCGTATCATAAACGGGCAGTAGTAGAAAGGCGGTTGAAGCCTCTCAATGCTCAACACTTAGCCGAAAGGATTGTGGTCACCAAGAACCCAGTGTTTATTGACGAGTATCCGCTGCATAAGTGCCAGAAGCAAAAGAAGGTACTACTGACGAATAGGTTCGATCCTGAAAAGCGACCTCGAGAAACCCTGCTGATGTTCAGAGAGCTTAAGGCTGAATTCTCTGACTGGGAATTTGTGGTAACCACTGGCAGGCCTGATCTACGCGGTGATTTAACTGATGTGGCAATAGCTCGACACTTAGAAAGTGAGGGCACCATAACAATCAAAGATGGCCTGACCAAGGATCAGTACCATCGAGAGCTTGCAGAAGCACATATGGTGGTCACGCATTCCATAGAGGAAAACTATGGATACTGCATAGCTGAAGCCTTGATTTATGGCTGCTTGCCTCTCATGCGACGGGGCCTAAGTCACGATGAATTCGTGATCAACTCAACCCATACAGAAGCCTTCCTCTTCGATTATAGTACGTCAATGCCTCCTAAGTTCATATACCATGAAGACGTAGCCGACGTGGCTGCTGCTCGAATCTTGATGCGGGCCTACGATGAGTGCTCTATCCCTGCTCCAAAGTTGGATATGTCGGGAATGGGCAGAATAATAAACGAACTCCCTAGCCCCTAACTAAGGATAACCCATGGCTGTACACTATGTTCCCGCCGGGGCAGAGATTTATGCCGAGCGTCGGGTTCAAATATTGGTCTCTAATAAGCCCAATAACAAAGAGGCGTCGCATCACGGTAAGCTATATAAAAAGTGGCTTACACTAGACAAGACGGTCTCTGTAGTTGCTACATCCAATAGGGCAGGCGTGTGCTGCCCTATGCCTGCGGATGTAGTGGTTCCCATTTTGAATCCCACATTCATTCAGACCTGTGGCCTGACTAAAGTCCTGGCCAACCCTATTCACGGTGTATTCGATAAAGCAGCCTTCGAACACTTAGGCATCGAGTCTATCGTTGACTCTGGTGGATTTCAGATGCTTAGGGGTACCGTTGACTTCGTTGATCCCGACAACTTGATCAAGTTGTATAAGAAGGATGCCAATATCGGGATGCCCCTTGACTTACCTGTACCTTCAGCCGCCGAGCCCTTCTTCTTTGATGCGGTATCGAAAATGATTAGGGCCAATGACAGGTATATGGAGCCCAAGCTCAAAGGTATTGATCTGGCACTGATAAGCCACGGCTCTACTTTAGCCCGGCGTAAGGCTCGTCTTGACGTACTAGACAGGGATGATGCTAAGGTCATAGCGATAGCGGGTTTGAACATCAAACCTGAACCAGGCACTGACCACCTAATGGCTTTCTGTGAGAATCTCATGTATGTAATTCACAGGTTCCACAAGACGGCTCGTTACTTCCACGTCCTAGGTGTTACGTCGAAGTTCTGGCTCTTTATCTATGCGTTATTGGATGCTTCAGGCTACGTGAAGAACATTGGGGCCGATTCGGTATCACATAGGTTAGGTTCTTTGACCGGCATGTATGACACACAGGACTTCAATAGCGTGTACCTGCCTAAGGATCGGAAGTTCAAGCAGCCTCTGCCTTGTTCATGCCCGGTGTGCTTTGCACTAGACGACATGCGGCTTATGCAATACTACGTTCTGTTAGAGGCCCACAATCTGTGGACCCGTGCTCATTGGGTCAAGCTGCTGTCAGAAATGGCTAAGCGGTATGTTGCTGGTCAATTGCCTCTAAAGGAAGTTCACGAAGTATTGCGCCTGAGGATGAGCATCAATGATTTGACATTGATCATCAAGTATATCGAGTCTATCATTGAGACCGACAAGTTCAAGCCAATTCGTGTTCAAGGCAAAAGCCGATCACTGTTTGCTACCCAGACGCCGAAGAAGAGTCCGAAGCACGATCTCTACATCAAGATATTGCAGTCTTACGAGAAATTCCATGGCATAAAACTTCTATGAAGATTAAAAAGACCTTTGAGACAACTGTAGGTGGGCTGGCTTTCTATCCGGTGGATAAGGAAGGGGTGTATATGTCCATCAAGGCGTGGCTAACTGCAGGCAGCCCGAATAACGTCTATGTGTATGACAATGTGGACACACTAAAGGTCACTGGCATCCCTATTTGCGATGCCACTTATTTTGGAGGACTGTACAAGAAGATACCAAAGCGTTTGAAGCCCCGTAAAGTAGTGGTCCACATAGTACCCTCGTTTCTTAAGGAGCTAACTGAGGCTCAAGTTCAAACCAAGATCAAGGGCATTAAAGCTTCGGCCACCCAGAAACATCACAAGATGAGTTACTAATGATTATTCAGAATATCGATAGGGCTATAAGCAGCCGTGACTATGCTCCTCTTGGAGATGACCTTCTTGTTACCTCATACTTCCCTACACTTCAAGGTGAAGGGCCGTTCGCAGGTTATCCAGCTATGTTCGTAAGACTTGCTGGCTGCAACTACGGGGACAAGGGCCTACATTGCAAATTTTGCGACACTTCGTTTCAGTTTGACCGAGGTACCCGCTTCAGTGCCCAACAGTTGTTAGCTACCTTGCTTCATGATCCTGGGTATCATGAAAAACAAGTATTGGTTATAACTGGTGGTGAGCCCACACTTCAGCAGAACCTATTGCCTTTCATTGTTTTGGCTGCCAAGCATTTCCAAGAGATCCAGATTGAAACCAATGGCACACAGCCTAAATTCTACCAAAAAGCGGTAGAAATGGGTGTTATCGGTATGTTTACGAGCGTGGTATCACCAAAAGCATCGACAGTAAATAAAGAGTATCCGAAGGTGCATGCTGACGTTATGTGGTGGGCAACGTGTCTCAAGTTTGTAGTTACCGCGGATCCCGATGATCCACATCACACAATACCTTATTGGGCCCTTAATTCAGCGAAGTTGGTATACGTATCACCAATGGCTGTGTACAAACGCCCGTATTCAGGTGAGGTGTCCTCTATCTGGGACGATAGCCTAATAGACCGCGAAGCCACACGCTGCAACTATGAGTATGCTGCAAAATATGCCATAGAAAACCAACTTCGGTTAAGCGTTCAAACCCATCTTTTTGCTACACTGGCTTAATCATGACTCTAACAAAACAATCCATCAGCGCAATAATTCGTAAACGTTTGCAAGAGGACGGTAAGCGGTTCTACAGTAACGACAATATAGCGACGGCCATAAAACCAGGTGAGCTAAATAAACTGGTTGATGAGGTAGCCGAGAAGATGGACGCTGTACTGGAATCTCTGGTTATCGATACTCAAAACGATCACAATTCCAAGGGCACAGCCCGTCGTTATGCAAAGATGCTTCTCCTTGAGACATTTAGTGGTCGTTATATACCAGCACCTGAGGTAACAGAGTTCCCTAACGTCAAAAAAGTGGACGAGCTTTACATGGTAGGCCCTATCGCCATTCGTAGCGCGTGTAGTCATCATCATGTACCTATTACAGGCTCAGTATATATTGGGGTGCTACCTCAAGAAAAGCTGATTGGTCTCTCTAAGTTTCACCGGATCGTCAATCACATTGCAAGCCGTCCTCAGATTCAAGAGGAAATGACAGAGCAGATAGCCGACGAACTGGGCAAGCTCACAGAACCCCAAGGGTTAGCCGTGTTGGTTGTTGCTAACCACATGTGTTGTGGTCATAGGGGTGTAAAAGACTCTGATAGTCGTATGGTTACTTCGGTAATGCGAGGTGAAATGCGGGCAGATAAATCGCTGAAAGACGAATTCTTCAAGCTGGTTAACCTAACCAAGGAATAACTATGGTTGATAGATTGAGTGAGGCTGACAAAGAACCTCTGAAAAAGATATTTCTTGAACTTGATACGGCCTCTCTTCATCTGTCAGCGGCTGTTTCTGAATTAGGGAAGATAGCCGGTGGATCTCGAGGTTATATTGCCTCCCTAAGGGACTATAAGAAGTTGGTAAGGCTATACCTACAGATCCAGTCTATTAAGACTACTATAAGCTACCATCGCGACCGTAAACGGCACCTTCAGAACTCAACCAAGGAGTAATCATGGCTATAGACCAGCCGAAAGGCCGCCTCAACTTAAGTGACCTAATGTTTCAACACTGCATAAGTCTGCTCTACCACGTTGAGGAGGTCGAAAAAGGACAGTATAGATACTGCTATATATCCATAGCCGCTAAAGGCCCGTTTGGTTCAGAGGGTTCAGACCACGCATCCTGTGGAGATACACCCGAGATAGCAGTACATAACCTCCTTGAGTACAAGGCGCTATTAAGAAGCAATGCTGAGTGGCCTGATCTAGAGCTATTGAAGGCCCACAAACAAAGAGAACAAGAAGCTATCCGAATCTTGACTACCAAGCCATGATATCCCCTGCTGAAAGTTCCCGCATACACAAACTCTTCGGCTTTGATCTAGAATTCTACAGGCAATGTAAGGCCTCCGGTACACCGTTCTTTCACCCCAATGGTAAGTTCGCGCTCACAAAAGATGAGTGGCGAGAAGCCCAAAGGGCGTGGCATGCTGATCCTCAACTGACCGCCGATGACATAACTCCTTGGGTTGATAAGTGGCGCCGTCCCTTTGATTCCCGTGACCCCAGTACCTTACTTAACCTTGGGGTACTTATGTCGGAGCTCGTGTTTGCTCGCGCAGCGCGCCCTGGCTTTATGAGGAATCTAATGGAGTCCATGGCTATGCACACTGTACCTGAATTCACTGCTACAGAGCTCCGTATCATTAACCGTATAAAACGCAAACATGCGGTAAGCAAGACGGCTGTCCGACAAATGATCCAACGAGAAAGAGTTTGAAGTTATGAAGTTCAACAAGATAAACAAGTATTTGATGGTTAGATACCGCACTTCAAACTTCGATTGCCGAGGTATCCATATCGTCCGGCACTTTAAGTTGCCTCCTCATAGGCTACCTGAGCTTTATGACTATCCAGGTATTGGTGCATTCGGTCCTGCCTTAATAAGAAGTCCTGCACGACGTAAAGGCTGGTATTGGTATGCTAAGGCCACCACGCTTATGGGTAGTCCCCAATATTTCTTTGTCTATAGAGGCATAAGGCGGTGTGTAAAATATAGGACGCTTCGTAAAGGAAAACAATACCCTATTAGGAGGAGACTACATGTTGCCCAGTAAGAGTACCCGACTCGATCTTCGTCAACTTCGGAGCCAAACAGGGACCACCAATTCTCCGTACATAAGAAGGCGTCAGTTCTTCGCGATACGCCTTGGGCCCTACATCTTTCAATTGAGACTGCATACGCTCTTTAGAGGAGACAGCGGGGTATATGCCCATACACATCCCTTCGCTTTCTGGTCTTGGCTAATCAGAGGTACTTACCTTGAAGTTGTCTATAGGAGCCCGTATGTAGCCATAACTAAGTGGCGTAATTGGCTTAGCCTGGCATATAGATCAAAGGACACAGTGCACCGCATTGCCTTCGTTCGCAATAACTATGCGGTATCTCTAGTGTTGGCCATCTTTGATACTAGGGATCCTAACTATGGTAAATGGGGCTTCTTGGTAAACGGTAAATACGTTGATCACGATGAACACCTTGGAGGCAAAGCATGAGTGATCTAGAAAAAGACAAGATTAGGGAAATGGCAGAGAAGCATGCAGGCTATCCGTCTAAGGCTGTTCCCGACGTAATGATGCCAGAAGACGAACTACTGCCCATGGAGGTAGGCACAATTGAGGGCTTTAGAATTGTTGTTGACTCATATCCAGATATGGATGAATCCTGTCAGTCAGGTGAGCGAGGTGACGATTTCCGTAGGGAGCGTAATCGCAGTGGTACTAAACCCAAGAAGAATCCTCGGTATATTAGGAAATTAATCGCCAAAGCAAGTCGCAAGCTCAATAGGAGGGTCAAATGATTGGTCAACCAAAACATACTGGTAAAAGCGTGTTTTCTTTAATGGCTGAAAGGTATAGTCAGGACCTTGAAAAACAGGCTCGGAAGGAGACCCAAATACAAGCCTTGCTCGAGGAAATTAGGGCCGAAGTATTAATTGACCCTTCCCCCTTTAAAGAACCAGCCACTAATCCCAGTAGTATTCGGCATTTTAAGAAACGTATTGCTGTCAGTCGTAAGTACAAGGGATAAATGATGGCCCAATACCTACCTCAATCAGAGATCGTGTCTATTAAACCGGAAGACCTAGAGCCCTACACAGGTGATAATCCTTTTCTGATAGCTCAGGAGGAAGTTATTCAAGAGATGGTTGAAGCCATGATCCGCGAAGAGGACGCTATCTTTCTGGAAGACCTTAAGCTAATTAATCGCAAATATACCAAACTCTTCAATAAGAGAAAGAAGCAACGCCGTGCGAGATGCAAATGAGAATCCGGACCTTGACTTACAATCCACTGAACCTCTTGTATTCAAGGTGGCCTCGTCACTATAAGCCAGTTCTTGGATTCTTTGACGAGTACCGGTGGCTTAGTAATTTCCATAAGCACCCCCTTCAACTGTATGGTCTAGCTTTTCAGTCTGCAGAGCAAGCCTACGTGTGGCATAAATCACGGGACGCTGGTTTTCGGCGCGAGGTTTTGGCCACCATTGAGCCTCGCGATGTTAAGAAACTGGGGCGTAAGATCAAGTTAAGGGCTGATTGGGACCACGTTGTTTACCGGTCCATGTTCAATGTTCAGGTAGCCAAGTACAAGAATCCTGAGCTGAAGGCCCTACTTATAGCCACAGAGTATGCCTACTTAGAGGAAACCAATAATTGGGGCGATACATTTTGGGGCGTATATAATGGTATAGGTGACGATAACTTGGGGAAAATAATTATGTGTTGCCGACAATCCCTTCTTGCCGAGGAACTCAATAAACTAAGGGTTAAACCATGAAATCCTACATTTGCAGGGCATGTTCTAAGCTTGCCAGAACCAATAGTAAATACATGTGCAAACTACAGAATAAGGGAACCCGATGAAACAATACCTAGAGTTGCTGCGTGAAATTAATGATCGTGGCCTAGTCAAGACCGACCGCACTGGTACGGGAACCAAAAGCCTGTTTGGCAAACAAATGCGGTTCAATCTACAAGAGGGTTTACCTCGGTTGACTACCAAATTTGTGCCCGCAAAGACGGTATTCAATGAGCTTAAGTGGATGCTTGAGGGATCGACGAATAATGAGCGTCTGCGGCTGCTGAATGGCAATCAAGACCCAACTATTTGGGAAGAGTGGGCTGATCCTAATGGTGAGCTTGGGCCAATATACGGTGAACAGTGGCGCAGGTGGCCAATACCAGTAGAGATGACTAGCTCGCAAGAAGACGCGCCTGGGTACTACTTCTTGAGTTCCGTTGATCAAATAGCGGACGTTATCAAGCAATTGAAGACCACTCCTGATAGTAGGCGACTGATTGTTTCAGCGTGGAATGTTGGTCAGATTAACCACATGAAGCTGCCCCCGTGTCATGCATTCTTTCAGTTCTATACTCGTGAGCTAACTATTGCCCAGAGGGACGCTCTGTGTGATCTTAAATCCTTATACCGGGGTAATCCTAAATTTGGTGAGGCTTTACGTGGTGATGATCCTCAGGCCATAGCCGAGGCCCACGCATTCTTTGATGCGGCCTACATACCCCGTCGTTATCTAGATTGCCAGCTGTATCAAAGATCGGCCGATATGTTCTTGGGCGTACCGTTCAATATACTGAGCTATTCGTTCTTGATTCACCTGATGGCTCATCATTGCGGCATGTTACCTGGTGAATTCATTTGGACTGGCGGAGACTGCCACATATATTCGAATCATACAGAGCAGGTGGCTCTTCAACTTTCAAGGGAACCCATGACGTCACCTCAATTGAAAATCAAGTGCGCACCCAAGCCCCTTGAATACTATAAGTGGGAAGACCTGGAGATTAGTAACTATGAACATTGGGCCCACATACCGGCACCGGTAGCTGTATGAGTCTCCACATATTTACCTACAACTTCAGGACCAAGCAGTTCACTTCGGCTACCAGAACATATACGGTCTCCAAACAACATAGGCAGGTGTTCGATCATCCGATAGCGGCTGCCAATGGCTTGAAGTATAAGCGACTAGGTCAATTCCAATACAACAGGGCTGCTAAGACAGCAGTGATGGTGACTACCGATGAATGGTATGCGACAGACCTGAACCACTTCTTTAAGTGTGTAGTAAAAAGGTCTATAGACCTGGAGCTCAAAGAGAGGGCGGCACATACTTTAGCGTCCACACTAAGAGGTGACTTCAACAAGAGATTCGCAAGCTTAGATTTCCTAGTTAAGTCTCCGTTTTATGCGGTAGAACCAATAAAGGCCCAGACAAACAAGGACAATAATGGATAAGGTATACGTACTCATCTACACTTTCAAGACCCTGACTTATTATGAACGAGCTAGACCTTACCAGTTAGCTCGAAATAGTGATAGGCTATTATTCAATAGTTACCCTGCACTATTCAACGGCATGAAACCTTCTAGGATTGGTCAGTTTGAACTCAATACCAGTTATGGAGATCAGTCTGCAATTATGGTTACCACCAAAGAAAGGTATCACAAGGACAAGGCACATTTCCTCAGATGCGTTTTAAAAACAATCCGGCGTAATCAAAAGCTGAAACTTGGAGAACAGGGAGCAACATGAGCGATTTATCATTAGACCTCAAAGGTCAAACACAAAAGGTATTGAAGAAAGCTAACCTTCTGAAGTGGGGCTTAGGCGCATTGACGGCTCTCGTATTAGCCCCAGTCATCTGGACATTGGTATATGCAGTAGCTGGCATAGCGGCTTTAGGCATCATTACTACCGTGGTGGCCACCGCAGCTCTTACAGCCATCAACTTGTACCCTGTGTTCACTATGAAGCTCGCCAACTATAAGATCGAGAAGATCAAAGAGGAGGCCAAGCGTAAGCCCATAGAGACCATGGAGAATCAATTTCGGGAAAAGAAGGAAATACTGGAGGTCGTCAAACAGAAGATAGAGAAGTTTGCGGTAAAAGTTGGAGCTTACGATGGTCAATTGGAGACCTTCAAGCAACAGTTCCCTAGCGATGCCCAATCATTTCAGGACATCAGCGATAAGATGCGCCAATTACTTGATGCGCGGCGTATTAAATGGAGAGAAAGCAGGGATAAGCTCAATCAGTTCGGTAGCGAGATCCAGAAGTTTAGCGCTATATGGGCAATGACGCTTGCATCTTCTGACCTAAAAGAAGCTGCCGGTGATCTTGATGATACCTTCTTGATGAAGATTCAGCGTGAATCGGCAATAGGTGCGGTACGCGATGGTCTAGCAAGTTCACTAGCAGAACTAGATACGCTGATGATGGAGGAGGTCGATATGACTCCTCCGGCATTGGCCCATGATCCCAGCCCTACTTTTAATGCGGTTCCCATAGTCGATGTAGTTCCTGTCAGAAAGGACTAATATGTATCGCGCAGTTATGAGCATTGTAGTCATCGTAGTTCTCTCAGTTCTGTACCTAGCATTCTCTGGCACAGAGTCTAACCACAGCAGTCCCACTCCAACTTCTACAGAGTCCTCTGGTTACTCTGGTTTCGGCAAATAAAAGAAAGGTAAGACCATGAAAAGAAAAATTCTCCTCTCCCTTTGTGTTGGCTTAATAGCCACAGCTTCAGTTCAGGCCGAAGATTTCACCATTGCAGGCGGTGGTGGTCAGAAGCAGGGCTCCACTTACAGTTGGATGTTGGGTGATATTGCTCAAGTATGCTCTAATGAGGAGTTACCTCTCAAAGAGATCAATAGTAATGGTGGTGTCACAAACTTGGAAATGCTGAAGGGAAACAAGGTTAAAGCTGCTATCGTACCTACTGATCTTCTATTCGCGTCCAAGATGCAAAACGCTACTTCGGTAGCCAACATTCGTACCATATTCGCTTTGCATCCAGAGGAAGTTCACCTGATTGCCCGTGCTGGTACTAAGACCGAGGGCGGGCTTTCTCTTGGTAAATTCAATCTGGGTGGCGACAAGATTACCTACAACGTAGCCGAGGACTTGAAGGGTCGTCCAGTGGGTGCTGTAGGCGGTTCTGTGGTCAGTGCCCAGGTGCTTGGTGACCTGCTTCGTTTGGGTTGGAAGGTAGTGCCTTTCGCCGATAACAATGCGTTGGTAGATGCGCTGACAAAGAGTAAGATCGATGCGGCCATTATTGTTGCAGGTGCACCATCGGGAGCTGTAGAGAAGTTGCCTGTAAACCAATTCAAGCTTTTGGCCCTGCGAGGCAATAGTGATACAGCCACAGTGTACGATGCTCGTAAAGTTGAATACCGTAACCTGAATGACGGGCGCTCTGTTGATACGCTTTCGACACAGGCACTACTAGTGACCAGAACATGGCGTTCTGATGATATGTTGCGGTCCTTATCTGGACTCCGTCAATGCTTGAGAAAGAACGCGGGGAAGATTGCAGATACCACAGGCTCGCATGCTAAGTGGCAAGACGTGGACCCAGTATCTCAGGGCAAATGGTTGTGGTACGAACTGCAGGGAACCAAATGATAATCAACATGCCTAGAATAAGCCTTATAGCTGCAACAGACCTTAACGGTGGGATCGGTAAAGATAACGCTCTGCCTTGGAATATCCCTCAAGATTTGGCCCGCTTTAAGGCCATAACTATGGGTCACCCTATTGTGATGGGTAATACTACCTTTAAGAGCATAGGGCGTCGTTTACCCGGCAGACTCAACATAGTTATAACCCGTGACTCTGAGTTACTCAAAATACCTCATGATCCAGAAGGTATAAACTATGTGGACTCCTTTGCGAACGCCCTGGAGTTAGCTAAATCAGATGCCGAGGTATTCGTTATCGGTGGGTCCCAGATATACGGGTTGGCCCTGCCTTTCGCTGACCGTGTGTTGCTTACCGAAATATGTGGCATATATGAATGTGATACCTTCTTTCCTGCGCTAGGCTCTCAATGGATACCTACCCATACGGAACCTCATGATGGCTATTCGTTCGTTACCTACGAAAGGCTAGTATGGAAAGGGTGACGGTCTCCGTACAAGACTACATCGATTACCAGGTGCTCTTCACCGCAACTTCGCTCAGCATTCTATTGATCGAGCATCACCTGGTTTCTGCTAGCCCGAAAACCTTGATCGACCTACGGGCAAGGAATGCGGCGGCTAAGAGCAACATGAAGTTCATATTGACCAAGCTTTTGGCTGACGATGACGGTAAATAGGGCATACATGAAGCTAGACAAACGTTATTGGGTATTCGCTCAACAGCATTATTATCCATCTGGAGGTCTTAAGGATATTATTGCGGTCTCTGACGATATAGAGAAGATTAAGGAGAGAATATACGAGTCTACCACTGACAATGAACTTACTTGGCGACGACCTGGTAACTCAGCCCAATCTTGGGACACCATGTACATTTTCGATTCACAAGAAAGGCGCATCGTATGGGCTGATGGTATAAGTGTACACGACTATAGGGACTTGGATCTATTCCTTGACTCTGAGGAACTATAGGCTATTACTGGAGGAGGCTATGCGTACCTATTATTATCGAATGAACCGTGGTTCAAGTACAATTGCGGATCAATTGACCTTACCTAGAGGATCCCTTGGCTTGTGTACAGATGTGCCGCAACTAAGAGTATTCGACGGCACCACACCTGGCGGCCTTGTAGTCCACTTACCTCCTGACGTTTATAAGGTCTTGGTTGAAACGCACGTCAAAGGTAAAGGATCACCTTTCGGGATCTCTATGCCTCAAAAGAAAACCTGGCTGTCGAGGTTTAGGTGCAAAACATAATGGCTATTTGGACATATGAGACAGCACTAGTCCTTATTCGTGCTCTATCTAAGGCCTGTTTACAGGCGGGTTATTTTGTCTCTGTGGCTGGTAGTGTACTAATTGATGGCAGTAGTGACAATGACTTAGACCTGTTGATCATACCACGAACGGATGTTGAGACTGATCCTACAACCTTGTTGAAGTTACTGAGCACTACGTTTACTCAACAACTGTCGAACCCACGATACCTAAAGGGCCGCACCATATTTCATGTGGCCTATAACGGTAAGCCCGTGGACATAACCATATTCAACCCTATCTGAAAGATCCATTGTGGAAGAACTACTCGAAGCCGTAGCAAAGGTCAGTAAGGACGTGAAAGCGGCAGCACGTACATTGAGTGACAGAGAGGCTCGCTTTCTGGTCGACCTGTATTACTCTATGCAGAACCAGCGTATTCGTTCTGACGCACAAGCTCGTTCCTTATACGAAGACCAAGAGCCTAATCTGACTTTTCAGCATTTTGGCCAGTCTTTTGAGAAATTAGAAACCCAGGTAAAGTCTGTGCTTGACGCTTATACACAGGCTCACACTATGGGTGGGTGGATGCGGGAGATATACGGCATGGGCCCCGTATTAAGCGCAGGGCTTTTGGCCTACATTGATATCGAGCAGTGCCCTACTGTTGGTCACATTTGGGCATATGCTGGTCTGGACCCCAATCGTTACTGGCACGGTAGGGAGAAGATCAAACGTTTTGTTAGCAATCAGGAGCTAGGTCAAAAGAGCCAAATAACCGAAGACCAACTTATGGAACTTATGGTCAGAGTTGCTGAGTATGTTGGGATTAAGCCTCAGAACTTTATCGATCAGGTTAACAAACTTGAGGGTGGTCTAACTGTTGCCAACATCGAGGCCATAGGTGCCCGACGCCCCTGGAATGCCATACTGAAGACCCTCTGTTGGAAGATTGGTCAGTCTTTCTTGAAACAGAATCCACAGAAGTGTCCTTATCGTGCAATCTACGATAAGCGTAAGCTTTATGAGATGGAAAAGAATTTGGGTGGCGCATACGCTGATCAAGCGAAGAGCATTCTGGAAGCCAAGAACATTGGTAAGACCACTGAAGCTTATAAGGCATATTCAATTGGTCAATTGCCGCAGGCTCATATCAATCAACGGTGTGAGCGCTATGCAGTTAAGCAATTCCTTGCTGACCTACATGCAGTGTGGTATGAAAAGCATTTTGGCAAACCTGCACCCTTACCTTACCCAATTGCTATTCTGGGCCATGCCCATCTTCGCAAAGTGGGTGAAGCTTAAACATATATGAGTAGAGTACCAAGAGTCAGAATTGAATCATAGCCCTTCAGAGCACCAAAACTACGAAATGATCCCTACCCATGAGAGTACCCTAGAGTTAAAGTGAATCAAAGTTCTTGAGAGTACCTGATGAGTAAAATGAGCCCTAGTTTGTAAGAGAACCATTGTATATTTGTGAGCCATTGTGAGGTAGAGAACCAATATGCTGAATTGAATCCTGGAAATCTAGAGCACCATCCCTCAATGAATGAACTATTACATATAAGAGCACCAGCACTTGTGATTGAATCAGTAACTTGAGAGCACCATCATATCAGAATGAGACACTACTGGTAGAGCACCATAATGCTTAATTGAACCAAGATATCTGAGAGCACCACACAACGTAATTGAATCTTGTATTTAGAAAGCACCTTAGCGCGCGATTGAACCATAGCATTTGAGAGCACCGAAATGAATAGTGAAACATAAACCACGAGAGCACCAAAACACATGATTGAATCATGATATCCAAGAGCACCAGTCGTTATGATTGAACCATGAAGTATTAGGGTACCAACTGCTGGTATTGAGCCCTGACAAGTAAGAGTACCTTGAGATGTAAGCGAATCATATATTTAGAGAGTACCATAACGGTAGAGTGAATCAGTGCAACATGAGAGTACCACAGTTCCAAAATGAGGACTATAATGCCGCTATTCCCTTGTAGGCAATGCCTGGCAGTCGAAAATACTGCCTGTTGTAATTATTGGTTCCGTAAATCCAATGAGAAGCCTCTTTTGTGCTCTGCTTGCGATCCGCAGATCGGTAAATGGCATGGTGTATTCAAAAAGCGGTCCGCTATAGGCATGTATGTCGATAACCAAGGTCATTTGTGGTCTGCGGCATCTGTAGAAGATGGGGACGTGCCCCAGCACTACACTATATTGGGTATCGTCTGTGGCTTAACTGGCGCTAACCGCATCATTCAGGGACTTGCAGACGAGGCTCAAGCCAAACTCGTTGAGTCTAGAAAGCAAATCAAAATGTTTAACAAGCGTAAGAAGCAACGCAGAGCTAGGTGTGCATAATGGAATATAATCGTATTGATACGCCTGAAGGTACTTGGTTAGGTAAATGCCCAATTTGTAATTTCTCGGCTGAGATATGGAGGCGAAGCGCAGACCCAAGTTCCCCAACAGAGACAGCCGTCTGTTGCAGTAATACCCAACAGATTGGGCCACCAACAGAAAACGCTTGCGGATGCTTACTGTATATGCCGCCTAATGAGTTCTATTGGGGTACCATCAAAGAAGCAACGGCCTACTGGAATGAGTATGGGTCAGCCCTTAGGTCTTTAAGGGATTGCCCAGCACTGGAAGCCACGCTTATGGTATTGGACGTACCTGACCGTAATGGTGTGGTCTGGCCTAAGGAGGAATTACAGAAAATCATAAAGACTACCAGACTGCCCGTCTTTGGTAACATAACCACCCTACGACCTGAAGACACCGCACATCCTGATGCCGCGCTCAAAGTAACGGGACTTCGAATTGAAGGCAACAAAGTGGTGGCCAACATCATTGTACTTAATACACCTAAGGGTAGTGTGATTCGAGATATAGCTGAATGCGATTTCAGAGTTGCAGGTACGTGCGGTACCCTTATACCGCAACCTGATGGTACAAAGGTCGTTAAGGACTTTATTTTAACTAGCGTGAATGCGCTACCCAAAGGAGAAGGTGCTTAATGCTTGACTACCTTACACTCCTGGAGACCGGCTATAAACAGCCGAGTCAAGACGGCTATTCACGTAGCCGTCTTGAATTTATATCTGAGTATATCTTTGATTTCACTACCTACGACTCAGAAATGTCAGAGCTATTTAGTGATAAAGCTCTAGAGGTATGTGAAGCACTGACCAATAAAACGGTCGCTGACTATATAAACAACTCGGATAACTATAAGTGGTATCTCCTTCTATGTAATATACCTTTCTTTGCGGATCGTATTGACTGGGGTACTTCTGTTCGAGGTGCTTGGTGGCAATATAACTCCATCGAATTGTCCCCTTCTGCACTATGGATGGACGAGAATACACCCATTAATAAAATGGTCTTTACCCATGAGGAGTGGGTATCCTTTATCAATGCACTTATAACCTTTGGGAGAACTAAATGACACCAGAACTTGAACAAGAAGTCCACGAAGCGATTACCAGACACTTGCCATCCACTGTCGGTGATACTCTTCGCCAACAGCTAGAGCGCTTGGGTACCGCTGAGGCCCAACTAAAAGCCAAAACTGAGGAGCTAACTAGAGCAAAGGACGACCTCAAGTTTGCAAAGGCAGAGATTGCCAAATACGAGCAGCTTCGTCACCACCTAGACGAGAGGGCAAAAACCTTGGATACCCGTGAGCAAGCGGTACACTCACGGGAGTTAGAGGTGCTTAAACGTGAGATCAAGTGTGAAGCCGATGTAGCCAACGCAAAGGCAGATACCACTATGCGTATGTTCGAAACAGTGTTCAAGAACCGTCAGGTCCGCACTGAAGTAACCCGCAACGTGGCTATACCTGTCGAAGGTTGCCCAGGTGGTAATGGTTATTCAGCGTATGGCGGATCAGTGCAGAACGCAAACGAGACTGAGACTACCAAAGTAATCGAAGAGTAAGCAGTATTTTATGGTGAAAAAGCGTGATTTTTCAACAAATTTCACGCTTTTTCACCATTTTTGCCTATTTTTACCAGGAAAACCAACAATTTTGGTGATTTTCGTGCTATACTGAAGGCGCAAGAGCAGCAGGGAGACCTATGCGCTAACCTTGTGAACTTGAATCACCTTAACCTAAATAACCTGGAGGCTGCTATGAAGTTTTTCTACAACCTGAAGTTGTCTGCCAAGCTCATCATTTCGTTTTTCCTGATACTCGCACTTACTGCAGGGCTCGGTGCGTTTTCGATCATCCAGTTGGTCAAGGTCAATAACAATGTGGTTGCCATTTCCAGCAATCTTCTGCCCTCTGTTCAATCGGTACTGGAAATGAAGGCTGCGTTAGCGCGATATCGCACCCAAACCTTCCAGCACGTTTTAGCCACCGAGGCCAATCGTGGTCAGTTTGAACAGATGATTAAAGACTCGATAGAGAAGTTCGGGGGTTTTCAAAAGTCGTTTACAGAGCTTGTTCTTTCTCCTGAGGAACAGGGTCTTACGGATGATCTGGCAAGACAATGGCACTTGTACAACGTGGAGAACGAAAAGATCCTCGAGCTTTCACGTAAGGGCCAAACCGAGGAAGCAGTTACAGCATTGCGTGGTCGTTCAACCAAGCTGAACCGCGATCTAATCGAAACCATCGATCAACTGGTGACCCTGAATAATGCAAGCACTGCTAAAGCTTCGAAAGACAGTGAGGCATCTTATAAGTTGTCGCTCAACATGATCGGCGGCTTATTGGCAGGCAGCATCATCCTCGGTATGGTGTTGGCTCTGTGGATTGCCCGCATCATTTCAATGCCGATTAAGGCTGCGGTGAAGGTAGCACAAACAGTAGCAGCTGGCGATCTCACTTCTGAAATCGAAGTGAAAACGAAAGACGAAACAGGCCAATTGCTTCTGGCTCTGAAGGCCATGAATAGCAACCTGGTCAAGATCGTTGGTGAAGTTCGTTCTGGTACAGAGACCATTGCAACGGCTTCTAGTCAAATCGCCCAAGGCAATCTCGATCTTTCTTCACGCACTGAAGAACAAGCCTCTTCGTTAGAAGAAACTGCTTCCTCGATGGAAGAGTTGACCTCGACGGTTCAGCAGAATGCAGACAATGCAAGACAAGCCGACAATCTTGCAGCATCGGCTGCTGCTGTAGCGCACAAGGGCGGGCAGGTAGTGGCAAACGTCGTGACAACCATGGGTCACATCAGTGATTCTGCCAAGAAGATTGAGCAGATCATTGGGGTCATCGATAGCATTGCATTCCAGACGAATATACTTGCATTGAATGCCGCAGTAGAAGCAGCACGGGCAGGTGAACAAGGGCGTGGTTTTGCAGTCGTAGCAGCCGAGGTTCGCAGTCTTGCACAAAAATCGGCAGGTGCCGCTAAAGAAATCAAGGGCCTGATCGATGCGTCTGTGACTAGCGTAGAAGAGGGAACAAAGCTCGTCGGTCAAGCAGGTGCCACGATGAATGAGATAGTGGTAAGCGTTCAGCACGTCACCGATATCATGGGAGAAATAACGGCGGCAAGTCAAGAACAGGCATCAAGTATTCAACAGATCAATCAAGCCATCATGCAGATGGATCAGGTAACGCAACAGAATGCATCACTGGTTGAAGAAGCAGCGGCAGCCTCTGAATCAATGCAGGACCAGGCTGTGGGACTTGCAAAAGCTGTAGGCGTCTTCAAACTCTGATCACAAGTAGCAACACCAGGTAGCTGTACTTTAGCCCGGCCCTGTCTTTCGACGGCGTCGGGCTTTTTTGTGGCTATGGTCCAAAAAATTGCTAGTAAATATTAAGCGCAAACACAGGAGGGGCAATGGACCAACACGAACTAATCAACTCAGTAAAAACAAAGCCGAGTGCGTTTATCACTTTCGAAGGCATGGACGGTGCAGGCAAATCAACCCACATTGACTACGTGGCTTCTGTATTCAGAGACCAGGGTTACGGAGTTGTCGTAACCCGAGAACCTGGTGGTACGCCCTTAGGCGAGAAGTTGCGAGAGCTCCTGCTACACGACAAGATGAACTTAGAAACCGAGGCACTTCTGATGTTCGCGGCCCGCAGGGAGCACCTGGAGCAAGTTATATGGCCTGCACTTAAGCTTGGTCAAATCGTTATCTGTGACCGCTTCACGGACTCATCGTTCGCTTATCAAGGCGGCGGCCGTTCATTATCTTTAGCGAAGTTAGGAGAACTAGAATACTGGGTGCATCCGCGGTTCCAACCAGACCTTACCTTCTTGTTCGACTTACCGCCTGAGGTGGCTCAAGCTCGAATAAGTGGTAACCGGGAACTTGATAAGTTCGAATCAGAACGCGGGGAGTTCTTTACAAGGGTTCGGCAAGAATATCTCCGAAGAGCATCTATCTCACCTATGAGATTCCGCCTCATCGACGCGACAGCATCCATAGAAGACATACGTGGTAATATCAGCCAGATCCTAACATCGTTTGCCCGTTCTGCGCTTCGGCCCAAATCATGGATCAATCCCTTAGAGGCGGGGTTATGAAGACTAAACCAAAGAGGCGGACAAGGCTTAAGAGGATATCCAGGAAGACCATCACTGCCTACTCCATGTTGGTATTCCTGGCTCTCACTATAGCCGTTCCGGTAGCCATATTCATCGCCTTTGACCTTATTGAGAGATTCTGTCAGTTGCTTATCGACCTGCTTGGCTGAATTTTATGCCATTCACTAGGAGGCACCATGCTGACATTACCTCAGTTGTACCAAAGAACTACGTCCGACCGTAAACAGAGGAGTATTTATGTTCGTCTCCTAAAGGTCAAGGCAGGCTACACAAAAGAAGGTTTAGGTTTCATAGCCTGCCAGTCGTATTCTCGGTATAAGATAGACCAATCCGGTAAACCTGTACGCAATGTTAAGCCAAATAAGTACGTGACGATCATCATGTTCCTTGACAAATCTCTACACGTTAAGGTAAGTTGTTCCTGTGAGGACAACATGTTCATGTACGAGGTAGCCAACCATTACAAAGACGCAGCCGATATAGAGTACTCAAACGGAGACGCACCAAACATAAAGAACCCAAAACATAACCCAGGGATGTGTAAACATCTGATAGCGCTTTTTGAACATATAAAACCTAAGCTGGTAAGCAAGAGATGAAAAACTATGAGCATAGCACCTCATTTCATATTCTGAAGAATATCAAGGAGGAGTTGACTAATAACTATACCAGCCTTCAATATCTACAAACCCTGGATTTCTTTTTGTGGAAGGCTTTGGAACCCATTGCTGCGGAATGCCCAAGCCTGTTCTATAACTATCTAACCAAGGTAGTTGCACGGCAATCCCTGAAGTCTAGCGCAAAGTTCACAAGTGGTGAACGCCACAAACTTCCCATCCAATTATTCAACAGCTTGGTCTCGAAATCGCCAACTAAAGCTTTCGAGTCATCCAAGCTCTTGTATATCAATCGCGGTCTCCTATTTGGCTTCATATCGATGTTTCGCAATAAACTTCGATACTATGAAGAGCTAAGCAGAGGCCACCACAATATTAGCGCACCTGAGCGTTCGACCGTGCTTCACCGTATCGAACTTAGCTTGGGTTTGCGTCCCTTCGGTTCCCTATATGCGGCACTCCTACAGGTAGTGTACTGGGACAATAAAGCACGAGATTTCAAAAGACTTATCGTAGAGAAGTACACACGCATGGCTCTCCTACAGGCTCAGAAAGCCTACGAGGACTATAACTATTTTGTGCCTCTCGATGATGTGGTGCAGGTATATCTGCTGGTTGTCTCTAAAGCCATTGATCGTTGCGATGCTCGGCAAGGCGTGTTGACGACCTTTATTCAGAACTGGTTTAAGTCAGCTAGAGGTGAAATAGCAAAGCTTGCGGAAGGCCGAACAGACCAGTCTTACGAATCACTTGCAGAAGACCTGGGCGACGCAGCACACGAAGCATTGGGTGTTACACTGCCTGATCTAAGTATGGAGCTTCAGGAGCATATAGCCTATGTAGCGAAGCAAGTAGACCTACAAGGACTTGTGCGGACTGCTCTTGGTATCCCGCAATTCGTTACTCGCGCTCAACTAGAAACCTTAAAAGAATTTGTGTATGAAGGGCATGAAGAAGATGAGTAGCCTACAACAAGCAGCACATGCGTCGGCCCTCGCTGATTATAGTTTGAGGACCCGACAAGCCGAAGAATTGGCCCAGCAGTTACTCAAGGGCCATGCTGACGCAAGCAGCATAGTAAATACAATACGCAATCACATAGAAGAACGTGAGGCAGATCGAGCAACACACTTTGAGTCAGTGATCAACGCAACATCGATGTCGGTCACTCTCTTAAGGGACAATCTTCAAACACTAACAACAGATCAGATTAAGGAGCAACTCATTGAAATAATAAAATCACTAACCATAGCAATCAATCATTAACAAAGGACTCTTATATGGCACAATCGGGAACTGATCTCGACGATGTTAGTACCGGAGGTAAGAGACGGGCCGATATAGGCGACAAGATCACGATCCTCAAGTTTCCTGAGCGAAAGTGGATTACGCTTCGTATTCATGGCCCGATCTTCGTTTACGGTGGGTACTGGGTCAAGACAAAGAAGAAGGATGGTAAGCGGGGCCAGTTCTATACGCCTTGCCCTTCTTATGACCCCAAGACACAAGAACGCGACTCCAAGAAGTACGATCCCTGGCGTCAACTGGAAGAGTCTGAAGCAGACCTTAAGCCAGAAGAACGGCATGTGAACTTTACGCAACACGGTTACATGAATGCTCTTTCCCGGGCTGCTCAACGGGATAAGCCGAAGTCCAGAACAAAGCCTACTAAGGCAGAACGCAAGACAGGCTTTAAGGATAAGGATAGCGACACGTGGACAGCTAACGTGGCTGTCAAGCTTCCTCCAGGAGCGGTGCGTAAGCTCAAGGAACAGGCAGGTTTGAATGTGGTAGAAATGAAGGGCGGCCAGTCTAAGGCGTTCTCTGTTACCCATCCAAAATACGGCTGTGATGTACGGATTCTCTACGATTCCAAGAAGGCCCCCGCAGACCAGTATCAAGTATCTATTGGTGAGCGGAAGCCTCTTACGGAAGAGGAAGAGGAAATGTTGAAGTGGGATCTATCTGATCTTGTTGAAGAAATGAAGGAGTCTGAAGTGAAAAGAGATTACGAAGGTTGGGCAAGCCGCAACGGCGTCAAAGTCAAGAAGAAAAAGAAGGAAGAAATCGAGGACGAGGACTTCGACGAGGATGATGGCGAAGACTTTGATGATGAAGATGAGGACGATGAGCCCAAGTCTAAGAAATCCAAGAAGTCTAAGGCTAAGTCTAAAAAGTCCAAGGATGAAGACGAGGACGAAGAAGAGGAAGAGGAAGACGATGATGACCTAGACGATGAATTCGAC
>Ga0247823_10000202_pt1 | contig 50729 bp, 52 predicted proteins | sample 13C_PalmiticAcid_2_FD_192426 | JGI IMG/M metagenome (GOLD analysis project Ga0247823, IMG submission 192426) | Soil microbial communities from agricultural site in Penn Yan, New York, United States - 13C_PalmiticAcid_Day30 | ecosystem: Environmental > Terrestrial > Soil > Agricultural land... | reverse complement strand
AAGCTGGTGGTGCGGACGCTCGCCGTCACCGCTACGACCACCGGGGCGACCGCCGATCTCGGCGCGCGCGACACTCTGGTCGATGCGATGGGCTATAGCCGTGGGCGGTTCGTGATCGAGGGCGGTGGCGCACCCACGCTCGTGGTGCCGGCCTGGGCCGAAATCTTGCGGGTGGCGGAGGATTGTCGGGGCTGAGTCGCGCCGAACGGCGCGCGCGGCGAACCACAGAACTTTGAGAATCGCACCATCTTCGATGCAAAACAAGACTTGTTCTGCGATTCCGGATGATTCAAGATTCGTCCGTGGCCGCAAGCCGCACTTCGTTCTTCAACTAGCGAAAGGAGGTGATCCGATGTCTCATGGTTCAGCAATGGGGTCGGTTCAGTTCGTTCGGGAGACGCGCCGCTGATCTGAGGGCGCGGGCGGAAGTCCTCCGTCCGTGGGGCAGGCGGGAGGTATTCTCCTCCAATCAACGCTCGCCAGCCAGCAGACAGCGGCCCGCATGGTCTCCCGGGCTGGAACTCTCCGGCCGCTGACCATGTCGGAGGTCGCCGGGATCCCTGAGGGGTTCCGGCGGCCTCTTTCATTTCGGGCATGCTATTCGCATCCGCCGACAGTCAGGCGGAATTCGTTTCGAGGGCCGGCACCTCATATTTCCGAAGCACGCCGCCCATAGGGTAGGCTGATCGAATCGATGGACAGACAAAGGGGAGAATGACGATGGCTGCCGGATCCCATTGGAGAAAATTACGCTGTGCCGCCTTCATGGCGATTTGCCTGACAGCAGCCTCGTCTTCGCGCGGCGCCGTCGGCGATACCGTTACCACGGAGAAGAAGGTCATTTCCCAGCTTCTCATCGGGGCAGGGCCGGCCGGATCCTTTTACTATATGCGCGCGGATGGTGGCTGGGGGGCAACCGGCTGCAGCGGTGCGGTCTACGCCTATATCGGCGAAACCGTGCCTGGTGCGGGTGCCGTGTTGTCGGCGGCACTGACGGCACGCTCTACCGGGAAGCCGATCAGCTTCAGCGGGATCTGCGGCGACTCCGTCGGAAGCGGCGAGTATATTCAGATCCGCACGGTAATTTACTGAGCGGGTCTGGGCGAAAGCCGGAAACCGCTGATCAGGATTGCGCCGCCATTGCCGCAGCGGCGGCGCGATCGGTGAAGCGGGGGTCGGCCAGTGCGGCTTGCGCCTGCGTCCGGGCCTCAGGCTTGCGGCCGAGGTCGGCATAGACTTGCGCCAGATGCCAGCGCAGCCCGGCGTGGTGCGGCGCCAGAATGACTGCCTTTTGCAACAGTTCGACCGCCGCCTGGGTATCGCCATTGCGATATAGTGCCCAACCATAGGCATCTGCGATCACCGGATTGCCCGGCGCGAGAGCATAGGCCGCTTCGCCGAGATCCTCTGCCGCGTCGAATTCATCAGAGCCGGCATAGGCGACCGAGAGATCGGCATTGAGCGCAGCGTCGCCGTCACCGATCCGGTCGCGCAGCAATTCGAGCGTGTCGATCGCGGCGTCATAGTCGCCGGCGGCAAGTTGCCACTTGCCGGAGAGACGCAAAGCGGCGGCGTTGACCGGGTTCTGCGACAGGAACAAGGCGAGGACATTGGCGGCGTCGGCGCGACGGTCGGTGCGGTCGAGCGCCTCGACCAGCCGCAACATCACGGGCTCGTCGAAGCGCAGATCGGCGGCGCTGCGATAGGCTAGCGCGGCATCGGCGAAGCGGTTCGTCAGCATCAGCGTGTCGCCCACGAGCAGATGCGCGGCGGGAACGCCGGGATAGCGCCGCATGAGATCCTGCGCCTTGGCGAGCGCGCCCGCTTTGTCGCCCTGACCGATCAATGCGCGGATCAGCGGTACCATCGTGCCGGGATCGCCGGGGCGCTGATCGGCATCGGCGGCGAGCACAGCGGCGCTGTCATCCGCCGAGAATGCGCCTGCGTCGCCGCGCACCGGCCAGGCGGCGCGATCGAGCAATTGCGCTGCGGCCGTGCGGTCGCCGATCCGCTCGAGGCCACGCGCCATGAGCGTCAACGAATAGCTGTCGGCATCGCCACGCTCGATCACCGGGCGGAGCAAATCGATCGCATTGCGGGCCGAATCGGTGCGCAACAGCGCGACGGCGAGCAGCTTCCGTGCCGTGAGGTTCATCGGCTGGTTGGCGACGAGCGGCTTCAACTTTTCCATCGCCTGCTCATAGTCCGCGGCCTCGATATCGAGCGCGCCGCCGAGCAGCAGTGCTGCGGGGATCTGGGCAAGACCGCTGCCCGCCCGCCCGATCAGGCCGCGAGCAAGATCGGCATTGCCGGCCCGTGCCGCGATCACTGCCTGCAGATAGAGCGCCTGCGCGCTGCCGGGCCGCGCCACGAGCGCCCGCCGCGTCGCGGCGAGCGAATCCACCGTGCGCCCGGCATCGCCGAGGGTCGCTGCATATTCGATCAGCGCGCCGAAATCCTCGGGATCGCGCTTCAGCGCGGCCTCGAACCACGGCAGCGCCGCGATCAGTCCGAACTGGCTGCGCACCATCTCGCCGCGCAGCACCAGCGCATCGAGATTGCCGGCGTCGAGTTTCACGGCCTGTTCCGACGCCCGGATCGCCCCGAGCGCGTCGCCCGCTTCGAGCTTGAGCCGCCCGGCATCGGCCCAGAGATCGGCGTCGCGCGGCGCGATCCGCACCGCTTCGTCGACCGCGGCAAAGGCTTCGGGCCATTTGCCGAACGCGGCGAGCGCGCGGGCACGGATGCGCAACGCATAAGCGCGGTTCGCCGGATCGGCCTTGCCGGCCGCGGCGAGCGCTTTTTCTTCCTCGCCCTGCAGCAGCAATGCGTGCGCGCGCAAATGCGCGACTTGCTTCGGCTGGTAGCCGGCGTCGATCGCGCGCTGCAGCTCTGCCGTGGCGCCGACACCGTCGTCGAGCGCGAGCATTGCTCGTGCCAAGGTGAGATGCGCCTGGGCGTTGCCCGGATCGGCGCGGACCGCCGCCAGCGCGACTTCCCGCGCCGCACTGGCATTGTGCCCGTCGAGCAATTTACCGCTGCGCTCGACCGCCGCTTCCGCCGCTGCCGGATCGAGCCGAACGGGCGAAAGCGTGAACCATGCCGCGATCACCAGCGCGAATGCGCCAAGTGCGCCGCCGATTACGATCAGGCGGCGGAAGCCGGGCTTGCGCCGGGAGGAGCGGGAGCGTTTACGGCTGGAGGTCATAGGCCCTCATCAGATCGTAGAGAGTAGGGCGGCTGATCCCGAGCAGCCGCGCGGTGCCCGAGATATTGCCTTCGGCGCGGGCGAGCGCGTGGCGGATCGCCTTGCGATCGGCCAGTTCGCGCGCGGCCTTGAGGTTGATCGGGATGATGTCGGCCTTGTCCTCGAGATCCATGTCGGCGGCGGTGACCATCTTGCCTTCGGCCATGATCGCCGCGCGCTTCACTCGATTCTCGAGCTCGCGAACATTGCCCGGCCAGCCCCACGCGTCGATCGCCGCGAGCGCATCGGGAGCGAAGCTGCGTGCGCCGGTCTGCATTGCCGCGGCGTATTTGGTGAGGAAGTGGCGCGCGAGCAGCCCTGCATCTCCCGGCCGTTCGGCGAGGCTGGGGATGCGGATCACGATCTCGGCGAGGCGATAATAGAGATCTTCGCGGAAACGCCCGTCGGCGACCATCGCGTCGAGGTTCTGATGGGTCGCGCAGACAACCCGGGTATCGACCGCGATCGGCTTGCGGCTGCCGATCCGCTCGATCACGCGCTCCTGCAGGAAGCGGAGAAGTTTGACCTGCAAGGGCAGCGGCACGTCGCCGATCTCGTCGAGGAACAGGGTGCCGCCCTGCGCGAGTTCGATCTTGCCTTCGGTGGTCTTGACCGCGCCGGTGAAGGCACCCTTTTCGTGCCCGAACAATTCACTTTCGAGCAGGGTTTCGGGGATCGCCGCGCAGTTGATCGCGACGAACGCGCCCCGCTTGCGCGGTGAAGCCTCATGGACGCCGCGCGCGAGCAATTCCTTGCCGGTACCGCTTGCGCCGAGCAACATCACCGACACGTCGGCGCCGGCGACGCGCTCGATCGTGCGGGTGACCTTGAGCATCTCGGGTGCACCGGTGATCATCCCGCCCAGCACCGCCCCGGCCTCGGCACGTTCGGCGAGGCGGCGGTTCTCGGCCTCGAGCGCATGGACATGGAAGGCACGCGCGACGATCAGCCCGAGCGCGTCGATGTCGATCGGCTTCTGGTAGAAATCCCATGCGCCCAAGGCGATCGCCTTGAGCATCGATTCGTGCGCGCCGTGCCCTGAGGCGACGATCACCTTGGTATCGGGGCGCAGCTGAAGAATCGTCTCGAGCGTCGCAAAGCCTTCGGTGGTGCCGTCGGGATCGGGCGGCAGGCCGAGATCGAGCGTCACCACTTGCGGCTCCTCGGCGCGGATCAGCGTGATCGCTTCCTCGCGATTGGCGGCGGTGTGTATCTCATAGCCTTCATAGGCCCAGCGCAGCTGGCGCTGCAGGCCGGCATCATCCTCGACGATCAGCAGCTTCTTCAGCTCGGTCATGCGGCGCGCTCGCGGAGATCGGCGGCGTGCGCGGCCCTGAGGATCACGCGGAAGCGCGTGCCTTCGCCCTCGCGCGAAGTGACTTCGATCCGTCCGTCCATCGCCGCGGCGAGCTGGCGTGCCTCGAACGCGCCGATGCCGAAGCCGCCGGGTTTGGACGAGACAAACGGCTTGAACAATTTGTCGCGAACGAAGCCGGGAGACATGCCGCAGCCCCGATCGATCACGTCGATCGCGACTTGGTTTCCGTCGGCGCCGACATGGACGGTGACCGGCACGTCCGCAGCACTCGCCTCGATCGCATTTTGGACGAGATGATGGAGCAATTGCTCGAGCGCCGCGGGATCGGCATGGGCGATCGCGCTGGAAAGACCGGATATGGCCACCGGATGCTGGCGTGCGCGAGCGCTCGCCGCGCGCTGAACCAGGTGCAGAACCTCCACGGCGTGCGGCGCCTCACTCCTCCCGCGATGATGCTGCGAGAGCCGTGCGAGCAGCGCGTTCATCCGCTCGGCCGAATCCTTGAGCGTCGCGACCATGTCCGCGCGGAATTCGGGCTTGTCGGCGTGCCGCTCGGCGTTACGCGCGGTGAGCGTGAGCTGGCTCACCAGATTCTTGATGTCGTGAAGGATGAAGGCGAAGCGCCGGTTGAACTCGTCGAAGCGCTGGGCGTCGGCGAGCGCTTCTTGCGCGCGCGCTTCGGCGAGATAGCTCGCCACCTGCCGCCCGGCGACCTTGAGCAGGTCGAAATCCTCCCAGTCGAGCGCGCGATCGAGCGGCGGACGGGCGAGCAGGATCGCGCCGGCGAGGCTGCCGAGATGCGGCAGCGGCACGAGCACCCAGGCATCGCCGGCCTCGAGCATCCACTCCGGCACCGCAGCCGCATCGGCGCAGCGCGGATCGGCGCGCACGCGGTCGAGCTCTATGATCCGGCCGGTATCCGCGAGATGACCGGCAAGCGCAGGATCGGCAGCGGCGGGCAGCTTGCTGCGATCCCAGTTCCAGCTCGCACCGGGTTCGAGCCCTGCATCGTCGGGCACCAGCAACAGGCCGGCAGGGGACTCGGTCAGATCGGCTATCGCCTTGACGATGCGCTGGTCGAGCGGCGCGGCGCCGTCGGGCGCGCCCAGGGTTTCGGTGAAGCGCATCCATTCGGCGCGATAATCATAGCGGTGGCGGAAGAAATGCTTGGCGAGCTTGACCTTCGCCCAGGCGCGCAACCAGCCATTCGAAACCAGGGTGAGGATCGCGGCGGTCGAACCGAGCACGAACGCGGTCTGGAGCACCCGTGCGTTGCTCCCGCCGATCGTGGCGAGCGCGCTGGTGGCGAGAGCGAGCAATGCGAAATAGGCGCCGATCGCGACCAGCGACAGCGACTGATAGGCGACGGTGCGCGAGACCTGGACGCTGAGCTCGCCCTTGCGCTGGAGCGCGGTCACCATCGCCAGCGCGACCGCGACCATCGCGACGCCGCGCGCGGCGATCGATTGCGGATGGGGGTGTGCGGTCAGATACTCGGTGCAGAACAATGCGAAATCGGCGATCCACAGTCCCGCCAGCGCCGCGACGATCCAGCGCAATCCGCCTCCGGCAGAGGGATTGAGCGCGGAATAAAGCGCCTGCATCAACACCAGCGCGGCAACTGCCACGAGCATGCGGAGCAGCACGGCCGCGCTCTCGATCGGCTCTGCCGCGGGACTGCCGACATCGGTTGCGACGTGCAGCACGAGCGCGCCGATGCCGACCAATGCCACCACGCCGTACACCGTGCCGAGCGCCAGCGGCGGGCGGACATTGGCGTCGCGCCGGTGCAACGTAACCATGAAGCCGAGCCAGCCGAGGTTGCGCAGCGTCTCGAAGATCCGCGTCACCATCTCGCCGGCGCCGATTCCCGCCACGGCAAGCGCCCATAGCGAGCTCAGCGCCAGTGCCGCTGCCAGCGGCCGGCGCGGGAGGCCGCTTGCCGGGGCGCGCATCGTCCACACCGCGAGCCCGCCGAACAGCAGGGCCGCGAGGGCATGGCTCCACAGGATGAGCGTCGCGGTCATCAACGCGCGCCCTCGGGGAACAGCACGACGCGGATCGTCTGGAGCAGGATCAGCAGGTCGAGAAAGGGCGAATAGTTCTTGGCGTAGAACAGGTCGTATTCGAGCTTCTGGCGCGAATCCTCGATCGAGGCGCCATAAGGATAGTTGATCTGCGCCCAGCCGGTGATGCCTGGCTTCACCATGTGGCGCTCGGCATAATAAGGCAGTTTTTGTTCGAGATCCTCGACGAACTGCGGCCGCTCCGGACGCGGCCCGACAAAGCTCATCTCGCCCTTGAGCACGCTCCAGCATTGCGGCAGCTCGTCGATGCGCAGCTTGCGGATGATCCGGCCGATGCGGGTAATTCGCGGATCGTCCTTCTCGGCCCACACGGCCTTGCCGCCGACTTCCGCATCCTGGCGCATCGAACGCAGCTTGATGACGTCGAAGCCGACGCCGTACAGACCGACGCGGCGCTGGCGGTAGAATGCGGGACCCTTGCTCTCCAGCCTGATCGCGACGGCGGTCACCAGCACCAGCGGCAGCGTCAGGATCAGCAGCAACAGGCTGGCGCCGATGTCGAACAGGCGCTTGAACGCGCTCGACACCATGCGGCCGGACGAGAATCCGTCGGAGAAGATCAGCCAGCTCGGATTGACGCTGTCGAGATCGACCCGGCCGGTCTCGCGCTCGAGAAAGGTCGAGATCTCGTTGACATGGACGCCGGTGGTCTTGATCCGCAACAGATCCTTGAGCGGCAGCGCGTTGCGGCGTTCCTCGAGCGCGAGCACGACTTCGCTGGCGTTGAGCAACTCGACATGATCGGCGAGATTGTAGATGGCATCGCGCGCGATCGCTTCGGGAATGACGCGATTGGCTTCGCTCATCGCGACATAGCCGACCACGGCGAAACCCGCGCCGGGTGCCTTGGACAGCGTTTTGAGCCGCGCCGCGCGGGCGCCCGCTCCCAGCACGACGATGCGCCGTTTGAATGCCTGGCTTCCCAGCGTCTTGCCGAGCAGAATCCGCAGGAAGATCAGCAGCACGACCGATACGCCCATCGCGTAGAGCAGGTTCGAGCGCCAGAAGCTGATCTCGGGGATCAGGAAATAGAGGACGCTGAGGCCGATCACGCCGAGCGAGATCGCCACGATCAGCCGCGCGGTGGCGTAGCGCAGCGACTGGAGGGCATCGGCACCATAGACGCCGACTGCGATCATCGCCACTTCGATGAAGGCCATGTAGCTCAGCAATTGCGGAATGCGTTCCGCCATCGGCGTCGGGCCCATGCCCAATTGATGCGCACGGAGGAGCCACCCGAGCTCGCCAGCGGCCAGCAGCAGGACGAGGTCGAGCAGGCCGAGCAGCAGCACGGCGTTCGGCACGTAATGCTTGAAAAGACGGATCATGGCCGTCGCAGGACTAAAGCCTAAGTGTAAACAAACCCGACACGCGTTGCCGTGACGGAGAAAGTGTCGGAAACAGCGGTTCGGCACGAAACCGTTTCGGGCGCACACCGTTTAGTCGTGCGGGGCAAGTACCTATATCTACAGCCTAAACAGGGAGCCATCCGTCATGCCGGAAGCCAAGCCGATCATTCCCGTCATCCTCTCGGGGGGATCGGGGACCCGGCTGTGGCCGCTGTCGCGCCCCGAGCAGCCCAAGCAATTGTTGCCGCTGACCGCCGAGCAGACGATGCTGCAATTGACCGCGCTGCGTACCGCCGGCGAGAATTTCGCCCGGCCTATCATCGTGGCGAACGCTGCGCATGCCGATCAGGTCGAGGCTCAGCTCGCGGATGTCGCGACCGAGGTGCAGGCGCTGATTCTCGAGCCTGCGGGGCGTAATACCGCGCCTGCGATCGCGCTTGCCGCCATCGCGGCGGGCGGCGGGAGCGAGCCGATCCTCGTCATGCCGTCGGATCATGTGATCGCCGATGTCGACGCTTTCCACGCGGCGATCCACGCCGCGCTTCCGCTGGTACAGGAGGGCTGGCTGGTCACCTTCGGGATCGCGCCCGACGCGCCGGAGACCGGCTATGGCTGGATCAAGGTGGGCGAGCGGCTCGCAGAAGGCGTTCACCGGGTCGATCGCTTCGTCGAAAAGCCGCCACGCGACAAGGCCGAAGCGATGCTCGCGGCCGGCGATCATGCGTGGAACGGTGGAATCTTCCTGTTCCGCGCCGACATGTATCTGGGGGCGTTGAGCGTCTACGCGCCCGAGATGCTGGTCGCGGCGCAGCAGGCGATGGACAAGGCGCAGATCGAGGGCTCGCGCATCTGGCCCGACGCCGAAGCCTTTGCGGAGTCGCCTTCGGATTCGATCGACTATGCCGTGATGGAGAAAGCACCCCGGGTGGCGGTGGTCCCTGTCGCGATGGGCTGGAGCGACGTCGGCAGTTGGGACGCGCTCCATGCGATCAGCGAAGCCGATAGCGACGGGAATGTGAGCCGCGGCGAGGTGATCGCGATCGAGACCGCGAACTGCCTCGTGCGCAGCGAACCGGGCAAGCGGGTGGCGCTGGTCGGTGTCCGCGACCTGATCGTCGTCGCGACGGGGGACGATATCCTCGTCCTGCCGCGCGGACGCAGCCAGGAGGTCCGGAAGATCGTCGAGGCGCTCAAGCGGTGACGCGCGGGCGCGTGCGGCGAAAGGCTGCGCTCGCGGCGTTCGAAGGACATGCGGCCGTCGCGCCGGAGCGGTTTTGCGCGCTCTGCGACCGGCCATTGGGCAAGCGGATCGAATGGCATCATATCGTGCCGAAGAGCGAAGGCGGGCGCGACACGGAGCCGCTCCACCCGATCTGCCACCGCATCATCCACGCGACCGCATCGAACGCCGAGCTCGCGCGGCTCTACCCGACGCTGGACGCGTTGCGGGAGCGCGAGGACATCCGCCGCTTCGTCGCATGGATCGCGGACAAGCCACCTGATTTCCATGCACCGACGCGACGGAAGTCGGATTAGGCGAGCAGCGCCTCGGCTTGGTCGAGCGTGTCCTTGAAGGTCGCGACCAGCGCCTGATAGGGCGCCGGCGACGCCATATCGAGCCCCGCCCGCTTGAGGATGTCGACCGGGTAGTCCGAGCCGCCGGCCTTGAGCACCGACAGATAATTGTCGCGTTCCTTCGGTCCGCCCTTCAGGATCGCCTGGGCGAAGTATGTCGCGGCGGCGATGCAGGTGGCGTACTGATAGACGTAGAAGCTGTTGTAGAAGTGCGGGATGAACGCCCATTCGTTTCCGTAGGACGCCTCCAGCTTCATGTTCGGGCCGTGATAGCGCTTGAGCAGGTCGAAATAGACGCTGGTGAACTTGCTGCCCGACAGGCCTTCGCCCGCTTCGGCGAGATCGTGTGCCTTCAATTCGAACTCGGCGAACATCGTCTGACGAAAGAAGGTACCGCGGAAATTCTCCATCTGCTGCCCGAGATAGAAGAGCTTCTCCTCCTTGGTCTTCGCGTTCTTCAGCATCTGCGCGACGAGCAGTTGCTCGTTGAGCGTCGACGCGATCTCGGCGAGAAAGATCGGGTAATCGGCCTTCTCGAACGGCTGTGCCGAATTGGCGAGCAGCGAATGGAGGGCGTGGCCCCATTCATGCGCATAGGTGCTCAGCCCGTCATATTTTTCGCTGAGATTGAGCAGCAGATAGGGGTGCACCTCATAGGCGCCGGGATTCATGTAGGCGCCGGGGCGCTTGCCCTCGCGCGGCCAAGGATCCATCCATTTCGCCGCCGTCGCCCTGGCGATGCGCGACTGATAATCGGGACCGAGCGGCTTGACCGCCTCGAGCGTCAGCGTGCGCATCTGATCGAGGCTGAAGGGGCGATCTAGCGACACCAGCGGCGGATAGATGTCGTAATAGGCGATGTCGGGAAGCTTGAGCATCCGCCGGCGCAGATCGAAATACCGATGCAGCTGCGGCAGGCCCTTGTTCGTTTCCGAAACCAGCGTGCGATAGACGGCTTCGGGCACATTGTTGCCGGAGAGTGCGGCAGCGAGCGAAGTCGGGTATTTGCGCGCCTTGGCGTAGAAGATGTCGCTCTTCACCTTGGCGTTGTAGGTCGCGCCGAACGAATTCTGGAACTTGCCGTGCGCAGTCCAGAAGGCGTCGAACACCGCCTTGCGGTCGGCGCGGTCGGGCGCGTCGCGGTTGAGGGTATAGCCTTGGCTGTCGAGGCGGACTTCCTTGCCGCCGGAAAGCTTGATCGTCGGCCACGGGATGTCCGACGAACGCAACTGGCCCGAAATGTCGCCGGGTGCCTGAAGCGGCGCGGTGGCGCTGGCCAAAAGCGCCTCGCCTTCGGGCGACAGCGTATGCTCGGCCTGGCGGACGATGTTAGCGAGATAAAAGTCGAAGCGCGTCTTGAGCGCCGGGTTGGCGGCGATGAAGCTCTGAATCCTCGGTTTGCCCGCCGCGAGGATCTCGGGTGCGAACCACGCGGTTGCTTCGCCGAACGCCGTGTAGAGGTCGATCGCCTGCGCCTGTTTCTCCTGCCATGCGGCGACGCGGACGTCCTCGTCGCCCTTCAGGCTGACATAGGTGTAGATCCGGCCGATAGTCTTGCCGAGATCGGACTGGAGGGTCAGCGCCTCGGCAAGCACCTGCGCGCTCTCGCCGAGCCGGCCTTTATATCTGGCGATCGCGGGAAGCGCGGCCAGCGCGCCTTTGCGGGCCGTATCCCACGCAGCGTCGTCGGGATAGATTTCGGTGAGGTCCCATGCCGCGCCGGCGGTCCGGGCATTGCCTTGCGCCCAGCCGGGGGCGGACATTGCGAGAGTCGCGAGCGCGCCTGCGGCCAGCGCGTCGCGACGAGTCAATTCGGTCATTCACGGCTTCCCCGAAGAGGCACCGACAGGCTCGGCGCTGGTTTGGAAGCCGACAATCTGTCGTGCTTTTCAGGTCATGGAAAGCGTTTGTTGCCTTATGGGGCCAACACACTCCCGCTGGCGGCGCTACGGCGCACATCGCGATATTCGGCGCGCGAGATCACGATCCAGTCGCGCTTGGCGCGGCGGCGCATCGGCGTCCCGCAGAAGCGGCATTTGCTGACGAAACGCTCGTCGTTTCCGGCACGCTCGATATGTTTTTCCGAGCGTTCGTGCCTGCCGCCTACGCAACGCACCCGCCCGGCAAACCAACTAAACACCTATGCGACCTCTTCTGTATTTCAGGAGCCCCGACTTCCTGATCCGGCCGCCGGGGTCAAGATCCGCTATCCGGGTTCGTCGCAAAAATCCGCCGGAAAAGCAAAAGGGCCGGGTTTCCCCGGCCCTTCGCATGTCGAGTGAACGGAAGGACTTAGAAGTCCATGCCGCCCATGCCGCCCATGCCGCCGCCACCCATGGGCATGGCGGGCTTGTCTTCCGGCAGCTCGCTCACCGCCGCTTCGGTGGTGATGAGCAGGCCGGCGACCGAGGCTGCGTTCTGAAGCGCGGTGCGAACAACCTTGGTCGGGTCGATCACGCCGGCGGTGACGAGGTTCTCGTAGGTGTCGGTCGAGGCGTTGAAGCCGTACGACGTGTCCGACTGGTCGAGCAGCTTGCCCGACACGACGGCACCGTCATGGCCCGCATTGGCCGCGATCTGGCGAACCAGTGCGGTCAGCGACTTGCGGACGATGTCCACGCCACGGGTCTGGTCCTCGTTGACACCCTTGAGGCCTTCGAGTGCCTTGGTCGCGTACAGCAGAGCCGTGCCGCCACCGGGGACGATGCCTTCTTCGACGGCTGCGCGGGTTGCGTGCAGCGCGTCGTCGACGCGGTCCTTGCGCTCCTTGACCTCGACTTCCGAAGCACCGCCGACCTTGATCACGGCAACGCCGCCGGCGAGCTTGGCGAGACGCTCCTGGAGCTTCTCACGGTCGTAATCGCTGGTGGTGTTCTCGATCTGCTGGCGGATCGCATCGGTGCGGCCCTTGATCGCGTCATGCTCACCCGCACCGTCGACGATGGTGGTGTTGTCCTTGTCGATCGACACGCGCTTGGCGGTGCCGAGCATGCCGAGCGTCACGGTCTCGAGCTTGATGCCGAGGTCTTCCGAGATCACTTCGCCCTTGGTGAGGACGGCGATGTCCTCGAGCATCGCCTTGCGGCGATCGCCGAAGCCCGGCGCCTTGACCGCTGCGACCTTGAGGCCGCCGCGCAGCTTGTTGACGACGAGCGTGGCCAGAGCCTCGCCCTCGATGTCCTCGGCGATGATCAGCAGCGGACGACCCGACTGAACGACGGCTTCCAGGATCGGGAGCATCGCCTGCAGGTTCGACAGCTTCTTCTCGTGGATCAGGATGTACGGATCGGCGAGCTCGACCGTCATCTTGTCCGGGTTGGTGATGAAGTAAGGCGAGAGGTAACCGCGGTCGAACTGCATGCCCTCGACGACGTCGAGCTCGAAATCGAGACCCTTCGCTTCCTCGACGGTGATCACGCCTTCCTTGCCGACCTTCTCCATCGCCTCGGCGATCTTCTCGCCGACGACGGTGTCGCCGTTAGCCGAGATGATGCCGACCTGGGCGATTTCGTTGGTGCCCGAAACCGGCTTCGAACGCGACTTGATGTCCTCGACGACCTTGGTGACGGCGAGATCGATGCCGCGCTTGAGATCCATCGGGTTCATGCCGGCCGCGACCGACTTCATGCCCTCGCGGACGATCGCCTGCGCCAGAACGGTGGCGGTGGTGGTGCCGTCACCGGCGATGTCGTTGGTCTTCGAAGCGACTTCGCGGACCATCTGCGCGCCCATGTTCTCGAACTTGTCCTTGAGTTCGATTTCCTTGGCGACGGTGACGCCGTCCTTGGTGATGCGGGGCGCACCGAACGACTTGTCGATCACGACGTTGCGGCCCTTCGGCCCCAAAGTGACCTTGACTGCGTCGGCGAGGATGTCGACGCCGCGCAGGATGCGCTCACGCGCGTCACGGCTGAATTTCACGTCCTTGGCTGCCATGTGGCTACCCTTTCAAAAAATGAGATTTGGTTGACACGGTTGACACGATATCGATGTCAATCGAGGTCGTGTCAGGCAGGATCAGATCAGCCGAGGATCCCGAGAATGTCAGATTCCTTCATGATGAGGAGATCCTCACCATTGACCTTGACCTCGGTGCCCGACCATTTGCCGAACAGGATGCGATCGCCGGCCTTGACGTCGAGCGGAGTCACCTTGCCGTCCTCGGCCTTGGTGCCGGTGCCGACGGAGACGACTTCGCCTTCCTGCGGCTTTTCCTTGGCGGTGTCGGGGATGATGATCCCGCCAGCGGTCTTTTCCTCGGCTTCGACACGACGGACGAGCACGCGGTCATGCAACGGACGAAAGCTCATTGCGCTGCGATCCTCTAACTAGATTGAACGGGGTTTAGCACTCAGCTTGCCCGAGTGCTAACGTATGGGGATATGCGTAGGGCCGCGGCATTCGTCAACGGGCTTGCGACGGAATCTTTTGTCCGACGGTCGGTTCAACTATCTCATGCTCCGGCGAAGGTCGGAGTGCCGGGTTCGAGGATATCGCTTGCGCCAGCGCTCCGGCCTTCGCCGGAGCACGGAGTGGTCAGGCACGCGTTGCGAGGAGCCGTTCGATCGCGACCGCGACGCTGGGGAAGGTTTCGTTGATGTCGCTCGACACCTTGTCGCGGAGCGCGGGATTGCTGCCGTCGAGGTTCACCGTGAACAGATCGATATCGGTTTCGCCGAGCACCAGATACGCCGCATGACCGGGGCCTTGGCGCCACAGCCGGTTGGCGGCGACGAGGCCTTGCCAGAACCCGCCGGGACCCGGCGTCGCCTCGCTCTGCCAGCTACCGTAGAGGACGAGGCCGTCGAAATCCACGCCGTCCGAACGACGCAGCAATGCGGCGTAGGCGTCGGGCAGCGTCGCTCCGAATTCGCGCTGGAGCGCTGCGCGCAATGCCGAGATCCGGGCCTCGTCGGCGGCTGCCTGAACGATCTCGCCGACTGCCACCTGCGCGTCGCGCGCCGCCACTATCACTGCGTCCATGCCATTTTCTCCGGCCATCGGCGTTCAGCGCCCCGTGCAGTGGATCACGGTGCGGGAGGATAAACGAAACCCCGGGGGATCGGGAAGTCCACCTGGCGGCTCTGTCCGACATTCAGATCGCCGACCAGAGTGCGCTGGGCATTGGTGAGCGCGATATGGTGCGGATCGTTGCGGATCAGCACCAGATTGTCGAAGCTGTTGGTACCGCCATCGTCGAGCGGGAGCTTGTGATGGACCTGCCAGCCCTGTGGCACGCGACCGGTGGCGATCCGGTCGATCGCGGCCTGATCGAGCCCGGCGCGGCGCAGCGCGTCGACCTTGGCCGGGTCGCCCGCCAGATCGCGGAGGAAGTCGCCGCGGACGGTCGAATCGAAATCGCGGCGGAGCGCGGCATATTCGACGCGGTCGCGCTTCACATAATTGACCGGGACCGAGTCGATTCCGCGCAGGTCGACGCTCTGCCCGCGCACCGTGCCGGTATAGAGCCCCTCATCGGCCTGCCGCGCGCCGGCGCCGAAGAAGTCATCGAGCTGGCTCTTCATGCGATTGATCGCGTCGCGCGCGCTGGCCGGGAGCGCGTCGATGGCGCCCTGCGGGATCGCGTCGACGGCATTCTTGACCTGCCGCAGCGCCGGCTCGAGCGCGCCGCGCAGCGCCGGGTTGGCGACCACGGCGGCAACCGAGTCGCTGATCGTCTGCGCCCATTTGCCGACCTTGCCGGCTTTGGCGGCGTCGCCGAGATAGGGGATGATTCCGGCCGCGGAGAGCACGCCGTTGAGCGCGTGGCCGCCGGCGTTGCCGAAATCGCCCGAGAAGAGCGAGCCGATCGCGCGGCCTGCCGAGATGATCGTGTTGCTGCCGTCTGAGATCGGAGTCGGCTCGATGATTCCGGTGATGTCGAGTGCGAGCTGCGTGAGATCGAGCCCGAGCTGGACTGGATCGGGCGCCGCGTCGTTGGCCGGCGTGGGCGGGGTCCCGCCTTCACTCTCGAGCGTGCGGGCGAGTTCGCCGCGCTCGACCGGCGTCAGATTGCGGTCGATCTCGGCCTCGACCCAGCCAGCCGAGGCCGGATTGTCCTGGCGCAACCGCTCGACGCTGGCGGCCAAGCCCTGCACGTCGACCCCGCCGCCGGGCAGGCGGTTCGCGCTGATCGCGAGCTGGGCTTGTGTAGCGAGCTGCGGACTCGGTGGACCGATCGGGTTTTCCGTGGCGGTGGAGCGGGCGGCATCGACCATGACGGGTCTCCGTGGCTTGCTTTCCGGCATTACTCCGCGGCGGCGACGCAGGCTGTAATCGATTCGGTTACGGGGGCATTTCTCCCTCTCTCCGCTCGCGGGGGAGAGGGCTGGAGAGGGGCATGTCGAGGGTGCACCGCACTGGACCCTCTCCCCGACCCTCTTCCCTGAAGGGGAGAGGGAGTTTGTTTGCCGGCTGCCTGAAACAGGCGTACAAACCTCGTGCCGGGGATAGCGAAGGAGCGCGTCATGACTGTCGCTCGTATCCATGCTGTCGAGCGCCCTGCGGAGGCGTACCCTGTCCGCACGATCACCACTGCCGATCTGCGCGATTCGCTTCGCGAAGGCTGGTCGGACTTTCTCCTGCACCGCGGCGACCTGCTCTTCGTCGGGATCATCTATCCGCTGGTGGGCTTCGCGGCGGCGGCGATCGCGCTGCAGGATTCGCTCATCCCCTTGTTCTTCCCGATCGCCGCGGGCGTGGGGCTGATGGGGCCGGCGGTGGCGGGCGGCTTCTATGAGCTGGCCCGGCGGCGCGAGCAGGGTCTCGACTCCGGCTGGTCGCACTTCTTCGACGTGGTGCGACGGCCCTCGTTCGACGCGTTCCTCGCTGTCGGGGCATCGCTGCTCGTGTTGTTCTTCGCGTGGCTGGCGGTTGCTGCGGGACTCTATGTCGCGTTGATGGGAGTCGGCGCGCCCGAAAGCGTGGCGGCTTTCGCGATCCGATTGTTCACCACGCCCGAGGGCTGGGCGCTGATCGTGCTCGGCAACCTCGCCGGGCTGGCATTCTCCGCGGCAGTGCTGACGGTGAGCGTGGTCGCGATGCCGATGCTGGTCGACAAGGACGTCGACGCACGGACCGCGATCCACACCTCGCGGATGGCCGTGATGGCCAACAAGGGCGCGATGATCCGCTGGGGCGTGATCGTCGCGGGGTTGCTGGTGGCGGGATCGATCCCGTTCTTCGTCGGGCTGGCGGTGGTGCTGCCGGTGCTCGGCTACGCAACCTGGCACCTTTACACCCGGCTGGTAGCGCGCTGATCGGCTCCCGCGGCAGGTCATCTGTATTGCGGAAATAACACACGAGCCGTTTACTCGCCTTGCGCCATCCGGTAGCAGGAGGGCGAAATCGAGGGAGCGGCGCAAGTGAGACTGGTTCGGGGCGCGTGGAAGATTCTGGTCGGGATCAAGGACTTCCTCGTCCTTGCCCTGATGCTGTTGTTCTTCGCCGGGTTGTTTGCAGCACTCTCCTACAAGCCCAACAAGGCCGCGGTGAGCGATGGCGCATTGGTCGTCGCGTTCGACGGGGCGCTGGTCGAACAGCCCGAGGAGGCCGACCCCTTCGCCAATCTGGGCGGCGGCGAGGTGGCGAAGCAGCATCGCCTCCGCGACGTGCTGCGCGCGCTCGAGACCGCGCGGACCGACGATCGAGTCAAGGCGGTGGTGCTCGATCTCGACCGTTTCATGGGCGGTTACCCGGCGGCAGTCACCGAAGTGGCAGACGCAGTGGGCAAGGTCCGTGCGAGCGGCAAGAAGGTGCTGGCGTATGCGACCGGCTATACCGACGACGGCTATGCGCTCGCCGCCAATGCCAGCGAGATCTGGGTCAATCCACTCGGCGGCACGCTGTTCGCGGGGCCGGGCGGGACCCAGCTCTATTACAAGGGGCTGATGGACAAGCTCGGCGTCAATGCGCACGTCTACAAGGTCGGCAAGTTCAAGTCGGCTGTCGAACCCTATATTCGCAGCGACATGTCGCCCGAGGCGCGTGCCGCCAACGAAGCGCTGTACGGCGCCTTGTTCGCCCAGTGGCGCGAGGGCGTCGCCAAGGCGCGGCCCAAGGCGCGGATCGGGGATTATCTGGCCAAGCCCGACGAAGTCGTCGCCGGCGCGCGCGGCGACATCGCCGCGTCGAACCTCGCTTACGGGCTGGTCGACAAGGTTGGCGACCGGCTGGCGTTCGGCAAGCGCGTGGCAGAGATCGTCGGCGCGCCGGGCGGCAAGCCGACGGGGAGCTTCAAGACGATCAAGCTTGCGGACTGGATCGCCGCCAATCCGGCGCCGACCGGGGGTGATGCGATCGGGGTGATCACCGTCGCTGGCGAGATCGTCGACGGCAAGGCCGGGCCGGGCCATGCGGGCGGCGACAGTGTGAGTTCGCTGCTGCTCAAGGGATTGGCCGAGAAGAAGCTCAAGGCTCTGGTGGTGCGAGTCGATTCGCCGGGCGGGTCGGCGATGGCATCGGAACAGATCCGCCAGGCGATCCTGCAGGCCAAGGCGCAGGGGCTGCCGGTGGTAGTCTCGATGGGCAGCCTCGCTGCGAGCGGCGGCTATTGGGTGTCGACCGCGGGCGACACGATCTTCGCAGAACCGGGCACGATCACCGGATCGATCGGCATCTTCGGGGTCCTGCCTTCGTTCGAGAACAGCCTCGCCAAGATCGGCGTGACCACCGACGGCGTGCGTACCACGCCCCTCTCCGGGCAGCCCGACGTGATGGGCGGGATCAACCCGGCCACCGATCGCATCCTGCAGGCGGCGATCGAGAGCGGCTATGGGCGCTTCATCAATCTGGTCGCGCAATCGCGCAAGCTGACGCCGCAACGCGTCGACGAAATCGGGCAGGGCCGGGTGTGGATCGGCGGGATCGCGCATCAGTTGAAGTTGGTCGACCGCTTCGGCGGGATCGATGCGGCGATCGCCGAAGCGGCGAAGCGCGCGAAGCTCGATCCGGCCAAGGTGCATGCCGTCTATCTCGAAAAGGCGCCGAGCGCGTGGATGCAGTTCGCGGCCTCGGTGATGGGCGGCGACAAGGATGACGAGGAATGGGCGGACCAGCCCGCGGGAGCCGATCTCTACGGCCGCATCGCCCTGGAGCGGCGCGCGTTGCTCGGTCAGGCGCTCGGCGATGCGCGGCGGCTGGCGCTGGGCGGATCGGTGCAGGCGCGTTGCCTCGAATGCATGGGGCTCGGGCCGGCAGCGACGACGAAGGAGGACAAGAGTCTGATCGACCTGCTCATCGCGAGGATCGGCCTGTGATCGCGATCCGCGCGGCGACGCCCGAGGATGCCAGTTCGATCGCGGCGATCTATGCGCCGCATGTGCTGACCGGCACTGCCTCGTTCGAGATCGATCCGCCCGACGCGCGGGCGATGCGAACCCGGATGGCGGCGAGCGACGGGCTCTATCCGTGGATGGTCGCCACCACCGGCGACCCCGATGGCGGCGTGATCGGCTATGCCTATGCCGGCAAGTTCCGCGATCGGCCGGCGTATCGCTATGTTTGCGAGACCTCGATCTATCTGACCGACGCGTCGAGCGGTTCGGGGGTGGGGCGGCTGTTGTACGAGGCGCTGATCGATACGCTGCGGGCGCAGGGCTTCATCCATGCGATCGGCGCGATCACCTTGCCCAACGACCGCTCGATCCGGCTGCACGAGGCCACGGGCTTCCGCCGCGCCGGCGTTTATCGCGAGGTCGGCTTCAAGCACGGCCAGTGGATCGATGTCGGCTTCTGGCAATGCGAGCTGAACGAGCCGGTCGTGCCGCCGGTGGAGCCGAAGAAGTTCAGTGATATCGGCGTGGTGCGGGTCTAACGGCTTCCGCGATAGGCGGGCAGATGGAGCTTCCAGACGATCGCCGCGGCCCTGAGCGCGAAGCCGGCGGCAGCGGCGATCAGGCCGGCGGCGAGCGGCGTGAGCCCGGCGAGGCTCAGTGCGACATAGACCGAAGAGGCGAGCGCCGCCGCGGTGACATAGAGCTCGGGTCGCATGAGGATCGAAGGTTCGCCGACCAATACGTCGCGGATGATCCCGCCGACACAGGCAGTCATTACGCCCATCAGCGCCGCGGGGACCGGCGGGATGCCATAACCGAGCGACTTGGCGGCGCCGAACGCGGCGTAGGCGGCGAGTCCGAAGGCATCGAGCCAGTCGAAGGTACGGTCGCTCCACCAGCGCTGGGGCGTGAACCAGATCGCCGCGGCGACGGCGAGGATCAGAACTGCGACGGTGGCGTCGTGGACCCAGAAGACCGGCGCGCCGATCAGCAGATCGCGCACCGTGCCGCCGCCGACCCCGGTGATCAGCGCGAAGAAGACGGCAGTTACGAAGGTCTGCGCGCGGCGCGTGGCGGAGAGCGCGCCGGTCGCAGCGAACACCGCGATGCCGAACAGATCGAGCACGGGGAGGATCGGGCCGATCTGGGTGGCGACCTGGACTTGCATGCGGGCTTTGTCTCCTGTCGGCGCGGCGAGGTCAAACGCGGGGTGGCGGCATCCGATGCACTGCGGCATTAGACAGGCATGGAACGGACTGAATCGCCGTTGATCGTCGTCGCCGTCTGCCTCGCCGCGCTTGCGGGTTTCGTCGACGCGCTCGCTTTCACCAGCCTTGGCGGTTTCTTCGCTTCGTTCATGAGCGGCAATTCGACCCGGCTCGGCGTCGGGCTGGGCCAGGGGATCGGCAGCGACGCGACAATGGCCGCGGGACTGATTCTGAGCTTCATCGGCGGCGTGATCGTGTCGAGCGTACTGGTCCGGGCCGCAAGCGCGCGGCACAAAGCGGTGGTGATGGCAGTGGTCACTGCGCTGCTGACGTTGGCAGCGATCGTCGCGAGCGTGGCCCCCGGACCCTTCGTGCTCGTCCTGCTCGCCGCGGCGATGGGTGCCGAGAACGGCGTGTTCAACCGCGACGGCGAAGTGACGATCGGGCTGACCTATATGACCGGATCGCTGGTGCGGATCGGCCAGAAGCTCGCCGGCGCGCTGATGGGCGATCGCGACCGCTGGGGCTGGGTGCCCTATCTGGCGCTTTGGCTGGGCTTTCTCGCCGGGGCGGTGTCGGGGGCGGCGAGCCAGTTGCGCTGGGGCTGGGACGCCCTGTGGCTGGCGGCGCTGATCGCGGCGACATTGACCATCGCGATCGCGCGGCTCACCAGTTCGCGCGCGTTATCGGCGAAATCTGCCTAGCCCTTGCCCGGGCCGTCGCGGCCGTGGCTGTCCGATCGTTGCATCCGGCCGTTGAGGCCGTGAATGGTCAATTCGGTATGCTGATGCTGGCTGATCGGCCGGGCATAACCTTCCGCCTCGACCTTGGTGGTGGTGACATGACTGGCGCGCTGGCCGCCGTCGCGCTTGACCTGCCAGCCATCGGGATGCGGCATCACGCGGTGGGTGTCTCGGGACATGTCGGCTCTCCTGATTTATGTCAGGAATCAACGTGGAAGTGGCCGGACGGATTCGTCCGCCGGGACGAAAGGTGGCGGTTACCAGCCGAACCGGTCCAGCATATTGCGGGCTTCGCTGGCGGGCATCCGCGCGATGAGCACGCGCATCGTGCTGCCGCCGATCAGCGTGCCGGCACGCCAATAGGCCCAGTCGACCACCTGCTTGTCGCGTACGCTGACTTGCTGGCCGAGCGCGAAGCCTGGCGCACTCGGGGCGTTGAGCAGGCGCGCAACCGTGGTGTCGCCTTTGTGCGAAATCACCTCGGCCCAGATCAGCTCGGAAGGCTCGCCGGGACGAAGATCATATTTGATCATGAATCCGCCCTCGTCGGGGCCGGGCGCGGTCGCATGGCCGAAGAAAACGGGGAGGCCGGCACGGGCTTTCGCGACCGCCGCGGTCATTTCGGAATCGCCCGCAGGAACCGCGATCGTCGTATCCTGCGGCGCAGGCGGTGCAAGCAGCATGAGCGGCGCGGCGAGCCAGAGCAAAGCCGCGCCGAACATAGGCATCAGACGTGGATCGGTTTGCCGAGCACGCCCATCGCAGCTTCCTTGATCGCCTCGCTATGCGTCGGGTGGGCGTGGCAGGTGTAAGCGATGTCTTCGGAGGTCGCGCCGAATTCCATCGCCTGCGCGACCTGTGCGATCATCGTACCGGCGACGCTGGTGATGATCCACGCGCCGAGCACGCGATCGGTCTTTGCGTCGGCGATGACCTTCACCCAGCCGACCGTGTCGTCGATCGCCTTGGCGCGGCTGTTGCCTGCCATCGGGAACTTGCCGACCTTGATTTCGCCCTTTTCCTTGGCCTGCTCCTCGGTGAGGCCGACGCCGGCGATCTCGGGATGGGTATAGACCACCGAGGGAATGACATCGTGGTTCACGATGCCGGTGAGCCCGGCGATGTTCTCGGCGACTGCGATGCCTTCGTCCTCGGCCTTGTGCGCGAGCATGGGGCCGGGGATGACGTCGCCGATCGCCCAGACGCCGTCGACCTTGGTGCGGAAGCTGTGGTCGGTCTCGACCTGACCGCGCTTGTTCACTTCGAGCCCGATCTTGTCGAGGCCGAGGCCCTCGGTATTGGGCTTGCGGCCGATCGAGACGAGCACGGCATCGGCCTCGATCGTCTCGGCGGCACCGCCCGCGGCGGGCTCGACCGTGACCGTCGCCTTGCCGCCGTTGACGGCGACGCCGGTGACCTTGGTCGAGAGCTTGATCTCCATACCCTGCTTCTTGAAGATCTTCGCGGCTTCCTTGCGGACTTCACCGTCCATGCCCGGAAGCAGCTGATCTAGGAATTCGACCACGGTGACCTTGGCGCCGAGGCGCTGCCAGACCGAGCCCAGTTCGAGCCCGATCACGCCGCCGCCGATGACGACCAGATGCTCGGGGACCTTCTCCAGCGCGATCGCGCCGGTCGAATCTACGACGACCTTCTGGTCGATCTCGACGCCGGGAAGCGGGGTGACCGACGAGCCGGTGGCGATGACCACGTTCTTGGCGGTGACTTTCCGGTCGCCGACCTGAACGGTGTGTGCGTCGATGAAGGTGCCGAGCCCCTTCACCCATTCGACCTTGTTCTTCTTGAACAGGAACTCGATGCCGCCGGTCAGACCCTTCACCGCCTTGTCCTTGTCCGCCATCATCGCGGGCAGATCGAGCTCGACGCTGCCTAGCTTGACGCCGTGCTTCGCGAGCGCGCCCGAGGCAGCCTCGTGGAACAGCTCGGAGGCGTTGAGCAGCGCCTTGGACGGGATGCAGCCGACGTTGAGGCACGTGCCGCCCAGCGTCTCGCGGCTCTCGACACAACCGGTGCGCAGCCCGAGCTGCGCGGCGCGGATCGCGGCGACATAACCGCCGGGGCCGGAGCCGATCACAAGGACGTCGAAGTCGTATTCAGCCATTTTCTGCCTCACTGTGCTCCGGCGAAGGCCGGAGCGCTGGGTGGTCAAGGTCGCCGTCTGCCAACGCTCCTGCCTTCGCAGGAGCACGTGCTCAGAGCAGCGTGTCGTACAAATCGCGCCACTCGGGATTCCGCTCCTCAATGAGGCGCAGTTTCCATGCCCGCTTCCATTTCTTCATCCGATACTCACAGGCACGGGCATCCTGCAGATCGTCGAAATTCGTACCAGACGAGCAGTACGCATCCCGATTTCATTGTGCTCCTTCCAGCGCTCCCGCTTTCCGAAGCATATCTACTTTTCGTGCTCCGACGAAGGCCGGAGCGCTGGGGGATCGTGGTCGCTGCTTGCCAACGCTCCGGCCTTCGCCGGAGCACATGGGCAAACGGGTCAGGTGCGATTCCCCTTCCTCAACTCAAAGGTCGATCAGCAGGCGGGTCGGATCCTCGATCGCGTTCTTGAGCGCGACGAGGAAGGTGACTGCCTCGCGGCCATCGATCAGGCGGTGATCGTACGATAGCGCCAGATACATCATCGGGCGAACGACGACCTGGCCGTCGCGGACCACCGGGCGGTCTTCGATGCGATGGAGGCCGAGCACTGCCGATTGCGGCGGGTTGATGATCGGCGTGGACATCAGCGAGCCGAACACGCCGCCGTTCGAGATGGTGAAGGTGCCGCCCTTCATCTCTTCCATCTTGAGCGTGCCGTCCTTGGCGCGCTTGCCGAAATCGCCGATCGTCTTCTCGATGCCGGCGACCGACAGGTCCTGCGCATCGCGGATCACGGGGACGACGAGGCCCTGGGGCGCGGAGACCGCGACCGAGATGTCGGCATAATCGTGATAGACGATCTCTTCGCCGTCGATCGACGCGTTGACGCTCGGGATGTCGCGCAGTGCCTGGACGGCGGCCTTCACGAAGAAGCCCATGAAGCCGAGGCGAACCCCGTGCTTCTTCTCGAACAGATCCTTGTATTTGGTCCGCGCGGCGATGACTTCGGTCATGTCGACGTCGTTGAACGTCGTCAGCATCGCCGCGGTGTTCTGCGCCTCCTTGAGGCGCTTGGCGACGGTCTGGCGCAGCCGCGTCATGCGGACGCGCTCTTCCTTGCGCCCGCCCGACGAAGCGGGAGCGGCAGCCGGCGCGGGTGCCGGCGCAGGCGCGGCGGCAGGCTTGGCGGCCGCCGCGGCGACGACGTCGTCCTTGGTCAGGCGGCCGTCCTTGCCGGTGCCTTGCACCGTCGAGGGATCGACGCCGGTCTCGAGGACGGCGCGGCGCACCGACGGCGACAGCGCGGCGGCGTCGGCACCGCGCTCGCGGACCTGCTCGCCGGGGCCGGTCTGCTCGCCGGTGGTCGTGGGCGCAGGCGCGGCGGGAGCCGAGGCGGGCGCTGCGGCAGCGCCGCCGCCCTCGCCGATCGTCGCGATCACTGCGCCGACCGCGACGGTGTCGCCGACCTTGACCAATTGGTCGCCCATCACGCCCGCAACGGGCGAGGGGACCTCGACCGAGACCTTGTCGGTCTCGAGGCTGGCGATCGGCTCGTCGAGCTTGACCGGATCGCCGGGGTTCTTGAGCCACTCACCCAAGGTGGCTTCGGTGATCGATTCACCCAGAACTGGAACCTTGACGTCTGCCATCTTGTCTACCTCGCCATCCCGGCGGAAGCCGGGATCTCCTGGTGTTATACTCTATCGCCCGTCATCCCGGCTTCCGCCGGAATGACGGGAATTACGACTTCCGCGTTCGGCGGATCTCTTCGCGAACATTGTGGCCGAGCGCTTCGGCGACGAGCGCCCCCTGCTCGGCGGTGTGGCGCTTCATCAGCCCTGTGGCGGGCGATGCCGCCGCGGCACGGCCGGCGTAACGCGGGCGCTGCGGCTTGACCTCGGCATCGATCAGGCACTGCTCGATGAACGGCTCGACGAAGAACCAATAGCCGTTGTTCTTCGGCTCTTCCTGCGCCCAGATCACCTCTTCGAGGTTGGTCATCTTCTTGAGGCGCGCGGTGAGCGGCTCGCCCGGGAAGGGATAGAGCTGTTCGATGCGGACGATCGCGGTGTTCGTGTCGCCCGCCGCGTCGCGTGCCTCGATCAAGTCGTAGGCGACTTTGCCGGTGCACAAAACGAGGCGCTTCACGTCCGTGTCGGCCGGAGCCGAAGGATCGGAGAGGATCCGCTTGAAGTGCGTGTCGCCGAGGAAATCCTCGGCCTTCGACACCGCCATCTTGTGGCGGAGCAGCGACTTGGGCGTCATCTGCACCAAAGGCTTGCGGAAATTGCGGTGCATCTGGCGGCGCAGCAAGTGGAAATAGTTCGCCGGGGTGGTGATGTTGACCACCTGCATATTGTCCTGCGCGCAGAGCTGGAGAAAGCGTTCGGGGCGCGCCGAGCTGTGCTCGGGGCCCTGTCCTTCATAGCCGTGCGGCAGCAGCATCACCAGGCCGTTGGCGCGCAGCCACTTGGCCTCGCCCGACGCGATGAACTGGTCGATCATGATCTGCGCGCCGTTGACGAAATCGCCGAACTGCGCCTCCCAGAGCACCAAAGCCTTGGGGTCCGCCGAGGCATAGCCATATTCGAAGCCGAGCACGCCATATTCGGACAGCGGGCTGTCGAGCACTTCGAAATTGCCGTGCGGGATCGTCTGGAGCGGCACATATTTGTGCTCGTCCTTCTGATCGACCCAGACCGCGTGGCGCTGGCTGAAGGTGCCGCGGCCCGAATCCTGTCCCGAGAGGCGCACGCCGAAGCCTTCGGAGAGCAAGGCGCCGAACGCCAGCGCCTCGCCAGTCGCCCAGTCGAAATTCTCGCCCGATTTGAACATCTCGCGCTTGGCGTCGAGCACGCGGCCGAGCGTCTTGTGGATCTCGAGGTCGGCGGGGACTTCGGTCAGCGTGCGGCCGAGGCTGTCGAACAGCTTCTTCTCGATGCCGGTATCGACGCTGCGTCGCGCGGTCTCGGCGTCGGCAGGCGCGCCGAGACCTGACCAGCGGCCCGCGAACCAGTCGGCCTTGTTGGGAAGGTAGGACTTGCCCGCCTCGAACTCGCCTTCGAGCAACGTGGTGAACTGGCTGGTCTTTTCGTCGACGAAACCCTGATCGACCACGCCTTCGGCGGCGAGGCGCCTGGCATAGACCTCGCTGACCGGCGGGTGCTGCTTGATCTTGGCGTACATCAAAGGCTGGGTGAAGCTCGGCTCGTCGCCTTCATTGTGACCAAAGCGGCGATAGCACCACATGTCGATCACGACGTCGCGCTTGAATTTCTGACGGAACTCGATCGCGACCTTGCAGGCGAAGGTCACCGCTTCGGGGTCGTCGCCATTGACGTGGAGGATCGGCGCCTGGACGCCCTTGGCGACGTCCGACGGATAGGGCGAGGAGCGCGCGAATTGCGGGCTCGTGGTGAAGCCGATCTGGTTGTTGATGACGAAGTGGATGCAGCCGCCGGTATTATAGCCGCGGATGCCGGAGAAGCCGAGGCACTCCCAGACGATGCCCTGGCCCGCCATCGCGGCGTCGCCGTGGATCAGCACGGGGAGGACCTGCTCGTGCTCGGCGAGATCGCTGCGCAGCGTCTGGAGCGCGCGGACCTTGCCGAGGACGACGGGATCCACCGCCTCGAGGTGCGAAGGGTTGGCGACCAGCGACATGTGGACGCTGATTCCGTCGAACTCGCGGTCGGTGCTGGTGCCGAGATGATATTTCACGTCGCCCGATCCGGCGACGTCATCGGGGTTGGCGCTGCCGCCGCCGAATTCGTGGAAGATCACACGGAACGGCTTCGACATGACATTGGCGAGGACGTTGAGGCGGCCGCGATGCGCCATGCCGTAGACGATCTCGCGGATGCCGAGCTGGCCGCCATATTTGATCACCGCCTCGAGCGCGGGGATCATCGATTCGCCACCGTCGAGCCCGAAGCGCTTGGTGCCGACATATTTCTTGCCGAGGAAGCGTTCCCACTGCTCGGCCTCGATCACCTTGGAAAGGATCGCCTTCTTGCCGTCGGGGGTGAACTGGATGGCCTTGTCCTTGCCCTCCATCCGCTCCTGGAGGAAGCGGCGCTCCTCGACATCGGCGATGTGCATATATTCGAGGCCGACATTGCCGCAATAATTGGCGCGCAGGATGTCGATGATCTCGCGGACGGTGGCGAATTGCAGGCCGAGCACGCCACCGAGATAGATCGGGCGATCGAGATCGCTGTCGGGGAAGCCATGATATTCGGTGCGCAGATCCTCGGGCAGATCTTGGCGGGCAAGGCCGAGCGGATCGAGATTGGCGGCGAGATGCCCGCGCACGCGATAGGTGCGGATCAGCAGCATCGCGCGGATCGAATCGCCCGCAGCCTTGACGATATCGTCCTGCGACGGCGCGGCCGCGGCGGGCTTGGCCGCGGCGCCGGGCTTGGCCGGCTTGGGCGCGGGCTCCATCTGGGTCGGATCGAGCCCGGCGGTGAGCGCGTCGGTCTCGGTGAGCGGCCAGCGCGGATTGGCCCAGCTCGGGCCCGACGCGGTGTTCTCGAGGCCCTCGAACCATTGCCGCCAGCCGGGCTCGATCGAATTCGGGTCGGCCTTATAGCGGCGGTACAATGTCTCGACGAAGGCGGGGCTCACGCCGCCGGCGATGTCGTCGAAGTCGAGGCCCTCATAGCCCATAACGTCTCTTCCTCACTTCACCCTTTCCCCTTGTGGGAGAGGGAGGGGCCCGCTCGGCGAAGCCGAGTGGGAGGGCGAGGGGGATATGGGAACCGATGTCCCCCTCATCCAACTCCGGCCGGGCAGCAAGCTGCCAAGCCTTCCTATCCTTCTCCCACGAGGGGAGAAGGAGGGGCGTCAACCCTTCAGCACCTCGACCAGCGTCGAACCCAGCTCCGACGGGCTCGGCGAGACGCGGATGCCGGCGGCCTCCATCGCCGCGATCTTGCTCTCGGCGTCGCCCTTGCCGCCCGAAACGATCGCGCCGGCATGGCCCATGCGGCGGCCCGGGGGGGCGGTGCGGCCAGCGATGAAACCGGCCATCGGCTTCTTGCGGCCGCGCTTCGCCTCGTCGATCAGGAATTGCGCGGCCTGCTCCTCGGCGTCACCGCCGATCTCGCCGATCATGATGATCGACTTGGTCGCCTCGTCGGCGAGGAACAGCTCGAGCACGTCGATGAAGTTGGTGCCGTTGACCGGATCGCCGCCGATGCCGACCGCCGTGGTCTGGCCGAGCCCGGCATTGGTGGTCTGGAACACGGCCTCATAGGTCAGCGTGCCCGAGCGCGAGACGACACCCACCGAACCCTTCGAGAAGATGCTGCCGGGCATGATGCCGATCTTGCACTCGCCGGGGGTCAGCACGCCGGGGCAGTTCGGGCCGATGAGGCGCGACTTCGAGCCCGAGAGCGCGCGCTTGACCTTGACCATGTCGAGCACCGGGATGCCTTCGGTGATCGTGACGATCAGCGGGATCTCGGCGTCGATCGCCTCGAGGATCGAGTCCGCGGCGAAGGGCGGCGGGACGTAGATCACCGACGCATCGGCACCGGTCTTCGACTTGGCCTCGGCGACGGTGTTGTAGACGGGGAGCCCGAGATGCTCGGTGCCGCCCTTGCCCGGCGTAACGCCGCCGACCATTTGCGTGCCGTACTCCAGCGCCGCCTTGGTGTGGAAGCTGCCAGTCTCCCCGGTCATGCCCTGCGTGATGACCTTGGTGTTCTTGTCGACGAGGATGCTCATTGGGTCCGCCGTTCCTTATAAACCTGCCCACCCCGGCGAAGGCCGGGGCCCAGTTCGGAAGCGCTCAAGGTGTCGCGATACCATCGTAGAGGTCGTCCCACTCGGGGTTCATCCCTTCGATCTCTCGCAACTTCCAGGCCCGCTTCCATTCCTTCATCTGCCGCTCGCGCCTGCGCGCGGATTCCAAACTCTGGTGCGGCTCGTACCAGACGAGCAATTTGCACCCGTATTTCTTCGTGAACCCTTCGATGACGCCGTTGCGATGTTCCCAAACGCGTTTCGCGAGATCGAATGCCGAGCCGAGGTAGAGCGTTCCATTCCGCCCGCTCGCCATGATGTAGACATAGCCTTTGTCTTCCATCCCGGTCGCTCCGCAACTGGGCCCCGGCCTTCGCCGGGGTGGGTTTCACTCCGTTGTGTTTACTTCAGGCTCTCGTCGATGCCCTTGCAGGCGACGAGCAGTTCCTTCACCGCGTCGACCGAGACCTGGAGGTTGGCCTTGGCCTCGTCGCCCAGCTTGATCTCGACGATCTTCTCGACGCCGCCGGCGCCGATGATCACCGGCACGCCCACGTACAGATCGTCGACGCCGTACTGACCGGTGAGGTGCGCGGCGGCGGGGAGCACGCGCTTCTGGTCGTAGAGATAGCTCTCCGCCATCGCGATGCCCGAGGTCGCCGGCGCATAGAAGGCCGAGCCGGTCTTGAGCAGGCCGACGATCTCGCCGCCGCCCGAGCGGGTGCGCTGGACGATCGCGTCGATGCGCTCCTTGGTCGAGAAGCCCATCTCGATCAGATCGGGGACGGGGATGCCCGAGACGGTCGAATATTCGATCACCGGCACCATCGTGTCGCCGTGCCCGCCGAGCACGAAGCTGGTGACGTCCTTGACCGAAACCTTGAACTCCTCGGCGAGGAAATGGCTGAAGCGCGCGCTGTCGAGCACGCCGGCCATGCCGACGACCTTCTGGTGCGGCAGGCCCGAGAATTCGCGCAGCGCCCAGACCATCGCGTCGAGCGGGTTGGTGATGCAGATCACGAAGGCTTCGGGGGCGTTGGCGGCGATGCCTTCGCCGACGGCCTTCATCACCTTCAGATTGATGCCGAGCAGATCGTCACGGCTCATACCGGGCTTGCGGGCGATGCCGGCGGTGACGATGATCACATCGGCGCCGGCGATGTCGGCATAATCGTTGCTGCCGGTGATCTTCGCATCGAAGCCTTCGACCGGGCCGCACTGGCTGAGATCGAGCGCCTTGCCCTGGGGCACGCCCTCGACCACGTCGAACAGGACGATGTCGCCCAGGCCCTTGAGTGCTGCGAGGTGGGCGAGCGTGCCGCCGATGTTACCGGCGCCGATCAGCGCGATCTTCTTGCGAGCCATGGAATCTCCTTAGCGCTGGTCAAGCAACCGCGGGCGCGGTTGTGGCGCCCAAAACGGGGGCGGCTTAGGCCCATAATAGAACCGCCGCAACCCGAGACTCGCATCGCCAAGGGATTATCTTTGCAACTAATTCGCAACTGCAATAAGGCTTTGGTCGCGTTCACTCGCGCGCCGCATCAGACGGGGATGCGGGCGTGGCCGGCCCGGGTTCAACTCGCAGGCGCCTGCGTTAGATCCTGATAGAACATCAGCGTGTTGCCGTCGGGATCGTAGAAGGTGAGCAGCCGAACCATGTCCGGAATCTCCTGCATCGGGCCGTCCTGCCGTACCTCGGCCGCGTCGAGCGCAGCCTTGGCGGCATCGAGATCGGTCACGCCGAACGTGAGGACGGCACCGCCACCTATGGGAACATTCTCGACTTCGGACAGCCCGACGCTCACTCGCGAGACTGGTGTCGCGAGCTCGCACCACGCGATCTCGTCCATCCGATAGGACAGCTTCATGCCGAGGACGTCGCAATACCAGGGGATTGCGCGATCGAGGCTCGATACGCTGATCGCGCAGGTGAGGCCGCCGTCATAGGGGATCGAAGGTGCCGCAACGGCTGGTGCGACAGCAGGGGCAATGGCGTGCATCGAATGCTTCCTCCGACTCTATGCTTCCGTTTGTATAGCTGATAGTGAAATGACAGGGATGTCAACGCTCATCGTTTCCGACGAGATTCTGCGCAATCTGGGCGCCAATCGCTGGGCGCTCCCAGTGATGGCGCTGCTTTCCCGCGAAGGCGGCGCACGGTTCGCCGTGATCGGCCGGCATTATGCGATGTCGCCACACAGCCTGACGCGTTGCCTCGAGCATCTGCGTGGCTGCGGCTGGGTGATCCCCAATCCCGGGCACGGGCACCCGCTTCGCCCGGAATATCTGCTGAGCGATGCCGGCCGCCCGGTGGGAGCGCTGTCCGAACGGATCCTGCAGGCGCGCGAGCGGCAAGGACTGGCCATCGCCGATCTGTCGCGGTGGAGCCTGCCGCTGGTCGCCAGCCTCGCACCCGAATGGAGCCGTTTCGGCGAGCTCCAGGCACGGCTGGCGCCGGTCACGCCACGTGCGCTGTCGCAGACGCTTCAGGCGATGATCGGCCACGACCTGGTGACGCGGCGGCTGGAAGACCGGTTTCCGCCGCTGCCGCTCTATGGGCTGAGCGGGCGTGGGCGGGATCTGGCGGAGGCGCTCATGGCCTAATGCTCGCCATGGCCCTCGGCGAGATATTCGTCGGACGCCATTTCGTGGAGCCGCGAGGCGGTACGCTCGAACTCGAACGCGCCATCGCCGGCGATGTAGAGATCGTCGGGCTGGGCATCGGCAGCGGCGAGCAATTTGACCCGATTTTCGTACAGCGCGTCGACCAGGGTGACGAAGCGCGCCGCTTCATTGCGGTTTTCGGGGCCGAGACGCGGGATGCCGACGAGGATCACGGTGTGAAACCGGTGGGCGATAGCGAGATAATCGGGGGCGCCCCGCGCTTCGCCGCACAACCGCCTGAACGAAAAGACCGCGACGCCCTTCAGGCATTTGGGCACGTGGATCTCGCGGCCGCCCTGCACCGGAAGGTCGCACGCCGGAACACGGGCGCGGTCCTCGACCGGATAGTCGGTCAGGCGGAAGAAGGCGGCGGAGAGCTGGGCGGTCGCCTCGGGGCCGTTGGGCACCAGCCATGTATCCATGCTGCCGAGCCGATCGAGCCGATAATCGACCGGGCCGTTCAGGGTCCGCACGTCCATTCGCGATTCGATCAAGGCGATGAAGGGCAGGAACAGCTGGCGGTTGAGCCCGTCCTTGTAGAGATCGCCAGGCGCGCGGTTCGACGTCGCCACCACGGTGAGGCCGTGGCCCATCATCTCCGTGAACAGCCGCGAGAGGATCATCGCGTCGGCGGGGTTGTTGACCACCATCTCGTCGAAAGCGAGCAAGCGGATGTCGTCGACCAGCGCCTCGGCCACCGCGATCACCGGATCGGCAGTCTCTTTCTGGCGCTCGGCATTGAGCCGGGCGTGCACTTCGAGCATGAACTCGTGGAAATGGACGCGGCGCTTGCGGCGGATGTCGACGCAATCGAACAGCAGGTCCATCAACATGGATTTGCCGCGGCCGACGCCGCCCCACAAATATACGCCGCGCGACGGCTCGGGCCGACGGCCCAGCGCGCGCCAGAGGATGCTGCCCTTTTTGGGGACAGCCTCGAGTTCCTGCGCGAGGCGATCGAGGCGTTCGGCGGCGGCGGCCTGTTCGGGATCGGCGCGGAGCTCGCCGGCGGCGACCAGTTCGCGATAGCGTGCGAGAACCTTGCTCACTTCTGCGATGGTTTCCGGATCGTGCCGAGGAAGCTGGCGACCATCACCTCGTCCTGCACCACCACGCCGCGCAGGAACAACAGCCGCCCGGTTTCGCGGAGCAATTCGATATGCGCCTCGGTCGGCACGCCGATCGCGCCGCCGGTGATGAACTGGATCGACATGTCGAGCGTCGAGGCCGGGCCGCTGAGCACCCCGAAGCTACGCCCGGCGGCGAACAAAGCCATGTCGATGAATCCGGCGAGCGCGCCGCCATGGATATGGTCACGCAGGTTCGAATGTTCGTGCCGGAACGTCGTGCGCACCCGCGCGATCTTGCCGTCGAGCTTGACCGACAATGCGCCGATGAAGCTGTTGAACCGCCCCTGGTCGAGGATCTGCCAGCGTTTCCAGCCGGGCAGATCGGGGTCGTCGTCGTAGCGGAAATGCGTCTCGACGAATTCGCTCAAAGCGCCCGCTCGGCTTCCATCTTCTTGATCTCGGCGATCGCCTTGGCCGGGTTCAGGCCCTTGGGGCAGACATTGGCGCAGTTCATGATCGTGTGGCAGCGATAGAGGCGGAACGGATCCTCGAGCTGGTCGAGCCGCTCGCCGGTCATCTCGTCGCGGCTGTCCGCGAGCCAGCGATAGGCCTGGAGCAGGATCGCGGGCCCGAGGAACTTGTCGCTGTTCCACCAATAGCTCGGGCAGCTGGTCGAGCAGCAGGCGCACAGGATGCACTCGTACAGCCCGTCGAGCTTGTCGCGCTGCTCGGGGCTCTGGAGGCGCTCCTTGCCCGAAGGCGTGGTCGACACGGTCTGCAGCCACGGCTTGATCGAGCTGTACTGCGCATAGAAATGGGTGAAATCGGGAACGAGGTCCTTGATCACGTCCATGTGCGGCAGCGGGGTGATGCGAATCTCGCCCTTGATGTCCTCGATCGCAGTGGTGCAGGCGAGGCCGTTGCGGCCGTCCATGTTCATCGAGCATGAGCCGCAAATGCCTTCGCGGCACGAGCGGCGGAAGGTCAGGCTGCTGTCCTGCTCCGATTTGATCTTGATCAGCGCGTCGAGGACCATCGGGCCGCAGGCGTCGAGATCGACTTCGAAATTGTCGTAGCGCGGATTCTCGCCGCTATCGGGATCGTAGCGGTAGATCTTGAATTTCTTGACACGCTTGGCGGACGCGTCGGCCTTGTGGTCCTTGCCCCTGGTGATGCGGCTGTTCTTGGGCAGGCGGAAATCGGCCATTCCTCGGAGTCCTTAGCGACACGATGTTTGATGCGCGGGCTATGCCTTTCGCAATCGCAGCGCAACCCCGTAGGTCACGCAATGCTCAGGCTTTGTTGGCGAGCACGGATTCGAGAAGGCCGGGAAAGCGCGCGTTGAAATCGAGGCAACGCAACCGATTGATCCGCTCGCGCCCCTCGACGGTCGTCTCGATCAGCCCTGCGGCGCGGAGCACGTTCAGATGGTTGGAGATCGTGCTCTTGGGCGTACCCTGCGCGCAGGCGGTGCTGGCGTTGAGGCACGGGCAGTCGACCAGACGGGCGATGATGTCGAGCCGCACCGGATCGGCGAGCGCATGCAGCGCGGCGGCGAGGCTGACGTCCTTGAGGTCGGGGTGCACGAGGCGATCCATTGGACCGATATAGGAATATTTCCTCATTTCCATAGTTCGGAAATCTTGAACTATCTTTGAGGCATCCCAGATCAGCCTCCGTCCCGGCAGCTGGCGAAGCGATCGGCTGGGGACCGGAGATTTGAACATGTCGAAGAAACTCGCAGGCAAGCGCGCGCTGGTGACCGGCGGATCGCGCGGAATTGGCGCGGCGATCGCCAAACGGCTGGCCGCCGACGGCGCCGATGTCGTGATCACTTATGCCGGCAACCACGACGGTGCGAAGGCCAGCGTGGCCGCGATCGAGGCCGAAGGCGTCAAGGGCAAGGCGATTCAGGCCGATGCAGCCGATCCCGCAGCGGTCAAGGCCGCGGTCGACGAAGCGGCAGCGGCTTTGGGCGGGATCGACATCCTCGTCCACAATGCCGGCGTCGCGGAACTCGCGCCGCTCAGCGAGGAATCGCTCGAAAGCTATCGCCGCGTCTTCGGTGTCAATGTCGAAGGCGTGCTGGCGGGAACGGTCGCGGCGCTGCCCCATCTGAGCGACGGCGCGCGCGTGATCCTGGTCAGTTCGGTGAGCGGCTTCACCGCAGGCTTTGCAGGGAACAGCGTCTACGGCGCGAGCAAGGCCGCGGCGTCGATGTTCGCAAAGGCCTGGGCGCACGATCTGGCGCCTCGCGGCATCCTGGTGAATGCGATCCAGCCGGGCCCCGTCGGTACCGACATGAACCCCGACGATGGCGAGTTCGCCGATCAGATTCGGGCGTTGACCGTGCTGAAACGTTATGGCCGGCCCGAGGAGATTGCCGGCGTCGCGTCCTTCCTGGCGAGCGACGACGCCTCGTACATCACCGGCGCGACCATCGACGTGGGTGGCGGCATCTTCGTCTAAAGTCTCAGATCAAGTCCAGCACGAGGCCGAGGTCGCGCGCCTCCTCGGCCTCGATGTACCAGTTCGAAGGCGCGCGCTTCTGCACTTCCTCGAAGGCGATCTTCGAGCCCGCGACGAGATCGCGGAACCCTTCCTCCTCGATCCGTACCGATTCTTCGATCTCATGGAGATTGGCCTTGAGCCCGGCGACGACGCTCTTGAGCGGGCCCGAGATGTCGACGGTCTTGGTGATGATCCGCTCATGGACCATGATCCGGGTGCCGCGGGTGAGGAAGCGCTTGTCGACCGGGAAGCTCGCCATGAAGGTGGCGCCGGCCGAATAGACGGCGACCTTGCCGAGGAACAGCGTCTCGCGTCCGGTATACTCGCGCAGCAGCCGAAGCTCGTCACCCATCAGCCGTGCGACTTCGGGATCGCCGCCGAGCGTAGAGATCGCGACCACGAGCGGCCCGTCGGCGGGGGCATTGGCGAGCTGTCGGCGGAAGCTCGCATACATTTCATGATCGACCGTGCCGTGCAGCACGATGTGCGGCTGGCTGAGCAGGGGGTAGCGGGCGGCGCGGTTTTCTTGCGTATCGGTCATCGCCTGCGCAACCGCCGCCAGGCGCTGCGGTTCCGCGATCAGGGCTTGAGCGCGTCGGTCGCCGGGGCGCCGACCGGCGCAGTAGCAGTCTTCGGCATGCGCGCCTCGAGCGGGGCGAGCCATGCCTCGACGCCTTCGCCGACTGTCACCTGCGGGTTGGAGGAGGGCAGGCGGTTCGACATTTCCCACTCGCTGATCAGGTCGCGTGCCTCGGTGAGCGCATCGCCAAGTGACTGGGGCTTGCGCAACGCATGGTTGATCAGCGCATCGCCGAAAAAGGTCCAGTCATTCTCGGCCCGGCAGCCGAACGAGGTTCGCTCGGACGAGGCGGCGGTGAGCAAAACGGTTGTGTCGTTCGACAGGACCGGCACGAACACCCCCGAATAACAGGCCGAGAGGATCAGCAGGCGATTGCGTATGCCGAGCTCGTCGAGGATCGCGGCAAGGCGCTTGGGCGAAAGGATGCCATAGCCTTCGTCGCCGTCATGATAGGCGATTCCCACCTGCGCGCCGTGGCTGGTCGCGTAGAGCACCAGTACGTCCTGCTTCTTGTCCATCACCTCGGCAACGCGGGCGAGCGCGAGGGTGAGCGATTCGAGGCTACCTGCGGGCGCGTCGCCGTTGCGGGCGAGCAGGACGGTTCGCCCTGCCGCGTCGTAGCGGCGAGACAGGACCTTCGCCGTCTCGCGCGCCTCGCGGCCGAATACCGGATCGCTGTCGAGCGCGACCGACACGACATAGGCATCGACCAGCCCGGCGCGCTGCGGCAGCAGCGCATCGGCGGCGCGGAGGAGATTCCGGCGGTCGGAAAGCAGCCATTTGGCCGCACGCCCGCGTTCGAGCTGCGGCCCGAGCGCCACCGAGTCGGCGATTTCGGACTGGCTCGCGCCACCGAGGATCTGGGGCCATTCCTTGGTGTGGGCGATCTGTACGACCTGGGCGGTCGCCGGGGCCACCCAGAGCAGTGCTACTAGTGTCACCCATGCCTGGAACGCGAAACGCATACGCCTGACCCCGATCACTTGCGGCCAGTCTGGCTTCAGGCGTCGGCAAGTCAAGATACCGGTTCTATCTACCGGAATGTTATAACCTTGTGCTTACGTTGCTCCTTGCCTAGATTGGCGGCGAAAAGGGTCACGTTATGCAGACGGCACTTCGCAAAATGGGCAATTCGACCGGGCTGATCGTGCCACGGGCGTTGCTGGGCGAGATCGGCGTTGCCACCGGCGCGACTATGGAATTGCGTGTCGAGGACGGCAAGCTGATTGCTACGCCGGTCACCAGGCCCAAGCGTGCGGGCTGGGCTGTAGCGGCCGAGCAGATCGAAAACGAAGACATAGCGGACGACTGGCGCGGCTTTGCCAATGAGGGCGATGCAGAGCTCGAATGGTGAAGCGCGGCGAGGTCTGGCTCGCCGCGCTCGATCCCACGATCGGCAGCGAAATCCAGAAGACCCGGCCCTGCGTGGTGGTGTCGCCAGACGAGATGAATGCGCATCTGCGCACCGCGATCGTTGCGCCGATGACGACCGGCAGCAGGCCCGCGCCATTTCGTGTCGTCGTTACCTTTCAACGCAAAAGCGGACTGATTCTGGCGGATCAGGTGCGGACGATTGATCGAATGCGGCTGGTAAAGCGTATGGGCAGGATCGACGCGGCCACGTTGCGGGCCACGCTCGAGGTGCTCGGCGAGATGTTCGCTGAATGATCGGGGCAGCGACCGCGCTGTCCCGATACCCGTGCCTCAGTACACCCGCTTCTTCGGCTTGATGTACTCGATCTCGTCGGTGAGCGTGTAATCGTGGACCGGACGGTAGTCGATCGCGACGCCGCCGCTCTTGCCGCCCCAGCCCTGGAAGGTCGCGACGGTGTGCTTCATCCAGTTCGCGTCGTCGCGATTGGGGAAGTCTTCGTGCATGTGCGCGCCGCGGCTTTCCTTGCGGTTGGCGGCGCACTGGATCGTCACCACGGCCTGACCGATCAGATTGTCGAGTTCGAGCGTCTCGACCAGATCGGTGTTCCAGATCAGCGAGCGATCCTGGATGCCGACATCGGCGAAGCTCTTATAGACTTCGTCCATGTGGGTGACACCCTCGGCGAGCAGCGCGCTGTCGCGGAACACCGCGCAGTGGCGCTGCATCGTCTTCTGCATCTCGCGGCGCACGTCGGCGGTGGGGCGCGCGCCCTTGGCATTGCGGAATTGGTCGAGCCGAGCGAGCGCGAACTCTTCCGAACCCGCCGGCAGCGCGGCGTGCGGCGTCCCCGGCTTGAGCAGTTCCTTGAGGCGCAGGCCGGTGGCGCGACCGAACACGACGAGGTCGATCAACGAGTTCGAGCCGAGGCGGTTGGCGCCGTGGACCGAGACGCACGCCGCCTCGCCGACCGCGAACAGGCCGGGGACGACGGTGTCGGGATTGCCGTCCTTATTGTGGACGACCTCGCCGTGATAATTGGTCGGGATGCCGCCCATATTGTAATGGACGGTCGGAACCACCGGCAGCGGCTGGCGGGTCAGATCGACGCCGGCGAAGATCTTCCCCGTCTCGGTGATGCCGGGCAGGCGCTCGTGCAGGATCTTCGGGTCGATATGGTTGAGGTGAAGGAAGATGTGATCCTTCTCCTTGCCGACGCCGCGGCCCTCGCGGATCTCCATCGCCATCGAGCGGGCGACGACGTCGCGGCTGGCGAGGTCCTTTGCCGACGGGGCATAGCGCTCCATGAAGCGCTCGCCCTCGGAATTGGTGAGATAGCCGCCCTCGCCGCGGGCGCCTTCGGTGATCAGCACGCCGGCGCCGTAGATGCCGGTCGGGTGGAACTGGACGAACTCCATGTCCTGCAACGCGATGCCGGCGCGGAGCGCCATGCCGTTGCCGTCGCCGGTACAGGTATGGGCGGAGGTCGCCGATTGGTAGACGCGGCCGCCGCCGCCGGTGGCGAGCACTACGGCGTGGCTGCGGAAGCGGTGGATGCTGCCGTCTTCCATGCAGAGCGCGATCACGCCGCGGCAGGCGCCGTTCTCCATGATCAGGTCGAGCGCGAAATATTCGACGTAGAAGTCGGCGTCGTACTTCAGGCTCTGCTGGTAGAGCGCGTGGAGCATGGCATGGCCGGTGCGGTCGGCGGCGGCGCAAGTGCGCTGCACCGGCGGGCCTTCGCCCATATTCTGCATGTGGCCGCCGAACGGACGCTGGTAGATCGTGCCGTTGTCGTTGCGGCTGAACGGCACGCCGGCATGCTCGAGCTCGTAGACTGCGGCGGGCGCCTCGCGGACCATATATTCGATCGCGTCCTGGTCGCCGAGCCAGTCCGACCCCTTGACGGTATCGAACATGTGCCACGACCAGTGATCGGGGCTGTTGTTGCCGAGGCTCGCGGCGATGCCGCCCTGTGCCGCCACGGTGTGGCTGCGGGTCGGGAATACCTTGGTGATGCACGCGGTCTTCAGGCCGGCTTCGGCGCAGCCCATCGTCGCGCGCAGCCCCGAACCGCCGGCGCCGACGACGACGGCATCATAGGTGTGATCGATGATCTTGTAGGCGGCAGGCATCAGAGCGTTGCTCCGGCTGTGAATGCGATTTTGAGGATCGAGAAGATCGCCAGCGTGGCGGTGGCGATGGTGAAGTATTTGAGCAGGAGCAGCAGCACGAAGCGCGTGTGATCGTGCTGATAATCCTCGATCACCACGGTCAGGCCGTGATGGAAATGATAGAAGACGCTGACCACGAGCAGGATCAGCGGAACCGCCGCCCAGGGCTGGGCCAGCCACGCGCTGATCGTCGCATGATCATAGGCCGGCAGCAGCGCGACCGAGAGCATGAACCAAAGGACGAGGACGAGGTTCGATCCCGCGCTGATCTTGTGATGCCACCAGCCATGCGCGCCCTCGTGCGCCGAGCCGAGACCGCGGACGCGGCCGAGTTCGGTGCCATTACCCATTGCTCTTCTCCAGCAGGAATGCCCAGAAGCCCGCGGTAAGGACGATCGCGATGACGAAGGTCGCGAGCGCGGTGCGCTTGTTGCCGCCGAGTTCGAAATTGGCGCCGACATCGAGGAACAGGTGCCGCACCCCGGATGCCATGTGCTGGAAGAACGACAGGGTCAGCCCGATCCCGACGATATAGCCGGCGATGTTGAGCTTGCCCGAGCTCAGCGTGAAGAGGTCGATAAAGGCGCCATAGGCGGCCGGCCCCGAGGCCAACGCGCCCAGCCACCAGACGAACAGGATCGTGCCCACGGTCGCCATGCCGGAACCGGTGACGCGGTGGACGATCGAGACCGCCATCGAGGGGCCCCATTTCCAGATCGATAGATGCGGCGAGAGCGGTCGCGCGGAGTTGCGGACGTTGGCCAAGGGCATTCCTTTCGGGTCGACGCCGCTTCCTTAGTCCCCGGTGCAACGGATGCAAGCCGGATGCGTGCATAGGGGCGGGTCCTAACCCGCTCTTAACCAGTCCCGCGGCATAGCGGAGGGAATAGCGGCCGAGAGTTCCCGCGGCCGCTCCAAGGGGACCTGTTTACTGTGGCTTCGACCAAGGACCTGCCGGCACCCGGCACGATGAGCGCCCGGATCGACATTCGCGCACGGCTGCGGGTGTTCGACGTCGAGGGATCGCTGGTGCGTTCGAGCCGCGAGGCCTGGGAAACGCTCGAGCCCGAGATCCATTCGGTGTCCGAAGCCTATTGGCAGCAATGGCTGCGCTGCTTCGCCGACGAGCGCAGCTGGGCGACCGACGATACTGCCAAAATGATCGACGTCGGCGTGATCTTCCTCAAGAATCGCTTCCTCGACACGCAGGGCAACGCGTGGATCGAATCGATCGAGCGCTCGGTCGCCGCGGCCTATGATGCCGATGTGCCACCAATGGCTTTGCTGTCGATGATCAGCGCCAGCGATCGCGCCGCATTGCAGGTGCTGACGCGCCGGCTTGCTTCGGATGACAGCCGACTCGTCGGGCTGATTGATACCTTGATGCGGCTGTCGGCGCTCGAGGGCGACATCACCGTCGAGCTCTACAACATGTATCGCGAGCACAGCGCGCAGACCGCACGCGACCGGCTCGCCGCCGAATTCCGCGACTCGATCGGCATGACCGTCGAGAGCGCATCGCGTGAAGGCGATCAGCTCCGCGTCCAGGCAGTGCATACTTCGGCATCCGCACGCGGGATGCTGGGCAAGGCCAGCGAAGTCGCCGCGGCTGCCGAGCAATCGGCAGTGGCGATGCGCGAAGCGGCGCAGACCGCGGCGGGGTTGATCCGCGCGATCGAGGACGCCCGTATGGAAGTCGAGGCTGCGGCCGAGATCGCGACGCGCGCTTCGGGCCAGGCCGGCGCCGCCGTCGGCATGTCCGAAATGCTTTCCGATCACGCGAAGTCGATCGAATCGATCCTCGGATTGATCCGCGACATCGCCGGGCAGACCAATTTGCTCGCGCTCAATGCGACGATCGAGGCTGCACGTGCCGGCGACGCCGGCCGCGGCTTCGCCGTCGTCGCGCAGGAAGTGAAGAGCCTCGCCAACCAGACCGCACGTGCAACCGACGACATCGCCGCCAAGATCGCCTCGATCCAGTCGGCGACGCGCAGCACCGTCGAAACCAACGCTTCGATCCGCGAGACCGTCGCCGAAGTGCAGGAGAGCGCCAACCGCATCCGCACCGCGATGGAGGTCCAGGCCCAGACGGTGACGGCGATCACCGCCGCGGTCGACGAGACCGCGCTCGCCGCCGATTCGATGTCGGCGACGATCGGCGCGATCCGCGAGGACACCGAGACAGTGGCTTCCGAAATCGATCGGGTGGGTCAGGGCTTCGCTGCCCTCGATAGCCAACTCGGGACCCTTAAAGGCAGCGCCAGCGACTTCGTATCGAAGGTCGCGGCCTAGGAGAGACGCACATGGTGGGACGGCGCGAACCGGGACGTTGGAGCGGGGGAACCCGCTCGGTCGAGGAGCATCGGCGGGTCTATGACTGGGACGAGACGATATTGCCCGCCTGTGCCGAGATCAGCCAGCTGCTCGAGGGGCATCACGAGGATATCGCGCGGGCTTTCTGGAAGCACTTCCTCGTCATGCCGGCGAGCGCGCCGATGCGCGCCGCGTTCGAGGACGCACGGGCCTTCGAGGAACAGGTCCAGCTCGGCGCGCGCTATGCGCGGCTGAAGTTCGGCGCGCCCTTCACCGAGGAGTGGGTGGAGATGGCGTGCGGCTATGCCGCGCAGACCTATGCCGGGGGCGTGCCGCTGCCCGCGGTGCTCGCATCCTTCGCGTATGCGCACAGCGCGACGATGGCCGTGCTGCGCGGAAAAATCACCGATGCCGATCGGCTCGGCCGATTTTGTGACGTCGTCCAGCGGCTGGCGATGGCCGAGGCCGATTTGATGGCGGGACATCTCGGCGCGACCGATGCCGCCCATGTCAGCGAAGAACGGCGCGACAGCTCGGCACGCTTCCGTGCCAGTATCAGCGAATCGATCGAAGGCGCGACGGCGCTCGGCAACCGCATCCGCATCCAGGCGCAGGGCGCGTCGAGCTCGGCGCGCGGGATGCTGGGCAAGGCCAGCGAAGTCGCCGCGGCTGCCGAGCAATCGGCAGTGGCGATGCGCGAGGCGGCGCAGACCGCGGCGGGGCTGATCCGCGCGATCGAGGACGCCCGTATGGAAGTCGAGGCCGCCGCCGATATCGCGACGCGTGCCTCGGGTCAGGCGGGAGCCGCCGTCGGCATGTCCGAGATGCTTTCCGATCACGCCAAGTCGATCGAATCGATCCTCGGGCTGATCCGCGACATCGCCGGGCAGACCAATCTGCTTGCGCTCAATGCCACGATCGAGGCCGCCCGCGCCGGCGATGCCGGTCGCGGCTTCGCAGTGGTTGCGCAGGAAGTGAAGAGCCTCGCCAGCCAGACCGCGCGCGCGACCGACGACATCGCGGCCAAGATCGCTTCGATCCAGTCGGCCACCAGATCGACGGTGGAGACCAACGCCTCGATCCGCGAGACGGTCAACGAAGTGCAGGAGAGCGCCAACCGCATCCGCACCGCGATGGAAGTGCAGGCGCAGACGGTGACTGCGATCACCGCCGCGGTCGACGAGACCGCGCTCGCCGCCGATTCGATGTCGGCGACGATCGGCGCGATCCGCGAGGACACCAAAACCGTGACCAGCGAGATCGACACGCTCCAGCACGACGTCGCCGAAGTCGACGACCGGCTCAGCCAGCTACGCGTCGCCGCCGAAACCTTCTCGAACTCGGTCGCCGCCTGATTCTGCCTAAAGTTCCCCTCCCGCTTGCGGGAGGGGAGCGCCTCACCGATGGTGACGGCCTGTATTCGAGCCGCTAGTGCCGCCGCATGACCAACATCCTTCTCACCGGCGCGAGCCGCGGGATCGGCGCGGCGATTGCCGAATCGCTGAGGGGCGAGGGCCTCCGTCTCGTCGGCCAGGGCACACGCAGCGGCATCCCCGCCGATTTCAACGATCCCGCCGCGCCGCAGGCGCTCTGGCTGAAGGCGCTCGACGCGCTCGACGGGCGCATCGATGTGCTGATCAACAATGCCGGCATCTTCGAAGCCACCCCGCTCGATCTCGATCATGACGACTGGGTCGCGGGCTGGGAGAGGACGATGCGGGTCAATCTGACCGCTTCTGCCGAATTATGCCGCCTCGCGGTGCGCCACTGGCAGGCCGAGGGACATCCCGGCCGGATCGTCAACATTGCCAGCCGCGCTGCCTATCGCGGCGACAGTCCCGCGCACTGGCATTATGCTGCGTCCAAGGCGGGGATGGTCGGCATGACCAAGAGCATTGCACGAGGATATGCGCGCGATGGCATCCTCGCCTTCGCGATCTGCCCCGGCTTCACCATGACCGGCATGGCCGAGGACTATCTGGCGAGCCGCGGCGGCGACAAATTGCTCGCCGACATTCCGCTCGGCCGCGTCGCCGATCCCGCGGAAGTCGCGAAGCTCGCCCGTTTCTGCGCGCTGGAGGCGCCGCCTTCGATGACCGGGGCGGTGCTCGACATCAACGGCGCGAGCTATGTTCGATAGATCGGGGGACAGGATATGGCTGAGGACAAGACTGCCGGGGTGCGCTGGCTGCTCTGGCTGTTCGCGGCAATAGGATTGGCAGCCGCGCTCGCGGTGATCTTCCTCGCGATCACCGTCGCGCGGATGGGAAGCGGCAGGCGCGACGAACCGGCGCCGATCGAGGCGAGGAACCCGCAAGAGCGCTTTGCCGTCGCCGATGTCGAGGCGATTCCCGGCACCGATCTGGCCCAGATCGTCATCGCTACCGAAGCATCCATTTCCTCCGGCGGAGGATCCTATTCCAGCGGCGGGGGGCGAACGGACGAACGCAATTTGCTCCTGCTCGACAAGGCGACCGGCGGGACCCGCAAGCTGCTGCCCGACAATGGCCGCCGGATCGTCGCCCGGTACATGCTGCCGGCGGTGGCCGGAGCATCGAAAGGGGATGGCGGCTGGTATTCCATGACCGGCCCCGACGGGAAGGACGTCACGCCGCCGGTGGCCTATTATCTGCTCCGGGTGCGCACGGACGACGATCGGTCCGAGGACGTGCTGCTGGGGAACATCGCAAGCGGCCGGCAGGACTTCGTCCTCAAAGGAATCGACGGCGTCGACCGCATCTGGATGCAGACGCCTACGCGGGTCGCCATCCTGATGCGGCAGAAGCGCAAGCTGCATTATCGCGCGTTCGAGATGCCCGAGCTCAAGCTCGTCGTCGCACGCCCGATCGAGATCGACTGATGACGGATACGAACACCATGACCGTTGATTCGTGGAAAGTGACATTGCCGTGCACGCGCGCCGAGGCCGAGGCGATCGACGCCGGCGAGATTGCGCTCGACGCAGTGCTGATGACGACCGAAGTCGTCGAGGACGATGTCGAGTGCTGGCGCCTCGACGCTTATATGGAGAACGAGCCCGACGCGGCGATGCTCGACGCATTGCGCGCGCTTGCGCCGAGCGCGGCGGGGATTGCGCCAGTGATCGAGGCGCTGACCGCCGAGGATTGGGTGGCGATGAGCCAGGAAGGGCTCGAGCCGATCCACGAGGGCCGCTTCGTCGTCCATACCAGCGCGCACCCGGTTGCGGCGCCCGAAGGCGGCCGGGCCTTCCTGATCGACGCGGGCCGTGCCTTCGGCACCGGGCATCATGCGACGACCTCGGGGTGCTTGCGGATGCTCGATTCGATGGCGGAGCGGGAATTTGCCAGAGTGATCGATGTGGGGACCGGCACCGGGCTGCTCGCCTTCGCCGCGGCGCATCTCTGGCCGCACGCGAAGATCGTCGCCACCGACATCGATCCCGCCGCGATCGACGTGACGCGCATCAACGCGCTCGACAATCATATCGAGGGGCTGGAGCTGATCGTCGCCGATGGTGCGCTCAGCGACGCGATCACCGTGCGGGCGCCGTATGATCTGGTAATCGCCAACATCTTGGCCGGGCCTTTGGTGTCGATGGCGCCCGAACTGGCGGCGATCGCCGATGCGCGCGCGACGATCGTGCTCGCGGGGTTGCTCGAGACCCAGCGCGAGCAAGTGGTCGCCGCTTTCGCAGCGTGCGGCTGCGCGCTGGAGGAAGTCGATCGCCGCGGCGACTGGACGATCCTGCGGCTGCAGGCCGGCGCGATGCGCTACGTGCCGAGCACGCCACCCGACCCCAAGGGCCGCGACGGCTGGGCGCTGGATATCTGACCCTCCGTGCTCCGGCGAAGGCCGGAGCGCTGGCGGCAAGCGGCCCGTTTTCACCCAGCGCTCCGGCCTTCGCCGGAGCACGAGGGGTGATGGTTGATTCTAGGCATCCAGTTTGCCGTGCTCCTGCAAAAGCAGGAGCCCAGGATTACAAGCGATGTCCTTCGTGGCCCTTGGGCTCCTGCTTCCGCAGGAGCACTGGATCAGTTCAGCCCTTCCCCCGCGCATATTCCTGCGTGCCCCGCGTGATCACCTCGTCGGTCGGCAATATCTCGGCGATCGGGATGTCGGGTTGCGGCAATATCGCTTCGTAGAGTGGCGCGAAATCGGTCTCGATCGTCACGCGCAGCAGCTCGTCGAAGCTCGGGATGACGAAATAATTCTGCTGGAAATCGTCGATCCGGTAATCGGTGCGCATCACCCGGCTGAGGTCGAAACCGATGCGGTTGGGGCTCGGATCTTCCAGCGCGAAACGGCTCTCGGCCGAGCTCGAGACGATGCCGGCGCCGTAGATACGCAGACCCTCGGCCTCCTTCACCAGCCCGAACTCGACCGTGTACCAATAGAGCCGGCCGAGCTGCTTCAATGCGCCCAGCTCCATCGCGCGAACTCCGCCGCGGCCATAGGCTTCGAGATAATCGGCGAAGACGGGGTCGGCGAGCATCGGCACATGGCCGAACACGTCGTGGAAGACGTCGGGCTCCTGGAGATAATCGAGCTGGTCGGGGCGGCGGATGAAGTTACCGGCGACGAAGCGGCGATTCGCCATGTGATCGAAGAACACTTCGTCGGGGACGAGGCCGGGAACTGCGACGACCTGCCAACCGGTGAGCTTCATCAGCCGCTCGGACAATTCCTCGAAATCGGGAATCCCCGATTCGGACAGGCGCAGCGCATCGAGGCCCTTGAGATAGGCCTGGGAGGCGCGGCCGGGGAGAAGCTTCGCCTGCCGCTCGAACAGCGTGTCCCAGGTGGCGTGTTCCTCGGCGGTGTACGCCTGCCAATTCTGCGGTATCGTCCAGTCGGACGAGGCGCCTTCGGGCGGGCGCTCCAGCACGTGCGTATCCTTTGTCATCGGAACCGGCATAGCATTGTTACAAATGATACGAAATGGCCTCGTGCGGCTGTTGCTGGGCGTCGGGGTCGTCATCCTGTGCTACCTCGGCGCTGCCCTGGTGGGAAGCGCCGTCGCCGCCAATCGCGACTGGAAGCCGCCGGCACAGGGCGTGACGATCTACGTGATCGACAATGGCATCCATACCGATCTGGTGCTGCCGGTGTCGGTGGAAGGCGTCGAGTGGGGCGATCTGATACGGCCCGAGCATCTCGCCGATCCGGGCCGGGCGGCTGCGAGCCATCTCGCATTCGGCTGGGGCGATCGCGATTTCTATCTCAACACCCCGACATGGTGGGACGTGAACCCGATCCGGATCGGGCGGGCGTTCGTCGGCGCAGGCGCGACGGTGATGCACGTGTCGCACATCGCGGCACCGCAGCCCGGCCCGAACGCCAGAGCGATCGTCTTGCGTCCCGAGGAATATCGCCGGCTCGCGGCGTTCCTCCGCAACACGTTCGGCGAAGGGCCGCCGGTGCGGGGCTATGGCGCCGCCGACGCGTTCTATGTCGCACGCGGCGGCTACAGCCTGTTCCGCACCTGCAATGCCTGGACCGGCGAGGCACTGGCCACGGCTGGGGTGCGGGTCGGCAAGTGGACGCCTTTTCCTTCGGGAGTGATGCAATGGTTCTGAGATTGGCTGTCCCCGCTTCCGCCGAAGTGCCGCCACCACCGCTCGCCTTGCTTTCGGAATGGCCGCGTGCCGCCTGGGGGCTCGGGCGCCTGATCCGCGAGTGGAAGACGCTCGAAGACGTGCCGGCGGGCGATGGACGTCCGGTGATATTGCTGCCGGGGCTGGTCAATTCGGACCGTTCGAATTTCGTGATGCGGCGTTATCTCAAGCGGCTCGGCTATCGCGCCGAGGGATGGCAACTCGGCCGGAATCTCGGCGTGCGGGCGATCGGGCCCGAAGGCGAGCGGCTGATGGAACGGATCGCCGCACTGCATGCCGAGACGGGGGAGAAAGTGACACTGATCGGCGTCTCGCTCGGCGGAATCATGGCGCGGGTCGCGGCGCACCGCCATCCCGAGCATGTGCGCGAAGTGATCACGATCAGTTCGCCCTTTGCCGGGCCGCCGACCTCCACCAATGTCTGGCGCCCGTTCGAATGGCTGACCGGCGAAAAGATCGACGATCCGGCGCTGCATGCGCGGCTCGAAGAGGCTGCGCGGCCGCTGCCGGTTCCTGCCACCGCGATCTGGAGCCGCAGCGACGGGCTGGTCAACGGACTGATCTGCCGCGAGCCCGAGGGTTCGGAGGGGCGTGCGATCGAAGTCAACAGCAGCCATTTATGGGTGCAGATGAAGCCCGATGTGCTGCGCGCAGTGGCGCAGGTGCTTGGGCAATAATTTTGCTACGGAAGAGGGCCCGGAATGCGTCCGGTCAGTCGGGATCGCCGGCACGATAGCCGTCATAGGACTGGCAGGTGTCCGGATTCTTCCGGCATTCCTTCTCGCGCTTGCGGCGCTCCTTGCCCTCTCTGGCTTCCTTCTCGCGCATCTTCTTGCCGTAATTGCGGTCGGATTCTTCCTGGCTCGTGGTCGTCCAGTCGACGGCCTGCGAACCTGCCTTGACCGGCAAGGTGGCGACGTCCCACGCGGTTTTGGCGATGCAGCCGCCCGACAGCAGAGGCAGCGTGGCGACGATCGGGATCAGCAACTTGCGCATGGGCCTACTTTCGATGTGCGGGCGACGCCGAAGCGGCACGCGCGGATACAGCTATATATGGGTAATCGCTGAACAAACCATCCACGCCAAGTCCGATGAAATACGCGATTTCCTCGGCGAGCCGACCGTGTCTGGCGGGACCGCCGGTGATGCGATATGCCGGCAGCAGAAAGAAATTCTCGGCGCGGAAGGTCCAGGGATGCACCTCGAGGCCCGCGGCATGCGCGTCGGCGACGAGGCTGGTGGCGGTACCGGTGGCGGGCAGGATCATCGTTCGTTCGGGGCCGATCCCCCTCGCATAGGCGGCGATCCGGGCGAGTCCTTCGGGAGTCGCCATCGCGGCATAGCTCGGCGCGGTGCCGTCGGCAGGGCCGCCATTTGCGCTCATCAGCTGGATGAGCGGCACGCGGGTCATCGCCTTGAGCTTCTTCAGATTGGCCACTTCGAACGACTGGATGAAGACCGGTGCGTCAGCGCGGTCCCAGCCCGCCGCGCGGAGCTTCGCCACCAGCCGTTCCTCGAGCGGCAAGCCGATCGAGGCGAAATAGCCGGGATGCTTGGTCTCGGGATAGATGCCGATCGTCCGGCCGGTATCCCTGGATGCCTGCTTCGCCAGCGCGATGATCTCGTCGAGCGTCGGGATGCCGGCCTGTCCGTCATAACGGGTGTTGCCGGGGCGGAGCTGGGGCAGGCGTTCCTTCGCGCGGAGCGTCCGGAGTTCGGCGAGCGTGAAATCCTCGGTGAACCAGCCGCTCACCGATGTACCATCGATCTGCTTGCTGGTCTTGCGGCCCGCGAATTCGGGATGATCGGCCACATCGGTGGTGCCCGAAATCTCGTTCTCGTGCCGCGCAACGAGTTCGCCGTCCCTGGTGGAGACGAGATCGGGCTCGATGAAATCGGCGCCCTGATCGATGGCGAGCTGGTATGCGAGCAACGTGTGCTCGGGGCGTTCGCCACTGGCGCCGCGATGGGCGATGACGATGGGTGAAGCGGCCATGCCTCTCTCCTGCACGCCGAGACAGCCTTGCACCAGCAGCGACGCTGCGATCGTCAGCGATCTTGCCACGAAACTTTTCACGGGGCAGGCGTTATCGTGCGGTTGTGACGGGAACGAGGCGAAGCGTGGCGGAAAACCATAGCGTATCGGCGGCCGCGCGCGCCTGGGCCGGTGCGCCGATGGCGCTCGCCACGGTCGTTTCGACCTGGGGCTCGGCGCCCCGGCCGCGCGGCAGCCATATGCTGGTGCACGCCGATGGCCGCTTCGAAGGTTCGGTGTCGGGCGGCTGCGTCGAGACCGACATCCTCGCGACCGCCGCCGAGGTGATCGCAGGCGCGCCGGCGGTGGTGAAGCGCTATGGCGTGGCCGACGCGGCGGCATGGCAAGTCGGACTGCCTTGCGGTGGCGAGATCGCGGTGCTGGTGCAGCCGGTGTCGGCGGACGGGTTTCCGCCCCAGCTGTTCGAGGCGATCGAAGACGCGCGGGCGAGCGGCGCATCGTTCGACGTGGCCACCGATCTCGAGACCGGCCGGAGCGCTCCGGGTTCGGCGGGAGGCTTCGTCAATCGCTATGATCCGCCGCGGCGGCTGCTGATCGTCGGCGCCGTGCAGATCGCCCAGCGGCTCGCCGGGCTGGCGCGCGAGCTGGGCGTGGTCACGCATGTGATCGATCCGCGGGGACGATTTCTCACCGAAGAACGTTTTCCGGGCGTGATTCTCGACGACCGCTGGCCCGATGAGGCAGTGACTGCGCTGCGCCCCGATCCGGCCACCGCGGTGGTGACGCTCAGCCATGATCCGAAGATCGACGATGCGGCACTGCTCGCCGCGCTCGCGCATCCCACCGGCTATATCGCGGCGCTGGGATCGCGCAAGAGCCATGCCGCGCGGCTGGAGCGGCTGCGTGCGGCGGGTGCCGCCGCGGATGCGCTGGCGCGGATCGAGGGTCCCGCCGGAATGCATATCGGCGCGATCGGGCCGGCCGAGATCGCGCTTTCGATCGCGGCTTCGATGGTGAGGAGTTTTCATGCTGACGCCTGAACGTACTGCGCTGGTGCTGCTCGCGGCGGGCCGTTCGCGCCGCTTCGACAGCGACAAGCTCGCCGAGCCGTTCCTCGACAAGCCGCTGGCGTATCATGTCGTGACTGCGCTGGAGAACATACCGTTTCTGACGCGCATCGCGGTGGTGTCGGGCACGAGCCTCGACTTCGGGGCTTTGGGATATCGAGTGGAGGAGAATTCCGATCCGTCGCTGGGGCAGGCGCGCTCGCTTTGCCATGGCGTGATGATCGCGAGGGAGGCGGGCGCCGAGGCGGTGCTGGTCGCGCTGGCCGACATGCCGCGCGTGACCGCCACGCATGTCTATCGGATGTTCGATGCCGCCGACGGCGCGGGAACGATCGTCGCGTCGAGCGACGGGGTGCAGCCGCGACCACCGGCGCTGTTCGGGGGCGATCTGTTCGACGATCTGCTCGATCTGAAGGGCGACGAGGGCGCGCGCCGGCTGATCCAGCGCGGGCATCATGTCGTGACCAGCCCGGCGGAACTGGTCGATGTCGATACCCGTGCCGATCTCGAGGAACTGCGTCAGCTCTACGGGCTGGAGACCGACGGGAAGTAATTATCCTCCCTCGCGAAGCGCGGGAGGTGGCAGGCGCGGCCTGACGGAGGGGCACGGCCGCGAGCCAGTCGCTTGCGGAGAGGCACCCTCCGCCAGCTTCGCTGGTCCCCCTCCCGCGCTGCGCGAGGGAGGATTTTAGCCCTATTCGTGCCGCAGCGCGGGAG